>ERZ1026776.131-NODE-131-length-56806-cov-55.936054_pt1 | contig 56806 bp, 56 predicted proteins | sample MGYA00380125_ERZ1026776 | MGnify/ENA primary metagenome ERZ1026776 (study PRJEB33269, sample SAMEA4719761) | human gut metagenome | biome: human-associated habitat; feature: organic feature; material: feces | place: Cameroon | collected 2013-10 ...
GATTAATAAGAACAGTTGTTCTGATTGTGATGATTTAGCCAAAAGAATTACTGTTTCTGTAAAAAAACTATTCTCTCGCCATTAAAAATAATCAGGTTAATAGTATCTGATTATGGGAAAACGACAAGGGTCTATATGCCACGATGAACAGGTGGCGTATAGACCCTTGATTATATGGTGATAATTCGTAATCTACATCTCCGCTTTCCTCCTTTGTATTGGAATTGATTTCCGTGAGGAAACGAAGCCACAAGACCATCATGCGCTTATCGGCTATGTTTTATTTTCATATTATTTTGTTTACTTACTCAAAAATTATTAATTTTGCATCACGTTTTGAGTATACTTAAAAATCATTATAATGGAGATTTCATACAAATGGCTTAAGGAGTACGTCGATTTCGACCTTACGCCGCAGGAAACAGCTGATGCGCTGACATCATGCGGACTTGAAGTAGATGCTCTTGAGGAAGTACAGACAATAAAAGGTGGTCTTAAGGGACTGTTCGTAGGCAAGGTGTTGACTTGCGAGATGCACCCCAATTCTGACCACTTGCATATAACCACCGTCGACCTTGGTAAGGGCGAACCGCAGCAGATTGTCTGTGGCGCTCCTAATGTGGCTGCTGGCCAGAAGGTTATCGTAGCCGATTTGGGCTGCGTGCTTTACGACGGCGACAAGGAGTTTGTTATCAAAAAATCGAAGTTGCGCGGTGTCGAGTCGAACGGCATGATTTGTGCCGAGGACGAGATTGGAGTGGGAGAGAGCCACGACGGCATCATTGTGCTGCCGGAGGACGCTCCCGTAGGACAGCCCGCTGCCGAGTATTATCATCTGGAGAGCGATTGGGTGATCGAGATTGACATCACTGCCAACCGTTCTGACGCATTGTCACACTGGGGTGTGGCACGCGACCTCTATGCTTGGCTCAAGCGCAACGGTCATGAGACATCTCTGCATCGTCCTGACTGCACGGAATTTACAGTAGACAATAACGACCTCCCCATTGACGTGGAGATTGAGAATACGGAGGCTTGCAAGCGCTATGCCTGCGTGTCTATCACGGGTTGTGAGGTGAAGGAGAGCCCCGAGTGGCTTCAGAACAAGCTGAAGGTCATCGGTCTGCGTCCTATCAACAACATCGTGGACATCACCAACTATGTGATGATGGCTTACGGTCAGCCGATGCATTGCTTCGACGCTGACATGGTGACTGGCCACAAGATTGTGGTTCGCACCCAGCCGGAAGGCACCAAGTTTGTCACTCTCGACGGCGAGGAGCACACTCTCGGCGAGCACGACCTCAGCATCTGCAACTCAGAGGAGCCGATGTGCATTGCCGGAATTTTCGGCGGCAAGGGTAGCGGCACGTACGACACCACCACAAACGTGGTGCTGGAGAGCGCCTACTTCCATCCCACATGGATTCGCAAGAGCGCACGCCGTCACGGTCTGAGCACCGATGCCAGTTATCGCTTCGAGCGTGGCATCGATCCAAACGGCATCATCTACGCCCTCAAGCAGGCGGCCATCCTCTGCAAGCAGCTTGCTGGCGGTAAGGTGAGCATGGAGATTAAGGACGTTTATCCTAACCCGATGGCTGACGCCCGCGTACAGCTCGACTATGAATACGTTGACCGCCTTATCGGTAAGGAAATCGGTCATGACATGATAAAGGCCATCGTGGAGAGCCTTGAGATGAAGGTTGTGGAAGAGACAGCAGAAGGACTGCTCCTCGACGTTCCCGCATACCGTGTGGACGTACAGCGTCCGTGCGACGTGGTGGAGGACATCCTGCGTATCTACGGATATAATAATGTGGAGATTCCCACACAGCTGAAGAGCTCGCTCACTATCCTTGGTGAGGAGGACAAGGCATATCACTTGCAGAATGTTATCGGAGAGCAGCTCGTGGGTTGCGGATTCCGTGAGATTCTGAACAACTCGCTCACTAAGACATCTTATTATACAGAGCTAAACAAGTACACCGAGGAGACCACCGTCAAGGTGATGAATCCGCTCAGCTCCGACCTCGGCGTCATGAGACAGTCGCTGCTTTTCGGCGGTTTGGAGAGCATCTGCCGCAACGTCAACCACAAGATGCCTAACCTGCGCTTCTTCGAGTTCGGCAACTGCTATCACTATTCGCCGGAGAAGAAGAACGACGAGGATCCGATAAAGGCTTACACGGAGGAAATGCACCTCGGAATGTGGATTACGGGTAAGCGCGTGGAAGGTTCGTGGACTCATCCCGACGAGCAGTCGTCATTCTATGAGCTGAAGGGTTATGTGCTTAACATCGTAAAGCGTCTGGGCGTAAATCCCGGCGTCATGGTTTGCGAACACTCGGACAGCAACGTCTTCGGCAAGGCGCTCGTATTGAAGACACGTGCCGGAAAGGTGCTCTGCGAGATGGGTACGGTATGTCATAAGATTCTGAAGAAGATGGACATCGCTCAGGATGTCTTCTATGCCGACCTTAACTGGGACAACCTCATGCGTGCCATAAAGAAGAACGAGACTCTCTATCACGACATCAGCAAGTTCCCGTCAGTAAGCCGCGACCTCGCATTGCTCATCGACAAGAGCGTACAGTTCGAGCAGATTGAGCAGATTGCCCGTCAGACAGAGAAGAAGCTCCTCAAGAGCGTGGAGCTGTTCGACGTTTACGAGGGCAAGAATCTGCCGGCTGGCAAGAAGAGCTATGCCGTGAACTTCATCCTGCAGGACGAGAGCAAGACGCTCACCGACAAGCAGATTGACGCTATCATGACCAAGCTTATCAACAACCTCAAGCAGAAGCTCGGTGCAGAACTGAGATAAGAGGTCAGCAAGCGAAACGAGTAAAGAAAATACAAAATAATAAATAATAAATAACAAATAAAAAATGGGAAGAGCATTTGAATATCGCAAGGCTACAAAGCTGAAGCGTTGGGGCCACATGGCCAAGACTTTCACTCGTCTGGGCAAGCAGATTGCCATCGCTGTTAAGGCTGGCGGTCCGGAGCCTGAGAACAATCCCTCACTCCGTTCTATCATCGCCACCTGCAAGCGTGAGAACATGCCGAAGGACAACATCGAGCGTGCCATCAAGAACGCTATGGGTAAGGACCAGAGCGAATATAAGGAAGTGACATACGAGGGATATGGCCCTCACGGCATCGCTGTCTTTGTGGACACTCTTACTGACAACACCACACGTACCGTAGGTGACGTACGTTCGGTCTTTAACAAGTTTAACGGAACACTCGGCACAACTGGCTCATTGGCTTACCTCTTCGACCACAAGTGCGTGTTCACCTTCAAGAAGAAGGACGGCGTAGACATGGAAGAGCTTATCCTTGAGCTTATCGACTTCAACGTAGAGGACGAGTTTGATGAGGACGAGGAAGAAGGCACAATCACCATCTACGGCGACGACGTAAAGGCTTACGCTCAGATTCAGAAGTTCCTTGAGGACCAGGGCTTCGAGGACATCGGCGGTGAGTTTACTTACGTGCCTAACGACCTTAAGGACATCGACGCTGAGCAGCGTGCAACCATCGACAAGATGGTGGAGCGTCTTGAGGAGTTTGACGATGTGCAGAACGTCTACACCAACATGAAGCCGGAGGAGATTCCTGCTGAGTAAGGTCAGACTTTTCTGAAAGAACTAGATAAGAAGGGGCGGTTGTCTGAACGATAGCCGCCCTTTATTCATTAATAAGAACATCCAAAAACAATATCATTATGAACCACTTGGACTATATGACGGAGGGCACATGCAGCCGCTCCATTACCATTGACGTAGACGAAAACGGCATCATCCGCGACCTCTCGTTCTTCGGAGGATGCAACGGCAACCTCAAAGGCATCTGCGCCCTTGCCATCGGAAAGAAGGCTTCGGACATAAAGCAGACACTGAAGGGAATAACCTGCGGCATGAAGCCTACAAGCTGCCCTGACCAGCTAGCAAAAGCGCTGGAAGAAATGGGCTACTAAGATATACTATGCGGTTGTCCGAATAAAATTGAAATTTTATAGACAACAATAAAAAAATATGTGTACCTTTGCTTACGTAAAACCTACTAATAAACAAAAGACCACTGCATACATAATCTATTAAGACGTAAAGTGCAGCAATTACAGGTCTGAATCTAATCATACAGTTATGCTAAAACAAATAATCAACGGTCGCGTTCTTACTCCACAAGGCTGGCTGGAAGGCGGCTCTGTTATTATCGACGGCAACAAGATATTGGCCGTATCGAACAGTGATCTCCATATCGTAGACGCAGAAATCATTGACGCTAAGGGATGTTATGTAGTGCCTGGCGGAGTGGAGATGCACGTACATGGTGGTGGCGGTCGCGACTTTATGGAAGGCAGCGAAGAGGCTTTCCGTGTGGCCATCAAGGCGCACATGAAGCACGGTACCACATCCATATTCCCGACACTTTCTTCTTCAACGGTGCCTATGATTGAGGCTGCTTGCGAAACTTGTGAGAAGCTCATGGCAGAAGAAAACAGCCCCGTGCTCGGACTTCACCTTGAGGGCCCTTATTTCAATCCCAAGCAGGCTGGCGCACAGATTCCTGAATGGATAAAGGCTCCGGTGCCGGAGGAATACGAGCCGCTGCTCGACAAGTATTCATGCATAAAGCGTTGGGATGAGGCTCCTGAGCTTCCTGGTTCGGTGGAGTTTATCCAGTGCTGCCGCAAGCACGGCGTAGTGGCATCCATCGGTCATACACGTGCCACATACGAAGACGTCGTAGCCGGTCATAAGGCTGGTATGATGCACGCCACACACTTCTATAACGCCATGCCCGTAGTATATAAGGAGCATGAGTTTAAGGTGCCTGGCACAGTGGAGAGTGTTTACGCCCTTCCGGATATGACCATAGAGCTGATTGCCGACGGCATACACGTGCCCCCGGTGATGCTTAAGGTGGCTTACAAGATAAAGGGAGTGGAGAAGACCGCGCTTATCACAGACTCGCTGGCTTGTGCAGCAAGCGAAGAGGGTGTGGCTTTCGACCCGCGCGTCATCCTTGAGGACGGCGTCTGCAAGCTGGCTGACCATTCTGCCCTTGCCGGATCAATAGCCACCATGGACCGCCTTATCCGCACCTGCGTGCAGATGGCTGGCATTCCGATGGAGGACGCATGCCGCATGGCGAGCGAAACTCCGGCAAAGATCATGGGCGTATTCGACCGCAAGGGATCGCTTGAGGATGGCAAGGACGCCGACATCATGATGTTTGACAAGGATTTGAAGCTCACTTACGTGATGCAGATGGGTAACGAGGTTACCAACGAACTCTAAACCGAATCGTTATGTTAAAACAATTTGTCAATGGTCGCATCCTCACGCCTAAAGGATGGCTTGATGGCGGCTCCATCGTTACGGACGGCAACAAGATCAGGGCTGTCTCGAACATCAACCTGCACGTTGTCGGAGCCGAAATCATCGATGCCAAGGGAGGCTATATCGTTCCCGGCGGCATTGATATGCACGCGCATGGCGGTGGCGGACGCGACTTCATAGAAGGTTGCGAAGACGCTTTCCGTGCAGCGGTGAATGCGCACCTGAAGCATGGCACCACTTCCATATACCCCACATTGTCTTCATCCACTGTCCCCACTATGGAGGCAGCCTGCAATGTATGCGAGAAGCTCATGGCTGAGAAGGACAGCCCGGTGCTCGGACTGCATATCGAGGGTTCGTATATAAACCGTAAGGAGGCCGGTGCGCAGAACCCTGTTCTGATTAAAGCGCCGATTATTTACGAATACGAGACGCTGCTCAACAAGTATAAGTGCATTAAGCGTTGGGACGAAGCACCTGAGTTGCCTGGTACGATAAGGTTCGTCAAGGAGCTTCGCAAGCATGGCGTGCTCTCGGCATTGACCTGCACCCGCGCCACTTACGAGGACGTGTCTGACGCTTACAAGGCTGGAATGACCCACGCTTCTCACTTCTATAACGGCATGCCCGTTGTTTACAAGGAGCAGGAGTTTAAGGTGCCCGGTACTGTGGAGAGCGTGTATGCGCTGCAGGACATGACCATAGAGCTGATTGCCGACGGCATACACGTGCCGCCAGTGATGCTCAAGGTGGCTTACAAGATAAAGGGCGTGGAGAAGACAGCCCTCATCACCGACTCCTTGGCGTATGCCGCAAGCGAAGGCAACGTGCTGGCTGAGGCTCGCGTGATTATGGAGGACGGCGTCTGCAAGTTGGCAGACCGTTCGGTTCTTGCCGGATCAATAGCCACCATGGACGTGCTCATCCGCACCTGCATCAAGAAGGCAGACATTCCGATGATTGACGTGTTCCGCATGGCGAGCGAGACACCCGCAAAGATTATGGGCGTCTTCGACCGTAAGGGCTCCATCGAGGAAGGCAAGGATGCCGACATCATCGTCTTCGATAAGGACATCAACCTCACCTACGTAATGCAGATGGGCAAGGAGATAACCAACAAGCTCTAAACGTTATATATCACACATACAGAATAAGGGCTGGGTTCCAATCTTAGGAATCCAGCCCTTATTGCGATTATAGCGATATGTTCTGTTATGTCTTACTTGTTATAGTCCTTCGGCGTGTATTTCTTGTCGAAATACACCATCTTCTTGTCCTTGTCCGAGCGCAGTGTCCACTGGAAGGAGAAGCCGGCTTCCTTGTATGCTCTGAAGTTGGTGCCCTCGTTGATTTGTGTCTGCAGCGCTTCGGCTATCTTTTCGCGATTGATGTCGAAGATGGTCCTGTTGTCGAGGTCACCTACGATGGAGCAATAATAATGATATGTCTTGGTGTTGATGTCGAAACTTACGCTGTCCGTACGCACATAGTCGCGTACCGGAGTGGGGCAGTACTTCTCTGTATACTCGCGAGCTTCCCGCTGCGCGCGTTTCTCAAGGCTCTCGTGGCAAGATGAGAGCAGGATGGCAGAAGCCATAAGTAAAAGAATGTTCTTCATATCTTTGTTTTTTATTATGCAAAGTTACCCAATTGTCGGAAAAAACAAGTAACTTTGCATTCAAAACTGATATATATCAATGGATAATATACGAAATTTCTGTATTATTGCCCACATCGACCATGGCAAGTCTACGCTTGCCGACCGATTGCTGGAGCATACGCAAACTATCAAGATAACTGAGGGCCAAATGCTTGACGACATGGATCTGGAGCGAGAGCGAGGCATAACCATCAAGAGTCATGCCATCCAGATGGAGTATAAGCATAATGGTCAGACATACATTCTGAACCTTATCGACACTCCGGGACACGTCGACTTCTCGTACGAGGTGTCTCGAAGCATCGCTGCCTGTGAGGGTGCGTTGCTCGTTGTCGACGCCACACAGGGCGTTCAGGCTCAGACCATCTCCAATCTCTACATGGCCATTGAGCACGACTTGGAGATTATCCCTGTCCTCAACAAGATAGACATGCCGAGCGCTATGCCGGATGAGGTGGAGGACGAGATTGTAGACCTCTTGGGCTGCAAGCGTGAGGACATCCTGCGTGCGTCAGGTAAGACTGGCGAAGGCGTGGAGGATGTGCTCCGTGCCATCGTGGAGCGTGTGCCGCATCCCACGGGCGACGAGAAGGCACCGTTGCAGGCGCTTATCTTCGACTCCGTGTTCAACTCTTTCCGTGGCATCATTGCCTACTTCAAGATTGAGAGCGGACAGATTCGCAAGGGCGACAAGGTGAAGTTCTTCAATACGGGCATGGAATATGAAGCCGACGAGATTGGCGTGCTCAAGATGGATATGGTGCCTCGTCAGGTGCTTGGCACCGGTGAGGTGGGCTATATCATCTCCGGCATCAAGGACGCCACGGAGGTGAAGGTGGGCGATACCATCACTCACGTAAACCGTCCGTGCGAGAAAGCCATTTCCGGATTCCAGGAAGTGAAGCCTATGGTGTTCGCCGGTGTCTATCCTATCGACCCGAGCGAGTATGAGAACCTTCGTGCTTCGCTGGAGAAACTGCAGCTTAACGACGCTTCGCTGACCTTTACGCCCGAGTCGTCCGTAGCTCTTGGCTTCGGATTCCGTTGCGGCTTCCTCGGTCTGCTCCACATGGAGATAGTGCAGGAACGTCTTGATCGCGAGTTCAATATGGACGTCATCACCACCGTTCCTAACGTGTCTTACTTGGTGTATGACAAGCATGGCGAGGTGAAGGAGGTGCATAACCCGTCCGGTCTGCCCGAGCAGACCCTCATCGACCATATCGAAGAGCCGTACATCCGCGCTTCCATCATCACGACAGCCAACTTCATCGGCCCCATCATGACGCTGTGTCTCGATAAGCGTGGTGAGCTAATCAATCAGGAATATATCAGCGGTAATCGTGTGGAACTGCACTTTATGCTTCCGCTTGGCGAGATAGTCATCGACTTCTACGACAAGCTCAAGTCAATAAGCAAGGGCTATGCGTCCTTCGATTATCACATCGACGGCTTCCGTCCCTCGCGTCTTGCCAAGCTGGACATCCTGCTTAACGGCGAGCCGGTGGATGCGCTTTCTGCGCTTACCCATCAGGACAACGCCGTCTCAATGGGACGCAAGATGTGTGAGAAGCTGAAGGATCTTATCCCACGTCAGCAGTTCGACATCGCCATTCAGGCTGCCATCGGCGCTAAGATTGTGGCACGCGAGACCATCAAGTGTGTCCGCAAGGACGTAACTGCCAAGTGTTATGGTGGTGACGTCAGCCGTAAGCGCAAGTTGCTCGAGAAGCAGAAGAAGGGTAAGAAGCGCATGAAGCAGATTGGTAATGTGGAAGTGCCGCAGAAGGCATTCCTCGCTGTACTTAAACTTGACTAACTATCTAAGGACAGTATCACGAGGAAATACCCATATCGACCTAATAGCTAAAGAAAAAAGAACAATACAATAACGGGAATAAAAAACCTAATAAAGTAGAGAAGAAAGGAAAATTGACTTATGAAAGAGATAGTCAGTGCCAATAAGCGCGACATCGCTCGAGAATTGGCAAGACGTTACAGCACAATGACTCATGATGAGTTGGACATCTTGGAGAGTATTCTCGTATCGCAGAAATATGCAAAGGGTGAGATGATACTTAAGGAAGGCGAGATATGCCGTCAGTTCCTCTATATCGACAAGGGTCTTGTGCGTCAGTTCTACTTCAAGCATGGTAAGGAGGTTACTGAACATCTTGGTCAGGAACAAACCATAGTTATGTGCATTGAGAGCCTCTTTAAGGAGGAGCCTACCAAGCTTCAGGTGGAAGCTTTGGAGCCTACTACTGTCTATGCTCTGCCGAAAGCGGATCTCGAGCGTGTTGCCATGCATAATGTCAACATTCAGATACTGTATCGTAAAATCCTTGAGGAGAGTCTTATCATATCGCAGATACATGCCGACCTTGTTCGCTTCGAGACGGCACAGGATCGTTATAAGAAGTTGTGCAAGCTCTGTCCGCAGGTGGTGCTGCGTGCGCCGCTGGTGTATATTGCCAGCTATCTGCAGATGACTCCTGAGACGTTGTCACGCGTGCGTGCCTCCACGCTGCTCGACTAACAGATACTTACAACATACAAAAGCGCCCTGTAAAGGAATCATACCTTTACAGGGCGCTTTTTCGTTGTTATGTATTTTGACTTTTGCAAGCTCAGTTATTAATCATCAGTTTCTCAAACGACGGAATGGTTATGATGCCTCGGCTGAAGCTCAGCAGTCCGTTGTCCTGCAAGCGGTTTAGCTCTTCCGATATCTTCAGTCGGCTTTCGCCCGTCTCACTTGCCAGCCTTGTCATCTTTATGCGTACGGTCTTTGGTCCGCTTGGCTTCATGACGTGCGATCTCAGAAACCCGATAATCCTTCCGTGTGTGTCGTCCTTGAATGTGCGCCATGCGTTTCGTTGTGCCTTTTGCGCCACTGTCGACACTATGCCGACGAGATTAAGGCGGAAGATGATGAATTCGTCCGAGAGGCGCATGACATCGTCCTTGCTGATGGAGAGCGTGTCGCAAACCGTCATAGCCGTGAAGTCGGACGAATAGCTCTGCGTCAGACCGAAGAACCTTTCAGGCTGCATAACGTAAGGAGCCTCCTCCGTTTCCTCCACAGAATAAGAGCGGTCGTCCGCAGCGGTCTTCCTCGTCAGCGTGCCGTTTATCAGCAGCGTGAGTTCCCGACACGCATCGCCCTCCTTCTTGATAATCTGTTGAGGCTCATACTTGCTGAAGCTGAAGCGCGTCTGTCCGATTATCTGCGTCAGGTTGTCGCTTGTCAGACCATTGAAGAGAGGTGAAGCCTGCAGCTTCTCGTATAGGTTGAGCATGGCGTAGGGAGTTAGTGTTTGCCTGCAGTCGGCTTCTTCATCTCCTTGTCGAGGATTTTTCCTTCCATCGACTTCGAGTGCCATGTGCACAGCTTGCCGTCCTTATCAGTATATATAAGGTAAGCCATAAGCTCCGGTTTCTCCTCGAGCACCTTCTGTGCCTTCTCCATTCCCATCACCATGAAAGACGTGGCGTAAGCGTCAGCCTCTGCGCAGGTGCGTGTGAGCACCGTGGCAGAGAGTATGCTGTGCTGCACCGGCATACCCGTTGCGGGGTCGATGGTATGTGCATATTTCTTTCCGTTCTTATAGTAGAAGTTGCGATAATTGCCGCTTGTTGCCATTGCCATGTCCTTGACGTTCAGCACAGCCTGAATCTCCGTGTTGACGTTGATGGAGTCGTCCGTAGGCTTCGTCACACCGATCTTCCACGGCAGACGCTTTTCGCTGATGCCGTGAGCCACCACTTCTCCGCCAATCTCCACCATGTAGTTCTCCACACCTTTTCGGCGCAGCATCGCAGCCACGACGTCACAACCGTAACCCTTGGCTATGGCGCTGCAGTCGAGCATCACGCGCGGATCCTTCTTCACAATCTTATGACCTTTAAGACTGATCTTCTCATAACCAACGATGGCGCGCAGCGAGTCGATGGACTGTCGGGTGGGAGGGTTGCCGGTCTTAAATCCGAATCCCCATGCGTTGACGAGTGGCGCCACCGTGATGTCGAAAGCTCCGTCCGTCTCCTCCGACACGTTCTGCGCCAGGTTGTACACCGTCTCGAACATGCTGTCCGTCTGAACATCCTCGTTGCGGTTTATGCGTGAGATGATCGATTCCTTGTTGAACATCGACAGCGCCATGTCCACCTTGTTCAGCTCGTCCAGAATCTCCTTGTCCAGCTTCTTGTTATGCTGGTACGTGATATGATAGAACGTGCCGAAGATTTTTCCCTCACTCTTCTGATATGTGGTGCTCTTCTGCTGGTAAGTGATGTATATGGTACCGATAATCAAGAACAGCAGGAAGGGGAGGTTGAAGTATAGTTTGCGCTTTGTCATCTATTAATATAATTGAAGTTTTTTGTACGTTTAAATCTCGAAAATCACGTTGAACGTTCCACCCATGCGCGAACCGCCCTGCTTGCCATATCCCGGCACATACCACGTGCCGCCCATCGTGCCGTCGTTATGTGCGATGCGTCTTCTGTATCTGAACGACCATCCCAGACGTAACGGACCGGCTATCTTGGCGTCCACTCCGAACACGCCTTCCAGCCAGTGATAGTTGGCCTTGACGCCTTCCGCGCCGAACTGTACGTCGTCGCCCCATACGGGATCTTTCAGGTCTGTGCTCGATACGTCAAACTTATAGTAAGTCATGGCATAGCGGAAACCAGCGTAGATGCGATAGTCGTCATGCTTGTTCTTGGCGATGTTGAAGTCCAGTCCCACGCGCCAGTAAGGAGCCGAAGTCTTGTATCTGAGCTTTGTGCTCGGGTCGTCAGCGTCCGCCTTTCCGTATCCAATCTCTACGACTGGGAAATAGCGGTCTTTGAGGTTCACCCTTGCCGCCGCCTCGTACTGTCCGTAGTCGCTGAACGCTATCTGCGCCAGTCCGACGAGGTCTGCCGACACGGCTACGCCACGCATCAGAACTATGGAGTCAGTCTGGTTCTGCGCCGCTGCCGGAGCTGCTGTCAGCGCCAGCGTGAGCAGACTAATAGTTGCGCTCTTTGAGATAAAGGAGGAAATGCGGCTTCGTGTCATTGTATGTAACCTTGTCATTGTTTATCTTTATACTGTCGATGGCGTGGTGTGTGGTCCTTACGCTCTTGAGGGTATGGAACATAGCCGGATTGCAGTCCACCGACTCGAAGTGAGGCAGATTCTGCTTCTCCACCCAAACCGTGTCCGTGGTCTTCACGCCCGTCTCGTACTGTGAGATGCAGAACAGATAGATGTCCTCGTCTCTCTGATAGCTCATGGGCAGCGAGAGGCTGTCCGTAGCCGTCAGACGGTTTATCACCACCGTGTCGCTGCCGTCGTCGTCCATGTTGCGCGGAATGCTCACGCTGAGCGTGTCGGCAAGCGTCTTCACGTCGCCCGCCAGCTTCACCTTGGCGTACACCTTGTTATAGAGCGGACAGTCGAAGGTGGTGCAGGCGCCGAACGTCATCACCGCTGCGGCGGCAAGTGTGTATAGGCTTATTCTTCGCATCTCAATGTCTTCTCTATCTGATAGTCGTTGCGGTTCTGCGATGAGCGGCTGATGAGGTCGCCGATGAATCCTGCGAGGAACAGCTGCGTGCCTATCATCATCATCGTCAGCGCTATGAAGAAGTAAGGCGAGTCGGTGATGAGGCGCTGCGGTATGCCGTTGGAGAGACACCACAGCTTGTCCGCTCCGAGAATCACTACGGAGAGGAAGCCTATGAAGAACATCATCGTGCCGAGGAAACCGAACACGTGCATCGGCTTCTTGCCGAAATTGCTAAGGAACCACAGCGTGATAAGGTCCAGATAGCCGTTGACAAAGCGGTTCCATCCCATAAACTTCGACTTGCCGAACTTGCGAGCCTGGTGATGAACGGGCTTTTCGCCAATCTTGTCGAAGCCGGCGTTCTTTGCGAGATACGGAATGTATCGGTGCATCTCGCCGTACACCTCGATGTTCTTCACCACGTCCTTGCGGTAAGCCTTCAGTCCGCAGTTGAAGTCATGCAGGTTGTGAATGCCGCTCACCTTACGAGCCGTAGCGTTGAAGAGCTTCGTGGGTATGGTCTTTGAGAGCGGGTCGCCCTGCTTGCGGTTCTGCTTATATCCCGAAACTAGGTCGTAACCTTCGTCCACAATCATGTGATAGAGCCCAGGTATCTCGTCAGGCGAGTCCTGCAGGTCAGCGTCCATCGTGATGACCACGTCGCCCTTGGCAGCCTTGAAGCCGCAGTAGAGAGCAGGGCTCTTGCCGTAGTTGCGGCGAAACTTTATGCCCTTCACCTTGTCCGACTTCTCCGCTAACTGCTCTATCACCTGCCAAGAACGGTCAGTTGATCCGTCGTTTACGAATATCACCTCGTAAGAGAAACCGTTGGCGTTCATCACGCGCTCTATCCATGCGTAGAGTTCGGGCAGCGATTCCTCCTCGTTATATAGCGGTACGATTACTGTTATGTCCATATTCTCTGTCTTTATTATCTTCAGTTTGCTTTTTATCGAACTTGCGAAAGTTCTGTTGTTTATGCGTTTATCTTTCCTGCTTTCTGCGCATTACCAGTGCGTCGGCAAATCAATGCTATTGGCAGACTTGTGAATACGCCCACCACAAAGTTCTGCATCATGAACATAAACGCCCATTGTATAGGCGTGAGCATGTTTATTGTTTTTATGGCATCGTCAATCTGTGCCTTGTCGATGCCGCTCTGCTCATACAACGGGGTTACCTCGGCAAGCGCTTTGCATATAGTCTGTGCGAAGACGCCATTGTCGAGAAACTGGAAATAGGCAAACTGCACCAGCGCGAAGGCCAGCGAGGCATAGAAGAACGTGTAGGTGCCATGAAGCAGTCCACGTCTGAAAGAGATGATGCCGCCCAGCGCATAGTCGCGAAACTTGCTCATTCGCCATGCAAGAAAAATCGGCGTTGATATTGTCAGCAGGTCGGCAATGGCGCCTGCCTTCAATAGGGTGTAGCAAGCGAAGCTCGCTGTCCACAGCAACGCCATTAACATGCCGTCCTGACGGGCAAACGCTTTCACTTGCATAAAGCTTTCTATTTTTGTCATCTTTGCTTGTTATTGTCCTTACATTTAAGATGCAAACTTACTACTTTTTTTCCGATTATATGGTCAAGTGGCTTATTTATTCACTTTTTTTAGTTTTGCCTCTCTATTATATACGTTACTCCGCAACGTAGGGCTTTATTATCTCCGCCCATTTCTGATATCCCTTGCCGAGCAGGTGCAGTCCGTCGTTGCTGTAGTCAGCGTTCATCTCGTTGGTGTTGGGATTGATGAAGGCTGCGTATAAGTCGATGTAAGTAAGGCGGTTGCGCTTAGCCACCTTTTTCAGCAATTCGTTCAGGACGGGCACGTCAGCCTGACGCTTCATGTGATCTACGAACATGTTGAACTTAGGATTGAGAGGCAGAACGCTCTGCAAGTAGACACGTGTGGCAGGTGATTCCTTCTTTATGCGCTTCACAATCGTCTCTATGTTCTTCGCTATAGAGTCTACGGTGAGACCGCCGGAGAGGTCGTTGGTGCCGATAAGCAGAAACACCTTCGATGGCTTCCCGGTTGTGATGACGTGCAGACGGTCGAGCACGCCGTTGGTGGTGTCGCCGCTGATGCCGCGGTTCTTGGCATGCGCATTGCCGAGCAGCTCAGCCCACTCACAACCGTTGGTGATGCTGTTGCCCAGAAAAATAATGTCGTCCTTGCTTGTCGGCAGCGTCTCGAAGAGCGTTGCACGCTGATAATAGAATGTGGAGTGCTTGCGCTCCTGAGCCTGCATTGCCGTGCAGAGACAGAAGAGGCTGATAAGAAATAGAAATCGTTTCATCTTGTTTTTGTTGTTTGTATGATTAGTTTTTTTTTAGTTATATCGTTTTTACATGAATCCTCCCGCGAAATAGCTTCTGGCGATAAAGTAGGAAGGCTCGTAGTAAGCCGAGCTGTTATAGTTGTCAATGGTTTCGCAGATATCGTCGTTGTATACCCGTATGATGCCCTGCGCATAGTCTTCTGCGTCGAGTCGCGTTTGGAGAATAAGGCGCATATACACCTTGCCCATGTCAAGCGGCGTAGGAATGTTGGTGCAAAGTTCCTTGTCCACGTCAGTAATGTCGAAGCTGCCGTTCTCCAGTTGATACTCGTCCGTCCAGTCGTCCACCACCTGTAGAGGGTTCTCCGAATGAAGCGTTTCGGCAATGGAGAGTTGTCGCAGCAGATTGTCATAACCGATTTTGTTTACCACATATTTGTTGCGTTGCTTGATATGACGCGCCACACGTTCTATCATGCTGCATACAAAGAACAGATCGTTCTCCGTAATGTCTTCCTCAGGAAAATATATATTCTTCATGTTGGGTCAGTTTTAGGGAAGTTATTATAAATTGTAATGTGAAGAATACTTGATGCTTCTTATTGCCTCTTGCGTGCAGAAGACAATCTGATGTGTTGGATGCTTGAATTTGGCAAGTTCCCAAAAGGCTGTTCTTGTGATATTTCCGGCTACCACGTCTTCTATGTAGTTCCATATCTGGTCGTCTGCCATCGGTCCTTCCACAATGTCGTAATCATGTCGTCTTCCACGGCGGCAGTCTATGACGAAGTCGAGCCATTCCTCTGTCATTTCGCTGAATACCTTGGTTTTATATCCGTTGTATCCTTCGAATTCATATATGTTGACAACATGATTTCCCTTTTTGCTTAAAGCCCATTTCTTAGCCTGACTTTCAATCGCAGTGCAATAGAATCCGTATCCGAAGTCTTTCTCATAGCCTCGGATACGTATGTCGGGATGTTCGACAATCACATTGCTTCCATGAAATAATTTGTCCATAATGTTTTTACTCTTTCTGCAAACTTACCAATAATTTCTCGCCCAGACAAATATTTAGGCTTAAAACATGCCATTGCCTCCTGCTGTTAGCACATGTCTTCTTGCCTAAAAACATGTTCTTCGTGTCTTCTTGTCAAAAAAACACGTCTTCATGTCCGCCATGCAAATATCGTACAAAGAGTAAAAAGCTGTTACAAAATAAAAATCAATTATAGAGAATCAAAACGCTGTTTTTAGGGTGTTATGCTGTGTCAACAGCACCAATGCTTAACGATAGTGCCACTTTTACAGTCCAATAGTGCCACTATTAGAGTGTAAAAGTGGCGCTATTGCATGATAAAAGTGGCACTATTGCAGTGTAAAAGTGGCGCTATTGCAACCCAATGATGCTTTTTTGCTCCGTCATTCATTGCACACTTCTCTTCTCAGCAGCATAATCAGCTGTATGTCAGCATACTATCGCTGCACGCTCAAAACTCAAGAATTTCGCACCAAAGATTTCTTCGTGCGTTCAACTCATAGTATTGAGCATCAGAAATGCAAATATTGTCAGGCAAACTAACCGCCAAACAGGAATTTATCTAACGAAGTTGAGAGTTGAGATTTGAAATTTGAGAGTTATGATTACCTTATTAAGTATATTATAATCAATATGATTAACTATCATACATATCATAACTCTCAACTCTCCATTCTCAACTCTCAACTAAATAAACTGCAATTTACAGCTGTAAAGGCAAACATAGGAGGCTATGGCGTCTCGCCGTAGCCATGCAGCCTCCCATAGCAGAAACGCCAATCAGCGCCGTGTAATACGTAACTTTGTCTCACCGTGTTCCGAGGGGACACGTATCTATCAGAAACCCACTGCAAGCTCCGAAGGAGCGCAGCTGTGGGATAGGCATCACCTCATCCTCTCTTGGTTCCGCAAAGCGGGACCTAATATCATCCTCAATATCATACGGGATGCGTCAGTCCCTCTTCGGGGAACCCACAGCTCATACTCAATCAGCTTGCTGTCCAAGGCTGCGTGGCTACGGCGAGACGCCATAGCCTCCTACGATTACCCTTTTCTGCTGTGCAATTTGAATGACGGTGTTTTTTTATGTCTTGTTCCGCAATAGCGGCGTTCTTGCATAATCATAGCGCAATTCCTACGGAACAATAATCAGCGATTAAGAAAAAATGTGTAACTTTTACATACTATAAAGGTCTGGAAGCTTTTATTAAAAATCAGCGTTCATTTGCTCTGCTGATTGTGTATTGATGAAGAAAAAGCCAATACATAAAAACGTCCCCTTGCTCGATTCCGTGGAGCAAGGGGACGCTGTGTTGTTACTGTTTGAAGTTTTTGATAATGTTTTTGGAATCCATTCTCATGTCCCAGATGTCAATTAGGAAAATAGTATTTGTTTCGTCTTCATACCTATAGATAATCTTGAAGTTTTTTCTGAATATTATACTTCTGTATTTATATGGCATGTTTTTTAGCAGACGTTCTTCTGGGAAGGATGTTGGATAGGAACTTAAGCGTTTAGTAATGGTGATAAACTCTTCTGTAAGTTTTTTCAACGTTGTTTTGCCGTATTCGTTTAACGTGAATGCAGCTATGTCGTGATAAACATGTTTGAAAGAAGATAGCAGGATGATTTCTACCATAACTGTTCGTCTTTAAGTTCTGCCGTAAACTCATTAAGTGTTGTTCCTCTTCCGTTTAGAGTATATTCTTTTTCGGCATCTTGCACTCTACTGATAGCTTCTTCAATTGAGGTTGGACCGAATAAAGGTTCAGAAACTATTATAGTTTTTTCTTCTGCAATATTGTATGCTTTATTTGCTTGTTGTTTCTTTAGAGCTGACTCATGAAGTTTCTCAGCAAGCCAAAGCTCGTTGTTTGCACTCAGAGACATAGACTGGATGAAATTCCACAGATTATTTAATGTAATAGATGCCATGCTATATCCTTTCTTTTAAAGTTTTCTTTTGACAAAAATACAATTTATCTTTGTGTCTGCCAAAAGAATCCATAATTATTTAATCATCAATTATTAATACTACGATTCAAGTCGTTCTTTTTATTTTATTAAATAACTCATACCACCACTTTCACACACCCCATCATACTCATCCTAATACTGTTCTATGAGGGTTTTGGCGCTGCCCGCGTGGTAACCAAATATTTTTTTTGATTATATGTTTTTATTTCGTAATTTTGCAATTGCGGACAATCCGAAAGGTTAAATCCGTAAGATTATAGGCATAAGGAAAAAAGAGATGAAACAACTTAAGGAAAATGAAGGCATAGAGCGCAGTTTGTTGCTTGCAATGGCTGTTATAGCTGGATTGACCGTGGCAAATTGCTATTACAATCAGCCTCTTCTGGAGATGATACGTCACGACATAGGAGTGAGCCAACATGAGGCAAACCTAATAACCGTTGTCACCCAAATAGGCTATGCGCTTGGTTTGTGCTTCCTTATACCTATGGGCGACCTCTACTCGCGCCGACGCATAATAATAGTGAATATGACGGTGGCAGCCGTTATGGCTGTCGTCATAGCCGTAGCCCACAATGTATGGATGATTTGGGGAGCCTCTCTGCTATTGGGAGCCTGCTCCGTAATTCCGCAGTTTTTCATACCTATAGCAGGACAATATTCCGAGAAGGAAAACAAAAGCAGGAATATGGGCGTCGTTCTGTCTGGGCTGCTGACAGGCATACTTGCATCGAGAGTGGTTAGCGGTTATGTAGGCGAATGGTTGGGCTGGCGCGAAATGTTTTTCATAGCGGCTCTTGTGATGGTGCTGTGCATGGCCCTTACACTCAAGATTATGCCACAGATAAAGAGCAACTATGTCGGCACATACGGTGGCTTGATGGCCAGCGTATTTAATATTGTGACGAGCAATGGGCGCATACGCCTTTATGCAGTACGTGCCGCCTTCAGCTTTGGCAGCATGATGGCCATTTGGTCGTGCCTCGCCTTTCGGTTGGCTCAAGCTCCATTCTATTCTGGTAGCGAGATGGTGGGAACGTTAGGATTGTGCGGCATAGCCGGGGCTATAGCGGCAAGCGGTGTTGGCAAGCTTGTTAACCGCTTGGGCATAAGGAATATGAGCGTTTATGGAGCTTGCTTGCAACTTGTGGCGTGGGCAACGGCTTGGCTGTTTGGTGACACTTTTATGGGGCTTGTTGTGGCTATCATATTGGTAGATATTGGTCTGCAATGTCTGCAACTAAGCAATCAAAGTGGCTGTATTCAGGAGATGCCACAAGCTTCCAACAGAGCCAATACCATATTTATGACCACTTATTTTATAGGCGGCTCCTTTGGCACATATTGTGCCGGTTTGGCTTGGGCTCATAAGGGATGGACTGGCGTGTGTGCGGTGGGAGCAATATTGGCTGCAATCTCGCTCTGCATAACATGTTTTAATGGGAAGAGAATCTGATTTTCTTAATTTTGTTGTTTAAAGGATTTAATAGTTACTTTGTTGAACCATTATGAAAGCCACACTCGAATACGTAGAAAGGAAGTTTGCGGAGTTTAATGATTTGATGTTTGAGGGGAAGCTGAAGCCGCTTCCCTTCAGGCTTAGCAGGGCACGTACGTTTCTGGGTATGGTGCGATATAAACGTAAGAGGAAGTTGTTCGGCGGATGGCATTATTTTGACTTTCAGTTTGTTATAAGCTGTCTGTATGATATGCCGGAGAATGAGGTGGAGGACACCATCATACATGAAATGATACATTACTGGATATTCTCCAATCAGATGCAGGACAACAAGCCGCACGGCAATCTCTTCTGCGGAAAGATGGGGGAGATAAACCGTCGGTTCGGTAGGCATCTGACCGTCACGCACACAAAGACGGAGGCGGATTTGAGCAATGACCGTGAAATCCGTCGCCACCTTATATGTATAAGCAAGATAAAGGACAGTGATGCGCTTGGTATTACCATAGCCAGCAAGACCAAGCTGTTTATGCTTTGGGACGAATTGCCCAAAGTGAGGCAAGTGGCGGAGTGTGCCTGGTATGTATCGACAGACCCTTTCTTCAATCGGTTTCCGAGAGCGTCGAGTCTGAAGATATACAGAATATCAAAAGAAGACCTCGACGCTCATCGTCACGATTTCAAGCCTTTGGTAAGAAAGGGCGATACGATAATGGTGGGGCGTCAATGAATCTATTATGCAAAGCTAATCATAATTTTCCTTACGGACAAATGTTTCAATATTATTAGCATATTTTCCCTTATTTTACCCAACTTTCCAATATTTATTGCTAACTTTGCAAACTGAAAATTGCAATTCGAATACTTATGAGGTATTCTACGTAGATAAAGAAACAAATTGTTTTAAAAAATTTTATGGATTCTATTTTATTAATCACAGTCATCTTGACGGCTGTTGTATTGGTAGTGGGTGCATACGTAGTTGCGAAACTCGTAGGTCCTCGTTCGTACAACCCGGTTAAGGGTCAGCCCTTTGAGTGTGGTATCCCTACGCGCGGAACATCTTGGATTCCGGTGCACGTGGGTTACTATCTCTTTGCCATCCTTTTCCTGATGTTCGACATTGAGACCCTCTTCCTCTACCCCTGGGCAGTAGTTGTCAAGCAGTTTGGAGCCATGGCGCTTGCGAGCGTAGGGTTCTTCATGCTGGTATTGGTATTTGGCCTTGCATACGCTTGGCGGAAAGGAGCGTTGGAATGGAAGTAAGAAAACCTGTCATCAAGAGTATTCCTTACGATGAGTTCAAGGACAACAAAGGCCTTGAGAAGATCGTAGACGAGCTCCATGAGGGAGGCGTCAATGTGGTGTTGGGTTCGCTCGACCAGGCCATCAACTGGGGCCGTTCCAACTCTCTGTGGTCATTAACTTTCGGTACGTCATGCTGCGGTATTGAGTTTATGGCGGTGGGCTGTGCTCGTTACGATTTCTCGCGCTTCGGATTCGAGGTGACGCGTAACTCTCCACGTCAGGCTGACCTCATCATGTGCGCCGGCACCATCACCAACAAGATGGCACCAGTCTTCAAGCGTCTTTATGACGAGATGGCTGAGCCTAAGTATGTTGTGGCTGTTGGTGGCTGCGCCATCTCTGGCGGTCCGTTCAAGAATTCGTACAACGTGGTGCGTGGCATCTCAGAGATTGTTCCCGTAGACGTATACGTTCCGGGCTGTCCTCCGCGTCCAGAGGCTATCCTCTATGGTATGATGCAGCTTCAGCGTAAGGTGAAGGTGGAGAAGTTCTTCGGTGGTGCTAACCACAAGATGAACAGCGAGGAGAAGGAGCTCTCAATGTCGAAGGGCGGTCTGCACGGTCTCAGCAACGAGGCACTCGCTGGCGAGAAGAAGCGCGAGACCATCGTCGTGAACAACGTTCCCGAGGATTTCGACGCAAAGAAAGGTCTAACTGATTAATATAATAAGGTATAAGATATGAAACTTGAAAACATTGAACTCTCATTCGACAATTTCGCCGGTGAGATGTCGAAACTGAAGAACCAGAAACATTTCGACTACCTTGTTACCATCATCGGCGAGGACTTCGGCGAGGAAGGCTACGGATGTATCTACATCCTTGAGAATACCGACAACAACGAGCGCTGCTCTGTACGCACCATCGCCAAGAAGGTGGACGGCAGCGACGTCATCCCGACGGTTGTTGACCTCTGGAAGTCGGCTGAGCTCCTCGAACGTGAGGTCTACGACTTCGTAGGCATCAAGTTCCTCGGTCATCCCGATATGCGCCGCCTCTTCCTCCGCACCGACTTTAACGGCTACCCATTGCGCAAGGACTTCGACATGAGTCCGGAGGCAAACCAGTTCCCGTTGACAGACGAGCCGGAGTCAGACTACACCGTGGTGTATTCTCTGGATGGCGACGGTCATCTGGTCGCTACAAAGAAGCGCCTCTTCGATGACGACGATTTCGTCGTGAATATCGGTCCTAACCACCCGTCAACTCACGGCGTGCTCCGCTTGCAGACCGTTCTCGACGGTGAGAAGGTGAAGCGCATCTATCCGCACCTCGGATATATCCACCGCGGCATTGAGAAGATGTGGGAGGGTATGACCTATCCGCAGACTCTTGCTCTGACAGACCGTCTGAACTATCTCTCTGCTATGATGCACCGCCACGCTCTTGTGGGTGTGATAGAGGAGGGTATGGGCATCGAGCTTTCAGACCGCATCCACTACATCCGTACCATCATGGACGAGCTGCAGCGTATTGACAGCCACTTGCTCTACCTCGGCTGTACAGCACAGGACCTCGGCGCTCTCACAGCGTTCCTCTACTGTATGCGTGACCGCGAGCACGTGCTCAACGTTATGGAGGAGACAACGGGTGGACGTCTTATCCAGAACTACTATCGCATCGGTGGCTGCCAGGCTGACATCGATCCGAAGTTCGTGGAGAACACCAAGAAGCTCTGCAAGTATCTGCGTCCGATGATTCAGGAATATCTCGACGTATTCGGCGACAATGTCATCACACACAACCGTCTTGCAGGCGTTGGTCCGATGGGTCTTGAGGACTGTATCAACTACGGTGTGACTGGTCCTGCCGGACGTGCTGCCGGATGGAAGAACGATACACGTAAGCGTCATCCGTACGACCTCTACGACAAGGTGGAGTGGGAGGAGATAACCATGACCGGTTGCGACTCTATGGACCGCTACTACTGCCACATCAAGGAGCTTTATCAGAGTCTGAACATCATCGAACAGCTCATCGACAATATCCCGGAGGGCGACTTCTATATCAAGCAGAAGCCGATCATCAAGGTGCCCGAGGGACAGTGGTATTTCTCTGTAGAGGGAGCCAGCGGCGAGTTCGGCGTTTATCTCGACTCGAAGGGCGACAAGAGTCCTTATCGTATGAAGATGCGCCCGATGGGTCTGACTCTGACCGGCGCTCTCGACCCGATGCTTCGTGGACAGAAGATCGCAGACTTGATTACAACAGGTGCGGCTATCGACTTCGTTATCCCTGACATAGACCGTTAATCGCACATTCATTAATAATAAACATTAGACAGAATGTTTGACTTTAGTATAGTAACAAACTGGTTCCACAATCTCCTCGCAGTAACCTGCGGCCTCGGAGATTTCTGGACAATACTGATCGAGTGTATCCTGGTTGGTGTCTGCATTCTCGCAGGTTACGCCATCCTCGCCATCATCTTGATCTTCATGGAGCGTAAAGTCTGCGCCTACTTCCAGTGCCGTCTTGGCCCGATGCGTGTAGGTCCTTGGGGCGTGTTCCAGGTATTTGCCGACGTGCTGAAGATGCTCATCAAGGAGATCTTCTCCGTTGACGGTGCCGACAAGGTGCTCTATTACGTCGCTCCGTTCCTCGTGATTATCGCTTCGGTGGGCACATTCTCGTTCCTGCCTTGGAACAACGGCGCTCAGGTACTCGACTTCAACGTTGGCGTGTTCCTCATGTCAGCTATTTCGAGCATCGGTATCGTTGGTATCTTCATGGCAGGTTGGGGCTCAAACAACAAGTACTCAGTGGTTTCGGCCATGCGTGGTGCTGTGCAGCTTATCTCTTACGAGATGTCTCTCGCTCTCTGCCTTATCACAGCAGTGGTGCTTACCGGCACAATGCAGGTGTCTGGCATCGTTGAGGCTCAGACAGGTGCTTTCGGTTGGCTGATTTTTAAGGGACATATCCCTGCCATCATCGCTTTCCTCGTGTTCCTCGTAGCAGGTAACGCTGAGGCAAACCGTGGCCCGTTCGACTTGGCTGAGGCTGAGTCAGAGCTTACAGCCGGTTATCACACCGAGTATTCAGGTATGGGATTCGGCTTCTATTACCTCGCCGAGTACCTCAACCTCTTCGTAGTTTCAGGTATCGCCACAACAGTGTTCCTCGGTGGTTGGGCTCCGTTCAACATCGGTGTAGAGGCTGTGGACAACATCCTCAACTTCATCCCCGGCATCGTATGGTTCCTCGGCAAGACATTCGCCGTGGTATGGCTGCTTATGTGGGTGCGCTGGACATTCCCCCGTCTGCGTATCGACCAGATACTTAAGCTCGAGTGGAAATACCTCATGCCTTTGTGTCTCATCAACTTGATTCTCATGACTGTAGTTGTGGCATTCGGTTGGCACTTCTAAAAACATCATTAAAACAATGGAAGAAAACAAAAAATCATATTTCGGTGAAATCGGAGCTGCTGTGAAGACACTCGCCGTAGGTATGAAGACCACCTGGAAGGAGTACTTCACACCGAAGAGCACAGAGCAGTATCCCGAGAACCGCAAGACCACGCTTCACATTGCTGCCCGCCACCGCGGACGCCTTGTGATGAACCGCGACGAGAACGGAGCGGTGAAGTGTACGGCTTGTACGCTTTGCGAGAAGGCTTGCCCGAACGGCACCATCAAGATTGTATCGCAGATGGTGGAGAACCCGGAGACCGGTAAGAAGAAAAAGCAGCTCGTCGACTATCAGTACGACCTCGGTGACTGCATGTTCTGCGAGCTTTGCGTGAACGCCTGCAACTTCGGTGCCATCAAGTTTGTCAACGATTTCGAGAACTCCGTGTTTGACCGCGAGGCACTCGTACTTCACCTCGACAAGGAGGACTACAAGGGCGGTTCGCTGCCTAACATCATCGACGGCGGCGCCGACTTCGAGATCGGAACATTTAACACTAAAACCAAATAAGGAGTAAGAAAACAATGGCAAGTTTAGTAATGTTTTGCATCTTGGCAGTGGTCATCCTTGGCTCAGCTGTCATGTGCGTGATGACAAAGCGCATCATGCGTTCTATCACGTTCCTGCTTTTCGTGCTCCTTGGAGTGGCAGGTCTCTACTTCCTGCTCGACTACACCTATCTGGGTGCTGCTCAGATCAGCGTTTACTGCGGTGGTATGGTGATGATGTATATCTTCGCCGTGCAGCTCGTAAGCAAGCGCACCCTTCAGGGCTTGGTGGAGCATGTCAAGGGCAGCCGCGCTCTTTCTGGTGCATTGCTTTGCATCGTAGGTTTGGTTACCGTTGCTGGCATCCAGCTCAAGAACGGCTTCTTAAGTCTCGCTGTTGAGGGTGAGGAAGTTCCGATGCAGACCATCGGTGAGGCTCTCCTCGGCACAGAGAAGTATCAGTATGTATTGCCCTTCGAGTTTATCTCAGTGTTCTTGCTGGCATGTATCGTAGGCGCAATCGTTGTTGCACGTAAAGAAAAGGAGGACAAGTAATTATGGTACCAGTAGAATGTTATTTCGTGCTTAGCGCACTTCTGTTCTTCATCGGCGTCTTCGGTTTCATTACACGCCGCAACCTGATAGCAATGCTCGTCTCCATAGAGCTCGTGCTCAACGCTGTCGACTTGAACTTTGCGGCTTTCAACCGTCTGCTCTTCCCCGGTGAGTTCGAGGGATTCTTCATGACTCTCTTCTCCATCGGCGTCAGCGCAGCCGAGAGTGCCGTAGCTATCGCGATTATTATCAACGTTTACCGCAATTTCCACAGCGATCAGGTGAACAGTATTGAAAACATGAAATATTAATTTTAGATTATGGATTTTACATATTCAATATGGATTCTTCTGTTGCCGCTGATCAGCTTCCTGGTTATCGGTTTGCCAGAATTCCTGAATAAGAAGTATGCCTGGTCGCACAAGGTAGCCGGATTGATCGGTACCAGTTCGCTTGGACTGGTAACTGTATTGAGCTACCTCACAGCGTTCAAGTATTTCTCAGCCGATCGTCTTGCTGACGGCACATACGCAACCTTCGTCCCCTATAACGTGACATGGTTGCCGCTGGGTCATCTCCACTTCGACCTCGGCATCCTGCTCGACCCCATCTCGGTGATGATGCTTATCGTCATCTCTACGGTCAGCCTCATGGTTCACATCTATTCTTTCGGCTATATGCACGGTGAGAAGGGATTCCAGCGCTACTACGCTTTCCTCTCTCTCTTCACCATGTCAATGCTCGGACTGGTGCTCGCCACCAACATCTTCCAGATGTATATGTTCTGGGAGCTTGTGGGTGTAAGCTCTTACCTCCTCATTGGCTTCTATTATTCTCTGCATGCAGCCGTTCACGCTTCTAAGAAGGCGTTCATCGTGACCCGTTTCGCCGATATGTTCTTCCTTATCGGTATCCTTATCTTCGGTTACTACACAGGAAGCTACAACTTCTCGTTCACAGGCACAGAGATTGCTTACGGCGCTGGCGCTTCTGCCTTCACCGTTGCTGACAACGCACGCGCTCTTGCTGCCGGTGGTATGATTCTGCCTACAGCTCTCGTGCTGATGTTTATCGGTGGTGCTGGTAAGTCAGCCATGTTCCCGTTGCACATCTGGTTGCCGGACGCAATGGAGGGCCCGACTCCTGTTTCTGCCCTTATCCACGCTGCCACCATGGTGGTTGCCGGTGTGTTCCAGATTGCACGTCTCTTCCCCGTATGGATTGAGTACGCTCCCCAGGCTCTTGAGGTTGTCGTAATTGTCGGTGCTTTCACCGCTTTCTACGCTGCAGCCGTTGCTTGTGCCCAGAGCGACATCAAGCGTGTGCTTGCCTTCTCTACAATCTCTCAGATTGCCTTCATGATGGTGGCGCTCGGTGTTTGCCTCCCCGGTCATCACGGAGCAGTTCTCGACAATCATGCACAGCTTGGCTACATGGCTTCTATGTTCCACTTGTTCACACACGCCATGTTCAAGGCTTGTCTGTTCCTCGGAGCTGGTTGCATCATCCACGCTGTTCACTCTAACGAGATGTCTGCAATGGGTGGTCTACGCAAGTATATGCCAATCACTCATATCACATTCCTTATCTCATGTCTTGCCATTGCAGGTATTCCGTTCTTCTCAGGCTTCAGCTCAAAGGACGAGATTATCACCGCTTGCTTCGAGTATTCTCCCGTTTGCGGTTGGTGGATGACAGGTGTTGCAGCAATGACAGCATTCTATATGTTCCGTCTTTACTACGGTATCTTCTGGGGTACAGAGAACAAGGAGCTTCATGCTCACCACACTCCGCACGAGGCACCTCTCGCAATGACATTCCCGCTCATCTTCCTGAGCATTGTCACTGTCGGTGTCGGTGTTATCACCACACTCGGAGGCTTCTGCGACTGGAACTGGGCAAGCTTCGGTTCAATCGTGAGCGCAGCAGGTACAGCTTACACCGTTCACTTCGATCCGCAGGTTGCAGCCACTTCTACAGTTATCGCAATCCTCTCTATTGCCCTCGCCACCTATATATATAAAGGTGAGAAGCAGCCTATCGCAGACAAGATGTACGCTACATTCCCGCGTCTGCATCGTTGGGCTTACAAGCGCTTCTACATGGATGAGGTCTATCAGTACGTCACACACAAGATTCTGTTCCGCTACGTAAGCCGCACGGCACAGTGGATTGACGAGAAGATCATCAACGGTCTTATCGACTTCTCTGCTTGGGGTGCCAACGAGGCTGGCGAGACCATCCGTCCTTGGCAGAGCGGCGACGTTCGCCAGTATGCAGTATGGTTCCTCACAGGTACGGTAGCTTTAACATTGTTATTACTTTGCTTATAATTAAAATATGAATATATTAAGTTTATTCGTAGTAATCCCTGTCCTGATGTTGCTCGGTCTTTGGATCGCACGCAATGTCAATCAGGTGCGTGGTGTGATGGTTGCCGGTTCATCCTGCCTCTTGGCACTGAGCGTATGGCTCACACTCCACTTCATCGGCGAGCGCGCAGCAGGCAATACCGAGGAGATGATTCTCCGCGCCACTACGGAATGGTTCCCCGCACTCCACATCAACTATGAGGTGGGTGTTGACGGCATCTCCGTTGTGATGCTTCTGCTTTCGAGCATCATCGTGTTCACTGGTACATTCGCTTCATGGAAGCTTAAGCCGCTTACCAAGGAGTTCTTCATGTGGTTCACGTTGCTCTCCACTGGTGTTTATGGCTTCTTCATCTCGATAGACCTCTTCACCATGTTTATGTTCTATGAGGTTGCCCTCATCCCTATGTACCTCTTGATTGGTTTCTGGGGTTCAGGTCGCAAGGAGTATGCAGCCATGAAGCTTACGTTGATGCTTATGGGCGGTTCTGCTCTTATCATCCTCGGCTTGGTGGGTATCTACTTCTTCAACGGTGCCTCTACAATGAGCATCCTTGAGATTGCCCACAACAACCACATCCCGGCAGCCGTTCAGAACGTGCTCTTCCCGTTTGTGTTTATCGGTTTCGGTGTACTCGGTGCTCTGTTCCCGTTCCACACATGGTCACCTATCGGTCACGGTTGTGCCCCGACTTCAGTGTCAATGCTCCACGCCGGTGTGCTTATGAAGCTTGGTGGTTACGGTTGCTTCCGTATCGCCATGTTCCTCCTGCCGCAGGCTGCTCATGATCTGGCTTGGATATTCCTTATCCTCACCACCATCTCAGTGGTTTACGGTGCATTCTCGGCTTGCGTTCAGACCGACTTGAAGTTCATCAACGCTTACTCTTCAGTTTCACACTGTGGCTTGGTGCTCTTCGCTCTCCTGATGATGACCCGCGTTTCTTGCACAGGTGCCATCCTTCAGATGCTCTCTCACGGTCTTATGACAGCACTCTTCTTTGCCCTCATCGGTATGATTTACGGTCGTACACACACACGTGACATCCGTGAGCTTGGCGGTTTGATGAAGATTATGCCGTTCCTCTCAGTAGGTTATGTGATTGCTGGTCTTGCCAACCTTGGTCTTCCGGGTTTCTCAGGCTTCATCGCTGAGATGACCATCTTCAACGGTTCGTTTGAGAATGCCGACACATTCCATCGTTGCTGCACCGTCATCGCCATTACATCCATCGTTGTGACAGCCGTATATATCCTCCGTACAGTAGGCTTCATCCTCTTCGAGAAGGTGAAGAACCCGCACTTCGAGGAGCTTACCGACGCCACATGGGACGAGCGTTTCGCTGTGTGCTGCCTTATCTTCTGCGTAGCTGGTCTCGGTACGTTCCCGATCTGGGCAAGCCACGTCATCAGCAATGCAGTAGCTCCAATCCTCAGCGTAATTCCAACACTTTAATAACAGTTCAGCAGTAAAAAATGGATTATAGTCAGTTTTTTAATATGATACCCGAGGCTGGCCTCATGGCAATCCTCGTGATAGTATTCCTCGCCGACCTCTTCATGAAGGGCGAGAAGAAACACACTACATTGAGCATGCTGACATGTGTTTTGTTGGTAGCTCAGGTGGTATTATGCTTCAATGCCCAGCCTGCTGAGGCATTCGCAGGACTCTATACAGCCACAGCAGCTGCTCAGGTGATGAAGGTCATCCTTACAGCCGGAGCGTTCATCGTTGTGGTTATGGCTCAGTCATGGATTGAGCGTGAGGACGTGCTGCGCAAGGAGGGTGAGTTCTATGAGCTTATCATTTCTACATTGCTCGGTATGTACATGATGATTTCGTCTGGACACTTCCTCATGTTCTTCCTCGGTCTGGAAATGGCTTCCGTACCTATGGCTTGCCTTGTGGCATTTGACAAGTATAAGAAGAATTCTGCTGAGGGCGCCGCCAAGTTCGTGCTCACCGCTACATTCTCAAGCGGCGTGATGCTTTACGGCATCTCGTTCCTCTACGGTGCTTGCGGTACACTCTACTTCGACGACGTTGCTGCTAAGATCAGCGCAAGCCCCTTGACCATCATGGGTCTGGTGTTCTTCTTCAGCGGTCTCGGCTTCAAGATTTCGCTCGTTCCTTTCCACTTCTGGACAGCCGACACCTACGAGGGTGCTCCTACAGCCGTAACAGGTTATCTGAGCGTTGTCTCTAAGGGTGCTGCAGCCTTTGCCTTGATGACAATCCTGCTGAAGGTGTTCGGTCCGATGGTTGAATACTACGAGACTCTGATGTATATCGTCATCGTTCTCACCATCACCATCGCCAACCTCTTCGCACTTCGTCAGACAGAGCTTAAGCGATTCATGGCGTTCAGCTCCATCTCTCAGGCAGGCTACATCATGCTTGCTGCCGTTGGCAACGAGGCAATGGGCTTGACAGCCTTGATGTACTACGTACTCATCTACGTGGCAGCCAACATGGCAGTGTTCACTGTCATCAACGTTGTTGAGACACGCGGTAAGGGCAACACAGAGATGTCGGTGTTCGATGGTTTCTACACCACCAACCCGAAGCTCTCGTTCCTCCTCACACTCGCACTCTTCTCATTGGCAGGTATTCCCCCGTTCGCAGGTATGTTCTGTAAGTTCTTCGTGTTCATGGCAGCAGCCGAGCAGGGTTCTAATATCGCCTATGCAGTAGTGTTCCTGGCATTGGTCAACACCGTACCGTCACTCTACTACTATCTGAAGATCGTAAAGTGCATGTACATCAACAAGACAGACACTCCGCTTCCTACATTCCAGAGCGACTGCGCCACACGCACAGCCCTCGCTCTTTGCACAGCAGGCGTACTCCTCTTCGGTGTATGCAGCTGCGTTTACGGATGGCTTGTTCAGGCTACATCTGCGATGTAGAATATAGGATTTTGAGTTATACAATTCAATAACTCGACAATAAGAATAATGGTCTGCAATTCGTTCTATACGAGTTGTAGACCATTATTCTTATTGTCGTTTTTCTTTCTTATTGTTTGATTAATCCGTCAAATATTTTGCCGTGTGGATTAATTGTTGTAGATTTGCGGTATAATATATAATGGAGGGTATTTATGAATACAATAACTATAGACAATAATACATATAATAGTATAGTCAGATATGCGAAACTGAACAATATCAGTGTATCGGAAGCTGTTGTAACTGGATTGAATTCCTTTCTGGAGAAATTCAAGGAAAAGATTTCTACGAAAGAAAAATACTATATATCCCCCGAAGTGAAAGCTTTGGAGGTTGGATTTGAATGTCCTCAAGATTTGTCAGAAGACTACAGAAAAGAATATCATGACTCGTTAAAAAGCAAGTATTCATAAGTGAAGATGTTCAATTTGTATAAAGATGGACTTGATTTGGAGTTTCTGCGTCTTTACTGCGTGGAACATGGAGAAGAACGCTTATTGAAGCGTGGTGAGATATTTGAGGATGCAGGCAAACCGTCACAATATGTAGCTTATGTGGAGCGTGGATGTTTCAAGTATATGGTGAATAACGAAGAGGAAGGTAAAGACTACTGTACTGGTTTTGCCTTCGAAGGAGAGTTTGTGGCTGACTATCCGAATTGTCTTACTGGCAGAAAGTCTGAGTTAACTATTGTGGCTGGTACTACGTGTAAGGTATTCCAAATATTAGGGAAAGAACTGGGGACGTTATTAGATTCTTTAAATGCCAAAGGACTCAAACAGGCTATATCCGATTGTCTTTTTGCTCAAGTTTATACACAATATCTTGATACTTATCGTATGACAACCAGAGAACGATATAAGCGTTTGCTAATTCGTTGTCCGGAACTAGTTCAAAGTATCAACTTGAAGGATATAGCCTCTTATCTGAAAGTTACGCCAACAACTATAAGCAATATACGTAGGGAATTTACTTTTGGGTAGCAAACTCTCAAAACATTTTGAGAGTTTGCCCATATAATGTTTTATAGTCTTAGAATACGTGCTGTTTTTAATGGGCAAGCATTAACTTTGCACAAAAAATTACAGTATGAATATTCTTATAATCGGAGCTACATCTGGTATTGGTAAAGCTCTTTTTGTGAAGTATGCCAATGCAGATAATCGTATTGGCATTGTAGGTCGGCGAACAAACCAGCTTAATGTATTAAGTCAGCAGTATCCGTCCAAAACCATTGTTTCAAAAGCAGATGTCACAAACTTAAATGAGATAGAACAAGCGATAAATACTCTTCTAAAAGAGTTAGGTCACTTTGACCTTGCTATTATGTGTGCAGGTGTTGGTGATATTAATGCCACGCTTGACTATGCGATTGAGCGTCTTGCCATTGATACTAATGTTGTAGGTTGGACATATGTTATTGATAGATTGTATTGCATTTTTGAACAACAAGGTTATGGTCATCTTGTAGCTATAACTTCTGCTGGAGGATTGCGAGGCGAATCGGCTGCACCAGCCTATAGCGCAACAAAAGCTTACCAAATTAATTATATGGAAGCAATACGCAAAAAGGCTTTCAGAAACGGTGGTTGCATAACCGTAACAGATGTCAGACCAGGTCTTGTTGACACAGCTATGGCAAAGGGAGAGGGCTTGTTTTGGGTGATGCCGGTAGATAAAGTTGCTAGTCAAATCATTGCTGCTATTAGCAAGAAGAAGTCTAAAGTCTATGTCACCAAACGATGGCACATACTTGCTCTAATATACAGAATTCTGCCATTTTATATTTTCAAACGATTGTAGCTTCTAACATTTTATGAAAACATTTTGCCGTATGGATTAATTGTTGTAGATTTGCGATAAGATAATTATATAGAATAAACGTTTAGAAGCTTATGGATTCTACACATAATATAATAGAGTATGTAAATTGCTGTGTTGGTGCTTTTGCTAATCGCTTCAAGCTAACACTTGCCCAGTCGTATGCTTACTTGCGCAGATTCAAGGGGATAGACTTCCTTATTGATTGTTATGCGGCAGAGCATACTCTTTCTATAGAAGATGCGGTTGAGGACATCATGTTGTTGTGTCAAAAGAATGGAGGACGATTGGGATGTTGACTTTATATCATGGCAGCAACGTTGTGATTGACAAGATAGATTTATGTCGATCACGTAAAGGCAAGGACTTTGGCTGTGGCTTTTATTTGAACCCCAATAAGGAACAGGCAATGGAAATGGCTGTTCGTACTTCCAAAAGAATGCAGGAAGGCGAGCCTGTAGTCAATGCTTACCTGTTTGATGACAGTTTACTTTCCTCCGAATGTACGCCGTTATCAGTTAAAATATTTGAGGATTATTCATTGGAATGGGCAGAATTTATATTAAAGAACAGAAAGAATATGACTTCACACCCAGTACATTCTTATGATATAGTTATTGGTCCGATAGCTGACGATACTGTTGGACTTCAGATGCGGCGATTAATGCAGGGTTATATTGATATAGAGCGAATGGTTGAGGAGTTGCGTTTCCATAAACCGGCTATTCAATATTTCTTTGGAACGGAAAAAGCAATAAGTTATTTAAAGAGAATCTAATTATGAGCGAAGATATCCAATTTCAGATAGAATGCCTCTCTACCGAGTTGGTTGAGATGTTGATGCAAAAATATGGGTGGAATATGAAGAAGGCACTTGATGAACTGTATTCTTCCGAGACCTATAAGCGTTTGTGCAACCCAGATTGTGGTTTGTACTACGAAGGTTCGGTGTATGTGTTCTCGTATTTAGAAAACGAGATAGAAACAGGTATAGTAAAATAGATTCATGAAATCCCTCCTCTCTCACCGTCTTTCCATGGACGGGATAAATGGAATTTGCTTGCTTGTTCAGGGCGAGCAAAACCATAGTTTAAAGGAACTGCTTTATCAGCTTACGCTTGACGACGACCGCCGCGTGGCTGTCAATGCGCTTTGGACGTTCACGCATTTTGCGTTGGCTGACAATGTTTGGCTGTTTGCCAAGCACGACCAGCTTATCGAACGTGCCATTACGGAGCAAGACGTGACGAAGCTCCGCCTTATTCTCACTCTGCTTCTTCGCCAACCATTCGATGAAGAAGCCATCCGTACCGACTTCATTGATTTCTGCCTGACGCGACTCGCTGACCCGAAGTCGCCCTATGCCGTCAGAGCCCTGTGCATTAAGCTTGCCTACGAGCAGATGTGCCATTGGCCCGAACTGCTAAACGAACTTCGCCAGACTCTCGAAATGATAAGCTGCGAACCGCTATCGCCTGGGCTGCGTTCGGCTTGGCGGCAGGTGATGAAGAAATGCAAATATCGTACAAAGAGTAAAAAGCTGTTACAAAATAAAAATCAATTCTAGAGAATCAAAACGCTGTTTTTATGGTGTTATGCTGTGCAAACAGCACCAATGCTTAACGATAGTGCCACTTTTACAGTACAATAGTGCCACTATTAGAGTGTAAAAGTGGCGCTATTGTATGATAAAAGTGGCACTATTAGAGTGTAAAAGTGGCGCTATTGCAATCCAATGATGCTTTTTTGCTCCGTCATTCATTGCACACTTCTTTTCTCAGCAGCATAATCAGCTGTATGTCAGCATACTATCTCTGCACGCTCAAAACTCAAGAATTTCGCACCAAAGATTTTGTTGTGCGTTCAACTCATAGTATTGAGCATCAGAAATGCAAATATTGTCTTCGGCGGAACCCCTGAAGAATTAGAAAAGAGCTCGCTAAATGAGCTGTACAGCCTGCACCATCATTGATTCAATCATTAGTTCGTGATGATGATGTAAGCTATCCTACAGATGCGGATTATCAGATTTGAAAAAAAATTTTATCCTGTAACGTATATTGAGACACCTAATGTGTATCTTTGCATTTGAATTAATAATACTACTATTATGGAAGAATCAAAGAAACACTTTTATGGGCCTATTCCGAGAGTGCTTAACGAGGATATCTTGTCATTTCTCTGTAACAAGCATAAGGGCGAAATAGGACTTGGAAGTAAGAAGGATTGTCCTCGTATGCGCATACGCTATGTTATGGACAAGAACAGATTCGGTTATGCCGACTTTGGCGACTTCTTCTTTTGGGAAGATGGTGGTCTGTATGTTTGGCAACAGAGTGAAGAATTTGAAGAAGACCATAATCCTGACATTGTAGAAGACTACTTCGGACATTCTTGTGAAGGACGTGGATACACATTACGTTCTATTTTTGCAGGAATAGACACAGGTTATGATGACAGCAACGGTAGTAGAATGTTCACTGGCGATGTTGTGCTGGTAAAAGAACCTAATGGATACGAAATGGGAGCTTTATGTCTTGCTTCGCCACGTGGTTTAATCAGTGATGGGTTCTATGGCTTTCCTTTGGACAATTACAGTTTGACACTGGATATGTGTAAAGAGGGTGGTCATAATCTTGAGCGTATCGGGACTATATTTTATCAACTCGACCCTTGCGAAGAACCTGTTTTTATATGGGATAAAGCATTGACCTTCAACAATACTTACCGTGATAAAGAGGAAGAATCCGTCTTACGTACTATGGCAAGATACACGCCCAACTTTGATAAGGAAGTATGGAAATACTTGGGACTTGAGATACTTGGAATCGAGGAGTTTAATTGGAAGACAATCAAATAAATATTAAGTATATGAAAGATTATATTGTATTTATACAAGACCTTTTAATAGGTAGAAATGAAGAGTTTGATAATGCTGACAAAAAACGTATCAGACTTATTAGACATAAGGACAATAGAAAAGAGAAATTAATTGACGGAAAGAAATATTCCAACTCTCTTTTCGATTTGTATCTTTATGAACATGACGTGTTCCTAAGTTATCAAAGTGAACAGGTCAAAAAACGCTTTAAGGATGTAGATTATATCGTTTCGTTTATTGGCGAAGAAGGTATATCGTCTCGATTTGTTGGAGTCTTTAAAAATAATGGCGTATTGAAAGAAATAGAAGACTATAATGGAGAAGTGCAAGCCAAGTTTGATTTCTCTGAACTTGATGGCTTCAAGCTACTTAAAGAAAGGGTTGTAATAGATTGGAATAATCCCGTAAGCTGGCTTCAAGGGTTTAACAATAAAATGCCTGTAATAAGAATTGATCGTGGACTGCAAGAGAATAATATTCCAGTCTTTACCAGTTTTGAGGATGTCGTTCTTAATTATAATCAACTTAAATTGATCTTTGAATCTAATAATAAGGAGTGGAAGGCTAAGTTGGAAAGTTGTAATTGTATCTATCTTATCCTTGACAAATTAACTGGTAAACAATATGTGGGTTCTACATATAATACTAAAGGCATTTGGGGACGTTGGGAGATATATGCTAATACAGGGCATGGGTTTGATAAAGATTTACAAGAGCTTATCAATAACGATGCTACATATGCGCAAAAGTATTTTCAATGGTGTATATTAGAGACATTGCCATTGAAGATATTGGAAGAGCATGCTATAGATAGGGAATCGCTCTATAAACGCAAGTTTGGAACACGTGAGTTTGGTTACAATAACAATTAAGCCTATGTCACTCATTCAAAAGTATATTTGGGTAATCAAGACCATTCATCGTTCTGGCCGCATTACATTGAAAGAACTCAATGAAAAGTGGCGTGAGAATATTGATCTTAGCCGTGGTGAGAACTTGCCACGGCAAACATTTGATCGTTGGAAAGGTGGCATTCTTGATATGTTCGGCATTGTGATTGACTGTGAACAACATGGCAGATACCATTATTATATAGCCAATCCCGAAGTTTTAAGCGAAGGAGAGTTGCGTACATGGCTTCTCGATACTTACGGCACGGCTGAAACGTTATCAAGCAGTATATCTATCCATGATAGAATATTGACAGAGGATATCCCTTCAAGCCAAGACTTTCTTGCAACAATACTTGAAGCTATGAAGTCAAATATTGTACTACAGATAACGTTCCATTCTTTTACGATGAAAGAAGCGAAGACGTTTCTTGTAGAACCATATTGTGTGAAAATGTCCGCACAGCGTTGGTATATGTTAGCAAGAAACGTAGACTATAACTACTTGCGTTTGTATTCTCTTGATAGAATAGAAGGTGTTAACTTAACAGATGCTCATTTTGTCCTTCCAAAAGATTTTTGTGCTAAAGAGTACTTCGCCGAATACTTTGGAATTGTATTGGATGAATCTGTACCGCTTCAGCGAATAGTGTTAAGGGCAGATAAATATCATCAGCACTATATGCGCACATTACCGTTGCATCACTCGCAAAAAGAAATCTATGCATGTGATGATTATGCCGATTTTGAATTGGCACTGCGTCCTACCTATGACTTCTATATGAAGTTGATGAGTTTTGGCAATATGATAAAAGTGTTAGAACCCGAAAGTCTTCAAGAGAAGATATATAAATGGTTGGAGAAAACAATAGAAGTTTACAAATAAAAATAATTCAATAAGTATGGAATCAAGATTATTTCAAGCCTTAAAAGCTTTCAAAGGCGCTGATGGTTGCGAAGCAAACCTGTTTAAAGAGTTTAAGAAAATTGCTGAAGAAGCATTCTTCTCAGGCTATTTTCTTGTTAATGGCGGTTGTAAGGATGCGTATAAACTAAAGTTGACCTGCATCGAATTTTATTACCACGAGGATGATGGCAATATTAAAGATGAAAAAAAATATCTGAAAGGGAAAGATGAATTTGGCTATGCTTTAGGTGCTGTATGTCCAAATCCATCGGGCGTTGATGTTTTGTTTGATGATCCACAAAAGAAATATCATGCGTCTTTCTTGATTAGAGGATATAAAGCTATTGTGCCTGGGGAAAAAGATTGGGAGAATAATGAAAAAAGAAAAGATTGGGCTCCTCATGATTTTTGGTATGATTTATATGGTGGAGCAAATATGCTAAGCAATGGCAAGTTTAGTATAGAATGGATAGATGAGTCTGATGAAACGCTGGGCTATGCAGAACCTATGCAGCGAATCAATATAAACGACAACAGATTATGGGGATTTAAACGAATTGAAAAGCTATGATAACAGAACAATACAAAGATAAAATCTATTTTTCAAAGTTGTTGTGTACTGATTATCCCAATATCTATAAGGATGTTTGTGAAATTCTGGATGCTAATAACGTAGCGCATGAAACGCTTCCTTTAACTAAGGATTATTGGTGTCGTGATTATATGCCAATACAATATGCATGTAATCGTTTCTCTCAATTTGTATACAATCCCGACTATCTAAAAGGAAAGGAAAAATACATTACTGATGTAGACAAAGTGACGAAGAAGATGGTTGGAAATAAATTTATTGTCAATCATTCTTCTTTGGTTATTGATGGTGGAAATATTGTTGTTGGCGAAATAGACCAACCAAATACTTACACCACTAAATCCTTTATTGTAATGACAGACAAGGTGATGATAGAAAACGAAGGATTGTCTCAAAAGGAGATAGAATCTAAAATTCGGGATTCTTTCAAACCTAAAGAATGTAATTCAACTATTGATGAAATAACTATAGTATGGTTGCCATGGGATAAAAAGGATGTTTGTGGGCATACGGATGGTATCTTAAGATTTGTCGGCGCACAAAAAGATGGCAAACCTGTAGTGTTAACCAATCTTTCTGTATATGATGATGGTATTGCGACTCTAATGCGTAATGTATTGATGGAACATTTTTATGTTATAGAGTTGAATCTTTCTGAATATAACGAATTAAGTTGGGCATATATCAACGCTCTTCAGACGCGTGATGTTATTATTGTTCCAGGAATTGGCAATACAAAACTTGATAATGAAGCAATGAGTCATTTTATTGCTTTATATCCAGATTATAAAGGAAGAATTTATCAAGTTCAGATGAAAGTATTCATCGAGAAATGGGGTGGAGCTTTGAATTGTTGTTCATGGACAATTAGTGAAGATATGTCCAAATTGCATCACGATAAAGAGAATGACAAAAGATACATTTCTATTATAGAGAAGTATCAGAAAGACTCTAAGAGTGTATGCTTTGATGAAATCCGATTCCTTGGTGGCTATTATCCTAAAAAACTAGAGAATGATAATAGGGATTTGGATCGTTTGTATTATGGTTTTTAATGCATAGTGGCTGCAATAATTATCCAAAAACATTTTGCTTTTTGGATTTTTTCTTTATACCTTTGCATTCGAAACATCAAGAGCAGTATTGATCTGCACCAACCGAGCACGACAGCCACGGTGGTCAAGGTACGATGTGGAAATAAGTTTAATTTCAAAAACAAGTCATTATGAACAATTCATTTTATAACGATTTCGCTGCGCGTTTCGTAGCCAGTACACTCCCTTCACTTGTCAGATCATTCAATAGTCAGGTTGGAAAGCGTGGCTTCAATTCTGTGCGTGCAGCCCATGACCAGGCTCTTATTGACGAGCTTGTGCGTCGAGGCATTGATGTCTCGGCGGTATTCGACGGCACCGCCCTTTCTTTTGCCCATCATGTTGAGTTGGACAATAACAGTCTGGTAATCAGAAAATAAAATCTTTTAGCAACCTCTAAAACAGTCGATGATGCCGTCTGCTCTTGGCATCATCGACTTTCCTTCTTGTATTGTGATGGCAGACAGCCGTATTCTTCCTTGAATAACTTGGCGAATTGTTTTGGCGACAAGCCTATGTTGTAGGCTATCTCTGATATGGAGAGGTCGCTGTTCTGAAGATAGGCAAGGCCGTGTTTTAGGCGTATGGCTCGTATAAACTCCAGCGGCGACTTGCCGGTCGTAGCCATAAGTTTCTTGTAGAGGGCACTTCTGCTCAGGTTCATCTCTTCGCTGAAGTTCTCAACGCTGAACTCTGATTCCGTCAGGTGTTGCTCAATGATGGCTGTGGCTCTGGCTATCCATGCTTTTTCCTGTTTTCGCTGAACATCAGGCTCTTTCTCTTCCCCGTTGTCCTGCGCCACATAAGGATCTTGGGCAGATGGTGAAGGGTCTGCCTTTTTTCTGATATTCGTTCTTTTCCTTACTTGCCAGAAGATAAGCAGAAGGATAAGGGCATAGAGCGTGAATGCTTTTCCTGACAGCCATGATGGGGGCAGGACGCAGAATGTGAGAGCTGCAGTCGTGTCGTCATTACCATCAAGGGCTTTCACATGCAGAGTGTGTTTCCCGAAGGATGGCTTTCCGAGCATGATACAGTTGCCGTCAGAAACCTTCCATTCTTCCTCGTCGTCCATACGGTAAGCGAAATTGAAAGGGGCTGCATGTGTATAATCCAGTGTCGATACGAACAGCTTTACTTCGTCGTTATGCTTTAATTCCAGATTCTCCGACATGTCGGAAGGGAAGGCCATCACTTCGTCGTTGATGCGCAATTCGGTGAACGCCACATGCCTGGTCTTGACACTCTCTCCCAGAAGCGAAGGGGTGAGGCGTACGTATTTGCCGCTTCCTCCCGCCAGAATGTCTCCATTGTCGGCGCAGTAAATGGCTTTCTTGCAGAAGGTGATGTCGCCCAGACCGTCCCCGTCCACCAGCTTTCTGAAATGGAAAGCATAGAAGCCTTTCTCGTTCTTGACCACCCTTACATTAAAGAGAGCTTTGCTCGTGGTTATCCAAATACCGCCTTGCTGGTCGCTCGTAATGGCAAGCGCATTGTTAAGTTCTTCGTCCTTGTCAAAGGTCTTGAGCAGTCGGAAATGGGCATCGTACACCCTCACTTCTTCGTTGGTGCAAACCCATTTCAGCTTTCTGCTGTCAGCGTATACGGCATTGATGCATGCGGTATGCAACTCCTTTGCCGGAACGTCTTCCGGCTGTCTCTTGGCGTCGAGCTGATACAGTCCTGTACTGGTGGCTACGAGCATCATGTCTTCTTCCTTGCTGTATGTCAGGTCTGTGATGGCATTGGTGCGCAAGCAGGAGTTGTGGAAGGTGTAGTTCTTGTATGTGCCTTGAGGTGTTATGCAGCACAATCCGTTAATCATTCCTCCTATCCAGAACCATCCTTCCTTATCCTTTATCACGCGTCGGGCATATTTCATTGGCGTATGTTCTTGCCAAAGAGGATGTATCCGGGCATCGGGTGTAAGCTGATAGACGCCTCCTCCGTACGTACCCAGATAGATGTTCTTGTCGTTTGCCAGTATGCCACCTATCACCTGATTGTTCTTGAGCGTACTGTTGCCGGCTTGGTAAAGTTTGCCCGTGGCTTCGCAGTAAAGTCCGTTGCCGTCATAGCCTATCCATAGCTTGCCCGTACCGTCTTGGCACATGAAGCCGATGTCCTCATTCAATGGGGTATGGATGACGGAGATGCATGTGTTGTTGAGGTTGGTAAAGGCTACGCCCACCTTCGACGTGCCTATCCAAGCCATGTTTTCATCGTCGATAAGTATGGTGTAGATATGGTTGCTGGTAAGCGGATAGAGACAGTTCTCGTTTCTTGTTATTCGCGTGATGTTGCCATTGGTATGTCTGATGATGATGCCGGAGCTGTTGGTGCCAATCCATAGGTTGCCTTGTCTGTCTTCTGCCAGCGTACAGACGTTTTCGTCACAAATCTTTTCCAGAGTTGTCTGTGACGTTACTTTCTCCCGTGATGTATTGCCGAGAGGTAGACGGTAAAGACCGTGTACGTATTGGTCGTATGTCCATACATTGCCTTGTATGTCCTGATATATCTTCAGGTTCTTCGCTTTGGCTTGCGCAGGGTAGAAAGCCAGAAGGAAGGCGTTCTTCTGTCTCATATTAAGACGATAGATGCGTCCCTTTCCGGTCAGAGCGTATGCTATGCCGTCACGACAAGATACAGACGTAGGTGGTTCGGCGAGGCTCATCTGTAGCAGACGGTGCTCGTCGTACATATAATAATATAAGGTGTTGCCGGAGAGATACCATAGGTTCTTGTCATGGTCGACTATCACTTTACCGGTTGCTGTCTTTGAAGATTTGTGGGAGGCGGGCTTTATGCCCAATCGTGCGAGCAGATCGTAGGCATTGTCCGTCATACAGTCTTTCTCGGGATTGTAGCAGAAGGTATGACCGTCGTAAGTGGTGACCCATATCTGCGCAGCCTTGTCCTGCGCCACCCGTAGGATGTTGACGTTCTTCCTGCCGTCCTTCTGGGTGAGCGTATAGGTGCGGTTGCAGAATCCGTCGTATCTGGAAAGGCCGTTCAGAGTGCCGAACCACATATAGCCTTGCTGGTCTTTCAGAATGGAGCGCACGTAATTGTCGCTCAATCCGGACTGGATGTCGATGGAGCGAAAACAGTATTGCGCCTTTGAAAGGGTGGCTGACAACAATAAAGCTATGATGGCGATAAGGCATTTTGTCTTGTTCATATTGCAAAGAAAGTGAGATTATTTGGATTTGCCAAATCCTAAAGGTGGAAAATCTTAAAGAAACAGCTTCCCGTTTGTGTATTTTATGTTCCCAAATGTGTATTTCCTCATTTGGGAAAGCTTCAAAATCATTTGAGACCAGCGGTTTATGCGAATTGTCCTATCTTTGCGTCCGTGAACAATTAACAACTAAAAACCAAAACAACGTAAAACACATGAGAAGGTTTTTCTTATTATTCATCTCCCTATTTATATTTATAGGGATGAGAGCGGGGACCGTTGAGGTGAAGACAAACGTCTGGAGCGGAACCCAAGAGATGGATGCCAACTGGAGCAATTGGCTCAACATCCCGTCTTCTGATTTCAATGATGCCGAAGTGGGCAATATCCTCTCGGTATACGTATCGCAGATCTCAGCCTCTTATGGCCAGGTGATGCTTAACACTGGCAGCTGGGCAGCGATGCCGGGAGCAGAGAGCGCTAAGGTCGTTGAAAGCGCTCCTTGCGAGCTCAAGTGGGTGATAACCGAGGATATGCTCGCCGAACTGAAGAGTGGGGGCGTAATCGTGAAGGGTGTCAGCTATACCACCACCAGCGTGGACTTGATAAAGCAAGTGGAGACCAGTGATTCTGACAAGGGCAATCCGGTCTCAACCGTATGGACCGGCAGTAAGGCTATCGACTGGTCGTCGGGCGTACAGAATGGTTGGCAGACTTTAGACAAATCGCTCTTTGCCAATGTGAAGGTAGGCGATAAGTTGCGCTTCAACTATTCTAATCTTGCTATCGGTGCACAAAGCCATATCTCTACCGGCGACTGGAAGGATATGCCAGACGGAACTGTTTTCAATCAGCTTACATCAAGTTATTTTGAGTATACCGTTACGACGGATATGCTGGCAAAATTGCAAGACAACGGCTGTATCGTGACTGGTGTCGGCTTCGTGTTGACCAGCGTGAACATCATCGACCCCACACAGATACCTTCACTCAACTGTCATGTGGAGAAAGCCGACATCAAGTGCTGGGAGAAGGGCGAGACACCCGTCATCCGTGTCAACGTTCAGAGCGTCGAGAGTAAGGAGCAGGAGATAACCGTTAAGGCGGTGGTCCGTACGGATGATTATCAGGACTTCAAGACTTACGAGCAGAAGGCTGTTGTGGCATCTGGCGAAACACAGACCGTAACCATTCCGTTGACTGACCTCAAGCCCGGATTCTATCATGCCGTGGTAATAGCCAACTATGGTGAACTGAGCGACTTCAATATCGGCTATGACCCTACCAGTATCGTTTCTGCGCCTGACGCTCAGAGCGACTTCATGGAGTTCTGGGACAAGGCTAAGGCTGACTTGGCTAAGGTGGCTCCGGAATATAAACTTACGAAAATCGACTCGAAGTCGACCAGTAAGCGTAACGTTTATCTCGTGGAGATGAAGTCTGTAGACGATGGCGACGGCTCTCCCGTGACCATACGTGGATATTATGCGGAACCGGTGGCTGCGGGCACTTATCCCGTCATCATCACACAGAACGGTTATGACAGCGACGCAACGATTCCTGCCCTCAACTTCTATCCTAACGGCGACCAGAACAGCGACTGGATAGAACTGAATCTCTCTGTTCGCGGACAGGTAATCAACAATCGTGACGACAACGAGAACAAGTATGGCGACTGGTTCGCTTACAACTTTGGCGACAAGGACACCTATTATTATAGAGGTGCCTATATGGACGTAATACGTGGCATCGACTTTATTGCCTCTCGCGAGAAGGCTCAGCAAGACAACATCTTTATGATGGGTGGCAGCCAGGGCGGTGCACTCACCATCGCAGGTGCAGCTCTCGACACTCGTGTCAAGGCCATCGCACCGTCCATACAGTTCATGGGCGACTTCCCTGACTACTTCAAGGTGGGAGCTTGGCCGGTCTCTGTAGCCAAGAAGCAGCAGGCAGAAAAGAATCTCAGCGATGAGGATATGTATAAGTTCCTCTCTTACTTCGACACCAAGAACCTGGCACCTTACATCACCTGTCCGGTCACCACAGCGATGGGACTGCAGGATCCGGTTTGCCCTCCTCATACCAACTTCGCACCTTACAACAATCTGAAGGTCAGCGACAAGCAGTATGTGGTGAATGCGGACTGCAAGCATCAGACGCCGAACACATGGTATAACGACTGCCTGACGTTCTTCAAGAAGCACATCACCGACAACAAGGAATATGTCACCGTCAATCTGAATGTATGGAATGGTTTTGTTTCGGTGAATAGCTGGAGCGTATATCAGAAAATAGAGGCTGCCAAGTTTGCCAATGCAGCAGTTGGCGACGAACTGGAAATCACAATCCCAAGTCTCAATGGCGACAACCATCAGTTGTTCTTGCAGAACGGCAACTGGAAGACATTGGCTGGAGTAGACGAAAAGTATGTTATCACAGAGGCACCTTACACCTTCAAGGCCACTATCACCGAGGAAATGCTTGCCGAACTGCAGGACAAGGGTCTCATCATCAAGGGAGTAGGTTATGATCTCTCAAGCGTAGACATCAAGCACAAGGTGGTGAAGGGCGATTCTGCCAACAAGGGCAATGCCTTTACCAATATCTGGACTGGCTCAGAGGTGATCAGCTGGACGCAAGGAAGCAACAACTCTGTTTTCGTGAATGCTGCTGACCTCGCTGATAAGTTGGCTGATGCCAAGGCAGGCGATAAGCTCCGCATGAGCTATTCTGGACTCGGATTCGGCACGGCTCAGGGTAAGATACTTGCCAACTGGACTTCTCTTACCGACTTGCAGACTGCCAAGTTTACGGGCGGTAGCTACTTTGAGTACACCTTGACAGACGAATGGCTGACTGCCATCAAGGAGAAAGGACTTCGTGTGAGCGGCATCGGATATACTCTTAACAGCATTGATCTGGTGGCACCGGAGAAGGAATACAGCATCATTGCCCAGAATGATGATGCTGACATCAAGGCTTGGGAAGGCGATGAGACACCAAAGCTCGGCATGACCATTACCAACATCGAGAGCATGGAAGTGACCGTGCCTTACAAAGTGACGCTGATGAGGGATATGGTGGATGACGATACGCAGACACACAGCATCTATCAGACCTATTCGCAGGATGTGACGCTGGCTGCCGGCGAGACAAAGCACGTTGACTTGGTGTTCGACGGCCTTAAAGAGCCGGGATTCTACAATCTTACAGCCAACGTTGACCATAACGACGTATGCTCATACAATATCGGTTATGATCCTAAGAACGTGCCTATTAAGGCCACCACTCCGAACGACTTCTGGAGCTATTGGCAGGAAGGACTCGACGAGCTGGCAGCTACTGACGCTGACATCCGGATGGAGGAACTGACCGACAAGAGTTCGGACAAGCGCAAGATTTATCTTGTGACGATGAAGTCTGTAGCTGACAGCAAGGGCGGAAGTCCCGTAACCATCCGTGGTTATTACGCAGAGCCGATGGCTGAGGGCAAGTATCCGACAATCATCCATTATCAGGGCACGGATGGCGGTAGCGGCACACCATGGTGTGTTGGAGCAGATGACAATCCTGAATATTGCGAGTTCATACTCTCCACACGCGGACAGATGCTCAACAATCGTGAACCGAACCTTGAGGACAACGTATATGGCCGTGATGAGAACGGCAAGACCGACTATTACTCATACGGTTGGGGCGACAAGGAGAAGCATTATTATCGCGGAGCTTATCTTGACTGTGTGAGAGCCATCGACTTCGTGAAGACTCGTGAGAAGGTGGATGCCAATAATCTTTATGCTGCCGGTGGCAGCCAGGGTGGTTGCTTCACTTATGTGGCAGAGGGCTTGTCTGGAGCTTTCAGAGCCATCGCTCCTTCCATCACAGGTCATGCAGACTTTGAGGAAGGCATGAAGATAGTGAATTGGCCTCGTGCCAACTTCTTGACAGCAGCCGAAAAACTCGGTATGACAACGGAGCAGATGAACGAATTCAATTCGTACTTCGATGTTATGAACTTCTCTGAGCACGTGACGTGCCCTGTCATCTCTTGCTTCAGCTTGCAGGACACTACAGACCCGACACGTACCAATCTTGCTCCGTTCAACTTGCTCGACAAGGTGAATGCAGAGGACAAGGTGTATATCATCAATCCGTTCTTGGGTCATGCCACACCAGCCGATTGGGGCAGCAAGTATATGGCGTTCTTCAAGAAGTATTACGTGGATACGACGACAGCCGTCAACCAGATAAAGGATGTTGAGACCATACCTTCTTTCAACGTCTATACCATTGACGGGAGGCAGGTGAAGGCAGGTGCCGCTAAGGTGGAAGGTCTTGACAAAGGCATCTATATCGCCAATGGCAAAAAGCTGTTGGTAAGGTAAGTGTAGATATTATTAATAAAAACAGCCGCTTTAGCATTACTAAAGCGGCTGTTTTGCATTGCTAAGGTTGCCCTTTAGCAACTTCAGAACTCCATCATGTATTGTGTCATGCAGTCACGGTATAGTCAAGTTACTTGTTCCTATAAGCCAGCGGCGACATTCCTGAGCGTTGCTTGAAGAAGTTGGTCATGGCGCTTTGGTCGCTGAAGTTGAGGTGTGCGGCTATTTCGCCCATTGACATGTCGGTCTGGGTGAGGAGGTTGCATATTTCCTTGTATACTAAGGATGTGGCGTGTTCGTTGATGGTGGATCCGCTTATTTCCTTCACCAGACGTGAGAGGTAGGCTGGCGATACGTTCAGCTTGTCGGCATAGAAGCGTATCTGGCGTTCCTTGCGGAAGTTGCGGTAGAGATGGTGCAGGAAAATCTCGTACACCTGCTTCTTGTGTCCGAGGTCGTGCGTCACGGAGCAGTCTTCGTAAGGCAGTTCTTCTATGATGAGTTTCAGGACGTTAAACATACTTCTTATCATCTCCACCTTGTTGATGTGCTGACGGCGTACGATGTCGCGTATGAAGTGGAAGGTGTCCGTTATGCTTTTGTCCTTTTCGTCTGTAAGCTGGTAACGGGTGGCGTGGTCGGCGAATGCCTCGTCCACGAGGATGCTCTCAGTCTGGAAGTCCTTGGAGATTTCGGCTACGTCAGCCACTTCCTTCGGGGTGATGATAAGGAGGTCTTTGGCGGCGAGCTGTATGCTTTGTTCGTCGCCAATGGTCTGTTGCAGCAGCATGCGGCAGCTGCCTTGCTTCACTAAAAGAATCTTGGTGAAGAGTGTGCGTTCCTTCACCATGCTGCTGAATCCGCTGACAGAGAAGTATGCGGCGTATGCACCATAAATATCCTTGATGTGATATTTGGTGGCAAACTCTTCCAGATTATAGACTTTCTGTTGATTCATTCCAGATTCTTCGATACAGTTTTTTATACAATAGATTATGTTTCCTGTGTGCAAAAGTATGAATTATATTCCATAACAGCAACCCTGCTGACAGGTATCTTGATGGCTTGTCTTGCAAAGAGACAAAAAAAGAAGCCTGCAAGCCTAATCCATGTGAGAACGGACTGGCTTGCAGGCTTTCACCTTAATATATTATTAAGCTTTGTCTTTTTTCTTACTTCAAAGAGAACTTTGAAGAGTGGAGCATTTCCTTCGGGTCAAGAGCCTTGTCGAGCTCTTCTTTGCTGAGGAGTCCCTGCTCGATGACGATGTCATAAACCGAGCGACCTGTTGCGTGAGCTTCCTTAGCCACCTTTGAGCTTGCCTTGTAGCCGATGATGGGGTTGAGGGCCGTAACGATGCCGATGCTGTTCTTCACCATTTCGTAGCAGCGCTCCTTGTTGACGGTGATGCCGAGAACACACTCTTCGGTAAGTGTCTCGATGGCGTTCTTCAGCCATGTGAGGCTCTCGAAGAGGCTTGCTGTGATGATAGGCTCCATAACGTTGAGCTCCAGCTGACCAGCCTCTGCTGCGAAGCTTACTGTGGTGTCGTTGCCGATAACCTTGAAGCAAACCTGATTGGTAACCTCGGGGATAACGGGATTTACCTTACCCGGCATGATAGATGATCCGGGAGCCTTTGGAGGAAGGTTGATCTCGTTCAAGCCGCAGCGCGGACCTGAAGCCATAAGACGGAGGTCGTTACAGATTTTAGAGAGCTTGATGGCAAGACGCTTCAGAGCTGAAGAGTAGCTTACGTAAGCGCCGGTGTCAGGTGTAGCCTCTACGAGGTCGATTGCCGATACGAAGTTCTCGCCGGTGAGCTTGCTGAGGTTGGCAGCGCAGAGCTTGGCGAAGCCGGGAACAGCGTTCAGACCAGTACCGATGGCAGTACCGCCCATGTTAATTTCGTGGAGGAGCTTCACGTTGCGCTCGAGGTTGAGGATTTCCTCTTCGAGGTTGTTGGCGTAAGCGTTAAACTCCTGTCCGATGGTCATAGGCACAGCGTCCTGCAGCTGTGTACGTCCCATCTTGATGGTGTCGTTATATTCCTCTGCCTTGTAGCGGAAAGCGCTGATAAGTCCTGTCAGAGCGCCCACCAAGTGGATGTTCATGCGGATAAGCGCGAGGCGGATGGATGTAGGATATGCGTCGTTTGTAGACTGGCCGCAGTTTACGTGGTCGTTAGGCGAGCAATACTGGTATTCGCCCTTCTCGTGTCCCATGATTTCGAGGGCACGGTTGGCTACCACCTCATTGATGTTCATGTTGACAGAAGTACCGGCGCCACCCTGAATCATGTCGATGGGGAAATTCTCGTGCCACTTACCGTCGATGATTTCGCGGCAAGCCTGTCCCATTGCGCTTGCTATCTCGTCGTTGATAACGCCGAGAGAGTGGTTGGTCTGAGCGGCAGCCAACTTCACGTATGCATTAGCGATGATGAAGTCGGGATAGTCGCGCATTGTCTTGCGAGAGATATGATAGTTGTTGATGCCACGCTGTGTCTGCACGCCGTAGAGTGCGTCAGCCGGAACCTGAAGTTCACCCAGAAGGTCAGCTTCTACTCTGAATTTCTTTTCGTTTGCCATAATGGTAATCTTGTTTTAGATGTTAGTTCTGTTTTCTGCTGCAAAGGTACGCTTTATATCATACATGTCTTTTATAAAAAGCGAACCTTAATTTGTAAAAAGCGAACCGTTTTGCAGTTTCCTTGACATCTTCACGCCATTACAGCAGCTTCATTCTGTATATCATTCCCAGTTCTATACGGTCTGTGTTATAGTCCGTCAGCGTGCTCCGCTTGCTGTAGCTGTATTTCCTTCCCATGTAGGCAAGGTAGAATCTGAGGTCTTGCTGTTGCTTGCGTGCCGGATAATACTCCACGCTTCCCACGTAGCCGTATGCCTTACGATAGTTTCTGAACTGCTCGGACTGTGTCATGCTGGCTGTCTCGTACGTGCCCTTCAGCATGAGGTTCCAGTCAGAGGTGAACTGCCAGTTCATCTTCGTCACCAGAGCCAGATTGCATATCTTGCCCATATACAGATTTTCTTCTGTCGGCGCCAGCACCTTTGCCACCTCGCGCGTCGTTATCTTCATGCGGTCAAGGTCGTCCAAGGAGATGCTATAGTCGACGTACCATTGCAGGCGGTCGAGCTTGAGCTTCTGTCCGAAGCGTATCAGCTGGCTATACTTGTCCTTGGCTTGCGTGCGGAGCATGTATGACCATCGCGTCTGTAGCTTGCCGTCGCAGAACTTGCCGTTCCATCCTAAGGCGTATGTCAGCGGCGCACTGGCTTTCTGGAGCCGGGCGATGTCGGGCTTCGGCTCCGCATTGCCGTCGCTTGTCATCTTTCCGTTGCTTATCTTGGCGTCTTTGCCGAACTCGTCTGCCAGCTTGCCGTTGTATGTGTTGCTCACCTCGGCGGATATCTGCTGGTCCGGCGTGGGATTATACACCACGTTTATTGCTCCCTTTGAGCTGTCAATGTTGCCCTCCAGGTCTGAATACTGATAGATAAAGAGCGGGTTCTCGCTGAACTCGAACGATCCGAGCGTCTGACATTTCTTGCCGCCTTGGATGCTCCAGTGGTCGTTAAACTTCCATCCCACCATCATATAGTCGTTGGCTTTCGAGAAGTTGTCCTCGCTCTGTTCTACGTTCGACTTGTTGATGCGTTGGCGGAAGCGGTAATAAATATGGTCTGTCAGCCATCCCACCATCTCTATTTTAAGGTAGCGGTTGTATATGCGTGCGCCCCATTCGTCGTTGCGCGAGTCGTGTGTGGCTTGAGCCGCTGCTCCATAATTAATGTATAGCTCTAAGGCTTTCGACTTTTTTTCTTGTCTGCTGACCATCTCGTAGAGCGATTTGAGGTCCACTTCCTCCTCTCCGAGTCCGTCGTTGGTGCCTTGAGCCAGCGTGTTTAGTGGCATTGCTGCCGTTGTGAATAGTGCTAATATAATTGATTTTCTCATTTCTTACAGGAATTGTATGATCAGGTAGCCCACACCTATGGAGACGAAGGTGGTGATGAAGCCAGCCGGCTGGAACTAATTATTCTGCAAAATTACTGATAAATCCTAATTCATACCGCCTTGTTTCGTTTTTTTTGTCTAAATTTGTAACTTCAATAAGAGAAACAATCAATTTTGTAACTTCAAAAATAGATACATTCACATAAGATATATCCAAGAATGAACAAAGTCTGCATATTAGTTATATGTATGGTGTCGCTTCTTCTCCTGCCACTCAAAGGTGTGGCGCAGGAGAGTCAGACCGCCTACAATTTTCTTCGTCTTCCGGTTTCGGCACGTGCAGCTGCGGTTGGCGGCGACGGCATAGCCCTCATCGAAGACGATGCCTCGCTCATATTCCACAATCCTGCGCTGCTCTCGTCAGTCAGCGACAAGCAGTTGGCTCTCAACTTTATGACGTACATGGCAGGATCGACCACAGCCAGTGCGTCGTTCAACCGTGCCGTAGGCGAGCGTGCAACGTGGGCTGTGTCAGGACAGTTTATGAATTATGGCACCATGAAGCAGACCGACGCTTCCGGACAGCAGACAGGCGACTTCTCAGCCAAGGACATTGCCATGGCGGGCTATTTCTCTTACATGCTCTCTGACCGCATTGCCGGTGGCGTTACTGCCAAGGTGGTGTCGTCCTTCATCGGCGACTATTCGTCGTGGGGCGTAGCATTCGACCTCGGTGTCAACTATTATAATCCCGAATCCGAATTCTCAGCTTCCATCGTTGCCAAGAACCTCGGTGGACAGACCAAGGCGTATGAGGAAGACTATGACGCGCTGCCTTTCGACCTTCAGGTGGGCGTATCGAAGAAAATCAGCCATACGCCGTTCCGCATATCCCTCACAATGGGCGACCTCACACACTGGAACTATCGCTTTGCTGACCATTTCACGGTGGGCGTGGACGCCACGCTGTCACAGTCGATGTGGATAGCTGCGGGATATAACCTCCGCCGTTCTCACGAGATGAACATCAATGATGCCGAAGGAGGAAGCAGCCACATGGCAGGACTCTCGCTTGGTGCCGGCGTCAGCCTTAACCGCTTCAAGCTGAGCTTAGCTTACGGCAAGTATCACGTCTCAAGCTCTTCCATAATGGGCAATGTGGCGTTTAGCTTATAAATAATAATCACATACACTTACTTTATATAACTATGAAGAAAATAACTATAGCCATCGACGGCCACTCTTCTTGTGGTAAAAGCACGATGGCGAAAGACCTTGCCAAGATGGTGGGCTACGTATACGTTGACACTGGCGCCATGTATCGCGCCGTCACTCTTGCTGCCATGCGTGGCGGAATGTTCAGCGAGGACGGCAGCCTGGACACGGAGCGCTTGAAGGCTGCTGTCAATGACATGGACATCAGCTTCCGCCGCGACGCTGCGACGGGCAAGGTGGAGACATATCTTAACGGCGAGAACGTGGAGCGCGAGATTCGCACCATCGACGTTTCGCAGCACGTCAGCCAGGTGGCAGCTCTTCCTTTCGTAAGAGAGCGTCTCGTTGCAGCGCAGCAGGCTATGGGCAGAGAGAAAGGCGTGGTGATGGACGGACGCGACATCGGCACAGTGGTCTTCCCCGACGCCGAGCTGAAGATCTTCGTTACGGCTACAGCCGAGATTCGTGCACGCCGCCGCTTCAAGGAGCTCGAGGCAAAGGGAATGCCTGCCGACTATGACACCATCCTCGAGAATGTGCAGCAGCGCGACTATGCCGACTCTCATCGTGAGGTGTCGCCGCTCCGTAAGGCTGACGACGCCATCCTCCTCGACAATTCGGAGCTTACCATTGACGAGCAGAGAGAGTGGCTGCTTGAGAAGTTTAAGGAACGTACAGAATAAATAATCACTTTTTTATATGGAAACATTGCAAAACGAATTTCTGACCGTAGAAGTGTCAGACCTCGGAGCAGAATTGCAGAGCATCAAGGACGCAGACGAACACGAGTATCTCTGGCAGGGAGACGACAAGTATTGGGGACGCCGTTCTCCGATTCTCTTCCCCATCGTTTGCGGACTCTATCAGGGAACGTATCGCACGGAGGGCGGCACATTCCAGTTGGGCAGACACGGCTTCGCCCGCGACATGAACTTCCGTCTCCTCCGTCATTCTGACGACAAGGTGACGTACGTGCTCAGCGAGACAGAGCATACGCTGCGCCAGTATCCTTACCGCTTCATGCTCTCCGTGACATATAAGCTTGTGGACAACGAGATACACGTTATCTGGCATGTATATAACACAGATACGAAGGAGATTCATTTCCAGATTGGCGCTCATCCCGCATTCCGCTTGCCGGGTGTGAAGGAGGGCGATGACGTGAAGGGCGTGTTGCGCTTCGACAATAACGGACACATCGAACGCATCTACGGCAATCATGAGGGTTGCATCACGTCAGACCGCTATGCTCTCGAAGGTGTGCAGGACGGACTGTGGGCATTTACGGAGGAAGACTTCAAGGACGACGCTGTCATCCTTGACCAGAGCCAGATACATGCCATCGACATCCTTTCTCCTGTTACGGGCGAGGCTGAGGTAAGCGTTGAGTTCAGCGCTCCGTGCGTAGGCGTGTGGACTCCCTACGGCAAGAAGGCTCCGTTTATCTGCCTTGAGCCGTGGTACGGTGTGCACGACCATCTCGGCTATAAGGGTCAGCTGCGCGACAAATATCTGATGAACCACCTCCAGCCGGGTGCTTCCTTCATGAGCGAATACGTCATTCGCATCGGCGAGAAGCTGGCTGAATAATTGTTACGTTTCGCTATTGTTATGGCAGAAAAGAAAAGCCGTGCCGAGGCATGGCAGGGCAATTATGATGCTTTACGCGCTTACGTGGAAGTGCACCGCCAGTTTCCTAATAAGAAGAAGGAGGAGTCGAGAGGCTTGCTCAACTGGTGGAAGTACAACAAGAAGCGCATTAAGCAGGGCAAGATGGACCAGCGCAGAATAGAAATGCTTCAGAAGCTAAGCGATATGCGCGACGAAGCATATATTAAGTTTTAAGTTTTAAGTTTTGAGTTTTGAGTTTTGAATTTTGAATTGTTCTCGGCTTCGCCTGCGATTTTGAATTATTCAGTTTGGAATTTATAAAAGAAAGGGAGTCAAAACTAAAGAAATTAGGAGAAAAGGCTAATTATGTTATTTTCCTTGTTTCTTTAGTTTTGACTCTTTGTATTATACTGTATTCCTTTTTTATTTCTTCTCCCCGATTATTTCGTTTGCACGTTCCAGGGCAAGATTGATGTGTGAGCAGATGTTCTTGCTGCCGAGAATGTCATAGAAGCGTGCCTTCTCCAGCTGTTTGTGCACCTTTTCGCAAACGCCCGAGAGCACCACTTCGATGCCTTCATTGTGGCTCATCTCACAAAGGTTGGTGAGGTTGTGGATGCCGGTGGAATCGACGAACGGCACCTTGCGCATTCTTATTATTCGTACCTTGGGACGGTCGCCGAAGGCAGCCATCACCTCCTCAAACTTATTGCCGGCACCGAAGAAGTAAGGACCGTTAATCTCGTAAACCTCCACTCCCTCAGGGATGGTGAGGTGTTCGGCATTGTCCTTTATCATGTCGCTCTCCTCGTTAATCTCGTCCGTCACAGCTTTCACGTCCGTAATCTCAGACACACGCTTCATGAAGAGCAGGCAGGCGATGATGAGTCCCACCTCAATGGCAACGGTAAGGTCGAAGATGATGGTGAGGAAGAAGGTGATGAGCAGCACCGTTACGTCGCTCTTCGGATTCTTCATCAGCGCTAAGAACGAACGCCATCCCGACATGCCGTAACTTACTATCACGAGCACACCGGCAAGACAAGCCATAGGGATGTACTTGGCGAGAGGCATGAAGAAGAGGAAGATCAGCAGGAGCACTATGGCATGCACGATGCCGCTGACTGGAGTCTTGCCGCCGTTGTTGATGTTGGTCATCGTACGGGCGATGGCACCGGTGGCAGGGATGCCGCCGAAGATGGGAGAAGCGATGTTGGCAAGACCCTGAGCCACCAGCTCCGTGTTAGAGTTGTGGTGCGCACCTATCACACCGTCAGCCACCGTAGCAGAGAGGAGCGACTCTATGGCGCCGAGCACGGCGATGGTCAGCGCAGGAGCCACAAGGCTCTTGATGGTGTCCCATGTCATGGCAGGGATTTGTGCGTCGGGGATGGCGCTGCTTACAGAGAAGCGGTCGCCGATGGTCTCAATGGTGGTCACGCCGAAATAGTTCTTCAGGATAAGGGCGGCTATGGTCATCACGATGATGGCAACGAGCGATCCGGGAATCTTCTTGCTCACCTTCGGAGTGAGGGCTATGATGACGACGCTGAGGATGCCGACAATGGAGCACCAGAGGTCGGCAGTGGAGAAGTGAGAGATGTAGCATCCCCATTTCTCGATGAAGTCAGACGGCACGCTCTCTATGGTAAGTCCGAAGAGGTCCTTTATCTGTGTGGTGAAGATGGTCACGGCAATACCGCTCGTAAATCCCACCACGATGGGGTAGGGAATATACTTGATGATGGTGCCCAGCTTCAGAAGACCGAACAGCAGCAGGAACACGCCAGCCATGACGGTGGCTATCATCAGTCCCTCTATGCCATACTTCTGTATGATGCCGTAGATGATGACAATGAAAGCGCCGGTGGGTCCGCCTATCTGCACCTTGCTGCCGCCAAGCAGCGAGATTATGAATCCGGAGATGATGGCGGTGATGATGCCTTTCTCAGGGGTTACGCCGGAGGCGATACCGAATGCGATGGCAAGCGGCAGGGCGACAATACCTACGATGATGCCAGCCATGATGTCGGCTGTCAGGGTTTGTCGGTTGTACGTCTTGAGGGACGTAAGAAGCTGTGGTTTCAGACTGAATGTTTTCATCCTCTTATATACTTAATTATATACTTAGTGTGAAATGAATGTGTGAAAAATAATATTATTGTTATCCTTAGAGACTGCAAAATTAACACTTTTTTAGCAGATACCAAGCCTTTTCCGCCTCAATAGTCGTCTCTACTTGCAATATTCGTGAATAATGCGTAATTTTGATTGGATTTTATAATAAAACACACGTAAGCGTATATATGAAAATGAGAAAATCATTACTGTTATTGACAGCCGCCTTTATGTCCTTCGGAGCACAGGCAAAGGTAAGGCTTCATCATCTTGTGTCGGACAACATGGTTCTGCAGTGCTCCTCGGAAGCCCGTCTCTGGGGATGGGACACGCCGGGAAAGACGGTCCGCGTAAGCACGTCATGGAGCAAGGACATCGTAACGGTGCGTGCCGCAAAGGACGGCTCGTGGGAGGTTCGTGTACGTACGCCGAAGCCCAGCTTCACGCCGCTCACCATAACCTTCGACGATGGCGAGCAGACCACCATAAAGGGAGTGCTCTCGGGAGAAGTGTGGGTCTGCGCAGGACAGTCCAACATGGAGATGCCCGTCCACGGCTTCGACGGATGTCCCGTGGAGGGATATAACGACGCTGTCATCGATGCCGCCAACTTCAGCGGCGTACGTTATGCCAAGATACCGTCGCGCATGTCGATGAGTCCGGAGCAGGACGCAGACACCCGTTGGACCGTCGTGTCGCCGTCCACCGTACGGGGAACTTCCGCCACGGGTTATTTCTTCGGTCGTTTGCTCAGCAAGAGTCTTGGTGTGCCGGTGGGACTGATTGAGGCCAACAAGGGAGGAACGCGCGTGGAGTCGTGGCTTAGTCAGGAGAATCTCAAAGCCAATACCGACGAAAAGCTGGACAAGCAGTCCATCGACGCCATAAAGACCGACTATTACAGACCCTTGGTATGGGGCAACGGCACGTTCTCGCCGATAGAGAAATACACCGTCAAGGGCATCATCTATTATCAGGGATGCTCCAATGTGGGCTATCACATGGACGATTATGCACGCCGTCTCGGACTGCTCGTCACTCAATGGAGAAAGGCTTTCGCATGCGGCGACATTCCCTTCTACTTCGTCGAGATAGCTCCTTACTGGTATGACGATGCTGACGGCACTAACGCTGCTGTCCTGCGTGAGCAGCAGTATAAAGCCTCAAAGCTGATAAAGAACTGTGGATTTATCGGCAACAACGACGGTGCCTACGCATGGGAGATGAAGCAGATTCATCCCTCGCAGAAACGTAAGGTGGGCGAGCGCCTTGCCTATCGTGCCCTCACCGACACGTACGGCGTAAAGGGGCTTATCTCGAAGAACCCAACATTCGAGAGTCTGACGGTCAACGGCAATGAGGTGATCGTGAAACTCTCGAATACCGACGGCGGCATCTATCCGCTCTACGGCATACAGGGATTTGAGGTGGCAGGAGCCGACGGCAAGTTCCATCGTGCCGCAGCCCGCTACGACTGGCACGACGGCATCATCGTCAGCTCAGAAAAGGTGGCTGTCCCACGCGCAGTACGCTACTGCTTCCGCAACTTCATGCTTGGCAACGCCCGAAACCAAGGAGGATTGCCTCTCATACCGTTCCGCGCAACGGTCAAGTGATAACCATAATATCATTGGCACATGCCTTCTTGCCATGCAAATATCGTACAAAGAGTAAAAAGCTGTTACAAAATAAAAATTGATTC
>ERZ1026776.133-NODE-133-length-56282-cov-21.271062_pt1 | contig 56282 bp, 49 predicted proteins | sample MGYA00380125_ERZ1026776 | MGnify/ENA primary metagenome ERZ1026776 (study PRJEB33269, sample SAMEA4719761) | human gut metagenome | biome: human-associated habitat; feature: organic feature; material: feces | place: Cameroon | collected 2013-10 ...
CCTGAAGCAGTGCTTCACCGACAGCTTCGGCGATGACTTCATCGTGCTGGACATCGAGACCTTCGTCTCCTCCACCATGAAGGAGGTCGTGGCACCCAAGCTGCAGAGCTTCGTCCACATGGGCTGGGGCGCTGACTTCGGTGATCCCATCAACTTCCTGACCCAGATCATCGTCCACGACGACAATGCTTACTACAGCTGCAACATGACCAACATCGAGGGCATCGTGGAGAACGGCCCCGCTGATTATCAGAAGGAGCTGGTGGATGCTTACGAGCAGTTCACCGATCTGGTCAACGAGGGCCGCGCCATCGTCAACGATACCGACGCCCGCTATGCAGCGTTCGCCAAGGCTGAGGCTTACTTCCTCGAAGAGAACCTCATCTTCCCCTCCGTCTACGATGTCACTTGGTGCTTGACCCACGCCAACGAGTACAGCAAGATCAACGCAATGTATGGTCCCTGCAACTACAAGGCTGTCAACTGGGAGACCAGCGAAGAGGCTTACACCACCGAGCAGTACGAAGAGTTCGCTGCTGCTTACGACGCCGCAACGCAGGGCTGATAAAAATTAAGCACTTTTCCCCGGAGCGGGAGCTGTTCGCAAAGCGGATGGCTCCCGCTCTTTTATAATGTAAAGCGATTCGCAACTGTCCTTTTGTGAAGAACAATTCCGGTTGTTTTGTTTTTCGAAGGTTCTGTTAAATTTTGCGCACTCTTTACTCTGCAAAAGCGAATAAATTTCATCATTTTTCACCCTCTATCTTTCTTTTTTGAAGAGCTTCCTCTCCGCGCTCCATTGACAGCTTATCCTTTTAATGATATAATAATCAGCGTGTTAAGGTTTTGCGGGAGGAGCACAGGCACAGACAGAGGGGTCTGTATCTGCGCTCTTTTGTATTCCCTGGCAGTACAGAGAGCTTCAAAACTCCCGCAAAGGAGTGGGAAAACAAGCAGGACACCGCGCCCTGCACCATGCACCGAAGCACGGAAATTATTTAGGGAGGATAACACAATGAACATCAATCACGAGTCTCATGCAATCAGCCGCCGCAGCTTTCTGAAGGCTTCCGGCGTTGTTGGTGCCGCCGGCATTCTGGCAGCCTGCGGCGGCAGCTCCAGCAGCTCCACCGCTGCCTCTGCTTCCTCTGGCGCTACCAGCGCCCCCAACACCACCGGCGCTACCCCGCTGAAGGAGTTCATCTCTTGGGAGAGCACCAACCGTGAGCTGGAGAGCTGGAACATGCTGTACAGCCAGATGGCTTCCGACATGAACGTCGTCACCAACCTGTGGGAAGGTCTGCTGAGCTTTGACTGCTACGGCAAGGCTGTGCCTTCCGTGGCAAAGGAGTGGAGCCACAATGAGGACTCCTCCGTCTGGACCTTCAACCTGCGCGACGATGTGGACTGGGTGGACGTCAACGGCGAGGTCAAGGCTCACCTGACCAGCAAGGACTTCCTCGTGGGTCTGGAGTGGGTGCTGAACGCAGCCAAGAATCAGGCCAACAACACCTCCATGCCCAGCGAGACTCTGGTGGGCGCCGCTGACTACTATGAAAAGACCAGCGAGATGGGCGATTCCGCTGCTGATCTGACCTATGAGGACATGCTGGCTGCCGGTGTGGGCGTCGAGGCTACCGATGATTACACTCTGGTCTTCACCTGCAAGGATCCCTGCCCGTACTTCGATACCGTGGCTGCTTACACCAGCTTCTATCCCGTCTCTGAGGATCTGATCACCGAGCTGGGCGTCGAGGGCTTCCGTGCCTGCGACTACACCAACATGTGGTATAACGGCCCGTATGTGGTGGAAGAGTTCATCAGCCAGAACACCAAGAGCTACATCCCCAACCCCAACTACTATGCAGCAGACGATGTGGCCCGCTTCGACCGCTTCACCGTCACCATGATCAGCGACGGCACCGTCACCTTCCAGCTGTACCAGAACCGTGAACTGGACGAGATGGATGTGGGCGAGAGCACCCTGACCACCATTCAGGCCGATCCCAACAGCGAGTACAACGATCAGCTCTGCGAGAAGCGCCCCAAGAAGTACAGCTATCAGATGCACTTCAACTACCAGAAGAACAACGAGGACGGCACCCCCGACGATAACTGGAACAAGGCTATCGCCAACACCGCCTTCCGTCAGTGCTTCTACAAGGGCCTTGAGCTGACCAACTGGTATGCCCGCACCAACAAGATCAACCCCCTGAAGTGCGAGAACGACTGCTACACCATGCCGGGCGTCTGCTACAACACCAAGGGTCAGGAGTACACCACTCTGGTCGCCAAGGAGATGGGCTTTGACGGCGAGTCTTACGACGGCAAGACCATGATCCGTCTGCGCGCCAACAACGGCGACATCGCGGACCTGAAGAAGCAGGCCATGGACGAGCTGAGCGCCATCGGCGTCACCTTCCCCGTCCACGCTGCTTACTACATCATCGCCGGCAACTCCACCGCTCTGGACAGCGCAACCGTGCTGAAGCAGTGCTTCACCGACAGCTTCGGCGATGACTTCATCGTGCTGGACATCAAGACCTACGTTTCTTCCATCACGCAGGAAGTCCGCAACCCGCAGCTGCAGAGCTTCGTCATCAACGGCTGGGGCGCTGACTTCGGCGACCCCATCAACTTCGTTGGTCAGGAGACCCTGCACGACGACAACGCTTACTACAGCTGGTACTACTCCAACATCGCCAAGGTCGTTGAGGCCGGCGCTGCTGACTGGCAGAAGGATCTGGTCGCTGCTTACGAGGAGTTCACCGATCTGGTCAACACCGCAAAGGCCATCGTCAGCGACACCGATGCACGTTATGACGCCTTCGCAAAGGCTGAGGCCTGCATGCTGAACAACGTTCTGGTCTGCCCCTGCTACTTCGAAGTGGCTTGGACTCTGACCCACGCCAACGAGTACAGCAAGATCAACGCCATGTACGGCCCCTGCAACTACAAGGCTGTCAACTGGGAGACCAGCGAAGAGGCTTACACCACCGAGCAGTACGAGGAGTTCGCTGCTGCATTCGATGCTGCAACCAAGGCCTAAGTTTTCCACCGCACCCCAAAATAAAAGTTAAAGGTTCGATAACATGTTAAAATACACGGTTAAGCGGCTGCTCCAGTCGCTTGTCACAATCTTTTTGATCGCAACAGCCGTCTTTTTGATGATGCGCTGTCTGCCGACGGACTACTACTTCACTGAGGAACAGCTCATGAAGTTCACCGATCAGCAGAAGACCGCCGCTCTGGAAGCGGCCGGCCTGACCGACCCCATCCCCACCCAGCTGATCAAGTTCTACAACGATCTGCTGCATCTGGACTTCGGCACTTCCCGCCGTATCCAGAACGGTGCATCGGTGGTCAAGGTCATCGGCAAAAAGTTCGGTGTCTCGATGCGTCTGGGCCTCACGGCGTCCGCCATCTCTCTGGTGCTGGGCGTTCTGATGGGCATCCTTCAGGCGGCATTCAAGGACAAGGTATTTGACTGGATCGGCACGGCTTACACCGTGTTCGTCAATGCGGTCCCCTCGCTGGTGTCCTATTCTCTGGTGCTGGTGCTCGGCTCCAAGTATCTGGGTTTCCCCACGCTGTACTCCACCCGTAATGTGGGCCCGTCCAGCGTGCTGCCCATCACCTGCTTGTCGCTGGCTTCCATCGCGGGCTATGCCCTGTGGACCCGCCGCTACATGGTCGATGAGCTGACCCGCGATTATATCAAGCTGGCCCGCGTCAAGGGCCTCAGCTCCCGCGAGATCATGTTCAAGCATGTTCTGCGCAACGCCATGGTCCCCATGGTGCAGTATATCCCCCAGTCCATCCTGCTGACGGTCGGCGGCTCTCTGCTGATGGAGCGGTTCTTCTCCGTTCCCGGCATGGGCCCCCTGCTGACCGATGCCATCCAGCGCTATGACCTGAATGTCGTTCAGACTCTGGTCATTCTCTACGCTGTGCTGGGCATCGTGGGCGTTTTCCTGGGCGATGTGCTGATGATGGTCGTTGACCCCCGTATCACTCTGACCGGAAAGGAGGAAGCACGCTGATGGCTAAGGCATCTGACTTCGAAGGCAAGAAGCAGGAAGATCTCTTCTACTTCGTGGAATATTCTCCGGAAGAAGCCGAGCGCATCGGCTACTCCAACTATTCTTATTGGGGTTCTGTCATCCAGAACTTCCTCAAGCAGAAGGTCGCAGTGTTCTGCCTGTTCCTGTTCCTTGCGCTGACGATCTTCTCGTTCATCGCACTGGCGATCGGCAAATACGACTACACCAGCTTGATTTCTGACTCGAGCAAAGCGTTCATCAAGCCGAACAGCGAATACTGGTTCGGCACCGACAACCTCGGCCGTGACTACTGGTGTCAGGTGTGGTACGCCACGCAGGTCTCCATCCGTCTGGCTCTGGTCGTCGCCGTTGGCGAGAGCATCGTCGGCGTCATCTTTGGCCTGATCTGGGGCTATGTCCGCAGCTTGGACCGCTTCTTCACGGAGCTGTACAATCTGATCGACAACGTGCCGTATATCATTTATATGACCCTGATCGCCCTGATGGTCGGTCAGAGCTTCTGGATCATGGCCATCTCGATGATCGCCATCAACTGGCTGTCCATGGCCCGCCGTGTCCGCAACATGGTGTTCATGTTCCGTGACCGCGAGTACAACCTCGCGTCCCGCTGCTTGGGCACTCCGCTGTGGCGCGTTCTGACCAAGAACATCCTGCCGTACCTCGTTTCCGTCATCATCCTGCGCATGGCACTGTCCATCCCCGGCACCATCAATCTGGAGTCTACGCTGTCCTACCTCGGCCTCGGCCTTGGCATCGACACCCCGTCTCTGGGTCTGATCCTGAGCAAGGTGCGCGGTTTCTTCCTCGATTACCCGTACCTGCTGGTCTTCCCCGCATCCATCGTGTCCATCATTTCGATCTCGTTCTACATCATGGGCAACGCTTTGTCGGATGCGGCAGACCCGCGCAACCACGTTTGATAGATTGGAGAGAGAGACGTAAATGGATAGACAACCGATTATCTCTGCCAAAGACGTGGAGATCAATTTCAGCCTGCGCGGCCGGACTTTGAAAGCCATCCGCAAGTGCTCGCTGGACCTGTACGAGGGCGAAACGCTCGCCATCGTCGGTGAGTCCGGCTCGGGCAAATCCGTATTCACTAAGACCTTCGTCGGTATGCTGGACACCAACGGCAAGATCGTTGGCGGCTCCATCATGTATGAAGGCCGCGATATGACCAAGTTCACCGAGAAGGATTGGCTTGGCGTCCGCGGTAAGAAGATCGCAATGGTCATGCAGGACCCGATGACCAGCCTGAACCCGCTGAAGAAGATCGGCAAACAGATTCAGGAGAGCATCGAGCACCATCAGGGTCTCAAGGGCGAAGAAGCCAAAAAGGCCGCCATTGAGATGCTGGGCAAGGTCGGCATCCCCGACCCTGAGCGCCGTTACGACCAGTACCCCCACGAGTTCTCCGGCGGTATGCGTCAGCGTGTCGTCATCGCCATTGCAGCGGCCTGCCGTCCGCAGATCCTGATCTGCGACGAGCCGACCACCGCTCTGGACGTGACCATTCAGGCGCAGATCCTGCAGCTGATCCGTGACCTGCAGAAAGAGCTGGGCATGTCGGTCATCTACATCACCCACGACCTCGGCGTTGTGGCGAATGTTGCAGACCGCGTGGCCGTTATGTATGCGGGCCAGATCGTGGAATACGGCACGGTCGAAGAGATCTTCTACGATGCATGGCATCCCTACACTTGGGCGCTGCTTCAGGCCCTGCCCCAGCTGGGCACGAAGGGCGAGAGCCTTCCCACCGTGGACGGCACTCCCCCGAACCTGTTCAACGAGATCAAGGGCGATGCCTTTGCACCCCGCAACAAACATGCGCTGGCCATCGACTTCGTGGCAGAACCTCCGTTCTTCCAGGTGTCCGAGACCCACGCAGCCAAGACTTGGTATCTGGACCCGCGCGCGCCCAAGGTCGAGCGTCCGCACTCCATCCAGAACCTGCGTGAGAAAATGGGAAAGATGGGAGGTTCCAACTTAAATGGCTGAACGTGAAAAGCTGATTGAGCTGAAAGACCTTCAGATCACCTTTGGCTCCGGCAAAAAGAAATTCGTCGCGGTGGACCATGTCAACTTCGACATCTACAAGGGCGAGACCTTCTCGCTGGTCGGCGAGTCCGGCTCCGGCAAGACCACCATTGGCCGTGCCATCTGCCGCATCAACCCGACTTCCAGCGGCGACATCTTCTTCAAAGGTCAGAAGATCAACGGCCGTATCTCCAAGGAACTGGACAAAGAGGTCATCCGTAAGATCCAGATGATCTTCCAGGACCCCATGGCCTCTCTGAACGAGCGTGCCAAGGTCGAGTATATCGTGGCGGAAGGTCTGCTGAACCACCACCTCTACAAAGATCAGGATGACCTGCACAACAAGGTCATGGATGCTCTGCATGAGGTCGGTCTGCTGCCGGAGTTCGCTTCCCGCTTCCCGCACGAGTTCTCGGGCGGCCAGCGCCAGCGTATCGGCATCGCCCGTGCTCTGGTCATGCAGCCGGAGTTCATCGTGGCTGACGAGCCGATCTCGGCTCTGGACGTCTCCATCCGTGCACAGGTCCTGAACCTACTGAACGAGATGAAAAAGACCCGCGGCCTGACTTATCTGTTCATTGCGCATGACCTGTCGGTCGTCCGGTTCATTTCGGACCGCATCGCCGTCATCAGCAAGGGCCGTATCGTGGAGCTGGCCGAGGCGGAGGAGCTGTTCCTCCATCCGCTGCATCCCTACACCAAAGCCCTGCTGAGCGCAGTTCCCATCCCCGACCCCGCTCTGGAGAAGAACAAGAAGCTGCTTGTTTATGATCCGTCCATCCACGACTACAGCGTGGATAAGCCGGTCTGGGAAGAGATCGCCAATGGACACTTCGTCTACGGCAACCAGCGCGAGCTGGAAGGCTATCGCAAGGAATACGAGAGCCAGATGTAACCTGAACCGCTTTCCGGTATTTTAACACAAATGCCCCGCCGCATGGGATGGATGTCCCTGCGGCGGGGTTTTGTGTTGTCCGGATTTCCTCTGGCACGTAGATTTTTCAAAAAACTTGAAAAATTATGCTTGACAGATGTATCGGAATATGTTAAAATTTATATTGGGATTTTAGAATCACTTGACTTCTGCAAAAAACTGTGTTATAATCACCTCACACAGAGATTCCGGACTCTCTTTTATCTGTTAAATTTTTTGAGGTGATTACATGAATTCTTCAACTCCTTCCGACTTTTCCCATTGCTATGCTATCGCCATTGAGCACACGATGGCGCGTGTGTTTGGTTGCTCCCATACAGGGGAAAACGACCTTCTTGAACACGTTGGCGGCCTTGTCGATGCCTCTACGGTCTCCGCATCGCCTTACTATGCCATGGTCGCTACGTTGATGTATCTGTACGCAACGGCTTCCCCTGCCAAGCAGGAGAGAATCTGCAAGTTCATCAATACTTATTCTTATCTTGAAAATCAGTCGCTCGAGGATATTCTACGCGCTTCCAAGGGAGAAAAGACTTACGAAAAGCTCGAAGGCGCTTTTAACGCTTTGTGCGGCTCTTCTGAAGTTTGACATCTATAAAAACAACAACCGCCCCGCAGAACCTTCTCAGAAGGCCCTGCGGGGCGGTTTGCGTTATTTTATACCCTCGTTACAGAAGGATGGTGTCTCTCCCCTATCCGGGGCTTTGAAAGCGTTTCTCCTGCCTGTGAGCGGATCACTCCACGATGATGCTCTTACCGGTCATCTCAGCGGGGACCGGCAGACCGATATACGGCAGCATGGTGGGAGCGATATCGGCAAGGCAGCCGCCCTCGCGGAGCTTCACATCGCCGCAGCCAATGGCCACAAAGGGGACCACATTGGTGGTGTGTGCGGTGAACGGAGTGCCGTCCGGGTTCTTCATCTTCTCTGCGTTGCCGTGGTCAGCGGTCAGGAAGGCGCAGCCGCCCGCGTTCAGGACAGCCGTGACGACTTCCTCAACGGCTGCATCGACGGCTTCCACAGCCTTGACAGCAGCATCAAAGACGCCGGTGTGGCCGACCATGTCGCAGTTTGCGAAGTTCAGGATGATCACATCATACTTGCCGCTCTCAATGCGCTTTTTGCACTCCGCAGCCACTTCCGGAGCGCTCATCTCGGGCTTCAGGTCGTAGGTAGCGACCTTCGGGCTGGGGATGACGCAGCGGTCCTCGCCCTCGTAGGGGGCTTCCACGCCGCCGTTGAAGAAGAAGGTGACATGTGCGTACTTCTCAGTCTCAGCGATGCGCAGCTGGGTCTTGCCGTTCTCGGACAGGTACTGGCCCAGAACGTTCTTCAGCTCCACAGGAGGATATGCGACCTCACAGTTGGGCATGGTGGCGTCATACTCGGCCATGCAGACATAGTTGACCTGCTTGCGGCCGCCGCGGCGCTCGAAACCGGTGAAGGCGTCGTCGCAGAAGATGCGGGTCATCTGGCGGGCACGGTCGGGGCGGAAGTTCATGAAGATAACGGTGTCGCCGTCCTGCACGCGGCCGCCCTCGCAGGTGACGCAGGGCAGAACGAACTCGTCGGTCTTATCGTTGGCATAGGAAGCCTCAATGGCCTCCTGCGCGTTGGCAAAGTGCTCGCCCTCGCCGTAAACGAATGCGGCGTAGGCTTTCTCTTCGCGGTCCCAGTTGTTGTCGCGGTCCATTGCGTAGTAACGGCCGGAAACGCTGGCGATCTTGCCGACGCCCAGCTCATCGATCTTTGCCTGCAGGTCTGCGAGGAAGCCCTTGCCGGAGTGCGGATCGGTATCACGGCCGTCGGTGATGCAGTGGAGGTAAACTTCCTTTGCACCCATGTGCTTGGCCATTTCCAGAACGCCGAACCAGTGGTCTGCGTGGCTGTGAACGCCGCCCGTGCCGACCAGACCCATCATGTGGATGGCCTTGCCCGCGTCGATGGCAGCCTTCATGTTCTTCACGAGGACCGGGTTCTTCAGCATCTCGCCGTCACGGATGGACTTGGTGATGAGGGTCAGCTGCTGGTAGACGATGCGGCCAGCACCCATATTGGTATGGCCGACCTCAGAGTTGCCCATCTGGCCGTCCGGCAGACCAACGGCCATGCCGGAAGCGTCGATGGTGGTCATGGGGTACTTGGCCATCAGAGAATCGATAAAAGGCTTCTTGGCAGCCGCCACAGCGTTGCCGTAGGTCTCGTTGGGGGTCCAGCCAAAGCCGTCCATGATGCAGAGCATTACGGGTTTCTTGGACATATAAAGTAATCTCCTTTGATTTTAACTTAAAAGCGCCCGGCGTCAGCGCTGAATGCGGCGCAGCCGGACGCTTGGGAAACAGATTCAGGCAGGGATTCAGCCCTTGGTCGCCGCGTTGACGATCACAGCAAAGTCCGGAGCCTTCAGGGAGGCGCCGCCGATCAGGCCGCCATCGACGTCCTTCTTGCTCAGCAGCTCCTCGCAGTTCTTGGCGTTCATGCTGCCGCCGTACTGAACGGTGGTCGCCTCGGCCACAGCCTCACCATAGACCTCGCCGATGACCTTGCGGATCTGAGCGCAGACTTCCTCAGCCTGTTCCGCCGTTGCGGTCTTGCCCGTGCCAATGGCCCAGATCGGCTCGTAAGCGATGACGACATTGGCCATCTGCTCAGCGGTGACATCGCGCAGGGCGATCTTGGTCTGCATCCGGACCAGCTCCTCAGTGACGCCCTCTTCGCGCTGCTGCAGACTCTCGCCCACGCAGATGATGACCTTCAGGCCCGCATTCAGAGCGGCCAGAGCGCGCTTGTTGACGGTCTGATCGGTCTCTGCGAAGTACTGGCGGCGCTCGGAGTGGCCGACGATGACGTACTCGACCCCCAGATCGACCAGCATATCGGCGCTGATCTCACCGGTGAACGCACCGGACTTCTCGAAGTGGACGTTCTCTGCGCCAACATGGATGTTCGTGCCCTTGGTCTTTTCCACCGCAGTCACCAGATCGGTGAACGGAGTGCAGATGACGACCTCGCAGGAAGCGTCCTTGACGGCGGGGATCAGCTCGTCCACCAGCTTGGCTGCCTCGGAAGCGGTCTTATTCATTTTCCAGTTGCCAGCAATGATTGCCTTGCGCTTTGCCTTATCCATGATGTCTATCTCCTTCTATTTACCTTCTGAAAAGCTCATAGCCCCAGGACTCCGGGAGCTTTTTCCTGCAAGTGAAACGGGGATTCCATACCCCGCCCTATTGCCTTCGGCAACAGGGTCCCACCCGTCGGACCACTTGCTTGGAAAAACTCCCCTCGCCCTGTGATACCCAAGCCAAAACAAAAAGGTGCAGCGGCGCTTTGCCGCCGCACCTCGATGATGCTGTTACGAGCGCAGATTATGCGTTCTGGATGACAGCGATACCGGGCAGCTCCTTGCCCTCCAGATACTCCAGAGAAGCACCGCCGCCGGTGGAGATGTGGGTCATCTTATCGCCCAGACCCATCTGCTGGACAGCTGCTGCGCTGTCGCCGCCGCCGATGACGGTGGTAGCATCGCTCTCAGCCATGGCCTTGGCAACTGCCAGAGTGCCGGCTGCCAGGGTGGGGTTCTCGAAGACGCCCATGGGGCCGTTCCAGACAACGGTCTTGGAAGCCTTGACGGCATCTGCGAACAGCTTCATGGTCTCGGGGCCGATGTCGCAGCCTTCCATGTCAGCCGGAATGGCAGTCACAGGCACAACGGTGGTCTCGACGGGTGCGTCGATGGGATCGGGGAAGTCCTTGATGCAGACAGCATCGACGGGCAGGAGCAGCTTGACGCCCTTCTCCTGAGCCTTTGCCATCATCTCCTTGCAGTAATCCAGCTTGGAGTCATCGCACAGGCTCTTGCCGACTTCGTAGCCCTGAGCCTTGATGAAGGTGTAAGCCATGCCGCCGCCGATGATCAGGGTATCGACCTTCTCCAGCAGGTTGGAGATGACGTTCAGCTTATCAGCGACCTTGGCGCCGCCCAGAATAGCGGTGAAGGGACGGACGGGGTCGTTGACGGCGTTGCCCAGATACTTGATCTCCTTCTCCATCAGGTAACCGACAGCGGTATCCTTGATGTAGTCGGTGACACCAGCAGTCGAGCAGTGTGCACGGTGGCAGCTGCCGAATGCATCGTCAACATATGCGTCAGCCAGAGATGCCAGTTCCTGAGAGAACTCGGGCATATTCTTGGTCTCTTCCTTACGGAAACGGGTGTTCTGGAGCAGGACAACATCGCCGTTGTTCATAGCAGCCACAGCAGCCTTTGCATTCTCACCCACAACGTTATTGTCGTCTGCGAACACAACGGTCTTGCCCAGCTTTGCGCTCAGAGCAGCAGCGACAGGAGCGATGCTGAACTTTGCCTCAGGGCCATTCTTCGGCTTGCCCAGATGGCTGCACAGGATGACCTTTGCGCCGTCATTGATCAGCTTCTGGATGGTGGGCAGAGCTGCATTGATGCGGTTCTCATTGGTGATGACGCCGTCCTTCATCGGGACGTTGAAGTCGCAGCGGACAAGGACCTTCTTGCCACAGTAATTCTCATCATCGATCGTCTTCTTACCTAAACCCATGGTAATAAACTCCTCTCAAATTCTGGAATCGAATTTCACTCGCTATCGGGGCTTGCCTCCCCGTACACTCTTATTATAAACAAAAAGTGTGATGTTTGCAAGGACAGACGATAGATAATTTATTAACAAACTTTCCCCATACAATTCCGGAAATGTGTCTATTTTGACCGAAAGTGCACCGTTTGGCTGTTTTTTGCCCGCAAAAAGGCCGCTGGAAGCAGTTTCTGCCCCCCAGCGGCCTCTCGATTTTATGCTTTTGCGAAAAGTTTTTCTTTTACCGTTTTCCACATTTCCCATGCAAATGGGTTCTTCAGCGCCAGCAAAACCGCCGCATAAACCAGCACCGACCCGCCGACTGCAGCAAAAATGCTCAGGAGGAGCGGGAGGGAAAGCATCCGAACACCATTGCACACTGCAACGATCCCCGCACAGCCCGCTCCCACCGAAAGCACGATCTGCAAATCGATCCGGATGCGGACCAGCCCTTTAGACGCCCGGATGCACAGTACCATTGAGCAAAACTCCGCCAGCAGCGTTGTGAATGCAGCCGCGTTCTCCTGAAACCGCGGGATCAGCAGAATGTTCAACCCTACATTCAGAACACCACTGAACAGCGTGATCCAGAAAATCTGATTTTCTTTCCGGTACGGCAGCAACGCACAGGAATTGTACAGCCAGCCGAACAGGCAGACCAGCAGCGCCAAACTCAAGATCTGGAGCGGCTTCACGGCATCTAAATAGCTCTCGCCCGAGAGGAACAGGACCATTTCGCGGCTCAGCAGAAACAATCCCACGACAGCTGGCAGAACGACCACGATCAGCGCATCAAAAATCCGCTGGAACAGCTGATTGAATGCGATCTTCTCTCCATTGCCCGCATAATACGACAGCCGCGGGATGGAGACCATCAGCACCGCCGAGAGCAGCGTTTTTACAATGATATAGATTTTTGTCGCAACCGCGTAAATTCCGACGTTGTAATCCGTTCCCAGAATGCCCAAAATCGTCGTATCGGAACTGACGTACAGCGTCGCCGCCAGCGAGGATGCAAAAATGACTAAAATGGGCTTGAGATGCGTTTTCCAATCAATTTTTGTCGTCCAGCGAATCGTGCAATACCGCCGAACGCGGAACACATTCAGGAGATTCGCACCGACCGCTGAAAACACCGTGATGCCCGCGTAAATGCAGTAGTCATCCTTCGTCTTGACCAGTGCAAACAACGCCGCCAGCGATAAAACCTGAAACAGCAGACTTCGCAGGGTAATATAGGTGTACTCTTCGAAGATCGTGAAGATCCATTCCGTTCCGATCGTCGTGAAGAAGATCTGCAAACTTAGAATCACGATCAAATCCGCATAACCGCGCAGTTTCGAAGAACCCAGCAGCACCAAAGCCAGCACTGCATAGGTCATCAGCGTCGAGATCATGTTGATGGAGAACATCTCCGACGCAAACTTTGAAAGTTTTTCGCGGTCATTCACATATTTGGAACCTTCCCGCACCGCATACGATGAGATTCCCAAACCGGCAAACAGGACAAAATAGCCGCTGATCGAGCTGGCAAAGTTGACCCTTCCCAGATTTTGCACCTGCAGCACATTGGATGCATAGGGAAATGTAATAAGAGGGAACAAAATCCCCATCAAGGTTTTCGCCGCACTCATTACGGCATTCAGACTGAGTGATTTTTTCATGGTATCATTCTTTTGCCGGACCGTTTTTCAACAAAAAGCACTTTGTATACAGCCACCGGCTTGCGTTCAGCAGACGATATTTCCGCAGAGCGCTTCGGTCCAAAAGGCGCAGCGCCTCCGGACGCAGTTCCCGAAGGTCCCGCTCCATTGCTTCCCGGCGTTTTTCGTCGTCATACAGATACGGATAGCAGTGCTCGATGGTCCGAAGCATCGACGCATCATTTTCCAGCATCTCCGGATAAAGCTTCTGAATCTCCTGATAGCGCTTTTCACCCATATCGAACTTATCTTCGTAAAATTTCAGAGAGCGGCGATGAATCGTGCTATCTGACCGCTGATAATAAAAATAAAGCGGCGTCGGCCGGTACACGACCTTCTTGCATCGTTCCAAAAGCTGGTATGTTGAACCCATATCCTCCAGCACGCGGCCCACGGGATACCGAAAACCTTCAAAAAGTTCCCGGCGGTAAATTTTATTCCAGACGTAATCGCCGATTTCCTCGCTGCTGAGGATACTGCGAACAGCTTCTTTTCCGGTCAAGACCTGAAGTTGAGCTTCGGTATTCGCCCGTGTGATCGTAGCAGGGTCTGAAAATTCCTGAAAGCCCACCACCGCGATCTCTGCACTTTGCTCAAGCAAGTCACGATGCAGGACCTCGATCATCCGTTCATCGGCAAAATCATCACTATCCCAGAAGCAGAGATAGTTTCCTGTCACGCGGTCGATGGCATCATTTCGCGCCGCGGCCTGTCCACCGTTTTTCTTATGGATGCAGATGACACGGCTGTCTTGCTCTGCATAGGCATCGCAGAGTGCACTGCTGGCATCGGTCGAGCCGTCATCCACCAAAAAGATTTCCAAATTGGAATATGTTTGATGAATAATACTATCTATGCAGCGTTTCAAATACGATTCCACATTGTAGACCGGAACGACCACACTGATCCGTTCGTTTTCCATTCCCGGCTCCTTCCCTCTCAGAACAGCATCCCTTCCGAAATGTGGAGCAGTTCCGAAGTATAGGGGTAAATCTCATCGTTGCCCTGCAGCACCGCCTGATACACCCAAATAACCGCTAACATGGCCAGCAGCAAGACGATGATCGGCTTTTCCCACTTGCGGAACTTCGGACTTTCCCGGAGCGCGGCCACCAGCCGCCCGATGCCAAGACACCGGAACACACCAAAGTACAGGCAGATGCGGTACAGCGTCACGCTGAAAATGCGCAGTTCGGAGAGGATCATCTCCATTCCCATCATAACTAAGAGGAAATCTGTGTCCGATTTGTCCGTTTTGTTCTCCGATTTGCGTGCAAACTCGCGGTAGAACACCACCGCCAGCAGCAGGAACGGCAGCCGGACAAGGATCGGATTCAGCGAAAGATGGACACCGCCGATCTCCTCTACATAGCTGGAGAAGCGCTCTGGAAGAACACCGATCCTGCTCAAAGCATAAAACAGCGGCTCATACAACAGCACCGCCGCTGCCGTGCATCCCAGCAGTGCCGTTTTGACCTGCCAGATATCCCACTTTTTCAGGATCAGATAGATCACCAAAATCGCAGCCGACAGCAAAATCGACGTGCTGTGCGACAGAAGTGCAAGTACCGTAAAAACAACATATCCAATGTAGTTTTTCCGCATCAACAGCGAAACTGCCAGCAAAAGCGCTGTCATCGCCAGCGCCTGACGCATCTCGTTCAGCGAGTGTCCAAAGAACAGGAAGAGATAGGACGCCCACGCTAACGGGATCGAAACTTTTTTACGAAGCAGCGCGATTGCCGCCATCGCAAACCCATAGGTGCACAGGCCGATCAGAAAATAGGCTCCCTGCACAGCGCTTCCGAGCCGGGACGCCAGATAAATGAGCGACATGAAAAACGGCTCGGTTTTCGCGTAGGCTTTGAACAGATAGTCGCCCCAGCCATCCATGTTCCACGCATACCGGAACCACTCTTCATAAACAACACTATCCGTGCCAACCGAAACATCACGCAGACCGGCCAACAGCGCCGCGACCAGAACTGCCAGAACCAGACAGGCCACACCGCCCTTTTGGTTCTTTTTCTGGTATAGGCCTTCTCCGCAAGCTGCCAGCCCAATGGAAACGGCAAAAGCCGCAAGATACATCAGCATTTTTATCCCTGCTCTTTCAATTTTTGCGCATTCCTGCGTTCTCCCAGCTCATAGACCCAGTAGAACAGTCTTTTGTTCAACAGAAGCGTCTCCACTTTGATCCGGTCTGCCTTTTTGGCCCACGGACGCCGGACCAGCTCCCGGTGTGAGCGCACAAACGCACAAATTCGCTTCTGCGCTTCCGGATAGTAGTCCATTCCCTCATCGAGAATGCCCTTCATCAACTTCAGCGAAGTCACGATCTGCAGATAGGCGGCTTCTTCCCGCAGAGCTGGAACGTTCTGCTCCATGTAAGTCGTAACCGACTCTCCCACATCCAAAAGGGCGAGATTTTTTTCTTTCACGCCGCTGTGCATGATCGAACCATTTCGGACCCGGTAATAATATAACGGCTCGTAGCAGAGCACAACGGTTTTACAATCTGCAATCGCCGGATAGACCGCCGCATAGTCCTCGTACAACGTCCCTTTCGGAAATCTCCGACTCTCCCAAACCGACCTCCGATAGAGCTTTCCAAATGCTTCGTGTCCGATGCCCTGATGCAAAAACATACGCCGCAGCGCATCTTCGCTGGACAGCACTTCCGTTTTGGGCGGTTCTGCGGAGCGTTCTGGAATCGTTTCCGTAAAGGGCAGAATGGGCGCAATGGCCGCTTCTGCTCCTGTCTGTTCGCACAGTCGTTCCAAAATTTCAATCGAATCTGCAGGGATCAGGTCGTCACTGTCCACAAAGACAAAATATTCGCCCTTTGCCCGCTCAATTCCCGCGTTCCGGGCATCCGATAGGCCGCCATTTGGCTTGTGCAGGACCCGGATGCGTTCATCCTGTTTTGCAAGCTCGTCGCAAAGCGCTCCACTCTCATCGGTAGAGCCATCGTCCACCAGCCAAATTTCAAGATTTTGATAGGTCTGCGCCCAGATGCTCTCTACACAAGCCACAAGATAATCCTGCACATTATAAACGGGCACGATCACCGAGATCAACGGCATCGCTTTCATCTGGACTTCTCTCCCTTTTCGTGAAAGAATAGATTTTTCCACATCAGATTTTCGGTTTCTGCGTCCTTGTCCCGAAGCGCCAGATACACAGCCAGAATCAGGAATGCCAGCGTCTCGCCCCCACGGAACTGGAACAGCGCCACAGCACTATAGGCAAACAGCGATGCAAGGAACGGGTCATGCAGAAGCTCCTTTCGGCCCTTCCAGAACAGCCGGAGCAGAAGGACCAGATATGCCGCACCACCGAGCCAACCCTGATCGATAAAGTTTTGGAGATAAACATTGTGAAGATTGCTCTCCCACGAGATGACCCCAGAGACTTCATTGATGGCCTTGATGCAGTTGCCGACGCCGCAGCCCAGCGGGTAACTTCGAATCGTGTCGAATGCATACTGCCACATCGTCATGCGGCCAATGTCGCCCAGATCCTGCCCTTTGCTCAGGAAGCGATGCAGGGCGCGGCCGATCAGCGCGTCGTACAGTCCCGTTCTCCACAGGACGACACCGCCCATGACAACAAGAACCAGCGCCGCCAGACGATACTTGCGAATTTTCAGCTTGGGAAGCTCCGGAATCAGCAGCCACAGGACCGCCAGCCCCGCCACGATCATACCGCATCGGCTTCCATACAAAAAGGACAGCAGCAGATTCGTCCCCGCATACAGCCACTTCCAGCGGCTTTTGTAGAAGAAAAAGGCGAACAATCCCAGCCAAGTAGATTCCAGATTGACGCCGCCGCCAACAAAAGTCCATACATACGGGTGGCCCTTATCTGGATTTTCAAAGTACCAGACAAAGTCCTCATAGCGGATCACATCTTTGACGAGGACAGCGATCATCAAAATCGACGCCGCACCGCAGATGATGCCCAGCCAGTCATCCTGCGAAAGAACCTCACCGCAGTTTGCACAGAGAACGACGATGTAAAGTCCAAAAAGATAGTTCAGCAAAAGGCTGTGCAGTCCGAATTTTTGAAGGTTCGCAAGCGATACCACCACAAGATAGGCAATATAGAACAGCAAAATTCGGTTGATTTTAACTTCTTTTTTGCGGAACAGCAGCGGAAGAAACAGCAGCGAAAAAAGGTGGACCGGCTTGAGCGCGGCATACTCCGAGATGGACAGAAGCTGTACATTCTGAAAGCACGCCAGAAGGAAAAAGACAAAAAACATTCCCTTCACCCATTGTCTGTGCTCAATGTTTTTCATCGCTGTCACGTTCCCTTCTGTTCTTTTTTCTTTCCGCGCCACTGTGTCCGGTCATAGGCAAGGCGCATCAGGCCATATCCCCCGTAAGACACGAACGCCGCAAGACGCGCTTTTTTCCGCGCCTCACGGTCCGTTGCAACATTTTTCCGATAGCGGAGAACTTCCTTCCAGAGCGTTTTTCGCTCTTCTTCGTGCTTTTCATCCCGAATTTGGAACAAGATATTGCAGACGGTGCTGAAATACCGGCACTCTGCGGCGCGTCCCAGCGAAGGCACATCCCGCTTGACACATTCCATCATGTTATGGCACAGCTCGACGCCATCCATTCTGCGCGGGTTGAATTCCGCATTCATGATGCTGTCCGCACGCTGGAAGTAATAATAATCCAGATTTTCAATTCGCGCGACCTTTTCCGCCCGGGATAGGATCTGATATGCGATCAGAATATCCTCATGCAGCTTGCCAACTGGATAACGAAGGCCATCAAACAATTCCCGCTTATAAAGCTTCGTCGGGGTCGTCACGTCGATGCCGTCCTGATACAACATCCGTTTGAGACATTCTTCCCGGCTCAGGACCTCAAAACCTTTCAACTCATGGGACGGTTCCGGCGTGGTCAGGTCCTTCTCAAAAATTTCCACAAAACAGCTAATAGAAAAATCTGCATCTGCCTTTTCCAGAGCACGATACAGATTTCCAACGTAATCCGGAGAAACCCAGTCGTCACTGTCTACAAAGGTGAAATAACGCCCCTGTGCCACGTCCAGCGCGGCATTTCGCGCATCTGCCAGACCGCCATTCGGTTTATGAATAACCCGGACCCGCGCATCCTTCTGCGCATACTCGTCGCAGATCGTCCCGCAGTGGTCGGTGGAGCCGTCGTTCACGAGCAGAATTTCCAATTCTCGGTAAGTCTGTTCCAACAAGCTGTCCACACAGCGGCAGAGGTATTTTTCCACATTATAAACCGGGACAATGACGCTGATCAACGGTCCCATGTTGTTTTCTCCTTTATTTCAAAAGACTCAAATAAAAATCTTCCAATTTTTTCGCTTCCGTGTCGATATCAAAACCCGCTTTCCGAAGCTCTTCCGAGGTGTTTCTGCGCTTTCCGTCCTTCGCCACCTGAAGGATATTTTCCGCCCAGACCTTCGGCGGTGCGTTCAAATTTAAGAATTTGGTCGATTTCAGGACCTTTGCTTCCTCCGGCACTTCATCGGAACATACGATGGGCAGCGAACACGCCTGTGCTTCGATCAAAACTACACCAAGCCCTTCGTAGCGCGACGGAAGCACAAAAGCGTCCATCGCCTGATAGAACCGGCTGGTGTCCTCCTGAATGCCAACGAAGCGGATGCAGTCCTGCAGCCCAAGCTTCTGCACCTTCTGATGCACGGAAGCTTCCAACTCTCCCCCGCCGACCAGCAGCAAAACTGCGTCCGGACGCAGTTTATGCACCTCGTAAAAAATGTCGATCAGGAATTTATGATTTTTCGCGTAGCAAAAGCGGCCGACATGTCCGACCACGAACTTGTCCTCTAAGCCAAGCTCCTTCCGGACCTCCTGCCGCTTTTGTTCATTGTAGGAGAAATTCTCCAGTTCGATGGCGTTATTCACCACATGGAACTCTGCGTCTCCATACAGCCATTCTCCCGCATGTCTGGAACAGGCACACAGCTCTGTGGGATAGAGTTTGGAGAGAGGCCGCAGCAGGGACTTGATAAAGTTCTTCTGCGGCTCGCCCTTTCCTGCCGTTGCATGATTGTGTGCGATTCTTACGGGGATATGTTCTTTTTTTGCCGCATACAGCGGAAATACACTGAGGGTGTTGATGTGCGAGTGAATGATCGGGTAGTCGTTTTCTTCAAAATTTTTCCGCAGCGCCGACAGATACGCGGGAAGCTTCTGATACGGCGGGATCTTGATGAACCTCGCACCCATCTGAATGAATTCCTTCGGCGGCTCTACGGTCGAATCTGCATCATAATAAAAATCGAACTGGATCTTGTTGTGGTCCAATTTACGATAATAGTTGAAAACAACAGATTCCACCCCACCTGCGCATAATTTTCCCATGATCTGCGCAACGCGCACCGGTTTGCTGGAATTCATATAGTTCTCCTCAAGTCGTTATTTTGGGATGGGAGCAGACCGTTCCCGGCCATGACCCATTATTTTGCTCCTCTTCCTGCAAACACGACCCAAACGGTTTTGAAGAGGATCTTGATATCCTCCCAGATGGTCCAGTTGTCGATGTACTGGACATCCAGCTTGACAACATCCTCAAAATCCTCGATGTCACTTCGGCCGCTGACCTGCCACAGGCCGGTGATGCCCGGTTTCATGGACAAACGGCGCTTGTGGTGGCTCTCATACTGGCGGTACTCGTCCAGCGTCGGCGGGCGCGTGCCCACCAGACTCATCGAACCGGCCACAACGTCAAAGAACTGCGGCAGCTCGTCGATACTAGTCTTGCGGATGAACTTGCCCACCTTCGTGATGCGGGGATCATCTTCCATTTTGAACATCAGACCGTTCATTTCGTTCTTGGCCATCAGTTCCTTCTTGCGCGCCTCGGCATCCATGTACATGCTGCGCAGTTTATGGATGTAGAACACGCGGCCATTGCGGCCCACGCGGCGCTGCTTGAAGATCAGCGGACCGGGGCTTTCGATCTTCAGCGGAATCGCCACGATCGCGATGATGGGGATGCTGAGGATGCAGCCGACCAGACCACCCACAAGGTCAAGGATCCGTTTCAGGATCTCGTCCCGCAGTTTGAGTTCCGTCGTGCACATCGTCACGAGGTTGCCGCCCGCACAGCGGCCCAGCATCCGGCTCATCCGAGCCGCGCTCGTCTCATCACAACAGGTCTTTTCGATCCGGTCAAGGATGGGCAGACGGAAATGCACCGTCAGGCCCATGCTCTCGATCTCCTTCAGGTAGGGCAGCAGCGTGTTGCCGCTTTCGGTCGGAATGTCCATGTAAACTTCATCCAGCGCTTCCTGACGGAGCCAGTCCATGAAGTTGTCATAGTTTGCCTTGATCTCCACGCCGTCGATGGAGCCGCCGATGTCTGCCTTGCCCACTTCCAGCAGCGCGATGCCCGTGACCTGCTTGGACCAGTCCTTTTTCAGGTCCTCCAGCATCGCTTCGGCATCGTCGCGGGTCGTGATAACACCGACCAGACTGCGGAAGCCCTTGGCATCCGCGCGGGTCAGCAGCTTTTTCAGCACGACATGGCTCAGGACCATCATGAAGCAGTTCACGAGGGGGATCGCCAGCAGGAAATACCGGGACGCCAGCATCGGCGCTTTCGTCAAGGCCAGACAGGCCACATCCAGAAGCGCCAGCAGGAGATTGAAATGGACCGCAATTTCCACTTCTTTGGTTTTGGTTCGTGTAATGATATTTTCGCTCTGATCAAAGGTAAAAAAGGTCAGAATATAAGACACGCCCAGCAAAAAACATGCTTCGATCACCTGATCAGGGCTGCGGAAATCTATCATCTTGTTGAAGATCCCATCAAACACGAACCACACCAGCGCCGCACTGATGGCCAGTGAGATCAAGTCTGTCAGAAACAGATATCCATATTGCAGTTTTTCACGCTTTGCAATCATTTTTTATTCACATTCTCCTCTTTTTGGCGCAGACCGACCCTTTTTCCCAAAAAAGGGACGCAGAGAGCTTCTTTGCTCTCTGTTCTGCTCGACAAATTCGCCCAAAATGATGGGACTTCTATCCTTATAATTTTAGCATAACATGGATTTTCTTTCAATAGCTTTTCCTTCGATAAGTGCCGAAACGCTTCGATTTCTTGTCATGACCTCACAAATGATACAACAAAAAGCGCCCCTTCCCCGCGCTGGACGCAGAGGAAGGGGCGCTGTGAGCACACTTTACAGTGTCAAGAACTCAATCAGCAGTTCTCAGCGAAGTACTTAATGGTACGGACCATCTGAGAGGTGTAGGAGTTCTCGTTGTCGTACCAAGACACGACCTGAACCTGATAGGTGTCGTCGTCGATCTTAGCGACCATGGTCTGGGTAGCGTCGAACAGAGAGCCGTAACGCATACCGATGACGTCGGAAGAAACGATCTGATCCTCGTTGTAGCCGAAGGACTCAGAGGTAGCAGCCTTCATAGCGGCATTGATGGACTCCTTGGTGACGTCCTTGCCCTTGACGACAGCAACCAGAATGGTAGTAGAACCGGTGGGAACAGGCACACGCTGAGCAGAACCGATCAGCTTGCCGTTCAGCTCGGGGATGACCAGGCCGATGGCCTTAGCAGCACCGGTGCTGTTGGGAACGATGTTCTGAGCACCAGCACGAGCACGGCGCAGGTCGCCCTTGCGCTGAGGACCATCCAGGATCATCTGGTCGCCGGTGTAAGCATGAACGGTGGTCATGATACCGGAAACGATGGGGTAGGTCTTGTTCAGGGTGTCGGCCATGGGAGCCAGGCAGTTGGTGGTGCAGGAAGCAGCGGAGATGACCTGATCCTCAGCGGTCAGGGTCTTCTCGTTGACGGAGTAGACGATGGTCTTCAGGTCGTTGCCTGCGGGAGCAGAGATAACGACCTTCTTTGCGCCAGCCTGGATGTGAGCCATGCTCTTCTCCTTGCTGGTGTAGAAGCCGGTGCACTCCAGAACGACGTCAACGTTCAGCTCGCCCCAGGGAGCGTCCTTTGCGTCCTTAACAGCGTAGATCTTGATCTCCTTGCCGTCAACGATGATGGAATCCTCGGTGGACTCGACAGTGTGCTTGCCCTCGCCGATCTTGCCGCAGAAAGAACCCTGAGCAGTATCGTACTTCAGCAGGTGAGCCAGCATCTTGGGGCTGGTCAGGTCGTTGATTGCGACGACCTCGTAACCCTCAGCATCAAACATCTGACGGAAAGCCAGACGGCCAATACGACCGAAACCATTGATAGCAACTCTAACAGCCATGTTAATAATACCTCCTAAATGTTCTTACCCTTTTTATTCGGATAATCTCACGGTGTCTTTATTGTAGTCCAAAATTCGAAAACTTTCAAGTGTCTGCTAAAAAATTAACAACTCGTTTGTTCACTTTTTGGCTTTTGTATGATTTTTGTTCCCTATCTTGGCAGGTTTTCAGCAATTCAACCAAGAGAGCGCCTGCCCTCAGCGGCGTTTTGCCGCCGCACCCGCTGTGCGCACCGTGCAGAGCATCCCCAGCGTGCCGATGCACGCCAGCCCCAGACCAAAGAAAATGGTGGGCAGATTCGTCACACGGAACTGCGACGGCATACACAGCGTGAGGGTCTGCGGCAGCTCCCAGCAGAAGCAGAGGATGAATGCCGCCAGCCCGGAAGCGCAGAGCGCTTTTCCGTCGGATGTCTCCGGCATCCAGAGCGCCCGCACCAAGCAGGACAGGAACAGCAGCGCGGACAGCAGCTCCCAGACCAGCGCAGTCGGCGTGACCCGATGCCAGCTGGAGCTGTTCTCCATGAAGCGGCTCAGCAGACACCAATAGAACACCAGTGTGCCCCACACGCCGGATGCCATGCTGTTCGTGGGCAGCTTCCAGTCTTTTTGCCGCCAGCTTTTCGCCAGCAGGGCCAGCCACACGGCGCAGAACACTTCCAGCACCGCGCGGACGACAGCCCCCGCACCGGTCACGGCAAGGGCCAGACGGCTGACCGCCGCCAATGCAAAGGCCCCCGCTGCCAGTGCGGCAAAGATGCCGGAATATTTGCAGGGATTCCGCAGATTTTCCGGTTCATGCGCCAGCTTGCGCCCTGCCAGAACGGCAATCAGCACCGCCGCGCCCAGCGCGGCATACCGCCACCAGACCGAACCGGCCATGCACAGGCCGCTTTCCAGATCGGTCCACAGGCCAAGGTCCAGCCCGCGGCCCAGAGCCAGAACGGCTCCTACAACAAATACAAGGGTGAGTAATGGATTCATCAGCGTTCCTCGATCGGTTTATATTTCTGGCGCACGCCCAGATATTTATAGGCGGGCCGGATGATACGGTTGGCAAAGACGACTTCTTCCACCCGGTGCGCACACCAGCCCGGGACACGGGCGATGGCGAACAGCGGGGTATACAGATCCTCGGAGATGCCCAGCATGTTGTAGATCAGGCCGCTGAACAGGTCCACATTGGCGCAGACCGGCTTGGTGCTGCCCTTTTCCTCGGCAAAGATGCCGGGGGCCAGCCGCTCGATGCTGCACAGCATATTGTATTCTTCCTCAAAGCCCTTATCGTAGGCCAGATGCTTGGCGCGTTCCTTCAGGATGACCTCGCGCGGGTCGCTGAGGGTATAGACCGCATGGCCCATGCCGTAGATCAGGCCCGAGCCGTCGCCCGCCTGTTTGCGGAGGATGCGGCGGAGGTATTCGCGCACCTCGTCGTCATCGTCCGGGTTTTCCACATGCTTGAGGATATCCTGCAGCTGGCGGTTGACCATCAGGTTCGCGCCGCCGTGCTTGGGGCCTTTCAGCGCACCGATGGCCGCCGAGATGGCCGAATAAGTATCCGTGCCCGAAGAGGACAGCACGCGGGTCGTGAAGGTCGAGCAGTTGCCGCCGCCGTGGTCCGCATGGACCAACAGGCACATATCCAGCAGCTTCGCTTCCTCGTGGGTGAACTTCTGATCCGGGCGGTAGGTGCTCAGGATGTGTTCTGCGGTGCTCTGGCCCGGTTTGGGCAGATGGAAGAACATGCTCTGCTTATCATAATAGCGGCGCTTCATCTGATAGGCGTTGACCATCATGGTGGGCAGACTTGCGATCAGGTTGATGCTCTGATTCAGGATGTTCTCAAGGCCCAGGTCCTCGGCGTGTTCATCATAAGAGTACAGGCCCAGAACGCAGCGCTGCATCTTGTTCATGACGTTGGGCGAGGGCGCGTTCATCGTATCCATGAAGCCGTCGGGCAGAGCGCGGTGCTCGGCCAGCAGCTCACAGAAATCATCCAGCTGCTCCTGCGTGGGCAGACTGCCGAACAGCAGCAGCCAGATGACCTCTTCGAACACGAAGCGGTCGTTGCGGTAAGCCTCTTCCACGATCTCCTCGATGTTGACACCGCGGTAGATCAGCTTGCCGGGGATGGGGATGACCTTTCCCTCTTGATCGCGTTTGTAACCGACGACGTCGCATACATTGGTCAGTCCTGCCAGAACGCCGGTCCCATCCGGGTTGCGCAGACCGCGCTTGACGCCGAGACGCTCGCTCGTCTCGGGGTCGATGTAGTTGTTGGCAATGTACTCTTCACACAGCATCCGCATGGTCTGCGGGTCCAGAGCTGCCACCTCTGCGTGCTTGAAGTTCATGTGCGGATTCCCCTTTCTTTTTCGAATTTCTTATACCTTTCCCTGCCATCCGCCATGATGGCATAGGTCTATCATAGCGCTTTTGTGAAATAAATTCAAGATGGAGATGAAATCTGCGCTTTTTCTCCAGCCCGTCCTGCTACACTGGCCCAAACGAAACAGGCTGTCCGGGGAGGTTCCAAGTTCCATGAAAAAGTCGTTTTTTCTGCTTTGCGCCGTGCTGTTCGTGCTGGGCAGCATCCTGCCGCTGGCCGGCTCCCGGCTGACGGCGGCGGTCTTGGGCACGCAGAGCCCTACAGTAACCGAATCCACACCAGAAAGCAGCTCTGCCGTGCCGCTCGAGGTCCCCGCGTCCGATCAGGACAGTGAAACATTCCTCATCGCCGACCAGAGCGATCGTTCGGTCGTCTCCGTTTCCCGCCGGGACTATCTCATCGGGGCCGTCGCCGCCGAAATGCCCATCACATGGCCGGACGAGGCCCTGAAAGCCCAAGCCATCGCGGCCCACAGCTATGCACTCTATTGCCGGGACCACTGTGCCGACCCGGCATCCAGCTGGCTGTCCGCAGACCCGGCCCGCCGACAGGGCTATCTGACCGACGCCGTCCTGCGCAGCTACTGGGGAACGGCCTACGAAGCCAACTACGCCCGCCTTTCAGCCTTGGTGGACTCGGTCCTGACGCAGGTGCTCTATTATGAGAACGCCCCCGCCGGGACCAGTTACTTTGCCATCTCCAACGGCCAGACCGAAGCCAGCGAGAATGTCTGGGGCACGGCGGTCCCCTATCTCGTCCCGGTGGACAGCAGCACCGACCTTTCCGCCGACAACTATACTTACAGCGTCTCCTTTTCGCCCGCGCAGATGCAGCAGCTCCTTGCGTCCGGGCTGGGGCTTGCGCCAGACCTTTCTGCACCCGAAAACTGGTTCGGCGATATCACACTGACCGCTTCCGGCTATGTCGCTTCCCTGCCCGTCTGCGGCCAGACCATCTCCGGCCCTGCGCTTCGGAAGGCGCTCAGTCTGCGGAGCGCCTGTTTCACGGTGCAGTATCAGGATGGCGCGTTTCAAATCACCACCCGCGGCTACGGCCACGGCGTCGGCATGAGCCAGTGGGGCGCAAAAGCCCTTGCCGAGCAGGGACAGACCGCCGCAGAGATCCTTTCCCACTATTTCCCCGGGACTGAGCTTCGCTCGTAAGTCCCCAACCAAAAAAGCCCGAAATCCTTTTCAGGGTTTCGGGCTTGCTTTTTTGAAGTTAGGAGAACAGACTATCCAGCCAGCCCCAGACGCTCTCTGCGGCCTCGGTGGTGGTCGATGTCGTCTCATCGACCGCTTCGGTGACTTCCTCGGCCACGACAGCGGCTTCCAGCTCTTCCAGACCCGTGCCGTCATCGTTGGCATCGGAGGTGATGTACCAATAGCAGGACGCGCCTGAGATGGAAATGCTTGCGCTGGACAGCGGCACACGGCCCGCAGAAACGCCGTTGGACGGGTCCGAGCAGTAGAATACGCCGTCGGTGTAGTCCGTCAGCAGCACTGCGTGGGGCTGGGTGCGGTCATAGAGGACGATGCCTTCCGGGTGCTCCTGCAAGATCTGGATCAGCGCTTCCGTCTTGGCGGCGGTCCCGCTGGGAAGGGTCGCATAACCGACATGCATCGCATTGTATGTAAAACTATGGGACAGTCCGCCCGACCATGCCGTGCTCTTGACGCTGTTCTCGGTCACATCGACCCAGCCGTCCAGACCGTCAAAGTAGGCGCGGCGGCGAAGCATCATTGCGGCGGAAGCCAGTGTGCAGGTCCCGCCCCGGCTCTGCTTGAAATAGAACCCGGCGTCCACGTTCAGATCGACCGCCAGCGCTCCCGGCAGGATCGACAGCATCAGCGCCAGCGTCAGGACCAGTGCCGATAGTTTTTTCCATGCATGATGCGGTGCAGTTTCCACTTGGCTTCATCCTCCTCGAAATTTCGTCGTCATTCATTGCTCTAAAGTATATCAGTTTGTTACTCTTTTGTAAACACCTCTCCGGCTTTTTTCTCAAGATTTACACGATTTGGTCACATTTCATAGGCAGATTGCACAAAGCACATTCCAGCCGCTTGGTGTTTTCCTACAAACGTCGGTTTTTCCGCTGAAAATTTCTTTCTCTTTCGAAAGGTCATCCGCACAAGGTCCCACTCTCGGCAAGCATCCGCCGCCGCAGGTCCGGCTCCAAAAAATCTGCGCTTGCGGCCCCTTCCGGGCGGGTTTCCTGTTTCCTTTTCGGCGCAAATATGGTATACTTTCAAGCGAATTTGAAACAGGAGCATGTCTATGAAAGCAACCATCGTTATCCCCAATATCAACGGCAAGGGCTGGCTGAAAGACTCCATCGAGTCGGTCTATGCCCAGACCGAGCAGGATTTTGAGCTGATCGTCGTGGACAACGGCTCCACGGATGAAAGTCTGGATCAGGCCCGCAGCTACTGCAGCCGCCCCAATTTCACTTTGATCGAAAACGGCCGGAACACCGGCTTTTCGCACGCAGTCAATCAGGGCATTGCCCGGGCAAACAGCGAATTTGTGGTGCTCTTCAACAACGACGCCTTTGCCGAGCCGGAATGGCTGGCCGAGCTGATCCGCACCGCCGAGAGCGACCCCAAAATTTTTGCGGTCCAGAGCCTGATGATCCGCCACTTCGACCGCGAACTGGCCGACGATGCGGGCGATTACGTCACATGGATGGGCTTTGCCTGTAAGACCGGCGACGGCCGCCGCGCCAGCCGCTATACCCGCCAGAAGCGCATTTTCTCCGCGTGCGGCGGTGCGGCACTCTACCGCAAGAGCATCTTGGACGAGATCGGCGGTTTCGACGAGAACTTTTTCGCCTATTTCGAGGACGTGGACCTGAGCTGGCGCGCCAACAACGCCGGTTACAAAAATGTCCTCTGTCCCGCCGCAAAGTGCTATCACATCTGCGGCGCCAGCACCGGCGCGGTCAAGTACAACGCCTTCAAGAGCCAGCAGAGCGGCCGGAACAGCATCCTGCTCCCCCTCAAGAACGAGCCGCTGCTCATGCTCATCCTCAACTTCATCCCGCTGGCGCTGGGCTATCTGCTCAAATACTACAAATTCCACAAGCAGGGCTTCGGCGAAGCTTGGGACAAAGGGATGCACGAAGCCTTCGACCTCTTGAAGTCCGGCAAGCTGGGCAAGCGGCCCTTCCGCCTGAAGGACCTGCCCCATTACATTTTGATGGAGCTTTGGATGATCTGGAACATGATCCCCTATCTGTGGTATCGGCTGGTCATCGTGCGATTTGATTTGAAATAAGATATTAGAAAAATACCTCCAGTTCATGGTTTTTTCCATAAACCGGAGGTATTTTTTATTAACTATCCCACATTTTCCGATAGAGCCCGCCTTTCTTCATCAGTTCTTTGTGAGTCCCGCTTTCCGTGATCGTCCCATTTTCCAGCACAAAAATCTTATCACAATCTTTTACCATCGAAAGGCGGTGCGAAATCATAATACAGGTAAGACCTTTCCATTCTTTCATGAGTCGATTGCGAAATTCTTCTTCCGCAATCGCGTCCAGATGGCTAGTCGCTTCATCTAAAATCAGAAGCTGCGGCTTTCTCAGCAACGCCCGTGCAATCGCGATTTTCTGGCGCTGACCTCCCGACAAATTCTTTCCATTCTCTTCCATCGGCGTTTCCTCACCATACGGAAGCATTTTGATCACATGATCTGCGCCGCTGGTTTCACACGCCTTTTTTATTTCTTCTGGCGTTCGTTCTTGGCCGAGCAAAAGACACTCTTTAACACTACCGGAAAAGAAAAATTCCTCTTGGCTCACATATGAGATCACATTCCGAAGCGACTGCATCTCAAACTTTCGAACATCGACCCCGTTGATTTTGATTTCTCCCTGCTCAGGTTCATAAAATCGAAGCAGAAGCTTTGCCAAAGAGGTTTTTCCGCTTCCGCTTTCTCCCACGATCGCTATTTTTTCTCCCTCTGCCACAGAAAAAGAAACATTCTTCAACGTCAATTCCCGATTTCCATAGCGAAAATCGATGTTACTGAATTCTACTACATGAACCTCATCCAGCTTCTCTCCATTTTCATTTTCAGACTCTGCTTGAAGTTCCAAAACATCATTGAGCCGTTCCGCCGCCACCAATGCCGACTGGATCATCGGCTGTAGTTCTGCCAGATTTTTGATCGGCTGTGTGAAATACGCCAACAATGCATAAAAGGTGATCAGGGTTCCAAGAGTCAAGATTCCTCCTGCCACCATCTGAAATCCAAACCACAAAATCAGAATCGTCCCAGCCAGCTCTACTGCTTCCGCCAAAATCCCCTGAGACATCGATGCCATTGAATTCCAGTACGCCGCATCTGCAAAGGTCCTCATTTTTGATTCTGCTTTTTTCAAAAATCCTTTTGCGCTTCCCGTTGCTCGGATCAGCTCTGCACCATCCATGCTTTCCTTAAAGAACGCCTGAAAGACAGCTTTTTTCTCCATTGCCTCCCGGTTGCTTGTTTCGATTGGTTTCCGATAGAGCATCCCGACCACAACGTAAAGAAAAACCATTCCAAGAGAAATTCCAAAAAGGACCCTGCTCTGCTGAAACAAGATCCAGCCGCAGACCACGACCATTACCGAATCCAAAGCGATCGTAACGCTCGCTTCGGAGATCACCTGTCGAATTTTATCTGCATCGGACAATCGCGAGATATAGTCTCCTGTCTGTCGGAGATTCAATGTTGAAACCGGAAGGCCCAGCAAATGGCGATAATACGTCACAGAAAGTTCAATATCAATTTTTCGAGACACTTCAACGATCAGCTTTCCGCGAACAAACTGAATTACCGCTTGCAAAAGGTACAGCCCCGCCAGCGCTCCAAAAATCACATTGAGTTGATGGAACGTGATCTTCGCTTCCGATATTCCATCAATTACGACCCGAAAAACAAACGTTCCCGCAATTCCCATTCCTGCCGTCAGAAGGGAAAGAAAAAGCACTCCCGTACATTTTTTCTCGCAGCCCTTTAACAAACCTAAAAACTTCACGAATCGCTTCTGTGTAAAGTTTCCGGCTTTGAATTTCGCTCCCTTTTGAAATATAACAAGATTTCCTGTCCATTGTTCAAAGAAATGTTCTTCCGTCAGAGCACACTTTCCCTTAGCCGGGTCATTCAGATAAAATTTTCCATTTTGGCGATCCGTCACGACCACAAAATGAAGCAGTCCTTCTTCTGTCACAAGATGTGCAACGAACGGGAATGAGACTTCCCCATTCCGGACTCCTTCCAGAAATTCCTCTCTTGTCCCCGCAAGAGCGGTGGCTTCCAGCCCGATCTGCTCTGCTCCGTCCACAATTCCATAGAGGTTGGTCCCCATCTGATCTGTTTTGGTCAGTTCACGGCAGTTTGACACCGGCAGTTTTAACCCATAGTATCCCGCGATCATGCACAGACATGCCGCACCGCAATCGCATTCATCGTGCTGTAGAACCACGTTCATCTTCATCCGAATTTCCTCTTGCTATAAAATACGCGGGCGAGACTATTCCCCGCCCGCGCATCATTGTTTTTTAAGAGCCAGTCGTAATTCTCATGTGGTGTCTTGTGAACATATGCCACCCCATAAACAGATCATTTTTGGTCTTATAGTGGCAGTTGCCCGTGTTGCAGTACCAGTACTCGCCCCACTTGAACAGACGTCCGCCATCGACCTTCCGCATCTCATTCTTGTTCAGAATTTTCATAAAATCGCCTCTTATTTAGATTTTATTCTTCTCGCAATAACTCAGATTCGTATTGATCACTTCAGATTCCGGTGACCAGTCCACAGCATATGCCAACCCATCTGAAGGTCGCTCTTCGTCTTGTAGTGGCAGCCGCCAGCGGTGCAATACCAATAAGCGCCCCATTTGAACAGACGTCCGCCGTCAATCTTCCGCATTTCGTTCTTATTCAGAGTTTTCATAAAATCACTCCTCGATTCAATTTTCTGCGCAGTACGATCCGCTTCCATGGAATAGTCATCGAAGCATCTTCCAGATATGTTTTTTACATGTTCTGGTTTATTTCATTATAATATCATTAAACCATTATGTCAAGTTAATCTATTAGATTATTATTCTTTTGGTTTAATCCTGTATTGTCAGTATAAGGATATCTACAGGAGGTCTATCTTATGATCGACTATTGCATGATCGGGAAACGAATCCAGACTCAGCGGCAGCAGAAAAAGATCACGCAGGAAAAGCTGGCCGAACAAGTCGGCATTTCGGTCGTTTACCTTTCCAAGATCGAAAACGGCCGCGTTTATCCAACTTTGGAAACGCTCTCCAACATCTGCACCGAGCTGGACATTGAGCTGGCCGAAATACTGACCAATACCGAAATCGCCCGCCGGGACTACGCAAACGACAGGGTTCTGGAATTATTCAATGCTTGTTCTATGCGCGTCAAACCGATCGCTTTGGCACTTCTCGAAGATCTATCAAAGCTCTGACACCAAAAACTCCCCGCCGCGAGATGGTTTTCCATCTCATGGCGGGGAGTTTTCTCGTTTTGTTGTTTACGCTGCGGTGCTCTGGGAGTCCGGCTCACTGGCAGCTTCGCTGGAAGCGGCGCTGTCGGCGCTCTCTTCCGGCGTGCTCTCGGATTCCGATTGAGCGGATGCCGCTTCCTCCGAAGCAGCATCGCTTTCTGCGGCCGAATCTCCTGCCGCTGCAAGGATGGCGTCCTGCACATCGCTGTCGGCCATCATGACCGGCTCCGAAGCGGATGCCGCTGCATCCGAAGCTTCCGGCTTCGTCGCACTGTCGGTCAGGCCGGTCAGATACCAGCTGCCGCTCTGACGGCTGAACAGATAATCCATATACTTGGTCGGCGTGTCGGACGAAGTATTCAGGATGCTGTCGTCGGCGCTCTGGGTGGGGATATAGCCCACGGTGACATGGAGCAGACCATCTTTCTTGAACAGCTTGGTCACGGTCGCGCGGTAGCTGCCCACCGTGCCGGTGACCGGGATCTTATAACACTGGGTCGTCTCGTCGAACTCGATGGTCATATCTTCCATCTCGAAGCTCTTGTGGGTCATCTTGAAGCTGGGGCCGACCAGTTTCGCCAGATAGGCGTCCACATCCACCGACGGCAGCAGCAGCTGTTCGGTGTCGGGGTCGGTGTTGTAGTTGTCGAAGTTCCCCTGTGTCTCCTGAATGCTGTATACGCAGCCCCAGACCGCTGCTTCGCGCAGGGTCAAGTCGTCGATGTTCTCAATGCCGTCGAAGGGCAGCGGGTCGAACAAAACCAGACCTTCCAGCTTGTCCTCGTACTCCTGCCGCTGCTGGGTATCGTCAAACAGGTTCGCGACTGCGTGCACACCGGCCCGCAGCACGGTCACAGCGCCCACCACGACCAGCACCGCGATCAACAGGCCCAGCGCCTGTCGGCCGCGGCGGCGGTGCAGCCGCGCGTGTTCTTCCGGGGTCATATAATTTTTCATAGGGTTTTCGTCTCCTGAATTGGAACATTTGGGTCATACCAAAGTTCAGTATACCACAAACGCCCTCGAAGTGCAAAATTCGAAGCGTGGATTTTTTGTGAAAGCGCGTTATTCCCACGTTTTCCAGACGTCGGGCTGATAGCCGACCGTCGCCTGACGCCCGTTGCGGACGATGGGCGTTTTGAACAGCTGCTGATTCTCGAACAACTTGTCCTCTTTCTGCCAGTCCACCAGCGCGTCCAGCAGCGCGAGGGTCTGCTTGTCCTTTGCCGCCGGGTTGACCAGCTTTTCCCAGCCGCCCAGCGCGCGGGCCACGTTCTCGAACTCGCCGCGGCTCATCTCTTTTTCCTTCAGGTCGATCATCTGGAACTTCACGCCCCGCTCCTTGAAATAGCGCTGGGCCTTTTTGGTGTCAAAGCACTTGTTCGTGCCGAAAATTTGAATGTTCATCGTATCCTCCTCCCGAATGTCCGGTCTTATTGTATCATACCCGCGTCCAAAAGCATAGGGATATTTTGCTTCTTTCCTGCGCAGACTAGCTCACACATGGAAGGAGGCATTTCAGATGAAAGCATTCGTTGACCCGGACCTCTGCATCGGCTGCACCCAGTGTGCGGGCCTGTGCCCCGAGGTGTTCACGATGGAAGGGACCCTCGCTGTTGCGCTGCTCGGCGACATTCCCGCCGAAGCCGTCCCGCAAGCCGTGGACGCCGCGCAGACCTGCCCCGTGAGCGCCATCACCATCACCGAGTGACCGCTCCCCTCTCCGCCAAAGGCCGGGGCGAAGAGGGGGTTACATCAAAAATTTTCAAAAAGTCCTCCGATACGCCCCACTTTGTGCTATACTATAAGATGTGAAATTTTGTAACGGAGGAGCAAAACTATGCGTTTACTGGTCATTGACGGCAACAGCATCGCGAACCGTGCCTTTTTCGGCATCAAGCTGTTGACCACCAAAGACGGCCGCTATACCAATGCCATTTACGGCTTTCTGAATATTCTGCTTTCCCTTCTCAAGGAGTGCGAACCGGACGAGGTCGCCGTCGCGTTCGATCTGCGCGCCCCGACCTTCCGCCACAAGATGTACGACGGCTACAAGGCCACCCGCCACGGGATGCCTGAGGAACTGGCCCAGCAGATGCCGGTGCTGAAGGAGCTTCTGGCCGACCTCGGCTATCGCGAAGTCACCGCCGAGGGCTGGGAGGCCGACGACATCCTTGGCACGCTGGCCGCTGCCTGTGACGCCCGGAAGGACGACTGCTTCCTCGCCACCGGAGACCGCGACAGCTTGCAGCTGGTGAGCGAGAGCACCACCGTTCTGCTGGCGACCACCGCCATGGGCCGGAGCAAGACCGTCGTGATGGATGTGGCCGCGATCGAGGAAAAATACGGCATCCAGCCCCGCCAGCTCATCGAGGTCAAGAGCCTGATGGGCGACACGTCCGACAACATCCCGGGCGTGCGCGGCATCGGCGAAAAGACCGCGCTGACGCTGGTGCAGAAGTTCGGGAGCTTGGAGGGCGTTTATGCCAACATCGACGACAAAGCCATCAAGCCCAAACAGCGCGAGCACCTGTTGGAATGCCGCGCCGATGCCGAACTGAGCCACACACTGGGCACGATCCGCACCGATGCGCCTATCGACACCGCCGAGGGCGCTTACAAGGTCGGCGAGGGCAACAAGGCCTCTGCCGTCCGGCTTTTGCAGGAGCTGGAGATTCATTCGCTCATCCCCCGCTTCGGTCTGGACGGCATCGCGCCCGCCGCTGAGCCGGAAGAGATCCCCGAGATCGAGGGCACGGTTGATGTCCTGCCCCTGACCCCTTCCGGCCGCTATCTCGTGGCAGCGCGTCCGGCTGTCATGGGCAAAAAGGGCACGAAGATCGTCGTGGTCCAGCCCGAAGCATGGTATGCCGTGCAGGACAGCACCGTCTATCCGCTGACCTCTGCTGAGATGGTCCGTCTGCTCGACGACCCCGCCGTGACGCTGGACGTGTTCGACTCTGCCCCGCTCTATGCACTGGCCATGGCCAACGGGAACTGGGGCAGCAGCATCGTCTGGGACGGCAAGCTGGCTGCTTACCTGCTCGACGCTTCGGCTTCCAAGTACCAAATCTCTGAACTGGCCACGAGCTATCACGCCAAGGCCGCGTTCACCTGTGCCGACTGGCCGGACGCCGGTTCTCTGGCGGACCTGTTCGCCAAGATGAAAGCCGAAATTACTGCGCAGGGTGAGGACCCGCTTTACAACGAGATCGAATTTCCGCTGGCGCAGGTGCTGGCCGATATGACTCGCACCGGCATCCTTGTGGACAAGGCCGGCATCGAGGAATTCGGCGGGCGGATGCGCAGCGAGCTTTCGCAGGTGCTGGCCCGCATTCAGATGGAGACGGGCAGCACGAGCTTCAATCCCAACAGCCCCAAGCAGCTGGGTGAGATGCTGTTCGACACGATGGGCCTTCCCCACGGCAAAAAGACCCAGCGCGGCTGGTCCACCGACGCCGAGACGCTGGACGCCCTGCGGGATTATCCCCTCGTCGAGGACATTTTGCAGTACCGCGCCTATCAGAAGCTGAACTCCACCTATGTGGAGGGTCTGCTGAAGGTCATCGCGGAGGACGGCCGCATCCACACCCGCTTCAATCAGACCGAAGCCCGCACCGGACGGCTCTCCTCCGACAACCCCAATCTGCAGAACATCCCCATCCGCACCGAGCTGGGAAGCCAGCTGCGCGCCTACTTCATCGCGAAACCCGGCTGTGTGCTGGTGGACGCCGACTACAGCCAGATCGAGCTGCGCATCCTCGCCCACATCACCGGTGACGAGCACATGCAGCAAGCGTTCCGCAGCGGCGAGGACATCCACCGCTCCACGGCAGCAAAGATCTATAATCTGCCGCTGGACGCCGTCACGCCCCGCATCCGCTCTTCGGCCAAGGCCATCAACTTCGGCATCATGTACGGCAAGGGCGCTTACAGCCTGTCCAAGGACATCGGCGTGTCGGTCAAGGAAGCAGACGCCTTCCTCAAGAACTATCTGGCCGCGTTCCCCAAAGTGAGCGGCTATATGGACAAGACCATTGCGGATGCCCGGGACTGCGGCTATGTCTCCACCCTGTTCGGACGCCGCCGCGCCCTGCCGGAACTGTCCAGCTCCAACCGGAACATCCGGGCCAGCGGCGAGCGGATGGCCCGCAACACCCCCATTCAGGGCACAGCCGCCGACGTCATCAAGCTGGCAATGGTGCGGGTCTGGCGGCGTCTGCGCGCGGAACACATGGAGAGCCGCCTGATCCTGACGGTCCACGACGAGCTGATCGTGGAGGCCCCGGAGGCAGAAGCCGAAACGGCCGCTGCCATCCTGCGGGAAGAGATGGAAGGCTGTGTGCAGTACGCCGTGCCCCTGAGCACCGATGTACACACCGGGAAAAACTGGCTGGAGGCCCATTGATATGATCGTTTTAGGAATCGAATCCACCTGCGACGAGACCGCCGCAGCGCTGGTGGAGGACGGCCGGCATCTGCTGAGCAACGTCATCTCCACCAGTGTCAAGGAACAAGCACTGTACGGCGGCGTCGTGCCCGAGATCGCCAGCCGCCGCCACTGTGAATTCATCAGCGCCACCGTCAAAAAGGCCCTGCTCGACGCGGGCAAGACCATCGACGATGTGGACGCCGTCGCCGTCACCTTTGCGCCCGGACTCATCGGCGCCGTTCTGGTCGGCGTCAACTTTGCAAAAGGGCTGGCTTATTCTGCCGACAAGCCGCTCGTTCCGGTGCACCACCTGCGGGGCCACATCGCGGCCCTCTACCTGACCCACCCGGAACTGAAGCCGCCGTTCCTCTGTCTGGTGGCGTCCGGCGGGCACAGCCACATCGTGGAAGTGCAGGACTACACCCACTACCACATTCTGGGCCACACCGTGGACGATGCCGCCGGCGAAGCCTTTGATAAGGTCGCGCGGACTTTGGGACTTCCCTACCCCGGCGGCCCCAGCGTCGCCAATGCGGCCAAGACCGGCAACCCCAAGGCGTATCGTCTGCCGGTTCCCCATGTGGAAGGCAAGTACAACGTCAGCTTCTCCGGCCTGAAGACCGCCGTACTGAACGAGGTGAATCAGGCCCAGATGAAAGGCGTTGAAGTCAATGTGCCGGACCTCGCGGCCAGCTTTCAGGAGCGGATCGCGGGCATTCTGGCTGAAAAGCTGCTCCTTGCCGCAGCTGACACCGGCGCAAAGCAGGTCTGCCTTGCGGGCGGCGTCGCGGCCAATGGCCGTCTGCGCCAGCTCGTCAACGACGGCGCACAGAAGCTGGGCGCAAAGGTCTATCTGCCGGAGCTCAAGTTCTGCGGCGACAACGGCGCAATGATCGCCGCGCAGGGCTACTATCAGTACATCGCGGGCCACACCGCAGGGCTGGAACTGAACGGTCTGCCCACTCTACCCATCGATTACGAATAAGACGATAGAATAAAAGGCTGCTGCAACGTGCAAACCTCTCAGTCATTGCTTCGCAATGCCAGCTCCCCTGATAGGGGAGCCTTTGGCAGGTCGGACAACCTCTGCTAGACGCTGAAAGTTTTATCTTGCGCAAACAATAGTGCTCCGCTGTCTCGGCTGACAGCATCTATACGAAATCTCTTTGGTAGAGCGTAGTATAGATGCCGTTGCCCTAGGCAGCGGAGCACTTTCTTTTTAGGTTTCGAGAAACTCAATTCATCTAGTAAGACCAAAACCGGCACGCCAGTGGCTCCCCTATGTAGGGGAGCTGTCGAGCGATAGCGAGACTGAGAGGTTGGCAACGTTGCAGCAGCCTTTTTTGTATCAGAAATAGAACGAAACTTCCTTGATCTTCTTTTTGCGCAGCAGGATGGCCGCCGGGATGAGGTAGACCAGCACCGAGATCAGCATCGACGGGTCATAGCTGCTCACCGTGTCCGCAACGCTTTCAGTCCCGTACAGACCGCCGATCAGCATGGAAGTGATATCCATGGTCGCATGTAAAAATGTTGTGACCCAGAGGTTTCCGGTCCGGAAGTAGATAGCCGCATACAGCACACCCAGCGACGCCGCAAACAGGCATTGCATCAGCACGCCCAGCGGGGCGCTGGACAGAATGTTCACCAGATGCGCCCCGCCAAACAGCAAGCCCGACAGCAGACAGGCTTTCCAGATGCCCGCACGGCTCGTGCCGAAGTGCTCCAGCAATGTCTGCCCGATGACGCCCCGGAACAGCACCTCTTCAGCGACGCCCACAAGGGTCATATTCACCAAGAAGCTCACGATCCGCCACGCGGGCAGCATCGGGCCGTCGGGCCGTCCGAACAGCATCTTCGTGTACAGGCTGTAGACGATCAGCGCCAGCGGATACATGCCCACCAGCATCCCGCTGAAAAAGCCGCATCCGCGCTGGCGCAGAAGCTTTGTCTTTCCGGTCTTTTTCAGCAGGAACACCGCCCAGCCAAGGCCCACGGCCTCCTGAACACAACCGAGCAGATAGTCATCCGCATACTGAAAGTTGAAATCGAACAAGACCAGCAGGAACACCACCAGATACGAGGTCAGGATCAGACTGGCCAAGAAGATCACTTCTGCCCCGATGCAGTAGCCGAGGGGATGGTCTTTACGCAGACGTTTGAGCATCGATATTGCCTCCCTAGAAGATTTGGTTTTATTGTATCATATTAGGAGAAATTGTTCAAATCCCGCCAAAAAGTCCTGCACCTGATTTTTGTGCACCGGCTCTCCGCGCGGGAGAAGTAGCATTTTGCCGCGGAGTATGTTATACTTAACTCAGTCTTTTGCGGCCAGAAAGGGGAATCGCTATGGTGCTTCTGTGCGTCATCTTCATCTGTGCCGTCAACAAGGAGCGGACCTTTTGGGCTGGGTTCTGGCAGTCCTACGTTTTCTGAATGCGTTTTCCTTTTTTGATGCGCTCGTCATCGACACTCTTTGGTTCTGCCACTCCAAATGGTGGAAGATCCCCGGGACCGAGGACATGACGGAAGCCTATCACGATTATGCGTTCCACTGGAAGTGGTTCCGCCTCAGCCTGATCGCCATTCTCCCGCTGTCGGCCATCATCGGCGGCGCCGTGCTGCTGGTCGGGCGGTTCTTCTGAGGAGATCCATACAATATGTATCCATTCGCATTGTTTTGTGCGGGAATTCTTGCAGTTGCTTTGACGATTGCACATCCTTTTCATGAAAAGTAATGTGTGGCCGTCAAGATAAAAGTCAGATTCAGCAGCCTTTGAACTGCTGAGTCTGGCTTTCTTTGCGCCACTTCGTGCCGCCGCCCTGTTCAAATCCCGCTGCGGAGATAAGAAAAAGACCAGATAGGCCTTTGCCTATCTGGTCTTTTTTTGGTCGGAGCAGCGGGATTTGAACCCACGGCCTCTTCGTCCCGAACGAAGCGCGCTACCAACTGCGCTATGCCCCGAAAATACCGCAGCTTTTCGGCTGCGGTACTGGTTGGGGATGAGAGAATCGAACTCCCACAAGTAGAGTCAGAGTCTACCGCACTACCACTATGCAAATCCCCATTATTTCGGCTCGTCAGGAGCGGTGCTCGCTGCTGACAAGGGATATTATACTCAAAACAGGCCCTCTTGTCAACACTTTTTTCAACTTTTTTTGCCGAACTTCTCAAGACAAATTCTATCCGCGATTTTACGCGTTTTTTCCGTTTCTTCTCTTGACATGAAAACTCTTTGGGAATACTCTAATAGTATCAATTCCTCCCGCGCATGAGTGGGAAATTCAGAGGAAACGAGGGATTCTGAAAGATGAAAAAACGTGTTGGCATCCTGACCTCCGGCGGCGACTGCCCGGGCCTGAACGCGACCATCCGCGGCGTTGCAAAAGCGCTGTATGCCCGCATGGGCGACAACGTGGAGATCGTTGGCATCCTGAACGGCTACCACGGCCTGATCACCGGCGATTATAAGGAGATGACCGAGGATGATTTCCGCGGCATCCTGACGCTGGGCGGCACGATTCTTGGCACGAAGCGCACGCCGTTCAAGCTGATGCGCGTCGTGGAAGAGGACAAGATCGACAAAGTGGCCGCCATGAAAAAGACCTACAAGGACGCAAAGCTGGACTGTCTGCTCTGTCTGGGCGGCAACGGCACGCACAAAACGGCCAATCTGCTCTCGCAGGAGGGCCTGAACATCATCGGTCTGCCCAAGACCATCGACAACGACATCTACGGCACGGACGTCACCTTCGGCTTCCATACGGCGGTGGACATTGCCACAGACGTCATCGACCGCATCCACACCACCGCCGGCAGCCACAGCCGCGTGATGTGCATCGAGATCATGGGCAACAAGGCCGGCTGGCTGACCCTCTATTCCGGCATTGCGGGCGGCGCAGACATCATCCTGCTGCCTGAGATGCCCTATGATATCGACCGCGTCTGCGACGCCGTGGAGCGCCGCGCCAAGAAGGGTTCGAACTTCTCCATCATCGCGGTGGCCGAGGGCGCAATGAACGTCGAGGAAGCCAAAATGAAGCGCAAGGAGTGGACCGCAAAGCGCGCGGAGGCGGGCTACACCACCGCCACCAACCGCATCGCCATGGCCGTCCAGAAAAAGACCGGTATGGAGACGCGCGTCTGCATCCCGGGCCACATGCAGCGCGGCGGCAGCCCCAGCGCTTACGACCGCGTTCTGGCCACCCAGTTCGGCAGCTACGCCGCCAAGCTGGTGGAGATCGAGCGCTACGGCGTGACCGTTGCTCTGCTCAACGGCCACGTCACCGCAAACCGCTTGGAGGACATCGCCGGCAAGACCCGCAACGTCCCCGAGGGCTGTGAGCTGCTCACCGTGGCACGGCGGATGGGCGTGAGCTTGGGCTAAACTTTCCTGAAACAAAAACGGAGCGCCCCTGCATCCTGCAGGAGCGCTCCGTTTGCTTTATCAGCTCACTCTGAGCTTACTTATTCTTGTACATTTCCTCGTAGTACTTCTGGTAGTTGCCGCTGGTGATGTGCTCCATCCACTCCTCGTGGTTCAGATACCAGTCGATGGTCAGGACGATGCCCTTCTCGAACGGAGTCTCGGGATACCAGCCCAGATCATTCTTGATCTTGGTGGGGTCGATGCCATAGCGGCGGTCGTGGCCCAGACGGTCGGCGACGTGCTTGATGAGGTCCTCGCTGATGCCCTCATCCTGCAGACGGTCGTGCAGCTGTGCGATGATGGTCTTGACAATGAAGATGTTGGGGCGCTCGTTGTGGCCGCCGACGTTGTAGACTTCGCCGATCTTGCCGCCGTTGCAGACCATATCGATGGCCTTGCAATGGTCCTCAACGTACAGCCAGTCGCGGATCTGCATACCGTCGCCGTAGACGGGCAGCTCCTTGTGGTGCTTGACGTTGTTGATCATCAGGGGGATCAGCTTCTCGGGGAACTGATAGGGGCCGTAGTTGTTGGAGCAGCGGGTGATGTTGATGGGCATGCCGTAGGTATCGTGGAATGCCATGACGAACATATCCGCGCTGGCCTTGGAGGAAGAATAGGGGCTGTGGGGGCACAGCGGAGTGGTCTCCATGAAGTAGCCCTCAGCGCCCAGTGCGCCATAGACCTCATCGGTGGAAACCTGCAGGTACTTCTTGCCCTCTTTCCAAGTCTTGGCGTCGGCATCGTACCAAGCTTCCTTGGCGCGCTGCAGCAGATTGACCGTGCCCATGACGTTGCTCTGGACAAAAATTTCGGGGTTCTTGATGGAGCGATCCACATGGCTCTCTGCGGCAAAGTTGATGACGTAATCGAAATCATACTTTGCGAACAGACTCTCGACCAGCTCCTTGTCGCAGATATCGCCCTGCACAAAGACGTGGCGGGGGTCGCCCTCGACGTCCTTCAGGTTCTCGAGGTTGCCCGCATAGGTCAGCTTATCGAGGTTGACCAGCAGGATCTCGGGATACTTCTTGAGCATATAGTGAACAAAGTTCGAACCAATAAAGCCGGCGCAGCCGGTGATCAGATATTTTTTCATAGTTTGATTCTTTCCTCAAATGATTTGTTCTATTTCTGACAGTTTCTACCTTTGGAGTCAGCTTTTTCTCTGTACAACCTCTCCGTCTCGCTTTCGCTCGACAGCTCTCCTAATAGGAGAGCCTCTGGCGAAACCAGAAACTTTGCAAGGACTGCCAAAGGCTCCGAGCTGGCAATGCAAAGCATTGACTGAGAGGTTTTCTAAAAGGCCTTCCCGTTATTTCATTCCATTGTCGCCGTCCCAGTGCTCGAAGAAGCACGCCAGAGCGTCCTTCCAGTCGCGCACATCGTTGCCGACGGTGCAGCGCAGCATCCGGTTGTCCAGAGCGCTCCACTTCGGGCGGTCGGCACTTTCGGGGTGCTTTGCCTTGTACTCCTCGCTGGTGCAGGGAGCCACGGTGGCGTCCACGCCGGACAGGCGGATGATCTCGGACGCAAAATCGTACCAAGAGCAGATGCCCTCGCCGGTGCAGTGATACAGGCCGTACTCGTGGGTCACGCAGAGCTGCAGGATCTCATGCGCCAGATCGACGGCGTTGGTCGGGTTGCCGCACTGGTCGTTAACGACCTCCAGCTTGCCGAACTTCTTGCCCGCGTTCACGATGGTCTTGACGAAGTTTTTGCCGTAGTAGCTGTACAGCCAAGCGGTGCGGACGATGAAGTGACGGTGGCAGAACTGCTCCACATACTTCTCGCCCATGAGCTTGGTGGAGCCGTAGGCGCTGATGGGGCCGGGGATGGTGGCCTCGTCCTGTGCGATGCCGCCGTTCTCGCGGCCGGAGAACACATAGTCGGTCGAGACATGAACCAGACGTGCGCCGGTCTTTTCGGCGGCCTGTGCCAGATTGCGGGGGCCGAGGGCGTTGGCCTTGAAAGCGGCGTCATGGTTGACCTCACAGCCGTCCACATTGGTGAAGGCAGCGCAGTTCACGATGACGTCCGGGCGCTGACGGCGGATGAAGTCGTCCACCATCTTATAGTTGGAAATGTCCAGTTCGGGCAGGTCCACCGGGATGACCGTTGCATTGAGCAGCTTTTCGGGGATGGGTCCGATCTCGCTGCGGCCCTCGCGGAGCTGCTTGATGATCTCGGTCCCCAGCTGGCCCTTGCAGCCAGTGACAATGATTTTCATGTGCAGTTACCTCTTAGTATTTCAGCTTGCCGTCCGCGACGTTCTTCAGGTGCTGGCCGTAGGGGCTCTTGCCGTAGCGCTGTGCGCTCTCCAGCAGGGTCTCGCGGTCAATCCAACCATACTTGAAGGCGATCTCTTCGGGGGCGCTGATCTTGATGCCCTGACGCTTCTCGATCATGCGGACGAAATCGGCAGCTTCCACCAGACTGTCCATCGTGCCGGTATCCAGCCATGCGAAGCCGCGGCCCAGCAGCTGAACATCCAGCTCGTCCTGCTTGAGGTACATGTCGTTCAGGGTCGTGATCTCCAGCTCGCCGCGGGCAGAGGGCTTGACCTGCTTTGCCATCTTGACGACTTCCTTATTGTAGAAGTACAGGCCGGTGATGGCGTAGTTGCTCTTCGGATGCTCGGGCTTTTCCTCGACGCTCAGCACCTTGCCGTTCTGGTCGAACTCGACGATGCCAAAGCGCTCGGGGTCCTGCACATAGTAGCCGAACACGGTGCAGCGGCCCTTGTTCTCTGCGTTGGCCGCAGCCGTTTTCAGGATCTTGGAGAAGCCGTTGCCGTAGAAGATGTTATCGCCCAGGATCATGGCGCAGCAGTCGTCGCCGATGAACTCTTCGCCCAGAATGAAGGCCTGAGCCAGACCATCCGGAGAGGGCTGGACTTTATATTGCAGATGAATGCCGTACTGGCTGCCATCGCCCAGCAGCGCCTCGAAACGGGGCGTGTCAGTGGGGGTCGAAATGATAAGGATATCCTGAATGCCCGCCAGCATGAGGGTGGACAGAGGATAGTAGATCATCGGCTTATCGTAGACAGGCAGCAGCTGTTTGCTGGTGACCATGGTCAACGGGTAAAGCCGGGTGCCGGCGCCGCCGGCGAGAATAATACCTTTCATAATTTGTGCACTCCTTTTATTCTTGAAAAAAGTTGTGCAGCTTAATTCAAAGCGGAGCTGCGTCCGCTGTCAACAAAGTTGCATGAAAACCCGCTCTGCCGGGGCTTTTGGACCGCCGCAGATAGTTTTACACTTTATTCTACTATCAAATCCATAAAAAAGCAAGAAAGAACCGCACAATACAGAAAATTTTTCTGCATCGGGTTCTTTCTTGCGTTGCATTTCGGATTTTTCACCGCCAGAACTCCCCTTTCGGGAGGCTTGCCGGAGAGGGGTCTTACCACCGGAAGCCCCACTTGGAGAAATAGCGCAGAAGGTTTCCGGTCTGCCAGAGCGCCGGCTTCAGGCTGCGGTGCGCCGCGCGATGCCATGCATGGATGGCCGTGAACTGCGGCACAAGATACGCTTTGCCCTGCGTCAGCATCTTCTGGGTCAGGTCAGCGTCCTCGACGTACATGAAGTAGTTTTCATCGAACCCGCCCACGGCGCGGAACGCGCTGGTGCGGACCGCCGAGAAGCTTCCGGTGCAGAACTCGATCTCGGTCGGCTGGGAAAGGTCCTTGTCGGCCATCAGATAGGCGTCGTTGTACTTTGCCCAGAACTTCAGGCAGGGCAGCTGGCGGTAGACCATCGGCCGCAGAGCACACCGGCGGAGCGGGAGCTGCTGAGGGCGGCCATCCGGGAACACCAGCGACGGGCGGGCCATCACGGCGTCCGGGTGCTGGTCCATCCAGTCGGCAAGGTCGCTGAGGGTGTCCGCCGTCAGCTGGATATCCGGGTTCAGGATGAAATGATAGTCGCTGTCCAGTTCCGGCAGGACCATATTGTGGCCCGTGCCGAAGCCGCCATTCTCGGTGCGGCAATGCACCACGACGTTCTGCCCTTCCTGCGGGCAGAGCAAACCGCTTTCGACGGCCTGTTCCAGCTTTTTGCCGCTCCCGTCCGGGCTGGCGTTGTCCACCAGATAAAGGGTCAGCGGGTGGCGGCGGGTGAATTGCAATACCGTCTGCGCCGCCTTGACGGCTTCGCCGGCCCCGTTATAAACAACGATACATGCTGATAGTTTCAAATAGATTCTCCTCTTCTCTGCCGCAGAGTCTCCCACTTCGGCCCCCCTTCGTGCACGAAGCGTGGCGGAGAGGTTTATTCCAGCGGCAGGATCTTCAGGCTGAAGTCCTCGCGCTGGATGTCAAAGTTGGGGTTGGTGCAGGGGTCACCCTTGGCCAGCAGATCGCCCCAGCGCGCCTGAAAGCGCAGGACCTCGCCTTGGAAGCGCTTCTGCTTTTCGGGGTTGTCCTCCATGCCGCGGCTCTTGCTCTCGTAGTGGTAGAGCTGAGCAAACGGCGTAAAGACATTGGTATAACCGGCTTCGCGGACGCGGACACAGAAATCCACATCGTTGAACGCCACCGCAAAGCTCTCGTCCAGACCGTTGACTTCCTTGTAGATCTCGCGGCGGATGAGCAGACAGGCGGCGGTATCGCCGTAGACGTCCTGCACATAGTTCAGGCGGCCCATGTAGCCATTGGACGCCGCCGGGAAATACTTGTGCAGATGGCCCGCCACGCCGCCGATGCCAAAGCCGACACCAGCATGCTGGATGGTTTCATCGGGGTAGAGCAGCTTTGCGCCCACACAGCCCACCCGCTTCTGCTGGGCGTACATGACCATTTCTTCCAGCCAGTTGGGGGTGATGACTTCCGTATCGTTGTTGAGCAGCAGCAGATATTCGCCGGTGGCGAACTTCTCGCCGAAGTTGTTCAGAGCGCTGTAGTTGAAGCCCTTGCCCTCCCATGTGACGACATGGAGGTTGTCCGGGTGCTCCTTCTCCATCCGCTCATACGCGCGGAAGGTCTCGGGCAGCTTGCTGTTGTTTTCGATGATGATGAGTTCAAAATCCGGATAGGTCGTGCGGTCATAGATAGACTCCACGCACAGTTCCAGATCCTTGATATGGTCGCAGGTCGGGATGAGGATGCTCACCCGGCCCGGATTCTTCAGGGTGTAATCGGTCTTGTAGTAACCGGGCGTTCCGGGGATGAGGGTGACGTCATCCACTTCCACGCCGCAGCGGGCATAGTGCGCCTTCAGCGAGGCGATGCCCGCATCGATGCAGTAGGTCTTGGCCGAGATATCCGCCGCCGTGCTGCCCGGGCTGGAACGCCAGTAGTACAGCGCGTGCGGGATGTGGACGATCTTTTCGGCCTGTTCGGTCAGGCGGAGGAAGAGGTCGTAATCCTGACTGCCGTTGTACTCCATCCGCTCGCCGCCGCCGGAACGTTCCATCAGCGCACGGCTGAAGGTGGTCAGGTGGCAGATGTAGTTGTTGGAGCGGAGATTGTCCAGCATGAAGTCTGGCTTGAAGTGGTAGAGGACCACATTCTCCACTTCGCCCTCAAAGGTGGCCTCGTCGGTGTAAACGAAGTCGGCCTTCTGCTCGGCGATGGCTTTTGCCGCATACCACAGCGCGCAGGGATGCAGGATATCGTCATGGTCCAGCAGGGCGATGTATTCGCCGGTGGCCATCTCGATGCCCTTGTTGGTGTTGCCGGGGATCAGCTCATTCTTTTCCAGCTTCTGATACCGGATGCGCGGGTCTGCCTTGGCGCGGGCCAGCACCTTCTGACCCACAGCAGCATCCTTGCCCGCATCCACACAGCACAGCTCCCAGTTCTGATAGGTCTGGTTCACGACCGAATCCAGCAGCTCTTCGAGGAAATTCAGCGGAGTGTTGTACAGCGGGACCACGATGCTGATCTTGGGTCCGGCGGGCTGATCTCCCGCCTGACGCACCAGCAGCTCGACCGGAGCCAGCCGGTCTGCCCGCAGGGTCCTGCCCGGGAACAGCACCGCATACTCGCGGCGGGCGCGGGCTTTTTCCATCATGCCGGAAACGCCCTCATGGCGCAGTTCGCTCAGGAACACGAAGAGCGGAAAGGTGTGCCACAGCTGGCGGCTCTTGCTGACCACATAGCGTGCGGGCCAGGTCATCTTCCAGAACGTCGAATTCGTGACCTCGTTCAGGGTCTCTTCCAGCTGCTTTTCGTGGCTGCGGCTGAGGGAAAGGTCGTTGCGGAGCCGCTCGATGAGGGCGGCTTCCTCGCTGCAGGTCCGCTCGGCACGGACCATCCGGTCCCGCAGGATGTCCATTTCCTGCTCGTAGCCGCGAACCATCGCCAACTCTCCCGGCTGGACCTTGCAGAACAGCGCCGACTGCTGGGCGCGGCCCCGGCTGCGCCAGCTCATATCGCGGTAATAGCCGCGCTGGGCCAGCTTCTCGGCCCAATCCGCCAGATTGGCGCTGTCCGTGCAGACCAGCAGGACCTTCTCCGACAGGACTGACGGCAGTTCCTCGAACGCCGGGTCCTCCACGATCAGAAGCTCCGGCTGTTCCTTTGCCGCCACCGTCCACGCATCTGCTCGAATGCCCGCGCGGTGCAGGGCCTTTTGCAGGGTCTCGTTCTCCGCACCATAGACCGCTGCCGATGCAGGAGCCGCTTCCTCTGCGATCCGCTGCGCCAATAACCGGCAGCGCTCGGCTTCCTGTCTCGTTTCCGTTTCTTTCTCCAACTGCATTCTGATTTCTCCACTTCTCTGCACGACGCACATCGTACATTCGCATTTTACAAACTAATATAGTATACCAGATTCCGCCCTGTTTGAGAAGCTTTTTTCCACAATTCCTTTTGCTTTCCAGCCTTACAGGCCAAGCAGACTTCTCAGCCAGCCGAACAGGCCGCCCGAGCCGCTGCCCACCGTGCCGATGGACGTGCCGGAATAGTAATGTTTCAGAATGCTCTTATAGTTCATGCCCTTTTCGTTGGCATAGCCCACCAAGCCGCACTGGCTCATGCCGACGCCGTGGCCGTAGCCGTAGTAGTTCATGACGGGCGTGCCGTTCTCGTCGGTGCTGAAATCGAAGCAGTAGCGGGAGCTGACGAACTGCCCGATATAGCGGTAGCTCCGGCCATTGGAGGTGAACGTGTTATACTTCACATAGCCGCCGAGGTCCTTCTGGGTCGTGTCGGCGTCCCAGTAGGCTTCGCCGGTCCGGCTGTCGGTGTATTCGGTATAGCGGTAGTCCTTGCCGATCATCCGGCGCATGAGGTTATGGTACTGCTCCTCATAGGGGCTGGCCACGCTCTGCAGATAGGGCACGTCGCTGCCCCATGCATCCAAACTGGAACAGGTCCCGTATACGCCGGTCTGGGTGTTATAGCCCGCACTGGCCGACCACACCGCATCGATGACCGAGCCGTTGTAGGTCAGGACTTCGTCCTTGACTGGCTCCACCGCCTTGCGGATGGCTTCCCGCGTGGAGGACGGGATGTCGCTCACCGGGGTGTAGATCAAAGCGTTGGCCGAAGAACCGTACTGTTTATGGTACTCCAAATAGGAATGGATGGCCACGGCCTGTGCCTTCCACGCCTGTTGGGCCGCCGAAGCGCTGACGTAGCTTCCGATGGAGCCAAGCTCGGTATAGGTGATGCCCACAAGGCAGTCCACCAGATTCAGCGTCACGTTCCGACGCAGACCCTTGCCCTTGATGTTCAGATAGGGCATCGTGATGGTATCTTTGGAGCCGAACAGCCAGCTCAGGCAGTTTTCTTCTTCGTCCGGGATCAGCGTCGTGTCGGCCCCGCCGATGGTCGTCGGATGGGACGCCTCCCCTGTCCCCTCTGCAAATGCCGCCGGAACAGCCGTGCAGACCAGCACCAAAGCCAGAACCAGCGCCGCCGCGCGGCGGGCAAACAATGAAAGATCCTTCAACTCGGTTTCCTCCCGTAAAGCGTTTTTTCTTTCAGTTTAGCACACCTCTCAGGCGGGGGCAAGGACCGGAGTTTGGTTTTCACAGTTTCCGCTTATTTCTTCTCGTCCAGCAAAACCACGCCCTGCGACGGATTTGCGTTGATGGCTCCCACGATGGGGTGCGGCAGACAGCATTTTTCCAGAGATGCCATGTCCTCTTCCGTCAGCTTCACATCCAGCGCACCGGCGGCATGTGCGCCGTTTCGGATGCACTCATCGCACCACTTCCGGACCTTTTCGCCGACCTGCTGCGCGGACAAGCCATCTACAGATAGAACATCCACGTTTTCTCTTCCGGCGAACCATTGCCGCTTCAGCGGAAGCAGCGTGGTCAGATACTGCTCGAAAAACGTCCGGCTCCGCGTCGTGTCCTGTTCCTTGTGCTGGCGCAGGACCTCTTCCGAAGCGTCCAGAAACAGGATGCGGTCCGGCAGACAGGCCCGGACGGCTTCCAGCTCCGGTTTGAGCGCATTCTCCACTTCCCAGTCTGCGCCGATGCTTTTGGGGTAATTCAGCGTGTAGAACTCGATTTCCTCCGCACCAAAATCCATGACGCTGCACGGATAACGGACCGCTTTCTGATAGCGGATGACCTCATTTTGCAGCCAGAGCTTCTGAATTTCCAGATAATCCGGATAGCAGTTTTTGTCCAGCTTCCGCCGACGGACCTCCTCGATGACTGCGCAGGTATCCTCGGCTCTGACGTGGATGTAGGGCGCATGTTCCTGCAGATAGCGCACCGCCGTCGTCTTTCCGACCGCCATACAGCCTTGCAGCGACAGAATCATCCAAAGCCCCCTTTTGAGCCAAATTTTGTTTTATTTCGAGCTGATTTTGCAATTTTATTGGAAACTTTTCGGCGAAATCGTGTTATAATCCTAGTATAGCAGAGGACGCACGAAAAGGGAAGGAGCTGCGAACTGATGATGTATACCATGCACTATGACTCCCCGCTGGGCGGCATCCTGCTGGCCGCAGACGAGCAAGATTTGACCGGACTTTGGTTCGACGGTCAGAAGTATTTTGCGCGGACCCTGAGCGCCGACCACCGCGAACAGGAAACGCCCGCGCTGGCTTGTGCAAAACGCTGGCTGGACCTTTATTTCAGCGGTCAGGAGCCGGATTTTACTCCGCCGCTGCATCCCATCGGCTCGCCCTTCCAGAAAGAAGTATGGGAGTTGCTGCTCCAGATCCCCTACGGTCAGACCACGACTTACGGCGCGCTGGCAAAGCAGCTGGCTGCAAAGCGCGGCCTTTCCCGCATGTCTGCACAGGCTGTGGGCGGCGCAGTCGGCCATAATGAAATTTCCATCATCATCCCCTGCCACCGCGTCGTTGGCACAAACGGAAGCCTGACCGGCTATGCGGGCGGGATCGATAAAAAGGTGAAGCTGCTGATGCTGGAAAAGGTTAAAAAGCTCTAAACCACGATGCACACACACCATGGTTTTTTCATGACAAAATTTCAAGGATGCAATGAGAAGAGCTGTATTTTTAGCCCTGCTTTCAAAGTGAGTTTGAAAGTGGGTTACAAATCCTTTGGGCGAGTATAAATCTCATTTGAGTTTTGTGTGTTGCTGACCTTCCCGGCAGGTAAAACCGTCACGGTAGACATTCCTATCCTCCAGACCCGAACCTTTACAAGTACCTATACCACACTACCGGCCTTACGAGTTGCGTTTGCTGATTTTTCCGCAGCCCCTTGGCGGGGCCTTGAAAAATCAGAACGCTGCCCCAACAACTCCTCCCTGTATTCCCCTTTTTGTCGCCTTGAGACATCTTCCCCCGGCCGGGGGAGTCTTTGGCCGTAGGCCGCGGTCGTCGTCGTTGCTGTTCGAATCCACCCTTTTAAGTGAAACATTTCAAATTTGCAAAAGAAAAACGCCTGTGTATTTCTACACAAGCGTTCTCTTGGTGGAGCGAAGCAACCCAAATCCGAACCATTGCCCTCTGGGGCATCTTTGGCGGCGATTTCATCGAAAGTGATGGTTTTTGTGCCGTCTTTGTAGTTGAATGTAATCAAAACTTTTTCATCATAGAGATAAACAGCATTCACGAATGTATTGATAAGCGTTTCCCGGTGGCTTTTCACGTTCGGGTCGAGCTTGCGGAACCGGGTCAGCCAGAACCGAACCTGATTTTCGCTCAACCGTGGCCGAGCGATTTTTTCTTCGGCAATCCGAATCTCAAGTTCTTTCTGCTGGGTTTCCAGCTTTTCCAGACGTGATTTGGTGGAGTTGGTCAGCACACCTGCTTGAATGGCGTTCAGCATATTCTCGATGCCATTCTCTACCTCGCGCATCTGCTTTTCCAGCAGAGGAAGCGTGGTGTTTTCCTGATCCTGCAACTCCATCACTTCCGCAACGATGGCATCAATCACGGCATCGTCCTGAATCAGCTTCATGGTTTCAGCCACGACCAAATCTTCCAGCCATTCCTTACGGACGGTCTTTTTCTTGCAGGTCTTGAAACGCTTCGCGGTGGCACACTTATAATAATGATGAACGACCTTGTTCCGGCCTGTGCCGCACTCGCCGAACATCATGGCACCGCACATTCCGCAGAACAGCTTGGTGGTGAGCAAGTAATCGTCCTCGGCCTTGTGGCGGGCAGGAGCGCGGCTGTTCTTTTTGATTTTCAGCTGCACTTCCTCAAACAAGTCCTTGTCCACGATGGCCGGGATGCTGTCGGGCATCACAATGTCCTTGAAGTGGTTTTCACCGATGTACCGTTTGTTCGTCAGCAGCGTCTGAACACTGTTGTAGGTGAACTTCTGGTTGCGGTTGGTGGTCACGCCACTGTCGTTCAGCCAGTTCATCAGTTCTTTCATGGTTGCGCCATCGTTGTACCGCTGAAAGGCTTCCACCACAAAGGGAGCTTTCAGCGGGTCGATTTGAAAGAACTTCTCCTCATCCACCTTAAAACCAATGGGAATCGTGCCGCCATTGTACTTGCCCTTCAGAACATTTTCTGTCATGCCGCGCACGACTTTTTCAGAAAGTTCTGCGGAATAGTATTCAGCCATGCCGGTGAGCATACTCTTGACCATGATACCCGCAGGGCTGTCAGAGATGGGCTCCGTGGCAGATACCAGCTTGACATGGTTGCGCTCCAACTGGTACTCATAATGTGCAGAATCGTAGCGGTTTCGGGCAAAGCGGTCGAGTTTCCAGACCAACACAATGTCAAATAACCGTTTCTCGCTGTCCTTGATCATCTGCTGGAAGTCCGGGCGGTTGTCAGTTTTGGCAGAAAGGGCACGGTCAATGTAGTGCTTGACCACGGTAATGCCGTTCTTTTCGGCGTAGGCCGTACATTCACGAATCTGGCCTTCGATGGATTCTTCACGCTGGTTGTCGCTGGAATAGCGAGCATAGATCACGGCGGTCATGCGAACACCCCTTTCACTTCATTCTCCGCAGGCGGCGCACAAGATCGGATGCACTGTACAGCACACGAGCCACCGATACCGTATCCTTGCCCACGATGTAGAACACCGAGTAGTTGTCCACCAGCATCTGCCGCAGCCCTTGGGTGCGCTCCGGCTCACTTTCTACCAGTGCACAGCGTTCCGGCAGGATGTTCAGCGATTGGATAGCTTCTGCAATGCGGTTATACTGCCCCATGGCCGTGTCAGGCTCCAACAGACGGTCGGCAATGTAGCTGTAAATCTGCTCCATATCGCTGAGGGCTGCATGGGAAATTTTTACGTCATACTGCTTCATCTGTGCTGTTCCCTGAACTGTGCGAATGCGCTTGCGGCATCCACGGTATCACCGTTCTGAATCTCCTTGATGCCCACCTGCAAGGCTGCGTGAAGCTGGTCATCGGTCATGGTGTCAGCGTTCAGAGCCGCGGGAGCCTTCGGCAGGGACAGCGAAAAGGGGATGCCACCAGTCAGGGTGATCTGGCGCAGGTACATATCAATAGCTGTTGCCATCGGGATGCCGAGCTGCTTCAGCACATCTTCGGCTTGCTGTTTGACGGTAGGGTTTACACGAAGATTGAGCGTCATCGTTTTTTCCATGGTTATCACCTCGGCTTTATTGTAACGTATTTTGCGTTGCAAGTCAATCGAGTGTGAACCCGCGCTTGAAATTCTCCATATTACACAATATATTCATCGTTAAATTGTTCAAAGCGCAGAATATTCATTCATTACAATAAGTCTTTGGGGTACGCCCGGCTTGTGCTGGGTGGTGAAATTGAGAGCATTATCTCTCGCTCGGTTGCGACCACCACAGACTGAAAGCCCAGCCTCCAATAAACTATTTACTATACAATTCTTTTAGAATATACCAAAGATTCATTATCATTCCAACGCCACCAACAAGTGCAATGAGAATCCCTGCAACTACTGTAAGGCGAACATTTTGATTAAAGGCATACCATAAAAAATTAGTGTCCGCACAAAGTATAAGCAAAATTCCAACAATAAATATGCTTACCGATACGATTGCCGTAAGAGTTTTTTTCATGCTACACTCTCCTTTGTGTATCACTGTTATTCTCCGAGAAAGTTCGACTCACATTCCTATGATAGTGAACACATCATTCGTTTCAAAACACTTTGCCGCCCAAGGAGCTGCTTCTGCAATAATCTCTTTGCAAGTACATCCATCCGATTGACTTTTTGTCAAAATATTATCCCATTGTGCTTTCGTAACGATTGTTATTCCATAAAAATCAAACTCTGGAATCACCTTAAGAATCAGATCTGAAACATGGCGGCTATTCCATATTTCATCACTGATGCTAATAGATGTGTCAAGCCAGCACTTGTCGTGATACTGCCCTTGTTGAAATTCCAAATAGCAGCTGCTGCGTGAGGCTTTTCTTTGATCTTCGTCAATAAAATACTTCAAATTAGTTCACCCGTATTAGCAGATAGCTGCGTTTGTTGCTATGTACTACAAGCGGAAAAGTTATATCAAATCCCATTAATCGTTAGCAATTCAACCCATCACAGTAACCATCTGAAAATACTGATATTCGTCTTCTAATACCGCCTGCATTTCTTCCATGTATAACGGGTCTTTCAACAATTTGGGATGAAATGCTCGCTCTCTCCAGAGTCGGACTCCAATTTCGGGAAAAATATATTCCGTTCCCAATTGCAAGTCCTTTTCGTTGCAAATAACGTTGTCCTTTTTCATTAGGCTATCAATAATACACTCGGCGGTTGTATTAAACATATCTATCCCGAACAATTTTATTGATGCCACTTTAGACAAATCTCGCTGGATGCCAATTTCAGTAGCTTTTCCGTTCCGATACTGCACAAGAAAGAACGAATCATTATCCATATATCGTCCGGTTATCAAATTAGGATCATCGGTTTCCGCACAACATTCCATTTGCATTGCTTCATCAGAAGAATTCGACCACCGTTTCTTCATTTGTAGAAGAGCATTTTCTAGCTCATCTGATGTCATGCCTAATTTTAATTGTCCAATTCCAATATGTGGTACAATAATTATCTCTTTCATAACAAAACCTTATACCAAAAAGTAAACCATACAAATGCAGCAGTTGCACATATCATCAGAACCAGTAGCATCGTACTTGCAAGTTTCTTCTCGATGGAAACTTTCTGATTTTCGCATAGGACAATCTGCTGAAGATTGTGAAATTTAGCTTCACTGACATTTCCATTTAATGCCTTCCATGCAGTGCGGCGATCTGCAACCAGCAATAAATCGGACAGCATTTCCATAAAGATGACAGCGAAAAAAGCACATACCGCTCCATTGGCTTGCTGTCAAAGTATCTCGGAGTGTTGCCGGTTTCAAGGACTGTACCGCAATGACATAAAGTACGGTACTTTGTTCACAGTTGTTCTCCTTAATCTGCTGGCACCTATACACCGTTATTCCCATCATTTCTAAAAGCGAATTGATTTTGCGATTTCTAATGCCTGGCTTTCCGACACAGAAATTGCTTCAAGTTCAATTGCAACAAAGCATTCTTTCTCGTTATCATAAGCGAGAATCCCCAAATTGTTCACAGGTTCTGAATTTGCACCATCTTGAAAAATTACCGTTGTAAGTGCAGTCGTTCCGCGTTCCGTGGTTTGTATCACATCGTATTTATTATCCGTGTCAAACCTGTAAACCGATCCTAGCCGAAGTGCAGAGTAAACAATCTGCACGGAATCTCTATCGCCTTCATATGGTTCATAGGTACTGTATCCAACCGCGCCAACCAACACATAATTTTTGTCATAAATATCATATACTGGATAAGACGGATTCAGGCTTGCAAGAGCAAGCGGTTTATTTTCAGCACGTTGCGTTTGTTCTCTCTTTTGAATTTTCCACCCTTGCGGAAGTTCGATTGAAATAACACTGCTCGCTTGTCCTAATTCTTCAGTTTGAAATTCAATTTGCCGATTTGGTTTCTCCTTGTTTTCAGCTTGTTCTCCTAAAATATCTGATGCGATTTGTCCATATTCTTTATCAGTGGTGATGGATTCCAGATACTGATAAAGCGTATTTCTTTCTTCATCCGATCCATTATAGGGAAGTTCTGTTTTTATGCCGGATAAAACAAGCTGCTGAAAGTCTTTATCATTCATCAGTTTGTCATATTTCAACACATACAGTGTGTCTTGAGGGAATTTGATAAGACGATTTGTCAACACCGAAAAGCAATCTTCGGTATATCCGCCATCTGAAATTTTAAGTTCTTCTAATATTTGACTCGTTTCCATATCCTCAAGTTCTGATAAAAAATCTTGTGGATTTGATACCGATATGGAAACAGAGGATTCGGTGGAGGATGACGGTAGCGAATTTGTTGCGCAGGCGGATAAACTGGCCAGCATGATTGTGAGAATCACTATTTGAAATCGTTTCATCAGACATAACCTCCATTTTGTGTACTCCAACAGGAGCTTTTGCTTAGTCAACGTAGTTCACATTGTGTTTGTGACAGCTTTTTTGAAAAAAGTTCAAAATCTTGTCAGCTTTGGACGCTTCAACAAAAAAGTGCCCACACATTTGTAAATGACAACAAGCGCGTGGGCAAAAATTCAGCCAGTTAGGAAATGCTCTCTGCAATTTTTAGAATCTCTTCACGTGGTATCTTTCCAATGATCGTATATAAATAGAAGCGTTTTGAAAAAACGCGCAGCCTGCATCGGAACGGTGCAGAATGAAGGGGATTGGGCACAGCCCAACAAGCATTTTGCGAAGCAAAAATGGCATTTGTATAGACAAAAGCCCTGCTTGCTGCGTAACCTCGCTACAAAATCCTTATCTATACATGATTTCAGATTCTCCGAATTCTAAAATTTTGCTTCATACCAATACCAATGCGCCACAATTCGTTCAGTATATTGTGTATTATCACCTTCTGATTCTGCCCACGACCATCCATTTCCACTTTTTACAAACTCAACCGGAACATCTTGAAAGCCATGTGGTTCATCATCTTCAGAATAGTAAAAGCCCTTATATGTAGTACTCGGAACAAGCCCGAAAGAGCCTGTACAAAATTCCACCATATCATCTGCGTAATAATATACTTTCCATCCATTCCACTCTAGCGGTTCCATTGGATGTTCTTCTATCACTTTCCGCGCATAGTTTGTCAGCTCATCCTGATTTCGCAGTACATAAGATTGAACAGATTTTTTGTTATATGGTCGAGCAAACAATATCGCAGCCACCGCGATACTCCCCAGTACGATCAAAAGTCCCATGGATACTTTTTTCATGCGTTCCTCCAATAGAATGAAAACATATCATGTACAAGAGCGGAATTGTCTCCGAAAAAACTTCTTGCCCTTTCAACTTTATCTTAGTATGCGTACAATATGCAGAGCCATGTCCGCATTTTCTTTGTCCACAAATATCTCTGTGACATACTTCGGGTTTATGCCTAAAGATCCAATTCTTGCCTGATCGAACGTATTCCGCCGATTGACATCTTTGGTTTTGCAATAGAATTTGATTCCAGCAGCTGCCAGCG
>ERZ1026776.135-NODE-135-length-56258-cov-32.497322_pt1 | contig 56258 bp, 36 predicted proteins | sample MGYA00380125_ERZ1026776 | MGnify/ENA primary metagenome ERZ1026776 (study PRJEB33269, sample SAMEA4719761) | human gut metagenome | biome: human-associated habitat; feature: organic feature; material: feces | place: Cameroon | collected 2013-10 ...
TGGCTATACCGAGTTGGTCGTGTTTGCCGGGTGTTCTCCGTATGGTCTGTATAAATCTAATACCATGCTAAAACACACTGCGGAGGTTCGCCCAAGTGGCTGGAGGCGCAAAGCCTCCAAGGAACGTTGCGGAAACATCTCTGAAAAAGAAAAAGTTGCCAATATCCCAAAAGGCATTTACCTGTTATGCCCCTCTATGCCCTTGCTGCAATCTTTGATACGACAGTGAATCAGTAAGTCAGTGCGTCAGTGGAAATCCATATATTCGAAACTTTGCTTAGCTGACTACATCCGTATTCCCATAGAGTTGTATAATAATGGCACTATTTTTCTCTTTTGCTCCGTATAGTCTCTTTGTAATCTCGTCACGAAACGATTTCGCACCATGCGAGTTGATACGGAAACAAATGGCGACTACCATCGGGAAACTATACAATGTTTGCCAAACACCTTTGGAAAGTTCTTGCCTTTGTTGGACTTCCGACATAAACAACATACCTTCTTTATATATGGTTCGTATCACAGAATGGAGTTTCGGAGCTGTGACATAAAGCATATCTATCAACTCGTTTTCACTCATCCACAAGTCCTCCAAATTGGACGGAATGGAAAGCATTCCATTTCCGTCCACGGTGATAGTTGTTCTTTTCATACCGCTCCTCCCATTGCAGGCAGATGCCCCTTGATTCTACTTTCAAAGACAGATATATCATGTTCAAGCTTGGTGCTTGTCACCTTTGCGTAAATCTGCGTTGTGGTGATGTTCGTATGACCGAGAATCTTGCTAACACTCTCTATCGGCATGCCATGTTCAAGGGCTAAAACTGCGAACGTGTGGCGTGAGACATGGAATGAAATTCGCTTCTTGATGCCACACATTTTTGCAACCCTCTTTATTCTTTTATTCACCATGTCGAGCGAGCCGATGGCAAACAAATGTTCGTCTTTTCGGAATGGTTTGTATCGCTCTATAATCTGCAAGGACGACTCCATCAGTTTTATCTTGAAGGGGACACTTGTCTTTTGACGCTGCGAAACAATCCAAGGAGCACCGTTTATGTTGACGATGTTATCTTCAGTCAGATTCTTGATGTCAATGAAAGAAATACCAGTCCAACAGCCAAACAAAAACAGGTCTCTCGCAAAGGCAAAGTTAGGGTTCTCCAGCTTTATCCCAGCAAACATGCTCAGCTCCTCTTCCGTCAAGAACTCACGTTCCTTGTGGTCTGGATCAACGTGATACATGGCAAAAGGATTTCTTGGAATCTTGCCATTGTAGTGTGCTGCCGTTACGATATGCTTCAGCGGTATGGAGTAAATCCAAATGGAGGATTGCGCAAGACCTACCACGTTCTTCAAGTACAGGCAGAAATCGTGGATAAATTCCTCGGTCAACTCATTCATGGACATATCGCTGCGCTTGTACTGATATTTGATGAAATCCGCAACATACTTTCTCACCGTAAGATACTTGCGATAAGTTCGTACAGCTCTGTCCTTTCCCACACGTTGTGAGAAGGCTGCATTCTCCTTGTCAAAGGCTCTGAGCAATGTCTCGTACTCCGTGCCGATTCCTTGATAGGCGTTTCTTACCATTTCAGCGGTAACGAATGCCTCACGGTCTGAAAGACGTTGGTAGTGCTTGGTTATTTGAGCCTTGATGTTGTCAAGTGCAAAGTTCACCTCCTTGGCTTCCTTGCTCTTGCCGATGGCTCTGTTGCCCTTGGCATCCCAAATAGCCTTGGTAACGCTCTGCTTGCAACTGAACTGTGCGATAGTTCCGTTGATTGTCACTCGTCCCATGATTGGGACAATTCCGTTTCTCTCCTTGCTTCCATTTACATAGAAGACAGTCTTAAAAGTACTTCTCATAATTCCTTACATTTTGTTTGGTGCAAAATTAAATCATGAGAGTCGCATGACGAAATCAAGACCTGTGCAGAATGGAGAAGTCTGAACCGAGACCGTTAAAAAGACTTATTAGGGCGTTTCTTTGAGGTAATGATTTGAAAGCGTTTTCACTTCTCAAATCTGCTTTTTCCGCAGTTTCTCGCCAATGCCACTTAAAGCCAAGGACTACCACAACCACTTGAAACTCAAAATAAAAGCTCAAATCTGCTATTTTTTGCCTTTTGAGGCATTATTTTTCTGTGAAATCCTACCCTTTTCTTTTTTAATTTAGGTTGTGAGTTATAATATTCATCCAATTCTACCCATACAAATGAACATTTTTACAGGTTTTTTCTTGGCATAACCATTTTTTCTCTGTATCTTTGCAAAAGTTAAGCTACAGAAGTCAAGTAAGTACGAACATTCATAAAAGTATCGGATATGACAAATTACAATCTCAGAAAGCTGCCAGCAGGCATCCAGTCGTTCAAGATTATCAGAAAAGAGAACTTTCTCTATGTTGATAAGACCGACATTATTTGGAAATTAGTAACCAACGGCTTTAAATATAATTACCTGAGCCGTCCTCGCCGATTCGGCAAGTCATTGCTTGTCGATACACTACAGTCGTACTTCGAAGGAAAGAAAGAACTCTTCGAGGGATTGAAAATCATGTCATTAGAGAAAGAATGGAAATCATATCCCGTTGTTCGACTCGACATGAGCATGGCTGATGCCACCCCCGAAGGCATCAGGGCTTACTTTGACGAGACCTTCGCCAAATACGAAGCCCAATATGGCATCACACCAAGATCCCTGACCGCTCTGTCAAACCGATTCAAGAACATCATCGTTGCAGCATACGAACAGACCGGTCTGCAGGTTGCCGTGCTCATTGATGAGTATGATGCCCCCTTACAGCACTCCTGGAAGACTCCGGAACACAAGGCATGCACGGAAGTATATCGCACCGTGTTCTCTGTGCTTAAGAATGCTGATGAATACGAGAAGCTTGTCTTTATCACGGGCATCACCAAGTTCACCCAGATTTCATTGTTCTCGGTACTCAACAATCTTTCCAACATCAGTTTCTTACCAGAATATACCCCAATCTGCGGTATTACAGAAGAGGAAATTTTGGAGAATTTCATGCCAGAAATTGAAAAAATGGCAACACGTAACAAATGGTCTGTACAGGAAACCCATGATAGATTAAAGGCTTATTACGACGGATACCACTTCTCAGAAGAAAACATGGTGGACATCTATAATCCTTATAGCCTGGTCAATGCACTACAGCAATCCAGATTGAGTAATTTCTGGGCAGCATCGGGCGCCACCTCTCTCATCCCTAAGTTTGTAAACAATGCCGAGTTGCGCCTAGGCGATTTCGACCATTGCCGCATCCTGCGAAATATACTGGAACAATCTGATGTAACAGGCGGTGGAGCTGCCCTGTTCCTCTATCAGTCGGGCTATCTCACCATCAAGGACAGCGATGAATTCGGCTATGTACTGGGATTCCCTAACGAGGAAGTGAAGCAAGCTCTCTATGAAATGGTTCTCCCAGCCTTGACCCTGCGAGAGGAAGGCGATATCCAGTCATTGCAAGCCAATCTGTACTACCAGTTAGGAACAGCTCAGTTGGCAGAAGCCATGAAATCCATGAAGGCTCTCATTGCCGATGTGCCATATAGCAACAAGAAGCTTGCCTCCATGGATATGGAAGAACGCTATCGCCTCATTATCAGCACCATCCTCAATGCCATCGGACTGAAGGTTGAAGTGGAACACATGCTCGCCACAGGCAGAATCGATATTCTCGCCACCACATCAAGATACATCTATGTAATAGAATTAAAGCTGAAGAACAATGGTGGCAAGGAAGCTGCCGTCAAGCAAATCATCAAAAACCAATATCTTGAGCCGTTCAAGGCAGACAAGCGAGAAGTGATAGGACTGGGAATCGAACTGGATGATGAAGGAAAAGGACTGCTGGATTGGGAAAAAGCATAAAGAAAAAACAAGAATAAGGAAAAGACTGAAACAAAAGATAGAGAAAAGACTATAACAAGCAAAAGATGACCTCACGTTTTGCGAGGTCATCTTTTTTATTAGCGATTCCTTGACTTTTTGGCAAAACACCTAACATATTTGTACTATTTTACATTTTTAAGGACCATAAGGCAGATGTTATTGAGTATTTTTCACTATCTTTGCATCCGAAGAAATAAACAAAGAAGTAATAATCAATAAGGAAAACTTAAAAACCAACAACAATATGGACAAGATACTAAAAACGCGATTTGTCGGATTTTCCTTTGCTTTGGCACTGATGTCATATCTCGGCTGTCAGGCTCAGTCGCATTCTGGTGCACTGTCGCTCCCTACCCCTACTCAGGAAGCCAAACCTGGTGTAAGATGGTGGTGGATGGGCTCTGCTGTAGATAAAGAGAACCTAAAGTGGAACCTCGACGAATATGCCAAGACTGGCATTGGAGCCGTGGAAATCACGCCACTCTATGGTGTGCAAGGAAATGACAAGAATGATATTCCGTATCTCTCTCCTAAATGGATGGAAATGCTCAAGTTCGTGGAAGAGGAAAACAAGAAGGTAGGTATTGAAACCGACATGGCTACGGGTACCGGCTGGCCTTTCGGTGGTCCGTGGGTTCCTATCAATGAAGCTGCCTGCAAGGCTGTATTCGTGGATACCATCGTTGATGTGAAACAGAAATTGATGGAGATAGAATTCAACGTTCCTCAGAAAGAGCGTGACTTTGCTAAATTGAAAGTCATCAAGGCATATCCTGTTGAGGGACAGAACCGGAAAAAGCGTGTCATCGCTCTCTATGAAAGCCGTACCCGACAGAAAGTTAAACGTGCTGCACCGGGCGGTGAAGGATACGTCATCGACCACTTCGACTCCACTGCCGTGGCTAATTATCTGGAACACATCGACAGTGCCTTCGTAGCCAGCCAGACTCCTTATCCACATACCTTCTTCAATGACAGTTACGAGGTATATGGAGCCAACTGGACTCCTAACCTGCTGACAGAATTTGAGAAGATGCACGGATATAAACTGCAGGACAAGTTCCCTGAATTCCTTGATGGTGATGCCGTGGTGGTAAGCGATTACCGTGAAACATTAGGCGATATGCTGCTCCATAACTTCACCGAACAGTGGACCAAGTGGGCAAACAAGCGTGGTGCCATCACCCGCAATCAAGCTCATGGTTCACCAGCCAACCTCATTGACTGTTATGCTGCCGTTGACATCCCGGAGATTGAAGGTTTCGGTCTTACAGATTTCGGCATCAAGGGCTTACGCAAGGATCCGGGCAAGACCCGTCCTAATTTCAGCGACCTCAGCATGCTCAAGTATGCACCATCAGCTGCCCACATTACAGGCAAGAAATATACCTCCAGCGAGACCTTTACCTGGCTTACCGAGCACTTCCGCACTTCCCTGAGTCAGATGAAACCAGATATGGACCTCATGTTCTGCGCTGGTGTGAACCATATGTTCTTCCATGGTACAGCCTACTCGCCTAAGAACGATCCATGGCCAGGATGGAAGTTCTATGCATCGGTGGATATGAGTCCGACCAACAGTATCTGGCGCGATGCGCCGGAACTGATGAAGTACATCACCAACTGCCAGACCTATCTGCAGTGGGGACAACCAGACAACGACTTTCTGGTCTATCTGCCAGTAAGAGATATGTGGCGCAAGGATACCAAGAACTGGTTGATGCAGTTCGACATCCATTCCATGGCGAAGAAAGCACCGGAATTTATCGAGGTGATTCTCGACATCGACAAGGCTGGATTCGACTTCGACTACATCAGCGACAAATACCTGCGCACCTGTACCTTTAAAGACGGTATGATTGAAACGGCTGCCGGTACCCGCTACAAGGGCATCATCATCCCAGGCAACAATATCATGCCAAGCGACGTGATTCAGCATATCTCCGACTTAAAGGCGCAAGGAGCCAAGATTATCAAGGGAGATAATGTCGAAGCAATGGAAGAGGCTGCAAAACCGGAACTGATAAGAAAACAGCTCGGACTGAAGATGATTCGCCGTACAAACAGTATGGGGCATCATTACTTCATCGCCAACCTTACCAGCAAGGATATTGCTACTACCGTGCCTTTGGGCGTCAGCGATAATCATGGCATCTGGTACAACCCTATGACAGGAGAATATCATGAGGCTTCATTCAGCGAAAAAGACATCCAGCTGAACCTGAAGAGTGGCGAGAGCCGTATCCTCATCACATCGAATAAACCAGTAAATGAGTGGAAGCTCGGATCTAAGGTAAAGGTAGGCGGCAAAGAGGCCATCACTGCTACTGACAGCAAGACCATCGACCTGACCGCCAATGCCTGGAATCTGTCATTCACCGAGGAGGCTCCTAAGGTGGGAGAAACCTTCAACCTCAAGGGCTTGAAGAGTTGGGAAAATCTCAGCGAAAAGGCTAAGGTGATGATGGGAACAGGTGTTTATGAAACCACCTTCAAACTGTCAAAGGATGATGCACAGAAACAGTGGGCTATCGACTTAGGTGATGTCCGTGAAAGTGCACGCGTCTATATCAATAATAAATATGTGGGCTGCGCATGGGCTGTTCCATATATCCTCAACTGCAAAGATGCACTGAACAAAGGCAAGAATACCATCCGTATCGAGGTAACCAACCTGCCTGCCAACCGCATAGCAGAACTCGACCGACAGGGTGTGAAATGGCGCAAGATGAAGGAAATCAACGTGGTAGATATCAACTACAAGAAGACCACTTACGAGAAATGGACTCCTGTGCCAAGCGGACTCAACAGTTCGGTAAAACTCGTGGAATTGAAAAATTATAATCATTAATCAATTAGTACAAATGAAGAAACTAATCCTGACAAGCCTCTGCATTCTGATGGGCATGACCGCTGTGTCTGCCCAGAATGCAACCGTGAAAGCAGCAGCAGTAAAAGCAGCATCTGACAAGGAATCCTTGATGAAGGAAATCCTGGAAGTTTCACAACGCACCAACAACTACTTCATGGCGAAGTACAGTGACCCAACTCTCGACACCTACGTCAAGAAGGTACGTACAAGCAACCTCTGGACTCGTGCCGTATATTACGAAGGTTTGATGGCGCTCTATGAGATAGACCCTCAGCAGCGCTACCTCGACTATACTGACCGCTGGGCAGACTATCACAAGTGGACAGCCCGTGGCAGCGTGAATGATACTGATGCCGACAACCAGTGTTGCCAGCAAACCTATATCGACCGCTATATCCAGACTGGCGGCAAAAAGGATTTGAGTAAGGTAAAGGAGAACCTCGACCATCAGATGAGCACCAACCGCGTTTCATACTGGACATGGATTGATGCGATACAGATGGCTATGCCTGTCTATGCCAAATATGCTAAGTTGACCGGTGAGAAGAAATACCTCGACTATGCAATGAACTCCTACAAGTGGAGCCGTGATACCTTGGCTGGCGGTCTTTTCAATAAGAAAGAAGGACTCTGGTGGAGAGACAAAGACTATGTGCCACCTTACAAGGAGAAAGATGGTAGCAACTGCTACTGGAGCCGCGGAAACGGTTGGGTATATGCTGCATTGGTACGCGTGATGCAGACCTTGCCAAAGACTGACAAGAACTACCTGTACCTGAAGAAAGACTTTATCTCTATGAGTAAGGCGATATTGAAGTGCCAGCGTGAGGATGGATATTGGAACGTTAGCCTCGTTTGTCCTGCCAACTATGGTGGTCCTGAAATGACTGGTACAGGTCTCTTCCTTTATGGCATGGCATGGGGTGTGCAGCAGGGTATCCTGCCAAGAGCTACCTACCAGAAGGCAATGGACAAAGCTTGGAAGGCACTGGCTGCATCGGTTCACGAAGATGGTTTCATCGGATACAACCAGGGCACAGGTAAGGATCCTGCTGCAGGTCAGCCTGTCACCTTCACTTCTGTTCCTGACTTCGAGGACTACGGTACTGGTTGCCTCCTGCTCGGTGCAGCGGAGTATTACAAGCTTTTAAAGGTAAAAAGGTAAAAAAGTAAAAAGGGTAAAAAAAAATATGAGAAAATATATCTGGCTGATGGCTTGCTTGGTGGCTTTTGCGCCACTAAGCGCCAATGCCGCCAAGAAACAGAAGAAAGCGAAAAAGGCACAGACTGAACTCTGGCCTGACGGCACGAAGATGGATGCCTGGTTCTGCAATGCACAGAAGGTGAATGTAGATACCCTTGGCAAGAAATACGTGATTACTGATTATGGTGTAAAGAACGACAGTACCCTGATTCAGACTCAGGCTATCCAGACTGTTATCGACCAGGCTGCAAAGGATGGCGGTGGTGTCATCGTCGTTCCTGCCGGTACCTATCAGAGCGGTGCCCTATTCTTCCGTCCGAAAACCCATCTCTATCTCGAAGAAGGTGGTAAACTGAAAGGTAGTGACCGCATTGCCAACTTCCCTGTCTTGGAAACCCGCATCGAGGGGGAAACCTGCAAGTATTTCTCTGCCTTCATCAATGCAGATAAGTGTGATGGTTTCACCATTGCCGGTAAAGGAACCATCGATGGTAACGGCTATCACTACTGGGAGGAATTCTGGATCCGTCGTACTTGGAACCGCCAGTGTACCAACAAGGATGCACAGCGTCCACGACTCGTATATATCAGTAATTCGAGTCATGTGACCATACAGGATGTCCACATCCAGAACAGTCCTTTCTGGACCAATCACATCTATCGCTGCGACCATGTCCGCTTCTTGGGATGCACCATCTTCGCCCCTACCAGTGGTATGCGTGCACCAAGTAGTGATGCTATCGATATCGACGTATGCCACGACGTATTAGTGGAAGGCTGCTTCATGAGCGTAAACGATGATGCCATTGCCATCAAGGGCGGTAAGGGAACCTGGGCTGACAAAGCACCTGAGAATGGACCAGTCTATAATGTACTCATCCAAAACTGCAACTATGGTAGAGTGCATGGTTGTCTCACCCTGGGCAGCGAGAGTGTGAAAGACCGCAACATCGTATTGCGAAACATCAAGGTGGGCAATGCACAGCGCGTACTCTGGTTGAAGATGCGCCCTGACACTCCTCAGCACTATGAGTATGTGACGGTAGATAATATCACAGGCACCACAGGCAGTTTCCTGGTTGTCCGCCCTTGGACTCAGTTCTTCAAACCAGGCGACCGCAAGGATATGCCACTCAGTCAGTGCAACAACATCACCATCAAAAACATCCAGATGGATTGTGACAACTTCTTTGATGTGGGCACCAGCGACAAGTACCGTCTGGTAGATTTCACCTTCGAAAACATCCAATCTACTGATAAGAAAATGGCATTCAATAAGGATGTCATTGAAAACACAATCGTGAAGAATGTCAATATCACACCAAGAGAAAAGAGCAATGGTTTGAAAACTACCGGCGATGCTGATGGATTGAAATAAAAGAAATAAAATAAGAAGAATAAATAAAAATAGAAAAACAGCATATCTTCCATTGATGGTTGATATGCTGTTTTTCTATTGAGGACTTTCGTCTTCCTTTATCACGGAAAATTCTGTTCGAGGTTTTATATCCACTATGCCCAACTCTTATCAAAATCTTCACCGTCGAAGGCAAGCCAATTCTTGATAATCGTCTTGCCCTCTGGAGTCAGTACACTTTCCGGATGGAACTGAATACCATGGATATCATAATGCTTGTGCTTCAAACCCATGATGCAACCGTCATCGCTCACTGCTGTCACATCAAGACACTCTGGGAAATTTGTTCTATCCACTACCCATGAATGATAACGACCTATCTCTATACGCTTAGACATACCAGCAAAAATAGGATCATTACCAAACTGAGTACAAGGTGTAGCAACTCCATGATATACTTCAGAGAGATTGGTAAGTTTGGCGCCAAAAGCCTCACCTATCGCCTGATGACCCAGACAGACACCCAACATTGGTTTTCTGCCAGCATAAGTCTTGATGACTTCCATCAGAAGACCTGCCTCAGAAGGAATACCTGGTCCCGGACTCAGGATGATCTTGTCGAAACGGTCAAGTTCGCGCAATTGGAACTGATCGTTGCGGAATACCGTCACCTCTGCACCTAACTCTTTTACCAGATGAGCCAGATTATAGGTGAAGGAATCGTAATTATCTATGATTACTACTTTCATTTCTTGTCATTTAAAATGTGTTTACAACTGCTCTGCAATATGGATAGCCTTGGTGAGCGCACCCAACTTATTATTACACTCCTCCAGTTCATACTGGTCATTGCTCTTGGCTACGACACCACTACCTGCCTGGAACCAGAGCTCGCCATTACGACTGATAAAGGTACGGATAACGATAGCCTGATTAAGATCACCATTCAGCCCGATGAAACCGATACAGCCACCGTATGCACCACGGTTGTGAGGCTCTAACTCTGAGATAATCTGCATGGCACGAACCTTAGGAGCACCACTCAGCGTACCTGCTGGGAAAGTATCGATAAACTCCTTGATATGATCAGCATCCTTATCAAGCGTACCACTTACACGGCTTACGAGATGAATGACATGACTGTAGAACTGCATATCCTTATAGAAATCTACCTTCACACCATGACAGTTGCGACTCAGGTCATTGCGTGCCAGATCCACCAACATCACATGCTCTGCATTCTCTTTCGGATCATTGCGCAGGAACTCAGCAGCCTTGCGGTCCTGTTCGATATCGCCTGTACGCTTAGTAGTACCGGCAATAGGATCGATGAATGCCTTGTTGCCTACGATACGGTTGTGGGTTTCTGGAGAAGAACCGAAGATACGGTATCCGCCGAAATCAAAATAGAAGAGGTATGGTGATGGATTGATACTACGAAGCGCACGGTAGAGTTTGAAATCATCACCCTCATACTTCTGGACGAAACGGCGACTGACCACAATCTGGAAGACATCACCACGCAAACAGTGCTGGATGCACTTTCTTACATTCTCCTTATGCTGCTCATCAGTAAGCGTAGAAGTCGTATCTCCCACAGGATGGAAGTCGTATGGTTTCACATTTGCCTTGTTGATAGCCTTCAGGAGCGCATCCAGTTCAGCCTCACCAGCAGAACCTTCTGCATCACTCAGCGCAATCAGTTCCATCGTATTGTTGTAATGATCGAAAACGATGATGTCCTTATACATGATATAATAGATATCCGGCGCATCATTCTTTTCCATCGTCGTATCCTTTACCGGGATATTCTCAAAGTAGCGTACGGCATTGAAAGTGGTGAAACCATAGAGTCCACAGAAGTCCTTGCCCTCTCCCTCCACATGGAAAGACTTGACAAAGTCATTGATTGCCTTGGAGATGGCGAGTTTACACTCCTCACCCTTTCCCTCACCGAAGGCAGGGAGTTCCTGTTTTTCCACCTTTCCATCGGGATAAGTGACTGTCACGATACCATGTCCCACAGCGATGCTTGCCATCGGATGTACGCCGATGAAGGAACGAGAGTTCTCTGAGCCATGGTAGTCGGAACTCTCCATCAAGGCAGACTGGGGATATATGTCACGAAGTCGCATATAGACTCCCACCGGTGTATAGAGATCGGCGAGAATCTTGCGAGTCTTTGTTGTATAATTGAATCTACTCATATTTTAAACGATAAAAAAATGAAGCCTATTGCATAGACACATGAAGCAGGCTTCAATGACCAACGAAGCCTATTTCAAAACCACATGAAGCAGGCTTCGCTTGATGATGAAGCTTAAAGCCTCTAATTTTAAAAATCTCCGTATTCTTTAGCCATTTCCTTATGACTCAAGTAGGTCTCCACGTCCTTGTCACCACGTCCAGAAACTGTGAGCACAACGACATCGTCCTTCTTGAATTTCATCTTCTTCAAGGCAGCCACAGCATGGGCACTCTCGATAGCAGGGATAATACCCTCCATACGGGTCAGTTCATATCCTGCATAGATAGCTTCATCATCTTTGATAGCAAGCACATGACTACGGCCACGGGTAGCCAAGTCGGCATGCATTGGTCCGATGCCTGGATAATCCAAACCGGCACTGATGGTGAAGGCTTCTTCTATCTGTCCGTCTTCGGTCTGCATCACGAGGGTACGCGCACCATGAATGATACCTTCTGTACCGCAGTGCATGGTAGCAGCCGTATAGTTGGTATCGATACCATGACCGGCAGCCTCAGCCAAGTAAATCTGCACACGCTCGTCATCGATATAGTGATAGATGGTACCCGCAGCATTGCTTCCGCCACCCACACAAGCGATGAGATAGTCAGGATAATCACGGCCAATCTTCTCTTCCAACTGCCATTTCAGTTCCTCTGAAATCACACTCTGCATCTTTGCCACGATATCTGGGTAAGGATGTGGACCCATCGTACTGCCCACAATATAGAAAGTATCCTGAGGATGACAGCACCAGTCGCGGATAGCTTCTGAACAGGCATCGCTCAAGGTCATATTACCCGTTCTTACAGGATTAACCTTAGCACCCAACATCTTCATACGTTCCACATTGGTATGCTGACGCTCAACATCGGTAGCACCCATGAAGATTTCGCACTTCATATCCATCAGAGCGCAGACCGTAGCTGTAGCCACACCATGCTGACCAGCACCAGTCTCGGCAATGATACGGGTCTTGCCCATCTTCTTTGCCATCAGAATCTGACCGATGGTATTATTGATCTTATGAGCACCAGTATGGTTCAGGTCTTCACGCTTCAGATAGAGCTGGCATCCGTACTTCTCACTCATGCGCTTGGCATAATAGAGAGGTGAAGGACGACCCACATAATCTTTCAGCAGAGCGTAATACTCTTTCTTGAATTCCTCACTCTCGATGATAGGCTTGTAAGCCTCCTGGAGTTCTGTCACACATTTATATAATATCTCTGGCACGTATGCGCCACCGAATTTTCCAAAAAATCCTTTATCGTCAACTTGATACATCGCAATCTAATATTAAATGACAAATGACAAATGTAAAATGACAAATGACAAATGTAAAATGTTAAATTAGGCTTTCGCCCTTGAGTCACAAACGAAACTGATGAATTCTTCACTCTTCGTTCTTCACTCTTCACTTAATTCTTCACTCTTCACTTAATTCTTGAGTGCCTCGAAAAGCAGGTCGAGCGCCTTATCCGGATTACCCACTTCATTGAGTAATGTCACGAATTTACTTCCAATGATAGCACCGGCTGCATTGTCCTGTGCACTGGTCAGAGTCTGCTTGTTACTGATTCCGAAACCAATCATACGAGGGTTGCGGAGATTCATACTGTTGATATGATTGAAATAAGCGAGTTTGGCATCACCAAAACTACTCTGTGCTCCTGTGATGCTGGCTGAACTGACCATATAGATGAAACCATCGGTATGCTCATCGATGAATCGGATGCGCTCCTCGCTGGTCTCCGGTGTAATCATCATGATGACACGGATATCATACTTGTCGGCAATCGGCTTCACCACTTTCAGATAGTCATCGAAAGGAAGGTCTGGAATGATGGTGCCACTCACACCGCTCTCCACACAACTCTGGAAGAAAGCCTCGATGCCATAGTGCATGATAGGGTTGAGATAACCCATCAGAACCAATGGCAATTGCACTTCATCCTTGATGGCCTTGAGCTGACCGAAGAGCGCCTTCACGGTCATTCCGTTCTTCAAGGCTTTGGTACCTGCACTCTGGATGACTGGTCCGTCAGCCAAAGGGTCACTGAAAGGAATGCCCACCTCAATCATATCGATGCCATGGCGTTCCATGGATTTGATGACAGCACCTGTGCCCTCGAAGGTTGGACAACCGGCACAGAAATACAAGCTCAAAAGCTTGCGGTCTTTATTGTTTGCAAATAATGCATTTATCTTATTCATTTTTTGTTTTTTTACTTTTAAGAGCAAGAATGCTCTTTTTACCTTTTTACTTTTTTACCTTTTTACTTTTAAAAGGAATTTCCTGAGTTTCTCTACATCTTTCAGAGCAGGTTCGATTTCAAATTTCGAATTCAAATCGATACCGATACACTTCGGGTGCTGGAAGGCTTTCAGCCGTTCTACATCTTCCGGTCCGATACCGCCACTCAGGAGGAATGGGGTCTCGCCATCGTACTGCTGCAGAACTTGCCAATCAAACTGCTCACCACTTCCACCGACCGTCTTACATTTGGTGTCGAAAAGGAAGAGGTCAACAGCGCCTGCATACTCCTTATATTTTTGGATATCCTCGGCTGAACTAACGCTGATAGCCTTGATAATCCTGATATTGGGTTTGATGTCGGGATCGATGGTAGCACGGAGATTCTCGATAGTTTCACGAGGTTCGTTACCATGCAACTGGATGTAGTCGAGACGGTAATTATAGACACGTGTCACGATGTTCTGGGGCATATCATCCACAAAGACTCCCACCCTTGCCGGTTGCTTTTGAGTCTCAGCAGTCTTACGCGCCATCGCAAGTTCGATACGCTCTTCCGAGTAGTCTGGTATAATGCCAGCCTTGCTACTAATCATCTGCACAAACCGCGGTGACTTCGGATAGAAGATGAATCCTATCATATCAACCCCGAGTTGGGATACCTCGCGAATGTTATCGGCATCACGCATACCACACACCTTAACCAACATTTTATCTGTATTCATTTTTCATTCTTTTTTCTCGTTAATATTTTCATCTGAACTCATCATTGATTTCCAGTTGATTCAGGAAATCCGCAAGTCCCTGTCCCGGGTCAGCCTGTTTCATAAACTGCTCTCCCATCAGGAAGCCACGGAAACCGCCTTCCTCACGGAGCCTTTTGACAACTTCCGGATGGGAGATACCGCTTTCGCTGACTCTGCACACATCCTTCGGCAACTGCTCTGCCAGGCGGAAACTGTTTTCCACATCGGTAACAAAGGTACCAAGATTGCGATTGTTGATGCCATACATATCAGGTTCGAGTTCTGCATATTCGAAATCCCGGTCGTTGTGCATCTCCAAGAGTACTTCCATTCCGAGTTGGTGCGCCATATCAAGAAGACGCTTACATTCCTCTTTCGTCAGACAGGCTGCTATCAGGAGTACGGCAGAAGCACCGCAATATCTCGCCTGCAGGAGTTGGTATTCCTCGATAACGAAGTTCTTATATAATATAGGTATATGAACCCCCACGTGGCGTGCCTCCTGGATAAACTCATCATAACCGCCGAAGTAGTCGATATCTGTAAGGATGCTGAGGGCAGAAGCTCCATTCTCCTGATAAGCCAACGGGATGATGCTTGCCTTACCCTCCTCCTTGATCCAACCCTTGGACGGCGACTTTCTCTTAAACTCAGCGATGATGCCCGTAGAAGACTCCATCAGTGCCTTGCGCATGCTGCCTCCAGGTACCTGTCCGTCATCCGCCTGCATCTTCTGCTCCGTTAAGGAAATCATCTGCCGGGGCTGGATGAAGCGCTTGCGCTGTTCTATCTCGATTCGCTTTTGAGCGACAATCTCTTCTAAAATATCCATGTTTCAATGTTAAATGAGAAATGAGAAATGAGAAATGAGAAATGAGGCATGCGCCCTCAAACATTTGAATTCTTCACTCTTCACTCTTCGTTCTTCACTCTATATTCTTTACTTAACTATTCAGTTCTACAAATTTCTTGAATGTAGCGAGTGCCTTGCCACTATCGATGCTCTCTCGTGCAATCTCCACGCATTCCTCAATACTCTTCTGTCCCTTCTCCATAGCCTGGATACCGAAGGCAGCATTGGCAAGTACGATATTCTTTTGAGCAGGCAATGCACGGTTCTCAAGTACGGCATCGAAGATGTCCTTTGCCTCTTCCTCAGTAGCTCCACCTCTAACTTCCTCAGGTTTAGCAATTTCAAAACCAAGATCCTGTGGCTTGAAGATGCGCTCATAATGATTGGTCGTTACCTTGAAATCACTGGTCAGGGAAATCTCATCGTAACCGTCGATGCTATTTACAATACCATAGTCAATACCTAATTTCTGATAAACCTGATTATAGAGTCGCATCTGGTCCAGGTTGGCAACACCGAGCAACTGGCATTTAGGCTGACTTGGATTGACTAACGGACCGAGGAGATTGAAAACGGTTGGGAATTGGAGTGCCTTACGGATAGGACCCACAAACTTCATTGCCTTGGCAAAGAGTTGGGCATGGAGATAGACGATACCAGCCTCGTTGATAGAGCGGTTCAACTTATCCATATCATCGGTGAACTGCACACCATGGTTTTTGATGACATTCGAAGCACCGCTCACAGAAGTAGCCGCATAATTACCATGCTTGGCAACCTTATAACCAGCACCTGCAATGACGAAGCAAGCGGTAGTAGAAATATTGAAAGTATTCTTGCGGTCGCCACCTGTACCAACTACATCAATGTATCGGTCGCAATCTAAGATGGCAGGAACGCCAGTAGCCAAGATACCATCACGGAAACCCAACAGCTCATCTACAGTAACGCCTCGCATCTGCAAACCAGTAAGCAGAGCAGTAATCTGCTCCTCAGGGAACTCACTCTTGGTGATACCCACGATGATGTTCTTGGTTTCCTCACGGGAAAGTTCCTCGTGATTCAACATTCTGTTCAAAATGTCCTTCATTTCCATAATTTATTCTCCTATATTTTATTTTTTATTTTCAATTCCCAATCCCCCATTGCTGAGGTAAAAATATGAAAAAAGGCCTGTCGTAAGTACGGCAGGCCTTCAGTATATCATGGATTCATATCCACACACGGCTTATCGTCTCACGACTTTTTAAATCTTGAGATACGCCACCACCATGCTGTTGAAGATACGAATGTTGTCATCATATTGTTTATTTTTAAATTCAATTGCAAAAGTACACTTTTTCTATCAAACTACAAACTTTTTGGCGAAAAATTTTAGAATTTAACAGAAATAAGTAATTAAAGGCTCCTTTTTGGGTTAAAAACAAGTATTTCGAGCCACTATACATTATTATATATAATAAGACAAGAGTCATGTTGATGAGAAAAAAAGATATTTCAAATGTAATAAAGTAGAAAACCTTACGTTATACTAATAGAGATGAAGAAGCAAACTGAATCTTAGTATTATTATATTAACTATCATAACAGTAACGCCTATGAAGCAAGTTTTTACTTCCGAAGAAATGAGACCATCCAAAAGGACGATCAGCATTATCAAACAGATAGCATACACCTATCGAACGATTAAGAGGAATGGTAAGTACGAGGTGTACTGTCTTAACTAACGAACTCAAAATATGAAAACATTGGTATCGCCTTCTTTGCTTTCAGCCAACTTTCTGGACTTGAGAAGCGAAGTTGAAATGATCAATCAGAGTGAAGCCGACTGGCTCCACATGGACATTATGGATGGCGTATTCGTACCCAACATCTCTTTTGGTTTTCCTGTTCTTGAAGCCGTAGCCAAGGCTTGCAAGAAACCTCTTGATGTGCATTTCATGATAGCACATCCTGAAGAATATATCGAGCAGACTGCCAAGACTGGTGCCATGATGATGAATGTACATTACGAAGCATGTACCCACCTGCACCGTACCATCCAGCAGATACATGCGGCTGGCATGAAAGCGGGTGTCACGTTGAATCCATCTACTCCTGTCTGCGTACTGGAAGATATCATCTACGATGTAGATATGGTACTGCTGATGAGTGTAAACCCTGGGTTCGGAGGACAGAAGTTTATCGAGAATACCATCAAGAAGGTGGAAAGACTGAGAAAACTCATCAAGGAATCACACTCTAACGCCCTCATCGAAGTGGATGGTGGTGTACAGGCAGAAACAGCCCCACGCCTGGCAAAGGCTGGAGTCAACGTACTGGTAAGTGGAAGTTACGTGTTTAAGAGCACAGATCCTATTTCCACCATCCATGCCCTCAAAGAATTGAAACAGCCAGAGGATTAAACCTCCGGAAATAACATATCCAATACTAGTCTAACTGAAGATATACGTCATGCTTCTTAGCCATTCTGCGAAGATTGAGAAGAGCATAGCGCATCCTTCCGAGACTGGTATTGATACTTACACCTGTAGCCTCAGCGATTTCCTTGAATGTGAGTTGCTGATAGTAGCGCATATACACTACTTCACGCTGTAAAATAGGCAACTGATCCATCATCTTTCTGACATCTGAAAGAACCTGGATATTAATCAAATTAACTTCTGCATTTGTTTCCAACAAATCATCACCACTGATATTAGACAGATCATTGTCGTCTTTCGATTCAACGACATACTTATAGCGCTGACCACGATACATATCCATCAAGACGTTATGGGCAATACGCATCAACCAACCTCCGAATTTTCCGTTTGCAGAATATTCGTGGTTCTGAAGTTTGCTTACCACCTTCAAAAACGTTTCCTGAAAGATATCATTAGCCACCTCTTGATCACGCACAAAGAACATGATGTATGTAAACAACTTCACTTCATTGCGTGAAAGCAGTAAGTCAAAGGCACGATTGTTACCTTCGACGTAAAGAAGGGCCAACTCCTCGTCGGTCAAATCTTGTAGATTTCTCATTTCTTAATCCTCTTATTTTTAATTAAGTAAATGTCTAATCAATAGGCTATTTTATTTAAGAATTGCACAATATAAGTTAATTATCGTTGGCAAAGATAATAAAATTCTGAGAAACCACCAAAATTTTAACATAAAAAAAGGTTGGTTACAGGACGTAGCCAACCAGAAATGAATACTTTGAAGTAAACGTCTTCAAAGTATTACGGGTGCAAATATACGCCTTTTTCCTATTATCTCCAAACTTTTTTAAGGCAAAATTACTTTTTTAACATTGTGTGCGTGTACATTACAAAATAAAATCGTATCTTTGCAGTATCTTTATAAAAGATAAGGTTCTAAACCAAGCTAAATCAAAATTTAATATAAATCTACAAACAGAACAAGAAGCATGAAACACTTAAAAACGTTGCTGCTTGCCCTACTTCTCTTCCCTTCCCTCGCTTTTGCATCGGGATGGAACGAACAGGAGTACAAGCAGATCGAACAAAGTATTCTAAAGCCTCAACTTCATGAGCGCCAGTTTGTCATCTCTTCTTTTGGTGCCAAGACCAATGCGTCTGCAGCCCAAAACCAGAAGGCTATCAACCGACTCATCTCTCTGGTATCCAGAAAAGGTGGCGGTAAGGTGATTGTACCGAAAGGAACCTGGAACACAGGTGCCATCGAAATGAAAAGTCATGTCAACCTCGTTCTCGAGGAAGGAGCGACGCTGAAATTCGCTTTCGATACCAATCTCTATCCACTCGTCCGTACCTCTTGGGAAGGTTTGGCTTGCTGGAACTATTCTCCATGCATCTATGGCTACAAGGTGACCGACATCGCCATCACAGGTAAGGGTACCATCGATGGTGGTGGTAGCAACGAGACCTGGTGGCCAATGAACGGCAATCCTCGTTTCGGTTATCAGGAAGGCGTTACCAAAGAAGCACAGCGACTTGGCTCACGTGCCAAATTACTGAAACAGGCTGAAGACGGCGTGCCTTTCGACGAAAGAAAATTTGGTAAGGGACAGGGGCTGCGCCCACAGCTCGTCAACTTTGTACGTTCTGAACGCATCCTCATCCAGGGTGTCAAGATGCTCAACTCTCCTTTCTGGGTTATCCATCCACTGCTCTCCAAGAACATCACCGTAGATGGTGTGACCATCTGGAATGAAGGTCCTAATGGTGACGGCTGCGACCCTGAGGCTTGCGAGAATGTGCTCATCCAGAACTGTATCTTCCATACTGGCGACGACTGTATCGCCATCAAGAGCGGACGCAACAATGACGGTCGTCTCTGGAACCAACCTTCCAAGAACATCATCATCCGCAACTGTAAGATGGAAGATGGACATGGCGGTGTGGTTATCGGAAGTGAAATCTCTGGCGGATGCGAGAATGTATATGCCGAAGATTGCGAAATGGACTCTCCTCACCTCGACCGTATTCTGCGCATCAAGACCAACAACTGCCGCGGTGGTGTCATCAAGAACATCAACATGCGCAACGTCACTGTGGGTCAATGTAAGGAAGCTGTCGTAAAGATCAACCTCGATTACGAGCCAAAGGAGATTTGCTATCGCGGTTTTGAACCAAGCGTATCTCAGGTGTATGTGGAAAACGTAACCTGCAAGAAGAGTAACTATGGTGTGCTCATCGTTGGTCGCGACCAGGTGGAAAACGTAACTGATATCACCGTCAAGAACTGTAAGTTTGATGGCGTCATCAAACAGCCTGTCAAGATTACCGGCAAGACCCGTGATGTGAAGTTCGACAATCTCATCATCAACGGTGCCCTCGTTCTCAACAAGGAAGACCGTCCATACCAGGCATACAGCGAGTGGCTTACCCATAGCGAGATGAACCGTGTGGCTCATCCATACCTGCTCGATTTCAGCAGCAAACCTAAGTGGAGCTACGTGATGGGCATCGAGATGGAAGGTATGCTCGACACCTATTTATATTATAAGGACAACAAGAGCACTTTCAAGGGCAAGGATGCTGAAGCCAACAATGAGGCTATCCTCAACTACCTGAAGGAATACCCTGCCAAGATGATTGACGAACAGGGCAATATCACCGGTTACAAGTACGAGGATTTCAATCTCGACAATGTGCGCACGGCAAAATTCATCCTTCGCATGCACAACCTCTTCCCTTCTGAGGGTACCGATAAGGCACTGAAGACTCTCTTCAAGCAGTTGCAGAAGCAACCTCGTACCAAGGAAGGTGTCTATTGGCACAAGGCTATCTATGCCAACCAGGTTTGGCTCGACGGTATCTTCATGGGCTTGCCTTTCTACTGCAACTATGCGGTACAGACCATGAAGCCTAAGAAGGCAAAGAAATACCTCGATGATGCCGTTGACCAGATGATCAAGACCGACAAGCGTACATACGATGAGAAGACTCAGCTCTGGAAACATGCTTGGGATGAGACTCATCAGCAGTTCTGGGCTGACAAGGAGAATGGTAAGAGCCAGCATACCTGGGCAAGAGCCTTGGGATGGTATGTGATGGCAATGACCGAATGTCTCGATGCAATGCCAGAGGACTATGCCCGCCGTGGTGAAGTGATCGAACTGCTCAACAAGGCGATGGCAAGTGTCGTGAAGTATCAGGATAAGAAAACCGGTGTATGGTATGACGTGATGGACGTAAAGGATCCTCGCAACTATCTGGAGAGTACAGCATCCAGCATGTTTGCCTATGTACTCCTGAAGGGTTATCGCAAGGGTTACCTCTCAGAACAATATCGTGATGCCGGTATCAAGGCTTACAAGGGCATCTTGAAAGAGTTCATTCAGGTGAACCCAGACAAGACCATCAGTCTGACCAAGTGCTGCAGCGTAAGCGGTCTCGGTCCTGGCGATGGTCCATACGTAAAGAAGCCTAACTACAAACGTGACGGAAGCTTTGAATATTACATGAGCGAACCAATCCGTGACAATGACCCTAAGGGTGTAGGACCATTTATCTGGGCAAGTTTGGAGATGGAACAGCAGGGACTGAAGGCAGAATAACTTGCTGATATAGAGCTACCTGAACGCACAGGAGAACTATAATACACAGAAAATTTAGAAAATACTGAGGTGGAAAAGGACTTTTTAATGTTCTTTTCCACCTTTTTTTGTGCTTTTTCGTGTATTCATCAAAATTTAATACGTTTTTTGAAACAACCAATTCAAATTTTTACTATCTTTGTACTGTGTTTAGGAATACAACCCATTCGATGTTCTTACACGGCACCATGTGGGTGTAAAGACTTTCACAAGAGATAATCAACTATATCACTAATTTTAAATCTTAAAGTTTATGAAGAATTATTTACGCTATGCATTTATCGCCGTATTGGCATTTATCTGCAATCTCAGTTTTGGACAAACTTACCTTTGGCAAGAGGACTTTAGTAGCTATAAGGCTGATGCTGTACCAACGGGCGGCACTTACAACTATGTTTGTACCAACGGAGGAAGTACCACTAAAATATTCAATGATAATATGGCGGGTGGCACTGCCCCGGAATTACTCGTTAGCAAGAAGAGTGGTGAAAAAATAGGCTCTTTTACAGCCACGATACCTCTTAATGGTAAAACAGGAAATATGACTCTTGCTTTTAAAGCCAATAAGAACGTTGTAGTAACCGCTACTGGTGCAACTGTCGGAAAACAAACCAAGACAGGAAACGACTTTACTTATCCTATCACAGTAGCAGCAAACGCCGAGAATATAACTATAACAATTGCCAGTGCTACAACATCAAACACTCGTCTTGACAACATCAAGTTGTTCCAAGGCGAAGCTAAGAAACCAGCAGGCCTTTCTTGGGGTACATCTTCCAGAACTGTTACAATTGGTTCAGAAGAGAACGTATTCCCAACATTGACCAATTCTAATAATCTTCCAATTACATACACAAGTAGCGAAGAAAGTGTTGCAACAATCAATACAGAAGGTGTAATCACTCTTATTGCTAAAGGTGTGACAAACATCACTGCGTCATTTGCTGGAAATGCCGAGTATGAGGCAAGCAAAGTTACCTACGAATTAACAGTTAAGACACCTATCACTGTTGATATTACAAACACTCCTGCAACAGCTTATACCGTAGCAAAAGCTAAAGAACTCATTGCTGCGGGCGAAGGCTTAGAAGCAAAGGTTTATGTAGCTGGAATTATCTCCAAAGTAGCGAAAGTTGCTTTAGATTACGGAAATGCAAATTACAACATTTCTGATGATGGAACCACAGACAATGATATGATTGTTTTCCGTGGTTTATATCTTAATGGTGAGAAATTTACAAGCGAAGATCAAATCAAAGTCGGCGACAAGGTTATCGTCTATGGCAAATTGATAAATTACAACAATACCACTCCAGAAATCGAGGCTGGTAGCAAGATTTACTCTTTGAATGGCCAGACAACAAACATCAAAGACATCACAACCGAGGCAGCAGACGCTAATGCTCCAGCTTACAACCTCGCTGGTCAGAAGGTAGGTAAGGAATACAAGGGTGTCGTTATTAAGGCTGGCAAGAAGTTTATCCAGAAGTAAAAGTAAACAAAATAATCTGATAGGATACAAATCCTTTCATCAGATCCCCTAACATCAAATCCCAGTTTCACGTCGTAACAGACGAGAAACTGGGATTTTTTTATTCTCTACATTCAATCACTACCATTCACACACTTCATCACAACGCATCACTCTCTCATCTCTTGATCTGATCATTCTATGTAAACAAAATCTCCCTATTAACTATATCCTGTGTCGAAGCCGAATCTTTCTTCCCTGCCCAAGAAAAAATTATTGCGTGGGCAAGGAGAAATTATTGCTTGCCCACGCAAAAATGAAAGTGGGGTAAGAGATGGAAAGACAGAGCCGCTTGAAGAAAACTCATTTTGTCATAAAAATATATAAAAGGAAAAGAAAACTACACTGATTCCACATTTTATGCTTAACTTTGTCAAGATATTAGTTTCAAACCAAAATATCAGATAAAAGAATCAACCAAAATAACATACTGAAACAAATGAAACAGAAAGTTTTTACACTATTGGCTGCTTCGCTCATCAGCGCAGCATCCATGGCGCAAGCCCCTGCCTTTCCAGGAGCCGAAGGTCACGGAAGATACGTAACAGGTGGTAGAGGCGGCAAAATCGTACATGTAACAAATCTCAATGACAGCGGAACCGGCTCTTTCAGAGAGGCAGTCAAGTCTAGCAAAAGAATCATCGTCTTTGATGTGGCGGGTGTGATTGCGCTGAAGTCTGACCTCAAATTCGCAGACAATATCACGATTCTTGGACAGACTGCCCCATCTCCAGGCATCACCCTACGCTATTATACGGTTCAACCGGGCAGCAACAATATCATCCGTTTCATCCGCATTCGCCGTGGACAGGAGAAAGACATCAACGACGGAGCTGATGCTTCATGGCAGCGCAACAAGACCGGCATCATTTACGACCATTGCTCCTTGAGTTGGAGTATTGATGAAGTAGCCTCTTTCTACGACAATAACAATTTCACCATGCAGTGGTGTACTGTAGCAGAAAGTCTCACCAACCCAGGTCACTCCAAGGGAGCTCACGGCTATGGCGGTATCTGGGGCGGTAAGTTGGCAAGCTTCCATCACAACTTCATCGCTCATGTCATGAACCGTGGTCCACGCTTCAACGGTGCCAGATACGGATGGACAGGCTACACCAGCAACAAGGATTACGATACCTATAAGTGGGCGAACCCCGTTCAGGCTGAAAACGTTGACTTCCGCAACTGCGTGATGTATAATGCACAAGGAACTTGCTATGGCGGTCCTGGTGGTGGACAGATCAATATCGTCAACAACTACTACAAGGCTGGTCCAAGCCATAGTTTGAAAGGTACAACTCTGAATGGACTCAAAGTAGATGTAAGCACAGGTAAAGAGCGAGGAAGCCAGGATCGTATCACGCAAGTCACTGTATCCAGCAGCAGCAATTCCGATAAGAAACATCCTGAGTACTACGAGATGACCAGCCGTTACTTCATCAGCGGCAACACCACCGAAACAACCAAGGGAACTGTTACCAAGAACCAGGACTGGAAGGGCGTGGTATACGACAAAGGTACTTACACTTATAATGGCGAGATATATTCTGCTGATAAAAAGAATTTCTACGGAGATGCTGTAGCCCACCAAACCATTGACGGTGTTTCGTGCGTGAAGATCAAGATGGATAATCCTGCTCCTACGGGAGAGGTTACCACCCACTCAGCAGCCGAAGCCTTCAGCAAGGTACTGGCATACGGCGGAGCCTCGCTCTATCGCGACGAAATAGATGCCCGATACATGGAAGAAGCCAAGACAGGTACCGCTACTTATAAAGGTAGTATCACCAACTCTCCTGGTATCATCGACAAGGTATCAGATGTAAAAGGATATACGGAAGAAAACTTCGGAACAGGCTCTCGTCCTGCCGACTTTGATACAGACAAGGATGGCATACCTGACGAATGGGAGAAGGCGAATGGTCTGAATCCAAACGACGCTTCCGATGCCCTCACCTACTCGCTCGACAAGAAGGGTTATTATACAAATATCGAGGTCTATGCCAATTCTCTGGTAGAGAATATCATGAAGGCAGAAAACCAGGATGCCCTTTCAGTTGTAGATGAGTATTATCCAACTACCATTTCCACCGGAATTTCTCAGATAGAGAATGACCAGGAAGTAGGCAATAACGCCATCAAATCCATCACCTACTATACCCAGAATGGTACAAAATTACCCACTCCCAATAAAGGAGTAAACATCAGAAAGATAGAATTGACGAATGGGACAATAAAGACTGACAAGGTTATCAAATAGGATAACCTTGTCGGAACCATACCATATCATAGAAAAAGATAGATTATATCGCAAGATAAAACAAATAAAAATCCCCTGCCAGCATATTGCCGACAGGGGGTAACTAAACTATATCCTTAAACCTATGATTAACCTTTTTACGCTTTCAAAAGGAAATTATTTATTAATGAACTTTTTACCATTCTTGATAACAATACCCTTAGCATCATTTGCAACTTTCTGACCTAAGAGATTGAATGTTGCGCCATCCTTAGAAGACTTTGGAGCTTGGATATCAGAGATGCCAGTAGTGCCAGCAGCCACGAATTCAAAACCATAGAAATTGATACTACCTGCTGGATAAGTGATAGACACATCACCCGCTTTTACTGCAACAGAGACAGCAGGATAAACTTTCTTAGCTACCTCTACTCCATCAACCAGCATGTTAACAGAAACAGCCTCTGACTCTAAGAGTATCTTATTAGCCAATTCTGCATCATTCTGTGTCAATATAACATTACGGTTTGTAGCAGAAGAAGATCCTGTACGAGCATATACTTTAAGAGTACCATCTGAAGGCAAAGTAAGAGTCAAATTATTGTTAGATGAAGACTTTCCACCAGATTTCAATCTTTTATCAAACTTCTGATAAGAATCAGCAGTACCAAAATAAGCCGAATTCGGATCTACAACAAGTTTATTTTTTGTATCAACAACAGTCAACACCAAACCTTTAGTAGAAAAAGTTGCAGGCACAGAACCAGCTGCATATTCAGTATCGAACGACAAAGTCTGGGCGTTCATACTTGCTGCCATAGCGACAGCGGCAATAAGAGTAAAGAATTTCTTCATAATCGTTACGTTTTAAGTTTATTAATCTGTAATTTGTTTGAATATTTAAGTTATTAGCTTATTTTCGCTTGCAAAAGTAACACATTATCTGATAAAATAGAACAGAAAAGTAGAGAAATCTCACGCAAACGATTACGTGCGTTTCACCGGTATCTTACATACATATTACAGATATTTGTTGTATTTTTGCCACGTGAATCTACTTAGGCAACAAGTCGTAGTGGATTCACCATACTTGAAATAAACAAGTAAAACTATACAAAAATAAATATAAAACATTATAAAATTAAACCTAAAAGTAACAAACAATGAAAAGAAATCTACTGAGATTTGGACTATCTCTTATAGTCCTCCTTGTTTCGGTCGTTACAAAAGCAAGTGAAGCAAGCAAACCCGCAGGCAAGACTTTCAACAATGAGGCTGCCAATGTCGTATTTGCGATGAACGACCTCAGTAATGCAAGTGCCAACACAACAGCTCCATCAGATGCTTTCGGTTCCATCGCATTTGATTACGGAGCAAACTTATCTTTGAAAGCAATTCTCGAAATTACCAAGGCGGATGGTACCGCATCAGGTATCAAAGGTCTCAAAATTAATAATGACTCAGGAAAGAAGGAAACAGAAATCAACTGGTTTGTTCGTCCTGCTGCAGGACTTACTTTCACCCCAACCAAGGTAAGTGGTTATGTAAACCGCTGTGGTACCAACGTACAAAACGGTATCGTTATCAGTGCCCATAAGGCAAACGGAGAAGTAGTAGCACTGGGTACCTTTACCGCTTGGCGTCAGGGCAAGGCTAAATCAGATCAAGCTTATGACAACACCGCTATCCATCAGTTTGAAATCACACTGACTGCAGAGCAGCAGGCAGCCTTGGCTGGTACCGATGGTTTCTATCTGACATCTACTATAGGTGTTGCTTCTGGCAAGCAGGCTGTTTTCGGTCCTGTTACGATCGAAGGAACCGTCAATGGAACACTCGTTGCAGTGAACAAATACAAACTCTCTGTTGTAACCAAACCAGAAGGCATCGCAGACGTTACTGTCTATCCAAAGTCTGATGAATATCAGGAGAACGACGAGGTAACGCTGACGGCAGCCGATAAATTCGGTTATAATTTTGTCAACTGGACCGACAAGAATGGCACAGAACTTTCTACTGAAAGCAAATTCAAATATACAGTGACAGAAGATCAGACTCTCACTGCCAACTACAAGAAGGTAAAGACCTATGCGCTCGACATAAACGTAGAAGGTGGAGCCAAGGACTATATGGTGACTCTCTCTCCTGCCCCAGAGATGGTAGATGGCAAGAAGATGTATGAGAAAGGTACAGAGGTAACTCTTACCGCAACAGGAAACGACATCATAGACTTCAACAACTGGAGCAATGGTGAGACTACTGCAGAAATCAAAACTACGATGAATGCTGACCAGGCATTCACTGCCACATTCTCTGCCAAGGACTTCATCGTGGCATGGGACTTCTATCAGGAAGGCAAGGAAGGTCGCACTGCCGACTTTGCTGCAGCAGACAATGACGCAGTACAGCTCGTACTCCGTGATACAGAAGGCAACTCATACGGCTGGCTCGACAAGAGCAACAAGGCTGGTGGTTACGAAGGCAAGAACGCCGCTGTCAACTGGACCAAGACTACAACAAAGGCTCTGGGTGAAACCTACTGGCAGACTAAGTTCAACGCCACAGCATTCACCGACATCAAGGTAAAGAGCAGCATGCTCTACAACTATAATGCTTACGAGACCTACAACGTAGAGTACTCTCTCAATGGTGAGACATGGACCAAGGTTGGCGCCATCGCTATGCCAGGTGCCAAGGCTTGGACTGCAGGTGAGTTCACTCTCCCAGCCGATGCCAACAACCAGGCAGCAGTATATGTTCGCTGGATTGCCGACAAGACTTCATCTGTCAAGGGAACAACAGGTACCAACGATGGTATCGCTCTCGCTCAGATCTATATCACAGGTACAGCCCAGCTCTTCAATGACGGCACTGCTCCTGTTCTCCAGAGTCAGGTACCAGCAGTCGGTGCAACCAACGCATCAGCCAATGGTAAGATTGTATTGACATTCGATGAGAAGGTGAAGCTGACAGAAAGCGCCAAGGCGAACCTCAATGGCCAGAATTTGATCGGTACTGTATCTGGCAAGACCATCACCTTTGCCTACAAGGGTTTGAGCTATGCTACCGAATATACCTTCGCACTCGCTGCAGGTTCAGTAGCCGACTTGACAGACAATGCCATCCAGAGCGATATCACCTTCAGCTTCACCACCAAGGAGAAGCCTACAGTAACCAAGGCTCTGTATGATTTCATCGTACCAACAGATGGTTCTTTCACCGAGGCTCTCGCTGCTGCAGCCAAGCGTACAGATACCAGCAAGCGTTTCCGCATCTTCATCAAGCAGGGCGACTATAAGATTCCTGCCAACCCGAACAGCATGGTAACTGGTATTGATGGCAAGCAGTATCCAAGTGCTACCACCTATATGAATACACCTAATGTATCTATCATTGGTGAAAGCAATGAGAATACTTCAATTACCAATACCGTACCAGCAGTAGAAAGCAGCAATGGCTTCAATATCGCAAACGTATTGGAAGGAATTGGACGTGGTGATGTTTTGAGTTTGGAAAGCGGTGCAACAAACACCTACTTCCAGGACATCAAGATGTACAGCAGCATGGGCGACGGAAAGGGTCGTGACATCGTACTCAACGATAAGAGTAATAAGACTATCTGCAAGAACGTCAACCTCTGGGCTTATCAGGACACCTACGTATCCAACAACCAGAAGGGTCGTTTCTACTTCGAAGGTGGTATCCTGCGTGGTAATACCGACTACCTCTGCGGTAAGGGTGACGTATATTATAATAATGTAGATCTCTTGATGTGTGGCACCGGCTATCTCGCCGTACCTTCACAGCCTACCAAGTATGGTTACATTTTCAAGGATTGTACCATCAAGGACGGATCAACCGCAGGTATCAACGGCAAGTACAAACTCGGTCGTCCATGGGGCAAGGGCACTCCTATCGCTCTCTTCATCGACACCAAGATGGAAGTGATTCCTACAGCAGCAGGTTGGGACGAGATGAGCGGTGGTTATCCTAAGCGATTTGCTGAATACAACTCTACCACAGCTACAGGCACTGCAGTAGATCTGAGCGGAAGAAAGCAGGTTTATGATGCTTACGATGCAAAGGACGGAAATAACTATACCAACCGTCGCAACGAAACAGCTGAAAATCCTGTTCTCACAGCAGAGGAAGCTGCACTCTATACCCTCGAAACCGTTATGGGCGGTGATGATGACTGGGATCCAACTGCTGCCACAGAACAGGCTTCTGCTCCAACTAATGTGAAGATTGCTGGTAACAACCTGACATGGGATAACAGCAACTATGCTCTGCTCTGGGCAGTATGCAAGAACGGCAAGGTGGTTGACTTCACTGTAGAACCTACATACGCTGTTGATAATGCTTCTGCAAAATGGAGTGTTCGCGCTGCCAACGAGATGGGTGGTCTTGGCGAAGCTACAGAGGCTACTACCAGTACAGGTATTGAAGAAGTTGCTACTTCTGACAATGTTTTGAGCACCAAGATTTACACTGCCGATGGTGTACAGGTAAGCAAGTTACAGAAAGGTATCAACATCGTCGCAAAGACAATGACTGATGGCAGCAAGAAGACAAACAAGATTATCATCAAGTAATCCTGATTTGAAAATGTTGTCTTAAAGCAACATAAAACTATAGTTAATCCCCAATAAGAATACGTCGGAAGAAGTTCGTCGATTCTTATTGGGGATTTTTATGTGTACGGAAACACAACACAGAAACCGTCTTTTTAGTGAATTTCGAAAACGTTTACGTTATTTTTAACATCAAAAAGTATTGTTAGTTAAACAAATATTCGTATATTTGCACGGAATTATACAATATTTCACTAATCTAACCAAAATAAATGTATGTCTGGTAATTCAAACAAAAAGAAAATTGCGTTAGCAGGTGCATTGATGTTCTGTGTAACGAGCATCTCAGCGCAGACCGTTAAGGGCGTTGTTACTGACAATACGGGCGAGCCTATTATCGGCGCATCTGTCATGGAGGTAGGTGTAGCAGGTAATGGTGGCGTGACCGACATTGATGGTAACTTCACCGTAAACTTGAAAGGCAAAGGTAACAAACTGAAGATTACTTACATTGGTATGAAATCTCAGGAAGTGAACGTTGCAGGTAAAACTAACATTACTGTAAAACTTGAAGACGAAGCAAACAGCTTGAATGACGTAGTCGTTATCGGTTACGGTACTATGAAGAAGAAGGACCTTACAGGTTCTGTGTCTTCAGTATCAGCAAAGGACATTGCCAATGTGCCAGTATCAAGTGCTGCACAGGCTATCCAGGGTAAAATGGCCGGTGTCTCTGTTATGCAGACAGAAGGCTCACCAGATGCTGATGTAAAAATCCGTGTACGTGGTGGTGGTTCTCTTTCTCAGGACAACTCCCCTCTCTACATCGTTGACGGTTTCCCTGTAAATTCTATCAGCGATATTGCTCCTAGCGACATCGAGACTATCGACGTATTGAAGGATGCCTCTTCTACAGCCATCTATGGTGCCCGTGGTGCCAATGGTGTTATCATCGTTACTACCAAGAGTGGTAAGGAAGGTAAGGTTCAGGTTAACTTTGGTGCATCTGTAGGTGTAAGAAAAGTTATCAAGGAAGTTGCAGTCCTTAACCCATACGAGTATGCTAAATACCAGTATGAGTTAGGTGAGACTTCAGCTTATGGAAGTTATGACGACCTTGACATCTGGAAATCTGTAAAGGGTAACGATTATCAGGACGAACTCTTTGGACGTACTGGCTTGCAGCAGATTTACAATGTAGGTATCAGCGGAGGTTCTAAGGATACCAAATTCAACGTCAGCTATGCCCGCACCAACGACAAGAGTATCATGATGGGTTCTGATTATAGCAAGGACAACATCAATGCTAAGTTGAATTCTAAACTCAACAATTGGTTTACCCTTGACTTCAATGCCCGTTTGAGCTATCAGAAGGTGAATGGTCTCGGTTCTGGTGCAGACACCAACGAGAGCAACGCTGCAAATTCTATCGTTGCACGTACTGTCATTTTCCGCCCTATCGATCCAATCACAGCAGGTATTGAAGATGATGACGATTCAAGTTCTAGCTACGAGGCTAGTCCATATGAGCGTATGCTTGATACTTACAAGCAGCAGCGCACATTCCGTCAGAACTATAACCTCGGTTTGAACTGGAAGCCTTGGAAACATGTTACCTTCCGCTCTGAGTTTGGTTATGGCTGGACCTTCGCCAAGACCGAACAGGCATGGGGTACAAAGGCAAGCCGTAACTCTAAGTTCGGTTATGCAGGTATGCCTCAGACAGAGATTGACCGCAAGGACAACAAGAACTGGCGTAATGCCAACACCTTCACTTACGACAACAAGGGTATCTTCTTCAAGAAAGATAAGGTGAACTTCCTCTTGGGTCAGGAGTGGTCTAGCTCACAGGATGAGACATATACATCTACAACTGTAGCATTCCCTACCTCATTCGGTCTTAAGGAAGCACTTGCTAACCAGAACTCTGGTACAGCATTGGCAAACTCAAACAATATCGCAAGAAAAGACAACATGTTCTCTTTCTTCGGTCGTTTAAACTATACCATCAACGAAAAGTATCTCTTCACAGCTACACTTCGTGCTGATGCATCATCTAAGTTTGCTAAGGGCAACCGTTGGGGTTACTTCCCATCAGCAGCTTTTGCTTGGCGAATGAGCGATGAGAAGTTCATGAAGGATACTCAAGACTGGTTGTCAAACCTGAAGCTCCGTCTCTCATATGGTACAGCTGGTAACAACCGTATCAGCTCTGGTCTTATCGATCCAACCTATGCATTGGGAACAGCAACAGACAAGACTCCTTTCTTCGGAGGGTTGTCTTCTACTATTCTTGATATGAGCAAGCTTTACAACCCTGATTTGAAATGGGAGACAACCATTACCCGTGACTTCGGTATCGACTATGGTTTCTTTAACGGCAAGATTAATGGTACAATCGATTTGTACTGGAACACTACCAAGGACTTGCTGATGCAGGTACCTATCACATCCGTTTCAGGTTACAACTACCAGTATCAGAACTTTGGCCAGACTTCAAACAAGGGTTTTGAGTTCGCTGTTAATTATAATGCAATTGAGAAGAAGAACTTCACTTTGACAGTGAATGCCAACATCTCTTACAACCGCAACCACATCGACAAGCTGAACACCACATCTGAGTATCAGAACTACAAGTGGGCTGGTTCAACATTCAATGATGGAGAAAACTTCAAGGTTGTAGAAGGCGGTCGCTTGGGTGAAATATATGGCTACAAGTATAATGGTTTCTATACCGCATACGACGAGACAACAAATCCAAATGGTGAACTTATCTGGAATGGTAAGCAGTGGGCTTTGCGTGATGGCATTAAGGACAACAGCTATAAGACCATCGGCGGCAAATTGATACCAGGTGCCATCAAACTCGAAACAGATGAGGATGGCAATGCCGTTAAGAAGCGCCTTGGCAATACTGTTGCTCCATGGCAGGGTGGTTTTGGTATCAATGCAACCTTCCACGGTTTTGACGCATCTGTATTCTGCAACTACTCATTCGGTAATAAGATTGTGAATGGTACTAAGTTGGCTTCTTGCTTCAACTGGGGTTCTCGTAAGGGTTACAACCTGAACAACGACTTTATTGGTCGTTATACAGGTCTTGATCTCAACACAGGTATCAACATTGCAGCCAACCCTGGATCAGATGATGCTATCGCTGCATATGGTACACAGGAGGCTGCAATTACTCGCCTCAACGAAATGAATCAGGGTGCAAGTATCTGGAATCCAGCAGCAGTTGGAACCATGTCATTGATGGATTACGCAGTAGAGGACGCTTCATTCCTCCGTATCCAAAACGTAACACTTGGCTATACCCTTCCTAAGGCTCTGGTCAACAAGTTGTACTTGAGCAATGTGCGTTTCTACGTTACAGGTTATAACTTGCTCACCATCACAAGTTACTCTGGTTCTGACCCAGAAACAGACGTAAGCAGCAAGAAGAACCCAATGTGCCCAGGCATCGATTATGCAGCTTATCCAAAGAGCCGCCTCTTCGTATTCGGTGTCAACGTTTCATTCTAATCGCAAGGAGGATATAAATAATGAAAACAAATATTATCAAATCAATATTGATGGGTGGTCTTATCATCGGAGCTACTTCATGTAATGATTTCCTCGACCAGACCTCACCATCAGAGCACGACAGAAAAGATGTGTTCGACTCACCTTATTATACAGGTCTCGCCCTGAATAAGGTATATGGTCAGTTGACAGAAGATGCTGCATACGCCCAGGTGATGGCTTTCACTGTAACAGCAAATAGTGATTGTGAAATCATTGATGGTATTGATGCCAGTGCTTCTACACAGACTTCAAGTGAGCGTGGTGTTATGAACTATAATGCTGTAGCCGGTGGATGGTCAAAGATTTCTGACGCATGGGACAAGATGTATCAGATTATTGAAAACTGCAACAATATCGTCTATGGTGTAGACCATGGTCAGTATGCTGATGCAAAGGGTTCTGACGCAACAAGCATGAAACAGTACAAGGCAGAAGCTCTTGTTATTCGTGCCATGTGTTACTATGACTTGGTTAAAAACTTCGGTGATGTTCCTTTCAAGACAGACCGTACAGAACATAGTTTGAACAATGCATTCATTGGCAAGACTGACCGTGACGTCATCTTGGAGAGTCTGATCACAGACCTTCAGAACGCAGCCGAAATCTTACCTTGGGCAGGCACCCATGGTTACACTACAGAGCACGTAACTAAGGGTTATGCTCATGCTCTCTGCGCACAGATTGCCATGCAGCGTGCAGGCTGGGCTATCCGTGAGACAACAAAAGAGGGTTACGAGACCGCAAGTGAGAACAGCGATCCAAACTACCCTACACAGCGCCCATCTGCGGCTGACCGTACCAAGTTCTACAAGATTGCCTTGCAGAACCTTAATGAGGTTATCAACAGCGGCGTTCACAAGTTGAACCCAAGCTTTGCAAACGAATGGTATCTTGTAAACCAGCGCAAACTGGACACCGAGTATCAGGAGAACCTTTTCGAAATTCCTATGGGATTGAACAAGAGTGGTGAGCGTGGTTATACTGTAGGTATACGCGTTGAAGCAAAGACCAATAAATATGGTCCTAAGGGAAACTCATCTGGTAAGATTAAGACTACCGCTCCTTTGTTCTGGTCATTCGACAAGAAGGATACACGCCGTGACATCACATGTGTACCTTATCAGATCAAGAACAACGGTGGTTTGACCAAGGAAACATTTGACAGCAACAAACCATTCGAGTTGTATATCGGTAAATGGGATGTTCGTAAGATGACTGAGGACTGGCGTGAAGCTGCTAGTGCTAGTACAGAAAAGGTACCTACCGGTATCAACGAAATCAAGATGCGCTATTCTCAGGTATTGCTTAACTATGCTGAGTGTATCAACGAGTTGAATGGCGGTCCTGATGACGCTACAGATGGAGCTGGTTTGACAGCACGTCAGGCATTGGCACAGGTTCATACCCGTGCATTTGCAGAGAACGCAAAGTCTGCAGCTCAGGATTATGTTAACAGCTTGCCAACAGACAAAGAAGGATTCTTCAATGCCATCGTTGACGAGAACGCATGGGAATTCACAGGCGAAGGTGTCCGCAAGTTCGACTTGGAGCGCTGGAATCTCCTGAGTTCTAAGATTGATGAGTTCAAGGCAAAGTATCAGGAAGAAATCAATGAATATCCTGACAAGTTGTACTATAAGGAAATCAAAGACGAAGAAGGTAACATCAGCATTGACATGAATTCTGTATGCTGGTATGCAGCTCCATCAAGCACTAGCGGCTACAAAAGCGCAAACTGGTGGGGAGCAGGCAATGAGAACAAGAAGAAGGACAACCTCCTGAAGAAGTTGCCATATATCAGTGCAGGTCTTAACACTACTGTCAAGAACCGCTATTTGTTACCTATCGCAACATCTACTATTGCAGACTCACGCAATATGATTCAAAACTCTTATGGTTTCTAAACATAAAAGACTAGAAAGATGAAACTCAATAAAATAACAAACATAGCACTTTCAGGAGCATTCTTGCTCCTGGGTGCAGTTTCTTTCAGTTCTTGCGCTGACCAGAACGATTGGGATGTAGACTCATCATTTGACCGTCTGTTCCATACAACAAGTCTAAGCGTAAGCCCTGACGAGAACTCTGCCGAAATTACATTCGACAAAACGCCTAATACTACCAGTTATCAGGTAGAATACAGTACAGAAGAGCTCAATGACGAAATGGAGTTGGGTACAGCTGCAAACAGTAAGACTGCAACCCTGACTACCACACCAGCTACTATTGATGGTTTGGAAGCTGAAACTACTTACTATCTGCGCCTTCGTAGTATGAATAATGAGGGCAAGACTTCAAAGTGGGTATATCTCGAAGATAAGAGCTTTACAACAAAGGCTGAGCAGATTATCTCTAAAGTTACTCCTAAAGCCAAAACTGCTTTAGTAGAATTCAGCGAGAATAAAGACCTTAGCAATGTAACCCGCATCGCATGGTATCATGTAAGTAATGGAGAGGAAGCTGAAGAAGGTTCTGTTGATGTAAATGGTGCAGATTTAGCTACAGCAAAATCTTATAATATCGAAGGTTTGAAGGCTAACTACAGCTACACTGTAAGAGTTTTTGCCGGTGATAAGAAACGTGGCGAATTAAAGTTCCGCACTACAGAGGAGTTGCCAGAGAATTACGAATATCTCAACTGGGATGCAAACACTACCATCGCTGACCTCCTGTCAAGTGCAACACAGAGCGACGTTGTCATTATCTTCCCACAGGGTGCTAAGATTGACGAAGGTTCAACAACAGTTCCTTCAAACATCAAGAACATCTACTTCTGGGGTGCTGAAGGAAACAACAAGCCTGAGTGGACAGTAAAAGTTGTAAAACTGGAAGGTGACAAGGGTATTGTTAAGTTCAAGAACATAAGTTTGAAGAACGCAGGAACAGATAACGATTACGTTATCACACCAGATGCAGAAGCAGGCAATATCGGTTCTATCGAATTGGAAAAATGTAATATCAGCAATACACGTGGCGTTGTCAGATTCAATGGTTATACCAAGCAGACTGATGCTGTAAACATCAATGATTGCGTTATCAACAACATTGGTAGCTATGGTATTGTAAACTCTAAGATTACAAATGATAACTGCGTCAAGAGTATCAAGATAACTAATTCTACAATTGCAAATGTAGAAGCAGATGGATGTATTGTAAATGCGCAGCAAAATGATATTGCCATGACATTCACCAACTGTACATTCTGGAACTGCGGTATAGCAAGCAAGAATTTCATTAACTTGAATAAAATGAACCCTGTACCAGTATTCGAGTCATGTCTCTTGGGTTGGGATTCTGCTATTGCAATGAAGGCTGTATCTACCAAGAAGGTAACATGTACAAATACTTACTTTACAAGCGAATGTACATGGAGCAATGGTAAGATTGGTGATGCTATCGGTGCCAAGGGTACAGAAGTATTTACTAACCCTGCAAAGAATGAGTTCTACCTCCAGGATGCCTATGTAGACAAGTATGGCACAGCAGGTGACCCACGTTGGATTAAATAAATTCAATCAAACTATATTTTAAGAAAGTGCAATGCCCCCATCGGGCGTTGCACTTTTTTTGTTGTTTCACTTGGAAGTTACAAAAGAAAAATGTATCTTTGCAGCGAGGTATTAAAATAGTTAAGATATGGCAACTAACGAAGACAATTATATAAGATTCGACTGGGCGATGAAACGCCTGCTGCGCAACAAAGCAAACTATGTTGTGCTTGAGGGCTTTTTGTCTTCATTACTTGGAAAGAAATTTAAGATTCTCCGCTTTCAGGAAAGCGAAAACAACCAAGAATACGGGGACGATAAATATAAACGAGCAAATATTCTGGTTGAAGGCGAAGATGGGCAATTATGCATCATTGAAGTACAAAACTGTCATGAAATAACCTATTACCACCGAATGCGCTATGGTGCATCTAAGGTGATAACAGAGTATATTAATCTTGGCAAAGCATACGGAGCTATTCGCAAGGTGTATTCCATCTATATTGTCTATTTTAATCTGGGACAAGGAAAAGATTATGTTTACCATGGCAAAACCGAGTTCGTCGGTGAACACGAACCACATGACATCCTGAAACTCTCCAGCAGACAGAAAGAGAATTTCTTTGGCATCAAAAATACAGATTTAGAATCAATGAAGACTCCTGGTGACTTGTTTTCAGAATACTACATTCTACGGGTCTATGATTTTAACAAGGTAGCGACCACTCCACTTGATGAATGGATGGAATTTCTTAAAACAGGCTCTATCAGTTCAAAAGCCACTGCTTCAGGATTACCAGAGGCACGCGAATGTCTACGTGTGGAGTCTCTCTCCCAGGAAGATAGACATACCTATTTCCGCAATTTAGAATCCGTAAGACACATGAGAAGTCTCTTCGATACCAGCCGTGATGAGGGATATCAAGATGGACTAAGAAAAGGAATAACTGAAAGAATCGCCCTCAAACTTCTTGCTTTAAATACACCAATAGACATCATTTCTCAATCTACAGGATTATCTATAGAGGAAATCAAAAAGTTAAATTCATAAACACATAGAAAGTGCAATGTTCGACTTGAGCGTTGCACTTCTATACTATTACGCAATCGTTTTCGTATTTTTTTGAGATGATTATACCTTATATTATAAAGAATAGTTGTAATTTTGCCACAAATAAAATTTAGCCTAAATTACAATGAGAAAATCAATCATCAAAACTATCGTGCTTTCAGCACTCTTGGCTTTGCCAGGCATTGCCAAGGCCCAGACTTTTACTGGTATTACTTCTGAGCAAAATGCCCAGAACACTCCTAAGGGATGGACTGCTGTAGAATTACCACAGTTGCCTGCCATCACATCAGCAAATACGTTTAACATCAAAGACTTTGGTGCATCTACATCGGCAGCAGATAACACCAAGGCTATTCAGAAAGCCCTTGATGCTGTTCCTACTACTGGCGGTATGGTCGTAATTCCTGCTGGTACTTGGATGTTTGGTAGCACAGACCAGATGACAAGTAAAACCGAGGTGCTCAGCATCAACTCAAAGACTGTACTCCACCTTTGTGCAGGTGCTACCCTGAAGCTCGTGGAATATGGTAAGGCGCCTAACAACAAGACTCTCTTTATTGGTTGTAAGAAGAAAAACCAAAGTGATATCATCATCGAAGGTGAAGGCGAAACATCTATCATTGATGGACAAGGAACTCGATGGTGGAAGGCTCGCGACAACAAAGAAACTTTCAATCCTGGAGCTATGATCCGCTTCGAACAGGGTTCTCGTTTCATGGTTAGAAATATAAAGATTCAAAACACCCCAGGTGTAAATCTTACTATCAGCAATAGCGGTAAGGCAAGCCATGCAACGATTCATGACGTGACGATTTATAATCCAGCCTCAGATACAAAGACAGAGCAACCATCACACAACACAGATGGTATCTCTATTTGGGGACACCATGTAAACATCTACGACTGTAACATCAGTACTGGTGACGATAACGTAGTTTGCGATGATAATGCTCAGTATGTGCACGTATGGAACTGTAAAATGGGTACAGGACATGGTGCATCATTTGGCAGTTTCACCAATAATATGCATGACATTATTTATGAGGACCTCACTTTCAATAATACAGATAGTGGATTCCGCTTGAAATCACAACGTGATAGAAGTGGCGATGTATATAACCTCATCTTCCGAAATTGTACAATGACAGGAGTGAGAAACCCTATCTATATAGAAACTTGGTACGATCAGAGTACAAAGCCAATTCCATCTGAAGCAACTGCAGCTGAAGTAAACGCAAAGACACCTGCCTTCCGCGATATTCTCATCCAGAATGTGACATCTACAGGTACTCCATACAACACAAGTGCGAAGGGATATTTCCCTATCTACATCTATGGTTTGCCAGAAAGCTATGTTAAGAACATAACCTTTGATAATGTTCAAGTAGAAGCCAAAAAAGGTATGTTCCTTGCATTTGTGGATGGTATAACATTTAAGAATGGTTGCAAGATTACAAATAGCAAGGATGGAAAGCTTATTGCTACCCAATATGAAGTAAATAATCTCACAGGTGATTATACCGGAAACTCAACAGTAGATCCTACCCCAGGAGAAACAGAAAACGTAACATATACTTTAGCTGCAAACACCTGCAATTTGACAAATGGTAATACCCAAACAACATGGAATTTCAACAATGGTTGTTCCATCACTTCCAGCAAAGGTTATGCCACAGCTAAAAGCAATACCATCAAGTATAGCAAAGGAGTAAAGTTTACGATCAACTTACCAGAAAACGTAACAATTACATCTGCTACATTCGCTGGTTATACTAATGAAGATAATAAGAATTGCTACTTATCAGAATTAGATGGTGTCAATTATGCTTCTGACAAATACAGCTTTCCAAGCCGTACTACAAACACAAGCACAGACACCAGTTACGATATTACATTAGCTACACCTGCGACAGGAGTCATGACCTTTACTCCACAGGATGCTCAAGCTGCATGGGTTATCACCCTCAAAGGAACAAAAAATAATACTAATGGTATCAAAGGTATTACATCAGATGTAAAAGTTAAGAATGACAACAACGTCTATGACCTCAGCGGTCGCCTGATAATCAAGAACGCTTCTACAAGCGATTTGCAGGCTCTCAACAAGGGTATTTATATCCACAACAACAGAAAGTATATTGCAAAGTAATAAAACATATATCACTCAAAAAACGTCCCCCAGCCGATCAATTTTGGCTGGGGGATTTTTGTTTGAGTAAAACACTAAAAAGTATCCTAAGATACTTGCCAAACTATCCTAAGATACTTGCCAAACTATCCTAAGATACTTGCCAAACTATCTAAGAATAAAAAAAGCGAGCACCATCCCTCGATGATACTCGCCCAAAACAAGTGTGTTTCTAACCAAAAATATCTATTAGTATCCTGGGTTCTGCCAGAAACCTGTCGTACTGTTCACCTCTGTGGTGAAGTTCTGAACAGCGTCAATCTCATTCTGTGGGATTGGACGATAGAGGTAATGCTTGCTGACATCAGCCTTCAAGTTGTCTGCTGCCTGTGCATTATACTTCTGTACGTACTCGTAAAGCTTACCTGTACGCTTCAAATCAAACCAGCGCATCTGCTCACCGCAGAACTCTACTGCTCGCTCCTCAAGGATGGTATCGATGGTTGCATTACCACTCAAGGTATTATCCTTACCCTTGATAGCACGCGCCTGACGGAGCTGGTTGATAGTTGCCATGGCTGCACCACCATCACCGAGAGCCAACTGACATTCTGCCTTGATGAGATACATCTCTGGGATACGCATCACGATGGCATCACGGCTGGAGATGTCATGAGTTGGGTAGTTTGGATCATAAACATCATCCAAGAACTTCTTGATGCCAGGGAATGAGCACCAACCAGCAATCTTATACAGGTTGTAACGATCATCACCATAAACCTTTGAGGTTTTCACGGCTGCTTCTGTAGGCTTGGCTGTAGCCTCATCCATAGATGTGTAAACAGGGATGTCACCACCTGCCATAAACTGGATACGGTATCTGTTCTTTGCCCAAGCCTGCATAGCCTGTCCCTCTGGAGAATCACCATCCATTGGACAATAGTAAATAGCGGTATCCTGCAACTCTGGATAATTCTTTGAATTCTTAGCCAAATCACGTGAAGCTATGTCATAGTGATCAAGCAAGGTTGCTTCTGAACGCTGATCGGTAGTCTTATGCTTCTCCAACAGGTTCCACAAGTGCAATGAAGGCAAGTAGCGGGTGAATCCACGTCCGTATGGAGAATAAGCTGCGCCACATTCTACATTCTTACCAGTTGATTTACTCTTGATGGTTGTCTTGCCAGCAGCTATACGCCAGAACACCTGTGTGTCTTTCTGACCATTGCCACCCAAGTCGTTAGCGCCATTGTTCCACATAGAAACAAACATCAACAACATGGCATTACCACCACGACTATAACCTGTACGGGTAATCAAACTGTTGTACTGCATTGGGCTACCACCTTCCAAACGATAACGGTAAGGAATACAGTTGACATTGGTCTTGATGTCCTGAGAATAGGTTACACCAAAGAGTGCCTCCTGATTGGTATTATAGCTCTCATTAGCCATCGTCCATACATGCTTGTAGTCATTGTCAAGACTTGCATAATCGCGTTCGCCAATAACATCCTCTGCATCTGCTTGAGCAGCTGTATAGAGAGCATTCTTGTCTTTACCATCATAATTGCCACCCTTGACGGTCTGACCTAACTGGCCACCCAACCAAGATGCTGCATAAAGCAATACTCTTGATCTCAAAGCCTTAGCTGCCCAATAGTTGGCACGTCCATCAGCCTTGGTCTTGTAACCTGCTGCCTCAAACTTAGCGATAGACTCATCCAAATCGTCCAATATCTTACCGAACACTTCATTCTCAGGCATTCTGGTAGGATTGAAATTCTGAGCTGTTACTGGTTCTGAATTATATGGGATAGCTCCCCAGGTGTTAACCATGTGGAAATAATAGAAAGCTCTCAGGAAATAAGCCTCACCCAGATAACGGTTCTTTAGATCCTCACCCAAGAAGTTTGCATCATTTACATACTTAATGGCATTGTTGCAGACATCTGTAGCACTATAGAAAAGTTCCCAATAATTATCAAGACAAGGGTTATCTGCCACATTGTTTTCCAATGCTGCCGCATTGAAATTGTAGGAGCAAAGGCTCTTCTGCTTGTTATCATAACCATAATAGAAGAGGTCGGTACCCATTTCACTCAAACCTAAACCTGCTTCCTTACCATACCAGCCACGGGCAAAGGTGTAGCAGTTTGCTACAAGACCTTCCAGACCAGCAGGAGTTTTATATGCCAAACCGGCAGTTTCACCCACTTTATTCTCTTCTTCCAGAAAATCAGAACAAGAGGTAAGTCCCAACATCATAGAAGATGCCGCTGCCATGAATAATATCTTTGTTTTCATAATTGATTCGATGTTTTTAGAATTCTACATTAAGACCGATTACAACCTGCTTCTGCATAGGGAATGAGATGCTACCACCACGCTCTGGGTCGTAGTTGTCAATCTTACTCCATGTCATGAAGTTCTTCATTGAGCAATATACTCGAGCCTTATTCATACCGATAGTATGCAACCACTTAGCTGGCACATTATAAGAAAGGGTGATGTCCTTTATCTTGAAGTAATCAGCCTTTTCGTATGTGAACGCAGACTTGTAAGTTGACCAGATCTTGCTGGAATTAGTATCCAAACCTGGGTTAGGGAATTTTGCATCTGTATTGGTTGGTGTCCAATAATCGATAGCATCACCCCAGTTAGCAGACTCAAAGTTCAACTGCTCATTCATTGCGTATGAAATATAACCGCCCAAACGAGCCATCAACTGTACTGAGAGTGAGAAGTCCTTATAGGTGAATGTATTGGTCATACCGAATACATGATTAGGATCCTGATTGTAGAGTACACGGTCGTCAGAACTGATAGTGCCATCACCATCCTTATCCAAAATCTTTGGAGAACCTGGTGTACCATAGCCCTTGGTACCTGTGCAACCAGGCTTCTTGCCTTCATGTGCAGCCTTAAAGTCTTCTACATACTGGTCGAACTCACCAATACCCCACTCACCGAGTACCTTGTAATCATAGAATGCGTTTACACGATTGCCTACGAACAAGCCCTTGGTACCAGATACATACTTATCAACACCACCTGTCAACTCAGTAATCTCATCCTTGAAATGAGAGTAAGACCAGTTGGCTGTCCAGTCGAAGTCTTTGGTACGAATGATATCTGTCATCAAAGAGATCTCAAGACCCTGTCCCTTTGTCTTACCGATATTGTCGATAACGGTAGGGAATGATGATGCAGGTGCTGTCTTATAGAACAACAAATCATAGGTATGGTTCCAATAGTAATCAATGCTACCGCTGATACGGCCATCGAGGAAACCGAAGTCGAGACCAAGGTTGAATGATGAGGTCTTCTCCCATGTCAGGTTAGGATTACCCAACTGGCTTGGAATCTTACCAGATACATCTGTGTTGCCCAAATAGTAATAATAGGTATTGGCACTCAGTGATGTCAAAGTTGAATAAGCATCAATAGCTGCATTACCAGAAATACCCCAAGAAGCACGAAGTTTCAAGTTGCTCAAAACTTTCTGGTCTTTCAACCAACTCTCCTCAATCATTCTCCAACCACCTGCTACAGAAGGGAAGTAACCCCACTTGTGACCCTTTGCCAAAGTAGATGAACCATCAGCACGAAGTGAAGCGGTCAACAGATACTTGCTGGCATAAGAATAGTTCAGACGTCCGAAGAATGACAACATGGAAGTCTTGACGTAGGTAGAAGTTGTCACAGGAGAAAGGATCTTAGACAGATCATTGTAACCGCTCTCATAATAATGAGTAGCACCTGCATCACCGCCCACGGTAGAACTTTCTGTCACTGTCTGGGTCAACTCATGACCAAGCAATGCAGTCAAATCATGCTTCTCTGCTATCGTAGTGTTGTAATTGATGGTATTATCCCATGTAATCGCAGTAGAGTTATTTCTGATCTGACGGATGTAGCTGGTAGAAGGAGACTGGTATCTCTGCTGACTCTGATAGTCCTGATACAAGCCATTGCGTGAGTCGCTTCTATCTACAGCAAACATAGAGCGTAAGTTCAGGCCCTTCAGAGGAGCAACTTCCACATAAGCATTGCCAAAGAAACGGGTTGACTCAGTATTGTTCTGATAAGCATTCTTTACATCATCCAGCAATGGAGAACAGTGAGCTGCATACCAAGGGTTTGGAGTGGCATTGATGGTTCCATCTGTCAAATATGGATGAGTAATGGAGGTCATCTTCAAAGCCTGGTTGTAAACACCGGAATTACGACGGTTCCAGTTCTTATAAGTAAAGAGCAAGCTGGATCCTACCTTCACAACCTTATTGATGCGATGGTCGATATTCACCTTACCATTGTAGCGGCTCATCTGATCGTTCTTCATCAAACCACGATCGTACATGGCACCCAAGGAAATATTGAAATTGGTCTTTTCACTACCACCTGCTACATTTACTTCATAGTTCTGAGAGGTACTGTTCTTCAAGAGCAAATCTCCCCAATCAGTATAGGAGCCATCATTATAAATATCGAATGTAGATGTACCATCATCCAGTTTATTGGTCAGTACACTTTCAGGAGTGATGCTACTGAGCACGTTATTATAAGCCTCCACAGTCTTGTCAGCACCTTTATACCACGTTGCATAAGCACTCTTGTCTATCAGGCGCTGTACTTCCTTAGCACCGTACATAGAATGTGCTGCATTGGTAGCACTGTTGAAAGAGTTGTAGAAATTGAATCCTACTGAAGTCTTACCGGCCTTACCACGCTTAGTAGTAATGATGATAACACCATTGGCACCACGGGTACCATAGATAGCAGTAGAAGAAGCATCCTTCAATACCTCCATAGACTCAATATCTGATGGATTAAGGTCGAGCGTAGAACCATAAGCCACTCCATCCACAAGAATCAACGGATTATTGGATGCCAACATAGAACGGGCACCACGGAGATTGATGCTTACGCCAGAACCAGACTCACCACTTGACTGCTGCAAGTCCATGCCAGGAATCTTAGCCTGCATCGCCTGCATCGCATTGGATGAAGCCACATTCTTAAGATCGTCAGACTTGATGGAAGCGACAGAACCTGTCAAATCGCGTTTCTTCACTACGCCATAGCCGATGACAACCAATTCATCCAGAGAATTGTTGTCTTCCTCCATAACAATATCGACTGAGTTCTGTGCACCTACCTTTACTTTCTTTTCCTTGTAACCGATATAGGTAAATTTGAGAACGGTAGATGGATTAACTCCGTTAATAGAAAAGTTACCATCCAAATCGGTGACAGAGCCTAAGCCTGCCATACCCTCTGGAACAACACTAACGCCGATCATTGGTTCGCCATTAGAATCTTTCACTGTACCCTTGATTGTTTTCTGTTGTGCAAAAGCACCAAAACAAACAGAGCCTAAAGCCAGTGCCATACTGACACGTTTCAGTTGTTGATACATAAACTTCTGTTTTAGGTTATTATTATTTCAAGTTTTTAAACTGAACTTAATTTCGCTTTTATTCAGTTTTCATACGAACTCGCCTTATTCATCATGACTTGGTTCCGTTGTTATTAAGCGGTTCCTTAGTTATTCTGTAGGTTTGTTATGCCGCAAAGGTATGAAAAATTCTCAAAAGGTCAATGCAATTACATACACAAAATAACGTAAACGTTTACGAACAAATGCATAAAAAAGCGCCCATCTTCCATCAGATGAAGCGCTTTTTATACGTTTATATTCAAAAAAAGTGTATCTTCTAAAAATGTCAGAAGATACACTCTTATTTTATGATTTCTTTTCTTCAGGGATTTCCTAAAGAATCTCATTTTTACTTATCAGTAGTTTTCTTGGCTGCAGGTTTGGCAGCTGGCTTGGTTGCAGTCTTGGCAGGTGCCTTCTTTGTAGCAGCCTTCTTTGTAGCAGCTGCCTTGGCAGGCTTCTGTGCTTCACGCAGTTTCTCTACTTCCTTTTCTATCTTGTCCAACTTAGCCTGGAGACGAGTGATTTCCTTATCCTTCATCTCTATCTCCTCCTCCATATTGGTTACACTGGTCATATAATTATCGAGCTGCTCATTGTCCATTTCCGGATGGAGAGAGTTTACTCGGTTGAGGAAGTCGCCCAGGATGTTCATGTAATTTGTGAAAGCATCAAATGGACTTGAATAGATACCACGGTCAAGACCTACATTACTTGGCTTGGTAGTCATGAAACGGAAGTGATTGCTTGCCTGCAAGTAATCCCAGTCCTGATTGATACGAGGATCATTGGCAATACGTACACGGTCGGCTACACTATAGAGTTTGTTGAAAGCCTCACGCTGCATCGGATTTCCGAGCCATGTGCTGATATCACGCTCCTCATCCACCCAACTCAATGTATCAGGTACATTCAACTCGCCTACAGACTTCATCTTCTTGCAAATCTCTGAAGGTGTAGAGAAGGTGATGCCCTTCTGGCGTGCACATTCTGGCAATGCCTTGAAGAACTCGAGGATATTGCTGGACAATGGCTGGGCAATACCAAGAGCAGACAGTTCCATGAAGATATTGATAATCTGCTCTTCCTGTGGCAAAGCTGCTATCTCATTGATATAGGTATCGGCAAAGAGTGGATAACCATCCCAACTGCTATTATTGAAACGCAGAGAAATATCATCGCTCAAACGGATATCACGGAGCAAAAGCTTCAGCTTTGGAGCTATCGGACAGTGATAAACATAGTGTGGAGACTTCCAGCCCAATACATGCTTGGCACCTTCGGTCAACATACCTTCGAAGCCCATCTGAGAAGCCTGCAAACCAATATCATCGCTATAGATGAGTGATGAGTTGCGAAGTACAGTTGGTTCCTTACCGAAATATTCCTTGATCTTGGAAGCCTGACGCTTAACCTCCTTGGCAAAGCTATCCTCATTGACGAGAGAGGCAAGACCATGAGAATATGGCTCTGCGAGGAACTCTACACAACCGGTAGCGTTCAGTTCCTGCAATTTTTCCAATACCTGAGGAGCATGCATTTCTAACTGTTCCATGCCGACTCCTGAGAGTGAAAAGGCTACCTTGAAATACTTGTCACTCTGATGGATCATCTCCAACAGGGCATTGAGCGCTGGCATATATGACTTCTCAGCTATCTCGCTGATAGAACGCTCATTCTCGTAATCATCATAGTAATAATGATCAGTACCGATGTCGAAGAAGCGGTAGCGTTTCAGATGGGTAATCTGATGTATCTCGAAATATAAACAAATTGTCTTCATAATTTGTAACTTTGATAATTGAAATTTGATTTTTGTGTTCAGTTAAGACGGGGAATTGCTTCCTTCCGTCCCTACTTCCATCCTAAGGTTTTAAGGTATAAGTCCCTGATGCGGGCACCCACCTTTTCCCAGGTAATCTGGTCAACTTCCTTTTTGCCTTCCACAGAAAGATAGTCGAAAAGACTCTCATTATGACAGATACTGTAGATAGCATCTGCAAGAGCATGAATATCCCAGTAATCTACCTTGATACAGTTGGTAAGAATCTCACCACAACCACTCTGCTTGGAAATGATGGTAGGTGTACCACACTGCATGGCCTCCAAAGGAGAGATACCGAAAGGCTCACTCACAGAAGGCATGACATAGACATCGGAATCCTTCAGACACTCATATACCTGCTTACCTCGCATAAAACCAGGGAAGTGGAAACGATCAGCAATACCTCGCTCTGCTGCAAGATAAATCATCTGATCCATCATATCTCCAGAACCAGCCATGCAGAAACGCACATTACGAGTACGGTGAAGCACCATATTGGCAGCCTCAACGAAATACTCCGGTCCCTTTTGCATGGTGAGACGACCCAAGAATGTAACCACCTTCTCCTTACCCTTATGATCAGGACGAGGAATATCCTGCCACTCCTGTTTCAATGGATATACCGCATTGTGCATAGCAAAGCACTTGCGTGGATCCTGGTGATACTGATTGATGACCGTCTGTCGGGTCAACTCAGATACGCACATGATACAGTCGGCATTGTCCATACCATCCTTCTCGATGGAATAAACGGTAGGGTTTACCTTACCACGGCTACGGTCGAAATCGGTAGCATGCACGTGAATGCACAATGGTTTGCCACTCACCCTCTTGGCATGAATACCAGCAGGGAAAGTCAGCCAGTCGTGAGCATGGATAATATCAAATTCCTCACTTCGAGCTACCACACCGGCAATGATGCTATAGTTGTTGATCTCGTCGTGGAGATTGGATGGATAACCACCTGCAAAATCCATACATCCGAGGTCGTTGACATTCATATAGTTGAAGTCGGCATAGATATGATCGCGATAACGGAAATAGTCATCCGGATTCATAATATTGCCTACTCGCTGCTGTACGTAATCATGATTGACATCACGCCAGGCGATAGGCACACTGTTCATGGCCACAATCTTACAAGCACTTCGGTCCTCATCACCGAAAGGATGAGGAAGACAGAGTATGGTTTCAATGTCACCCTGGGCATGCAAGCCCTGAGAAATACCAAAGTTAGCAGTAGCCAAACCACCAAATACATGAGGAGGATACTCCCATCCAAACATTAATACTTTCATATAGCAGTCCTCCTTATTAATATTGATACTTATCGAGTAATTCGAGTGCACGCAGAATCTCTGCCACATTCATGGCAAAGGAAGTGGCACCACGTCCAGAGAATGGTGGGTTGCCATCAAAGAGTTCGCTGATGGTTCCGAGACAATGATAAGACATTTCATCTTCATATCCCACCATCTGGCGCTCAATGAAGCTCAATCGGGTTCTTCTGTAGAGTTTCAAACTTGCCTCCATATAGAAACCGCCGAGCCAAGGCCATGCAGTACCTTGATGATATGCATAATCTCGCTGGCTCTGAGGACCTACATAGACAGGATTATAACCGCCACTCTTAGGAGAAAGAGAGCGCAATCCCTTAGGGGTCAGAAGTTCACGTGTACAGATATCGAGCACTTTCTTCTTCTGGTCTTGAGAAAGAGGAGAATAGTCGAAAGCGACTGGGAAAATCATATTAGGGCGAACACTCCAATCGATCATGTTGCCATCTACATAGTCATAGAGATAACCATACTCATTGAGGAATGTATCGAGGAAAGACTGCTTAGTCTTCTCTGCCAATTCCAGGAGATGCTGCTGCCTCTCTTGCTTGCCTTCCAGTTCGCAGAGAGCAGCACAGAAGCACAATGCATTATACCACAACGCATTGAACTCCACAATATAGCCACTTCTTGGAACGACTGGTTTTCCGTTGGCAGTAGAGTTCATCCATGTCACGGCCTTATCCTTTCCATGAGAATAAAGAAGTCCGTTAGGATGTAATTCCAGATTAGGATGGTGATTGCCTTCGATAAAAAGCATGACACTCTTGATGAACTTACCATATTTCTTCAGACATTCCTCCTTGCTGGTTTCCTTAGCATACTGCTGAAGAGCCCAGATTGCCCAAAGAGGAACATCCGGCTGTTCCAATTCGGTAATATTCACAGTGATATCCTTTCCTTCCATGAATTCCTGATAACCCTTCATGGCAGTCTTCATCACCAGTTCAAAGTAGTCATTTTCCTCTATAGAGAGGGTAAGACCCGGCAAAGAGATGAATGTATCTCGCGCACGGCACTTGAACCAAGGATAACCAGCCAGAATGTATCGGTCATCATTTTTCTCACGACGGTGGAACTGATGGGCAGCATTGACAAGACAATGGAAGAAATTGTCACGAGGGGCTCTTTCTGCCACTTCCTTATCAAAGAGTTTCTTCAATGTACTGGTCTTGATTTCAGATGTAGATGCAGCAAAGACTATGCTCTCACCTTTCTTGATTGGCATCTCGAAATAACCAGGTACATAGAGATCCTCATTGGAAGCATAGCCACGCTCCTGCTCCTTAGGATACTCCACACCACGATACCAGTCTGGGGAAAAAACAAACTCATTATTCTTGGAGAACTGCATATAAAGGTCTGGATAACCTGCATACATACAAGTCTTGATACCATTATCCACTGCTGAATACTCACGGGATGCTGTTCCATTCTCATGGGTAAACTGACGCACGCTTCTGAATGCCAAGAATGGACGGAAACGCAAGGTGGTAGCTGAATGACAATCCACCATGGTGTATCTGATCAAGATGCGATCTTCATAATGCTGAAAAACGACCTCTTTCTTTAAGATGACACCACCTACACGGTAAAGCGTTGTTGGCACCTTATCGCAATCAAACTCACGAATGTATTTATGGCCCATCGGGCTAAAGTTGTTGCCTTGATACTTGTGCAATCCGAGATTGAATTCAGCGCCATGCTGAATGACTGTAGGATCGAGAGAACTCAGCAATACATGATTGTCGCCATCCAGTTCTGGAATAGGGACAACCAGCAAACCGTGATACTTTCGAGTATTACAATCAACAATCGTAGAGCACGAATAAGCACCCGAGCGGTTGGTTCTAAGCAACTCCTTCGGCAATGACTCCTGTAGGTTGGTCATCAGGGCCTTTTCGAATTTTAGATAACTCATAGATCTATATTAAGGTTTTTAATATTTTTGTTGACTTTATTGCATCCAAAGGTAAGGAAAAAAAGCGAAACGACAAAGTTTTTTGGCAAAGAATTTAAGAAAATCGCTATATTTAATGTTTTATAAGCTTTTAAAGGGCAAATATTCCCCGTTTTTAAGTCACTTAGATGAATACACACAGTTTTGTGTAGCCTCTTTACAACAATCGCACAATCGAAAAAAGGTGCACCGGAACTTGTATTCCGATACACCTTATTATTCTTGAAATAAGATCAATCTGACTACTGCGGTATCAGGAAGTTGATTACTTCCTGCTCCACCGTGATGCGGTAAGGCCCAACTGGCGTCTTCATCAATCGACCATCTACACCAATCATCGCATGAGAAGAATCCTCTACCACCACCTCTCTCGTGCGATAGGGATGCACACTTTTATGATTGAGGAATTTACCTTTGACGAAAAGATAAAAGCCTTCAAAGAGCTGGGTCATACCTGGATGATGAACAACAGAGACATCCATAAGACCATTGTAAGGCACCGCATTAGGAGTCTGTCCATATCCCGATGCATTTCCTACACACATGGTCATCACCCTACGCTTAATGACATCTGAATTGATGCGGATATGCATCTTATAGTCTAATCGCTGGAAAATCATCAGCACGAATGAGAAGAGGAACGACAGGGTGCGGGAACCGAATACATGATGGGTCTTGCGACGCAAGTTCATGATAGCAGCTATCAGACCGACATTCACGCAATTGAGAAAATAGCGGTGACAGTTTTCCCCATTCTTGTTCTGGTAACGGATACAACCTAAATCTATCTTGCGCACACGACGCTGCTGGAGCCATTTGATAGTCTGTTCATAATCACTATCATCAAATCCCCAGAAATGAGCAAAGTCATTCATCAGTCCATTAGGAATAATACCCAGCGCAATCTGGTTTCTTACGGAAGCATCTACCTGCATCAGACAGTTTACTGCATCATTCAATGCAGAATCTCCACCCACAATAACGATTGTCTTATAGCCATTGTTGATAAACATCTTAACCAGACGCTCTACACTTTTCTGATTCTCGCTTTGCACGAAATCATAGTCCACATGAAGTTGGCGCAAAACTTTCTCTATCTTAGTCCAGCGCGCACTGCTCCTCCATCCTCCTCGAGGGCAATAGAGCAAGCCCCATTTATTTTCATTTACAGCCACGTCGATTATTCTCCTATAATAATATTCTCTATATTAATAATAATGTATATACGATCAGAAAGCCATCTATTACTTATCCAAATATCTATCAATCATATAAATTGCTACTGATTAGATTTCATCAGTTCAAGAACCTGCTCTACCTTCTGCTCCATCGGTTGAAGTGCATCTATCCAATGAATGGTAAAACCCCTGCGCTCCATACCACGGAACCAGGTCATCTGCCTTTTGGCAAACTGATGAATGGCGATTTCCAATCCTCTCAGCATCTCCTCATAAGAAGTTTTTCCTATCACATATTCTGTGATAAACTTGTATTCCAACCCGTAATACAACAGGTTTTCTGCAGGAATACCACGATCGAGGAGTCCCTTGATTTCCTCTACCATCCCATTCTCCAGACGCTGTTTCAGACGGCGGGTGATTTTATCACGGCGGGCATCACGGTCGATACTTACTCCTATCACCAAAGAATCAACCGCAGGCAATTCCCGCTCTGGCATTGGATGTTCGAGATTGTAAGTTTCAATCTCAATCGCACGGATGGCGCGCTGCGCAGTATCTACATCTGTGCGATTGTGCATATTAGAACCATTCTTCGCCTTCAAATGCACCAACATATCTGTCAGTTCTTCCAGCGTTTTACCTTCGAGAGAACTACGAAGAGCAGGATTTTGAGGAACTGGTGAAAGATGATAACCTTTCAAGACAGACTCGATATAGAGTCCGGTACCTCCACAGAGTATCGGAAGTACGCCACGATGAGTAATGTCCTGATAGACATCATAGAAGTCCTGCTGATATTGGAAGAGATTATACTTGGTACCGGCATCACAGATGTCTATCAGATGATAAGGAATCAGTTTACCCCCTACCGTATAATCCTCAAGATCTTTTCCCGTACCAATATCCATGCCCCGATAGACCTGGCGACTATCGGCACTGATAATCTCAGCCCCATGCGTATCGCCACCCCACATGGAAGAATCCATGCCATTGATATGCGAGGCAAGTGCAGCGGCAAGACTAGTCTTTCCACTGGCAGTAGGACCCAATATAGTAATCATAGAATGTTTCATGGCGCAAAGATACAAATTTTTCCGATACAGACAAACAAAGAAATAAAAAAAATGGGAAAACAAGGCAAGAAAAGGAGAATCAGTATGCCTTTATGCTATAAAACTTCAAGCCATTAGACAAAAAAAATAAATAATAAAAAAAGCCTGGCATTTTACAATGCCAGGCTATATATATTGTCGTAAATCGCTTCAGCGGTATTACTTCAACTCAGCGAGGTACTTGATAGTACGAACCATCTGAGAAGTATAAGAGTTCTCATTGTCGTACCAAGAAACTACCTGTACCTGATATGTGTCATCGTCGATCTTGCTAACCATTGTCTGAGTAGCATCGAAGAGAGAACCGAAACGCATACCGATGATATCAGAAGAAACGATAGGATCCTCGTTGTAACCGAAGCTTTCGTTAGAAGCAGCCTTCATTGCAGCGTTGATACCCTCAACTGTAACGTCCTTACCCTTAACAACAGCTACGAGGATAGTTGTAGAACCTGTTGGAGTAGGAACACGCTGTGCAGAACCGATCAACTTACCGTTCAACTCAGGGATTACAAGACCGATAGCCTTAGCAGCACCTGTTGAGTTAGGAACGATGTTCTGAGCACCTGCACGAGAACGACGGAGGTCGCCCTTACGCTGAGGACCGTCGAGAATCATCTGGTCACCTGTGTAAGCGTGGATTGTTGACATGATACCTGACTGGATAGCTGCGTACTTGTTCAAAGTGTCAGCCATTGGAGCCAAGCAGTTTGTTGTACAAGAAGCTGCAGAGATAACTGTATCAGCTGGAGTCAAAGTCTTGTGGTTTGTGTTGTAAACGATAGTAGGGAGATCGTTACCTGCTGGAGCAGAGATAACTACCTTCTTAGCACCTGCTGTAAGGTGAGCAGAAGCCTTCTCCTTAGATGTATAGAAACCTGTGCACTCAAGTACTACGTCAACACCAAGCTCGCCCCAAGGAAGCTCAGCTGCGTTAGGCTTAGCGTAGATAGTGATCTCCTTACCATCAACGATGATAGAGTTGTCTGTTGCCTCTACAGTGTGCTTGCCCTCGCCATACTTACCAGCGAAGCCACCCTGTGCTGTATCATACTTAAGAAGGTGAGCCAACATTTTTGGAGATGTAAGGTCATTGATTGCAACTACCTCATAACCATCTGCCTCAAACATCTGACGGAAAGCCAGACGACCGATACGGCCGAAGCCGTTAATAGCAACTTTTGTCATTTTTTTTAATATTTAAAATTAATGGTTTAAAATAATTCCATCTTTTAAGCTCTCAAGCAATCCTGAAGTGCTGAAACATTCAAAAAAATAAGCTTTCAAGCATTTTTTTCTTTTTCCGAGCGCAAAGTTACTAATTTTTTTCTAACTTTGCACACGAAAAGAGTATTAAATAAATTAAAAAAGAATAGTTGAGGTTTAATCTTGCTATAAAAAAAGCAGTTAACATGTCAGACTGACAACTCCATATTGCAAAATTCAATTCTTTCACAAGAATGAAAAATGCATATCGGATGAAGAAATCAAACCCTATGATGCCTTACACCTTATTATATATATGGGAAAAATCATCATTCTGCAAGAAATGACAAAGTATAAATACTAAAATTATATCAACATTTAAATAAACAAAAGTAAAAGAATTAAGTTATGAGTAAATTTTTGAATGAATTCAAGGAATTCGCCATGCGTGGCAATGTGCTTGACATGGCTGTCGGTGTGATCATCGGTGGTGCTTTCGGCAAAATCGTAAGTTCTGTTGTGGATGATGTCATCATGCCTCCTATCGGATGGTTGATTGGTGGCGTCAACTTCGCTGACCTCAAGTTGACCTTGCCTACCGTACAGGTTGCCGGTGAGGAATTCAAAACTGCGACCATCAACTATGGTAGTTTCCTCCAGACCTGTTTCGACTTCCTCATCGTGGCTTTCTGTATCTTCATGCTCATCAAGGCGGTCAACAAGTTCGCTAAGAAGAAGGAAGAGCCTAAGGAGCCTGAGGCACCAAAAGCACCAGAACCAAGTGCTGAGGAGAAACTTCTGATGGAGATTCGCGACTTGCTGAAATCACAGCAGAAATAATTGCCACAACAAAAAGTGACAATAAAAGAAGTCCCATACGATCCGCAGAATGCCATCTGGCAGTACCTGGAATCGTATGGGACTTTTTTATTTAAAGATGGAATAAAACCTTTGGGATTTCAACAGGTGCGTTTATCCCACTCCCAACAACTCAACTTCAAAGATAAGAGTAGAACCTCCTGGTATTCCTGGCTGAGAGAACTTTCCATATCCCATTTCGGCAGGAATATAAAGTTCCCACTGGTCGCCTACGTGCATCTGTTGCATCGCCACAATCCAACCATCTATCAGATCGCTCAATCGCATCGCAAACGGAGTTCCGCCACGGCTGGAATCAAACTTCTTGCCATTGATGGTCCAACCCGTATAATGAGCAGTCACAATGCTGCGCTTGCCTGGTTGTGCCCCATTTGGATCTCCCTGTTTCAACACCTTATAATATATACCACGAGGGAGTGCTTTCACACCTTCCTCTTGAGCCTTTTCTTCCAGCCAACGCTTGTTGGCCTCTACATATTCTCTTTTTGCCATATTTCAGATTACATGATATTATATTTGCGCCGCTAAGTTACGAAGAAAAATCGGAATGACAAAAAAATCCGGTTTTATTTTGCCATGTCTTCTTTTTATGCTAACTTTGCATCCTAATCATCAAAAATACAATATGCCACAAACACTACATATTGCAATCATCGGTGGAGGCGCCGCAGGATTCTTTGCGGCGATAGAGGCCAAGCGCAACTTCCCTCACGCCGACATCACGATTTTCGAGAAGAATTCGAAGGTTCTCGCCAAGGTGGAAATCACGGGAGGAGGAAGATGTAACCTTACCAATTCCTTTGACGAAATTTCCGACCTGAAACAGGCGTACCCTCGCGGACATAAACTGATGAAGCGACTCTTCAAGAGATTCGACTACCAGCATGCCTTCGACTGGTTTGAGGAGAACGGCGTGCCACTGGTTACGCAGGAAGACCAGTGCGTGTTTCCGCAATCGCAGGATTCGCACAGCATCATCGACTGTCTGGTGAATACCGCCAAGCGACTGGGCGTGAAGATACAATGCAACCACCAGCTCACCGCCATCACCGAACTGGAGGATGAGCGCCTGCTCCTGGATTTCAAGATTTCAAAAGAAAAGGGAAATCTATCGGGTGCATCTTCTGCCTCTCATCCCGTTTCCGAAATCAGGCAGATTGCCTTCCACCGGGTAGCCATTAC
>ERZ1026776.137-NODE-137-length-56153-cov-36.133427_pt1 | contig 56153 bp, 54 predicted proteins | sample MGYA00380125_ERZ1026776 | MGnify/ENA primary metagenome ERZ1026776 (study PRJEB33269, sample SAMEA4719761) | human gut metagenome | biome: human-associated habitat; feature: organic feature; material: feces | place: Cameroon | collected 2013-10 ...
GAATATACAGAAACACACAAAAAAAGGGTGCGTCACAGACTTATGACACACCCTCCTTGGGAGTGGGTTAAGGACCCCCTCTTCGCAAGAGGGGGACAGGGGAGTCGAAAAATTTATGATAACAACAAGAATAGAACCACCATTACTGACCCGATCATTTGATTCGGTCGTAACAGTAGATACAAAAGCAAACATGCTTATGGCAGCCAATATCTGGGGGTATGATTATTGAGTGCAGCTTATCTTCTGCAAAACGATAAATAAAATAACTTTTTTCAAAAACAGATACGTGTAACTACTTGTAATATAGTGGGGACGCTGTATTGGTGATATACGTTAATCTGGGGGAGATTAGAGCAAGAAGCAAAAACTCCTCCCAAAATTTGGTTGTTTCATAGAAAACCTTTATATTTGCAGGCGTAATTGAAATAAAAATAAAGAATTATGGGAAAGATCATTGATAAGACGATAACAAAGATAGTTACAGAAGAGGGTATCTCTCTCTTTCGCCGTGTAACTAAGGTTTTGATGCCAAATGGCAAGTATCGTTATCCTGTAGATTATTTTGATGCAACTCCCGGAGTTGTTAAGGTTTCGAAAGAAGAAATGGATAAGGTAGCAATACCTGTTTATAAGAAGTTAATCTAATGGAGCGATTGATGTCTGATGGTTATCCTTTTATCTTTCAAATGATAGATAAAAGTGAGAGTGATGAGTATCTGATTCAAACCTTACAATATAGGTTTAAGTCAGACAAATCCCATCATGCCTATATCGTAAGAGTTGAATGTTATAAGAAACACGCTTATTGTGTGAAGTTCTTCGATAAGGCAAACATCAACAGTAAAAATAAGTTTAGTCTTCGTTCCAATACTTTCGAGGCGAGAACGATACTCTATACGATGTTTCATATAATGTTAGATGTATTGAAGCGAGATGAAAAAGCTTCTTTCTTTTTTATTGGAGCGGAAGACGAAAAAGATCAGGATGGAATGGTATCCCGTCGTTTCCGTCTTTATCGTCGTTTCGTGCTTTCAACGGTTTCTGATGACAAGTTCGAGCATTTTAGAAGAAATGATTTATCTTTGTACATACTTGTAAATAAGGAATATGTAGAAGATACCGCTTCGTATGCTGATGAGTTAGCCGGTATTGTACAGCGATTGATGCACTAGTACCCTTTTCGTTAGCAAGGCGGTTCCATCCCGCACAAGAAATCTGGCGAGGGCTCTGATGCCCCGCCAACCTTAAAGCATAGCGGTTACATCCCTTGCCCTTTTGGAAAGGGCGAGGGCTTGGGAGTGGGTTAAGGCCCCCCTCTTCGTAGAGGAGGACAGAGGAGTCGAAAAAATAAGAATAAAAATAACGCATTATGGCAAATCCTAAATTAGATTTTTTCCGTTTTAAGTTGAAGCATAAAACGGGTACAAACAAGACTTTTAGAGATTTTATGGTAGAATGTGGAAAATGTAAAAAACGAGATTCTGATTCTAAAATATTCTTAAAGCTATATGAATATTTTATGAATGAACTTAACACGGATTTTGCAAGAAATGATTCTATTAAGAAAGTCATGACTTTGATTAGTAATAAAGGCAGACGAATCATCAATAAGCATTGGGATGAACGTCCTTGCCCTCTGTCTGATAAATATATTATTGCGGGCGTTGTTAATGGAGGTACATACGGGAAAGAACGTATTGTAACCAAATTGAGTAAGAAAGATGAGGCAAAAAATTTGGCAGTAGATCAGCCAGTTTTGCAGTATTACTATATTTTCTTGTACTTTCCTGTTGATCATAACGAAGGCTTTGTGATGATACATACTGATAGTGCAGAAGAATCTATATCAAATTTTGCAAGAAGTTATATTGCAAAGCTATTCAGTATAGGTGATTACCAAAAGCCAACTATGAGCATATTTGCTCCAAAGTGCTTTCAAGATGAATATAGAGAAGGTGCAGTATTGAAAAGTATGACTTTCAAGACAACATTTGTAGATAATCAAATAGAAGAGGATAATCCTATAAAAGATGTAATGGGAGATTATGAAGTAAAAATCAGTATAACTCCAAAAGGTGAAGGAGACAAAAGTTTAGGTATTATGGAAAGTATCAGAAATTATCTAATTGGTCGTACTTTTGGAGCAAATAACTATTCTAAGCGTTTAGAAGAATTCGATAAATGCACCGTTAATACAGAAAATAGTGATACCAAATCACGTAAGACATTTGATTGGGATATGAGAGATGCAGAACTATCTCCGGTTGTTTATCTAAATGATAAAGTATCAATCAATGACGATGGTACAGTGAACCTAGCAGCATTAGATAGTTATTGTAAAGATCTGTTTGATAACCATATATTAAGAGAAATAAGACCAGATAAATATGTTGACAGAGTGGATTAGGGCAATATTCATATTTGCAAGAAAAGGATACCATGCAATAACTACGGATGTGAATAATAATGGTTTTTCTCAAAAATCAATAATGGTTTATCATATTTTCTTTTTGTTCATTTCTGTTTTGTGTGTAATCTTTTTACCAAATGGATTAAATGAAGAGTTCATTGACTATATAAAGGATATATTTGCTATATTTATAGGATTCTTTGTCACAGCTTTGGCTTTGATTTATGATAAGTTAAATATATCAAAGATTCCTTCTCAAAAAGATAAAGACAATATGCCAGTAGAGGATAGACCTACATCAAAAGATATCCTTAGAATGAAGCAAGAACACAACTATGTCATTCGATTTTTTTATTCAATAGGTTTCAATATTCTTTATGCTACATTGACTTTACTTTTATTGATACCTATCATATTCTGGAAAAAGTTTTTCTCTTTAAATATATCAGAGTATCAGATTGTTGGAAACTTAGAATATTTGAATAAAGAATCTATTTTGTTAGGATGTCATATAGTTCTTTTATTTATCTACAGGTTACTTCTTATATTACTTATAGTCAAAGTGTTTTTTTATACAGTTTATATGATAACAAGTCTCTTACAGGTATTAATCTCAAAGAAAAAAATATAATATGGATTTTAAAGAAGCATATATAGATAAGATGATTTGTCATAGGTTCAGCTTAGACAAACATAAATGTTTGGTTAATCATATAGATATGGATATGGCAAAGTTGGATCAGGCTTTTTTGAAAGATTTTTTCATTAAGCCGTTTAATCGTGAAAAGGTCCAATATTCATTTGTCCATTCTGTTGATTTGAAATATAATATAGTATATAATACTGTAGTTGATATTTTCAATGGAGGTAATTTTATAGAGGACTCTATATCAATCTTTAAGTATTTAGACAGTGTTTCTACAATGCCCACAATAAAAGATGGTGATATCTTCATAGTAAAAATAGAGGATGTTTTAGATGAAGATACGTATTGTGAGGCTATAGGTATTTATAAAATTGAATCTAAGAATGAATTTATAGAGACTACTGTTGATTCGCATGGTAATATGGGGGTTTCTGTAAAAACAGGATATACTTCCCAAAAAATAAATAAAGCATGTTTAATAGTTTTTACTAAAGATATGCCTGTAGGCTTCATTATAGATAAATCTAAGGATTCTAAATTTTGGAGACAAGATTTTTTGGGAATGGAAAACAAGATGACTCCTTATAGCCAGTCTAAAGGACTTGTACGTTTGATGGAGGGATTTGTAAATGATAAGTTATCAAAAGAATCCTTAGTCTCAAAATCTGAGCAGGTTAGAATTATAAACAGCTCTATAGAATTGCTTTGTAAATCAGATAAGATTAATGTTGAGGAATTGCAATCTGAAGTATTTCAAGATACGAACATTTTGAACATGTTTGAAGAATATCGCAAAGCATATGAAGAGCATGAGAAAATAAATATAGAAAAATGTTTTGAAATAGACAAAAAAGCATTGACAGTTCCTAAGAAACTACGTAAAATTAAATTGGACGATAACGTAGAATTATGCTTAATGAAAACGGGTAATTTTATAGAACGTGGCTTTGACGAAAATAGTGGCAGAAATTATTATAAAATATATTTTTCAAAAGAAAAATAGACATGAAATAGTTACAACTTATGGATAAATTAGAAGATTAATGTTTCTGTAAATGGAATTTATGTTGTAATATTTGATTGTCAAATGTCTATGTATTACAGGTTTTCTGTTTCATAAGTATAAAAATATAACTATTCTGCTATTCCATACAAGCAATTCTTTGCGTGGTTCAAGAAGCATTCCAAGGATGCTGTTATCCCTGTTGAGGGCCTGACTATGCCAGCATGAAGGACTTAGTGTCTATATTGGAGGGATTATGCTAAGGCTCTCAGGTCTTGACAACTTCTACTACTTACCCATGCTTCATGATATGAGGTATAAGGGCCCTCGTTTTTCAGAGATTATACGTAATACATATCATCGTGCCCCTCTCAACGGTGACATCTATATGTCTCGGGAGCGATTCCAGACACATTGTGGTCATCATAAAACCTATATGTGGTGTTTGGTAAACCCTAAAGCCAACATCGTGATATTCTTCTATGAGGATACGGTAGATAAGTATGGCAATCGGAAGAGTGGTGGTCGTAACCATGTTTATAAGCGTGAGGACTTGTATATAGAGAAAGGTTATGATGCAGAAAAAATCAAGGAGATGCGCAATGACGAGTATACCCGAGGTATCGTAGACAAACTTCAGAATGAGATGTACAACTTGATGGTGAACAAGATGGATGAGTTGCCTAAATTGATGCAGCAAGCATTGAACTATCTCCATAAGTTTTGGAAGCAAGTCTTTGCCTATCGAAACGATGGTGAATATTCCATAGATAACATGGCTGCGGAACGAGCGATGCGGTCCCAGACCATACAGCGCAAGGGCTCGTTGTTCATCGGTAGTGTACAGGGTGCATTGAGATCAGCAATGTACAATACCTTTATCCAGACTTGCAAACAAGTCGGAGTCTCGTTCAGACAATTTTTCAAGGCTTTGCTCAAGGCTGTGAAATCTGGTAGAACGGACTACGAGAACCAGCTTCCGATGACAATCTGCTTGAATTAATGAAATTTTTAGTGAAAGAAATTAAAAAATGAGATTTGCGGGCTTTGCAAAAAGCTTGCAAATAGGGGCGTTGTGACATTTTTGGACGCTTACTTTCTGATGAAATCTTCAAAAAGAAAGGTGCTTTTTGCGTATACTCATGTATTGTAGAAAATTTGGTATAAAATCTGATTCCCTATGATAATCCGATTAAATTAATGAATTTTAGAGTTAAAGGATCATGAATTCTACTGATTTGTATAATTTAAATGTTTCATTCTATGATACCACATGGAGCAATAAGCGAATGGATATGCCAATACAACGTGTTTTGAATGGTATTCGTATTTGCGCATATGGTAAAGAGGTGGATGCAGCACGTGCTTGTCTATTTAATGGTGATAAGCCTGGCTATGATGCCATTAAGGCAAAATTACCAGCAGTTACTTTTTGCGGAACTTTCGAAAAAGGACATAAAGCAGATGAATGCAACCATTATAATAGCTTACTCGTTATTGATATAGATAAATTGGATGAGATCTTGTTTGAAGAAACTAAGAAATATCTACTCGAAGATCCGCATGTTGCTGCTTTTTGGGTTTCTCCTTCAGGGAAAGGATATAAAGGTTTGGTTCATTTAAAATATGATGATTCGTTGATGGAAGTAAATCTGAAAGATAGGCATACCATGGCTTTTAGGCAATTGTTCCTGTATCTGTATGAAAAATATGGGATAGAACTGGATTCCAGCGGTAAGGATATCTGCAGATTATGTTATATGTCTGCCGATGAAGATATTGTCGTAAAAGAACAAGCTGAAGCTTTTGAAGTGAAGCCTGATGTCTTGGATGAAGTTGAAGATAAAACAAAAAAATCATCAACAAAGCAAAATCCAAAGGCAACAGTCATTAGATGTATTGATCCAAAAGACTGGAATGAAATATATGGTAAGGCTACAACATATGTAAATAATGGTGTAAACAGGAGTAAACTGATCTATATATATAAAAAATTGCGTAAAAGGGGTATTTCGATTACCAGTTCGTACGAGAATTGGGTAAAAGTAGCCTATGCAATAGCCTCAAGCGTACATCCTGAAAAAGGAAAAGAATTATTTTTGGATTTTTGCCGTTTAGATGGCATCAATCATGATGAAGTAAGAAGCGAGAGGTTAATATGGAAGGCATATTCGCAAAATCTTGGTAGATGTAGTATTAGTACAATTCTATACTTGGCAAGGGAAAAAGGTATCGTGTTGGATAAGTGAGGCTGCATTTGCGTGTGGTAAATTTTAACATGAAATTTGGTATAGAAGGATATCCTCTCATGTTGTAATAAATTAAGACTCTTTCTCTTCTGTATCTTTATACGTGCATAGCATTCTGCTATACATATCGGTTGTCTAACAAATATCTTTATGCCCATGCCAAGTTCTTTTATAACAAGAGATTTAGTTGTTGATAAATTGATTCGGGAGCGCTGTAAGTATGCCGATTCAAAATCCCAAAGAGAAAAAAAAGACGAATTTCTCAGCAAGATTAGTTTATCTGATACAAAGCATAAGGTAACTGAAATTGAAAAAGAAATCAGATCAATGTTTCCGCCAAGAAAACAGTGGTGTGGTTTGGGAAAACAACGTCAATTGCAGGATTCTGTTACCAGAAATATTTGGAAATTGCGATATACCTATCAAAAAGCAAAGAAAAATCATAGTAATGAATTATGGTATTTAAATTTATGTGACTATGCAGATAAGATTGTGAGGATAGTTTCAAGCTCGGGTTTTGGTATCAGACCGCCAAGAGTAAATGTCATAGAGAAGAAAGTTGATAAAGAACACGGAATAATCGAGTGCCGGCCAGTTTGTACATTTAGCCTGAAAATCAAAATTATCCTATCATTATTGAATAAGTATTTGACAAGAATTTTTGATGGCTACTTTTATGATTGCTCGCATGCGTTTAGATTGCCAAATAAGAGCAGAAATAATCTTCAACATCTCAATGCTGTAACTCTAATCAGAGATTATAGGTTGTCACACTTGGATCAATCATTATTTGTTGCAGAATGCGATATGCAAAAGTTTTATGATACGATAAGTCATCGTATTATTAAAATGCGCTTTTCTTTGCTATTACATAGAGCAGTTAAAGATAATAAGATATCCAGAGATGAAGCGAAAATAGTTAAGCGTTGGTTCTTTTGGTATATAGATTGTTTTAATTTCTTAGACAATGTATATTGTAAAAACAAGCTGCCCTCATCACATCCTTTTTGGAGGAATATAAAAAATCCTTATGGGTATGAGTGCAGGATCAAATGGTTAAACAAGGAGGACTTCGGGGATGGATATAGATCATATGTTAAGATGGCGAGAAAGCGAAAAGGTTTTGTTGGCGTTCCTCAGGGTGGGGCACTCTCTGGTCTGATAGCCAATATCACCATGCACAGTGTAGATAAAGCTGTATATAGTGCAATCAATGATAAAGATGTTTTGTATTGTCGATTTTGTGACGATATGATTTTAATAGGTCCTCAACAGAATGTAGTAAAGGATGTATTTAATGCATATAATCAGGCAGTAATATCAAGTCTTCTTGTTCCACATCCAAATAAAACAATATCATTGGAACATATGAAAGATTTCTGGAAAGGTAAAACAAGAGGACCTTACGAATGGAATGAAAAAGGACATAATGTTTTTCCGTGGATTACATTTGTTGGATTTGATATAAACTGGAAGGGTAATCTTAGAATAAGGGCAGGTTCATTTAAAAGACAGATAGAAAAGCAGAACAAGGTAGCCAATGATTTACTAGTACCTTATGATAAAGGTAAGATTCCTCGATATTGTTCTGCTTCTATAAAGGCAACTTTAGTCAAGAAACTTATTGGCATGAGTGTAGGGCGCATTAACTTATGGGATTACCAAGATAATAAAAATATTCATAGTTGGATGAGTGCTTTTTCCATTCTTGATGAGAATCCATGGTCGTCAAAACAATTAAGAGAATTGGATAGGCATCGTCAAATTGTAATAGCACGAGCCAGCAAAAAAATATCTAAGATAAGATGTACAAATAAGAAACAAAAAGGTAATACAAGAGATCAACAACGCACTGCCTTTATATATTCGGGAAGTCCCTTCAGTTACTATGGACAGTGCTTTATATATAAAAACAAAAAAAGCAAATAAGCTTTCAGCCTCTAATAGGGTTGGCAGTTTTCAAAAATGACAAATTATGAAACTTATTGGAAATTTAGACACTTTAAAAAGAGATGCTTGATGCTATATATAGGATGTATAGGGGGAATACACAATACTTGCCGGAAAATGAGGCTTTAACAAGTGCTGTAGAATCATATTACTCAGACTCAGAAAAGCCTGTAGATAAAATATTGAGAGACAACCAAGTGTATTTTGAATCTTTATCAAATATTGAGATTATATATGTATGGGGAATCTCTTTCTCTAAGGTTGATAAGCCTTATATCAAGAAGATAATTGAGGTGAATGCTGATAAAGCCAACTTGCAATGGTATGTAAGCGCTTATTCTGATACAGATCATGATAGAGCTTTAGACTGTCTTATCTCTTTTGGGATACCAGAATCAAATATACATTTTAAATCAATGGCAGAATTCTTAAAGAGTTCAAGCTTTCATTAGATGTATAACTAATATGGTTAATCATCTTATGATAACTTGATATGGTAGTTGCAGATGCTGGCTAATCATAAGTTGACACAGCTGCAGATATTGAATAAAATAGAATTTATTGATTGTTCAATGTGAGAAACTAATAAGGCGGTCCCATCCCGCACAATCTGGCGCAGACCTTTGATGGTCCGCCAACCTTAGAGCGTAGCGGTTCCGAGCACCGGAGGGCGGTTACATCCTCTCGTTCCTGAGGAAAGAGAGGCTTGGTGAGAAAAGTGGAGCTCTCCTTGCAGGAGAGACGGAGAGGTAGAAAAAATCCTTCTTTAACGGTAAGGAAGGACGGGTAGGTTTTCGAAAAAAGTCTTTTTAAATGGTAAAGAAGGACGGGTTGATTTTAGAAAAAATACTATTATGGCAGATAAACAAGTTTTAGAGCGAATACTCTCAATGCTCCCTGAAGAGTTTCAAGACATTTACTATGATACGATACCAGAGGCAAAGGAGATACACTCGAAGATGGTAGTACTTTCTTCGGAAGTAAGGTTGTGAATGATATGAACATATTCAAGGCACAGAGCCATGCGATTATAGCCAACCGCTATGACCCGTGCCTTGACGATGTAGAGGATAAGGTATATACACGAGATATATTTAGGAGAGACTAAATATCCTCTATGTAACCGAAGATATGATTAGCATCCAGACAAGGACACTCCTTCGGTGTAGTGCCAGGCAAGTCACGATGCCCCACAATCTTCGCTTTCGGGAACAGTTTATGAAGTCTCGTCAAGACATCAACGATTCTTTCCGTCTGCTCGGGCGTACGAGTGTCGCATGGTTTACCATGTTCATCCAAACCTCCCTCATAGCAGATGCCGATAGAACAACGGTTATACGGTCTCGCATGCGCCCCCACTTCGAGTAAGAAGCGATGTTGCGTCATGGTCCCATCCTTTCGGATATAAAAGTGGTAGCCGATGTCATAGAAACCACGGCTCTTGTGGTCCCGGCGAAGCTGTTCCACACTATAGTCTTGATTGCGTCGTGTAGCCGAGCAATGCAACACCAAGAATTTCACGGAGTCGGCAGACATCATCATCTTGCCGTCCTCCACTTTAGAGAGGAGTGCGCGTTCATTCCGCACCATCTCCTCCCCAATACTCAAAGGAAATTTTTCTTTAATCATACCAATTTCTCCTTTCTCATTTCAGAAAAGTAATTTCTCATTTCTAATTTCTAATTAATGTAGCCCATTTCTCATTTCTAATTTCTCATTTCTCATTAGAGTAAGTTCTTGCACGAACTTACTCCTAATGCTGTCAGCGCAGCAATAAGCGCCTGAACAACAGCATTCACGATTGAAACCCAAGAAATCTTCTTGGAACCATTGTTAGGATTTTCATTTTGATTACTCATATACATATAGAATTAAAAGTGAAACATCATTTTGAAAATAAGAATTTGTTAGCGGTAGCCGCACCCGACACGAAGTCGGGCACGGCAGAGCATTTACTAAAGCTCGTTGTCTTCACCTGCTCCGTTATCGGTATTGCCAGAGTTTTCTCCGCCAGATGGAGTGTTTCCTCCGTCACCATCATCCTTACCAGATGTAGGCTTCTTCTTAGCAGCCTCCAAATCCACGGTACCCTCGCCAGCCTTCTCGGCTTTGAGTACAGCAGCCTGAGCACTGCGGCTAGCTACGGACTCAAACTCAGCCTTGCCCAGCAAGTTCTCGAAGTCAACACCCGGAGTGAAAACGATATTCACAGCCTTGATGTTGTCGGCAGTAAATTTCTCGCAACTTTCAGCACCCTCGCTGGAGAGGGAAATCCAAAAATCGCCAAGCTCATCGAGCTGCACCTTCTTACCCTCCAAGAGCATCTCCACCAAGCAGGTGCACATGTCAGAGAGCACGCCTCTCACCTTACCTCGTGTGTAACCACCATGGTCGGCAATGTGTTGTACAAACTTTCTGAACTACATCACCTCGTTCACCTGAGCCTTTGCGTAAGCCAGAGATCCTTTCTCAGGATGGATAGGGTTAGCCAACATGTAAGTGCTATACTTAATCATTCGTTTGCCCATCGTCGGTATGGGGATTGGTATTTCCACATGCAGTTAATGTGTCCGACAAGATTCGTTGTTACTTCCGAACTGCGATGCAAAGGTACAACATAAAAATACCGAAAACAAGAAAGAAAAAACGCTCAAACTTTCTTCTTTCTTTCAGTCTGATAATCAACATAATATAAACAGAAAAAGAAACCATTATGGACATCAATATAACAGGTAATCCTGGCACAGGCAACACCTTTCAAGAGATACATATAGATACGGTACAGAACTATAATCCCAATGCCACCACCGTTATCAACAATAACTATGGTGACAAGCAGAAGCCAGCTCCTGCTACCGAAAAAGTGCTGCAAGATGCAGAGAGAGAGCAGCGTAAGGCTGAAATCATGGATTATGTAGCTAAACTTAAGAACTATGTGGCAAAGGATTGGAAAAATCGCTATGAATCTTTATGGAAAGAGATTCTTGCTCTCCCTGAGGTCAATGCAGAGGTCTATGAGCCTGGCAGACAGCAAGGCACCACCTTTAATCGCAACCTCATTGCCAATATATTATATATAATGTGTAATGATGGGGTGATTGTAGAGACAAATGCCACCAAACTCACGGAGGAGCTCGAAGGAGACAAAGACCACCCTGTTAGGGCAAAGTTAAAAGAGAATCCGGTTAATCGAGACATCACAGATAAGATTCTCTCTCTCTTGTCTCGCCACTAATCATATATTTTAACCTAAAATAATGAGATACTATGGAAATCAATATCAATGGTAATCCTGGCTCAGGCAATCGCTATGATGATGTCAAAATTCATCAAGTAGGCAGCTATAATCCCAACGCCACGGAAGTTCATATCCACCAACAGATAGGTGGTCAGAATAGCAGAATGGCAAGCTGGTTTCGAAAATTGAAGGAAGAGATAGACCACGATGACAAACTTCAGAAGAAGATGGCTGACATCATGCGTTATCGTACTAAGTTGCCCCATACTTTAGGGTTGAAGAGAAAACTACAGGACGGTGGATATAACAAGACAGCCATCGACAAGGCTTGTCGCTTAAAACAAGGTTATGCCAAAAAGGCAACTAAATACCAGTATTATGAGATGGCAAACCGTATAGACGACTATCTCTTCGCCATCTTGAGCAATCGTTTTGATGACTACGTCTATCCCCTGATAGTAAATCAGAGACCTCTTGCTGACATCAAGCAAGCGGTTTCCGAGCAGGTCATCATTCCAGTCATGAAAGAACTGAATGAGAATGGGGAAGACGATATTTATCTCTGCTATACCACAGACGACATCTTAGGTATGCTCTATTATCTCACAGGCAATTGTCACATTAATTGGGCTAATTACGATGTATAATCCTGCTTTCGATCCATTCAATGGCATCTACCGAATGCTCAATATCTTGAAGCATTTTGATACCCACGAAATCGTGGAGGTGGATCGCCTGCGCATCTATGATTTCTATCTGCTTTTTCCCTATAAGGCATACATGATTCGCTTTAAAAAGACGGAGGCAGACTGGAAAAAACAACTGTCGAAGTTTGTGAAAGAGAAAAAGGCTAATCCTTATAATAAGACCATCAATGACCGCCGTCTATTCTCGCAGCTCCTGCGCTATCAGATGATAGCCCTGAGCCATATCGCAAGTTATGGACTCATCGATCCGCAACTATTGTTGCAACAGAAAGTCAAGGTCTCCGATGTAGCCAAGATGCAGCAAGTGATGTCTCAATTGGAAGAGATGTCAGATGAGGAGAATAATGTCATTTCCTGGCTCAATTCTTGTTTCCGTACCATACCGCTTGCAGGAACGTACGGATTGAAATATCGAACTCAATTATTAGAATTTAAATACGATGGCTGTTAGTTTCTTTGTCAACCGCCTCTATGTGCTCACCACCGATGGCAAGGTGGCTTATGATGAGCCTTTCCATCACGGAGTCAATATCATTCGTGGTGCCAACAGCAGTGGAAAATCCACCATTACCCACCTCCTATTCTATGGTTTGGGTGGAGAATATACCCAGTTTGTCACCCAGGCGCGCCATTGCTCCCGAGTGATGGTAGAGGTTAGTTTGGATGATGCAGTCCTTACGCTTTCTCGTCCCATCGAAATGGATACAGATGGCAGGGTTCTCACCCAGCGAGGTATGACCATCTATTGGGGCACACTTGATGAGGCTCTTCAGGGTAACTGCGAATCAGGCACATTCGGCTTTAAGATCTCTGCCAAGACAAAGAGTTACTCCAATGTGCTCTTTGAGGTGATGGGTATGCCCATCGTGCAGGGAGACAACAATATCACCATGCACCAGTTGCTTCGTCTGCTCTATATCGACCAGGAATCGCCAACCGCATCCCTGTTTTATTATGAGCAATTCGACAAGCAGACCACTCGTGAAACCGTAGCAGACCTCCTGTTGGGCATCTTCGATGAGGAACTTTATGCTGCCAAGTTGAGACAGAAAGAACTGGAAGCAGAACTCTCTGATGTCAAGATAGAACTGCGAGCCTTAGGCAACTCCTTGGATACCAGACAACGCTCCACGGAGTTTATACAAGGCGAGATTGACCATCGAAATAAGGAGATGGAGCAGATGGCGGAGAAAATCCAGCAACTTCGTCGAGGGGAAGATGTAGAAAAGCAGTATAAGCCTCAGACAGAAAAATGGAAGGAAGAAGTAAGAAAGTTAGAGAAAATGTGTGAGAAAGAAGAGGAAAACATCGCCCTCTTGCAATATGATATAGAAGATACAGATATGTTTGTTGCCGAGCTGACTCGTAAACAGGAGGCTTTGAGACATTCAGTTAGCACGAGGGAAATCTTGGGAAATCTCCGCTTGGAATATTGTCCAGAGTGTCTTTCTCCACTTCCGCAAGATACACCAGAGGGAACCTGTCATCTGTGCCGACAGAAGACAGATAATCACATGGGCATCACCCAGGCAAAACGCCTTATCGCTGAGATTAGCTTCCAGAAACAAGAGTCGGAGACTATCCTTCGCAAGGATAAGGAAGAGCTGACGACAGCCAAGGCTAAGCTCAGGAGCCTGAAGGTGAAGCGAAAAACAGCTCGCCACAATCTCGACGAGTTGTTGGGTAATGCACGCAGCAGCGTAGCAGGTGCCATAGAAGACTTGAACTATCAGAAAGGACAGTTGAATGGCGAGCTGCAACAATTTTATACGATGCTGGAACTGGCAGAGAAATACGAGCAGTTGACAGCCCAGAAGACACAGCTTGAAGCAGAGATGGAGAAGAACAAAAGCTATATCCATGCAAAGCATTCGAAGCAAGAAAATCGCCGCTCTGAAGTCATGAAAAAGATACAGGAACATGCCGCTTATTTCCTCAATAATGATATGGACAGACAGAAAGACTTCAAGGAAGCAAGTCCATCTGATATCATGGTAGATTTCCCAAACAACATGGTGTTCTTGAAAGACCGCTATGCCAAGTACAGTGCCTCCTCCGCATTCTTCCTGAAGTTGGTGGCACGCTTCTCCCTCTTCTTTGCCTCACTGGACATCGACTGGATGCGCTATCCCCGTTTCATCTTTGCCGACAACATGGAGGATAAGGGAATAGAGGAAGATCGAGCACGGAAATTCCAAAAAACATTGATTGCCCGATTGAAGGGTCGATACGATACGGATAGCTATCAAGTCATCTACACCACCTCCTATATCACAGACGATTTAGACCATAGTGAATATGTGGTAGGCGAGCATTATGATATCAATCATAAAAGCTTGAAAAACGTGTGAAAAAATGAAACAGGCTTCAATGGTCAATGAAGTAAGCTTCGTTGGTCGATGAAATAGGCTTCGGGAAGGAATGAAGCCTATTGCGTTAAAACCAACAAAAAACATTCCCGTCCCACAAAAAAAGTTTCAGCAAGTCTTCCCCCTGCGGGTTCATCCCCGCTAAAACAACCCTGGCGAGGGCTTTGATGCCCCGCCAATCAAAGAGCGAAGCGGTTAAGAGCGACAGGAGGAGCGGTTACATCTCTTGCCCTTTTGGTACTTAAAGTGACCGCTTACAGAATGCAGAATATGCAAATGTATTGTATGTCTGTATTCTATGCAAATATAAATATTGATGAAAATGAATATCGTAAATGTCTTTTTAGGCTCATCATTTAAGTTGATGTATGCTCGCAAAAGTGTTGGAAATTTTATCCGCAAGTTAAATGACAAGTGGATGGAGAGAGGTGTGCGCGTATGTTTGAAGATTTGGGAAGATTTCCGTACGGTGTATGAGGATAAGTCGAAGCAGGATGAGTATATTGACGAGTTGGTTATTCCAAGTCAGATATGTGTGTTCATGTATGATGATTGCATTAACCCATATACAGAAAAGGAGCTAAATGCGAAAATTGCACAAGATGTATCACAAGTACATGTGTTGCATATTCCATCAAAAGAAGGTCTGTGGCATGAAGCGAAGGAGGTGGAAAGTAAACTACAAAGTATACAATTAAGTGTGACAGAGGTCAAAGAAATAAAGCAAATTGATGTTATTATTTCTACCTTAGTAGAAGACTATATCAAATCAAAAGGTTGGGAAAATGGGAAAATGTCACAAATGCAAAAAAAGACTTTCTATACCACGATTCCATCTGATTTACAAATGGAAGAGAATGAGTTTGAGGATGCAATACGTGTGGTAGATGATTTGTGCCAAGAAATGTTGCATACAAGGTGTATATTGTTTCCCAAGCAAAAGAAAGATTTGCTAAAAATCACCGATCACTATATTCCATTTATGAAAAAGGAAGCAAGTCCAAATGATTTGGAGGAATTTCAGTATGCCATAGATTTGCAGCATGCTTCAAATCAAAAGAAACCTGCTATCACTTTATTTACTAAAGGGGCAATTTTTCGCAATAATGAGCAAGTGGCAAATCTATTAAATGGAAAGGATTTATTCAGCGTAACTGTAAGAAACTATGATACTGTAAAATGGAGAATCTTGCTGTGGTTGCTGCATCAGCAGACAGGCTTTTTGCCTTCAACTAAGATGAGAGAGTTTAATTTCAAGGATAAATGTCTTTATCTTTACGATAAACCCATAATATCTCTAACTGAGGTAGATAAAAGTGGGATGGCTGAAAAAATAGAGCATGAATTGAAGGCAAAAAAACATGAGCTTAGTCAGTTGAGTGGATTGATGGATCTTGATAGTATTCGCACATTCAATCAATTAGAGGCTGAGACAGATTCCTTGGAGAAAAAATTATTGATGACAATGATTAAGGTCATTAATGATTGGATCTTTGAAGAGGTTCGTTTCAGTGATGGTGAAGCGACAGATATAGGCATTCATGATTTCAAGCAAAAAGTGGATTTACAAGGTGAAATCCTTGAAGATGCTATTCGTCGGGCTGATGATGTTGTTGCAAATTTGAGAAAAGCATTCAATGAGCTTGATGACGAAGAAAAGAAATTAAGCGGACAATTGTTTGTTGGTAATAAAACGTTAGAAGTAGATGTTGCAACGAAAATAAAAGATATTCGGATGAAGAAGGAATTTCTGTTGCGCACTATGATCAAGAATAGAGCTGCAAATCCTTTGTTGTTGCTCAGTAACCAACTTTATACGGTAGCCTTGTTTGATACATTCTTAGAGGGAAATTCACAACTTAAGGAAGAGGATGAGTTGTATCTTAGGATTCTTAATGATGCAGACAAGTTTGGGTATAAGAGCCCGCAGATCGAGGTTGCAAGACTGAATTATGGTAATGCTTTAAGTAGAAAAAATGATTTGAAAGGTGCGTATCAGTATTATACGAAGGCTATAGAAAACCTTAGGCATTTTCCTGATGATAGCAAGTATATTCGTGAGGTTAAGACGCATGTTTATATCACAACAATTCAATCGTTGGCAAGTGTAGATTTGAAAAGAAAAGAAATACATGATCTTCTAGGTGAATTGAAAGATTTGATAGCAGATTGGAAAAAGGCAGATTATGATTGTAGAGTTTTGGAAGGTGCATTTCATGCAACATGTTTAAGTACTGTAATAGCAGACTTCGCATCATCTTGTCACATAGCAGAAGGGGCATATGTTTTTTTCATTAATTTGGATAGCCATAATGATATACCTATAGAAGATGAACTATATCATGAAGCCTTCTGCTATTTGCCCATTATAATTGCAGGATATTATATTGATAGGATTGGTGAATGGATAAATAATGAGGATTCAAACAAATATAGTTCGAGATGTGTAGATTTATGTAATCGTGCTATTGTAAATGCTCGAAAGCTTGCAGATTGGGATAATGTTATGTCTATGGAAATGTTAGGTCGTGCTTATCATCAGTTAGGTTTTTTGCATGCCAACAGCTACAATATTGATTTATGGAATGTTGCAAGAAAATATTATGATAAGGCATATGAGATTCGTAAATGGTTAAGCGCTGTGACTTTGGATGTGTCGGATGAGGCAAACTTGGCAGAGACATCGGTTAATTTTGGTGCATTATATTTGCAATTCGGACAAGCTGTAAATAGTAAACAAATTGTTGTAAAATTGAAAAATGGAGCTAATGTGGATTTATTCGCAATAGCGATGGATTATGCACAAAAGGCAGTAGATATCTATGGCAAACTTATACGAATTGGAGAAGAAGAATCGGAATTATGTTATTACAAAGCCATCCAGTTAAAAGGCAGCATTCATTACGTGTATGGAAAGTTGAAATATCCGAATGCCAACTTGCAAGAAGGCATAAAATTATTGAAGGCGGCATATCACTGGCATAAAAAACATCCTCAAAACACATATAATGATACATTTGAAGGAGTGTCTGGTTTGATTTTAAGACATGAAGGCTTGATAAGGTGATAAAAAAGATATATTGTAACCATCTATTTCTCCACATTGCACGCTAAAAAATGACTTTTATCACCACACAAAGTATTATTTTCGTCAAATATGGTCCAGAATTAGTAATGAACCAGCCCGCCTCTATGACTTAAGAAGTCATTATGCAGTATCCAACATCACACAGTGGAAAGGTTTGGGATATGGCATCCATGATAAGCTTCTATACCTAAGTCGTTCGATGGGACATCGCTCCATAGCAAGTACATACTGGTATTTTAATCTCTCTCCAGGTCTAGCAGACAAACTGAGGCAATTAACTGAGACTTCCTTCAACAGTCTCCTACCAAAAATAGAAGATTATGAAGAAGACTAACAATGCCATCAGAGAAATATCCAGATATACATATGACTGGATAACATCGTATGTCCCAACATTACGAACCAATAGTAATCATACAACTCGCAACTACAAGATTGCAGTCAATCTGTATATTGCCTATATAGAGGAACTTGGGTATGACGAGACAAACTTCAACACAAACTGCTTTGCTGCCAATATAGTGACACAGTGGCTGACCTGGTTAAAGGAAAGCCGAAAGTGTTCCAGCAAGACGTGCAATTGCCGTTTGGCTTCTATTAAGAGCCTTCTCAAGTACTTTGGTATCAGAAATCCGACTTACAGGTATCTGTATCAAGATGTTGCAAACAGTGTAAAGCATCTGAAAGAAGCAAAAAGTAAAGTTCAGGCATAACTAGAGAAGCTGTAAAAGCAATCTTTTCTATTCCCGATACGAAAACCAGAAAAGGCCTGAGAGACTTAACTCTTATGGAACTTGAATACGGAACGGCAACTCGTATTGACGAAGTACTATCACTTAAAATCAGACAGATAAATCTGAAGGCAGATAAGCCATATATCACAGTTATTGGCAAGGGTAGCAAAATCAGAAGTGCCTATTTGATGTCAGGCTTAGTTACCACCCTGAAAAAATACATTGGTACATTTCATGGGGAGGAACCAAATCCTAATGACTATCTCTTTTACTCATCCTGGCATGGTGAAAAAGCCAAATTATCACAAAAAGCAGTAAGAAAGAGACTGAAGGTATATGCAGCCAAAGCTCATGAGATATGTCTAGACGTCCCGCTGGATCTGCATAGCCACATGTGGAGACATGCTAAAGCCACACATTGGCTGGAAGATGGAATCAACATTGTAGAAATCAGCAAACTGTTGGGGCATGAGAGTTTAGAGACAACTATGAAGTATCAAGATATAACAACCAAGCAACAATTGGCGGCATTAGCAACGATTGAAGAGGAGAAGAGTTCTTCCGCCGTAAAGCTATGGAAACTACCAGGTGCTGGAAATATCCGTGATTATTTCAATTTCATCTAATATTTATCCCAACTTTTTGACTATATCTAAGCATAAGCCAAGGTCTTAAGTTGGAAAGTTGGGATAAAACTAAAGTTGGGATAACTGGCATTATCCAAAAGTTGTGATAATCCGATCGAACGCCTGATCCGTGACATGGTGATGGGTAAGAAGGCTTATTTGTTTTGTCGTGACATGGATGCCTGTAAACGTGCAGCAATGATGTACTCCTTGTTTGGAGCATGTAAGGTGCTAGATAAAAATCCTGAGCGTTGGCTTTGTTATGTGTTGAAGCACATAGATTCTACGCCTGAGGATAAGTATTATACTCTTCTTCCTGAGTTCTGGGAAGATGAGGAACAATAAAAATGAATTTCAAATTTAGTCAAATTAAGGTATAACCTCCATTAGCTTGTGCTGATGGAGGGCTAAACTTTGTATTCTTGTCTCAAAATTAGAAAAATGATGCCGCCGTGCAAAGTTACAATATTATTTTGAGATATGCAATACGGCGTTGAGCGGATACTTACGATGATTCAGAAGATAGATGATTATGTGGCACGAGTGTTTACAAATGATATGTTTCCATATTTTGCACTCAGATGTTGGATTCTCCTTGGTTGATGATAAAGATAGAGCAGCCTTAGTACGTCCTTATCTGTTGAATAACAAACTTTCTAGAATAAGCGATGATGTGCCCATGCTTTATCGTACGGCATTCGAGGGGCGTTATCCGAATCTAGGTCTGTTGTTAAACCGACCTAGTGTATCTACATTTCATTCTGTTCTGAATAAAAACCTCTATAAGTTTACGACTGTTGCCGACAGCAATCGAGTGGAATTCTACAACACTTTTACGCCAAAGGATTACAGGCGAAGCTTCTATGCTTTGATGTCAGTAAAAGAGAAAATTAAATACAACCAACGAGGCTATGAGGTGGAGGCAAACAAAGACTACATTCCGATGGGATTCACTTACGATACTTATTTGACAGAAAATGTTGTTGACTCTTTGCTGAATGCTCAAGGTAAGTTTGATGTTCCGTATGTTATGCTATCCCATTTGGTTGTTCCAAAAGAAGAGGAGACCATTTTTGCCAAGTATTTGGAAAAAAGCAATGCTAAGGTTTTGACTAACAATGTAGATAGTGTTGTAAAGGAACGAAGAATGGCAGCTTCTGTAAGTTTTAGAGGTGATACAAAGGGTTTCGTGTCTGAGATATTTTTGCCAGAGGACAATTTTGTATTCTATAGTGTTCCTGCCGACAACGGATTTACAGCTTATGTAGATGGAAAACAAACGTTATTACATCAAGTGAACTTGGGACTATCGTCCGTGTTTGTTCCCAAGGGTAAGCATGAGGTGCAATTTAAGTTTATGCCAGCAGGCATGAAAGAAGGAATGATGGCTAGTGTGGCAATGCTAGTGATATTGCTGCTTGTAGGCTGGAATGAAAAAATAAAGTTGAGAAAAAAATGATTGATATACAATGAAAAAAGTATTAATATTTGCAGGCGGTACAGGTAGTATTGCCTTACAAACTGGGTTGCATCAACTTTAGGGCAACTTTAAAGTATGTAATAAGCATATTGCTTGCAATTTGAAACCACTCAGACTTTTTAGAGTAGACTCATATGATTTTTTATGAAATGACGTTATGGAAATGACAACAAAAGAAGAATTACAACAGGTGACATCTCTGTGTAGAGAGATGTTCGTGAAGAAGACTCAGGATTATGGCGCTTCTTGGCGCATAATGCGTCCTAAGTCCATAACTGATCAAATTTATATCAAGGCAAATAGAATTCGAACCTTGGAGGAAACTGGGGAGTGTCTTGTCGGAGAAGGCATAATTCCTGAGTTTATAGGCATCGTTAACTATGGCATTATGGGACTTATCCAACTGAAGTTTGGATATGCCAATGATGTTGATATGGACAATGATAAGGTGATTGAACTTTATGATTCTTATATATGCAAAACGTTAGAGTTATTGGATAAGAAAAATCATGATTACGGGGAGGCGTGGAGACTAATGAGAATTTCAAGTTATGTTGATTTGATATTGATGAAGATAAAGCGAACCAAGCAAATCGAAGACCATGACGGCAAGACATTAGTGTCAGAAGGTATAGATGCTAATTACATGGATATGGTAAATTATAGTTTGTTTGGTTTGATTAAATTGATTTGTGAGGAAAAATAAAATTAATGGATAATAATATAAAATCAAAAACATTATCAGGATTAGTGTGGCAATTTTTGCAGAAGATAATTTCTCAGCTGTTTAGTTTCGTAATAACAGTAGTATTAGCTCGATTACTAGCTCCTGAAGATTATGGTGTGGTGGCGTTGGCTTGTATGTTTAACATCCTTGTGGGTATATTTATCTCAGGAAGTATGGATGCAGCCTTGATTCAAAAGAAAGATGCGGACGAGTTAGACTATAATACTGTATTTTACTCTTCACTCTTTATGAGTTTTGTCATTTATGGTGTAGTATATTTTGGATCGCCATATTTTGCAAGTCTATATCATAACGACTTGATTTGCCCTGTGATGCGTGTCTTGGCTCTTACCATGCCAATTGGTGCTTTGGCGATGGTACAAAATGCAGTTATTTCTAGGCAGATGGAGTTTAAAAAGTTCTTTTGTTCCAGTCTTATAGGTCAGGTAATTTCAGCTGTTATAGGAGTTGTGATGGCTTACCAAGGGTTTGGACCTTGGGCTCTTGTCGCTCAACAAATTGCCAGCACGATAACAAATACCATGGTCATGTTTTGTATAGTGAGATGGCATCCAAAACTGCAATTTTCATGGGATAGATTTCTTATTTTATTTAATTTTGCTTGGAAAAAAACGACGTCAAGTTTTATTGGGACATTGTGTGACCAGCTAAAAGGTTATTTGATAGGTTTTAAATACACGACTGCAGACTTGGCTTTTTTCAATAGAGGCGAAGGACTTCCCCAGATGTTTAATACTAATATTTCGGGTACGATAAATACTGTACTATTTCCTGCTTTATCTCAGTTGCAAAATGACAGGGAGGCAGTAAAGCGAGGTATGAGACGAGCAATGATGACAAGTAGTTATATATTGTCTCCTATATTTATTGGTTTGGCTGCAACGTCAGACAAGATAGTCCCTTTATTGTATTCATCAAAGTGGAATCCAGCGATACCTTTCATGCAGTTGGCTTGTTTTACAAGTATAGTTGTCGTTCTGAATAATGCGAATTTGCAGTCGATTTTTGCTGTAGGGAAATCTGGTGAAGTATTGAAGCTGGAGTTTTATAAAAAGCCGGTAATGATAGCCTTGTTGTTTGGAGGTATTTATTTCGGGCCAATTGGCATTTCGGCAGCCATGTTTCTGTATAGCTTTTATGTACTTTATATGAATACAAGACCTAATGTAAAGTACTTGAATTATTCTTTATTAGAGCAAGTGAATGATGTAAAATATGGACTTATATTTTCTTTTGTTATGGCACTGGTCGTATATGGCGTAGGATTATTTATTGGCAACATTATTCTGTCTTTGTGTATTCAGATACCTTTGGGTATTACTATCTATGTAGGCTTGTCAGAAGCAATAAAACCTGAGGCATATATTTTCGCAAGGAGTATTTTACTGGAACAATATCGCAAACGTTTTAAAAAATAAAAAATGATGATTTTTCAAAAACTAAAGTATTTGATAGAACCTTTATATAATAAGGTAAGGGATTTTTGCATAAAATGTTTTTATTATCTTCCTGTCAAGTCTAACAAAATCGTGTTTATCCAAGGTTGTGGTGGAGGTTATCGCTGTAATCTAAAATATATAGCTGAAGAGATTCATCGTCAAAATCTTTCATACGATATGGTGTGGATGGTTGAACATTATGATATAGAGATACCCAAATTTATTCGTAAGGTGAAGTACAATAGAATAAGAGCGGTGTATGAGTTGGCGACAGCTCATGTCATGATAAATAATTCCAAGTCTCTTTATCCAGTTAAGAAAAAGAAAGGGCAGGTGTTCATTTACATCCCTCATGGTCAACCAGGTTGTAAGTGTGCTGAAGGTGATGCGGTTTTGCCAGAGAATTGGATTAAGAATAGCAAACGGCATTCTGCCTTGACAGACATTTTTGTTTCAATGGGGACATATCATACACAAGTACTGAAAGATACTTTTTGGGTTCCTAAAAATGCAGAGATATGGGAAATCGGATTTCCTCGCAATGATCAATACTATCACGATTCTTCTATGAAGCAAGCGGAGATACGCAGTAAACTAAACATTCCGGATGGAATGAAAATTGCTTTCTATGCTCCGACATTTCGTGATAGTGGCACAATAGAGGCCTATGATTTAGACCTTCATCGTGTTTTGGATACTTTAGAGAAAAAGACTGGAGATAAGTGGATGTTTTTTATAACATTGCATCCTTGTTTTGAATGGTTCAAGCATCCTCCATACGATTTTGGAGAGCGTATTTGGAATATGACATATTATACGGATATCCATGAGCTATTATTGATTGCGGACATAGCTATAAGTGATTATTCAAGTGTGGCATTGGATTTTAGCAATACTCGTAAACCGGTATTCCTCTATGCTTCCGATATAGACAAATATACGGCCATGCGTGGCTTGAAGCCGATGTATTATCATTTGCCGTTTGCTTTATGTAAAAATAATGATGAGATAGAGGTTGCAATAAAAAAATTCAGCATGGCTGATTATTCAAGAAAATTAGATGAATTCTATCATGTTTATGGTAGTTTTGATGATGGTCATGCTTCGGAGAGATTTGTTAGTAAATTAAAACAATTAATTCAATGATAAAAATATCTATAATAATTCCAGTGTACCAAGTGGAACAATATATTGAAGCTTGCTTGAATTCTGTTGCCTCTCAAACAATGACAAAAGAATTGGAATGTCTTGTGGTAGATGATTGCGGAAGTGACGGAAGCCTAGATGTTGCAAAGAGGTTTATAGCTTCTTATAGTGGAGATATAAAGTTTAGGTTGATTCAACGTGAATGTAATGGGGGACTTTCTGCGGCTCGTAATACTGGTATAAACGAAGCAAAAGGTGAATATGTCTATTTCTTGGACAGTGATGATGCCATTACGTCAGGATGCATGGAGGAAATGTGGAGTTTGGTAGATAAATATGGTTCGGTTGATTTAGTTCAATCAACTTCTACTGAAGAAGAGTCGGAACTCGATAAAAAAGGTCCATATTCTTTTCCGCAATACACAACAGATAGTAAGTTGATAAAGAACTTTCTCCTGACATATAATGGAGATATTATAGGAGCACAGGGACGTTTGGTAAAAACGAGTTTGATAAAGTCAAATAAGTTGTTTTTTAAAGAAGGAATAATTCACGAAGACAATCATTGGTCTTTCTTCTTGGCAAAGTTTGTAAAATCAATGGCATTTGATAATCATAAAACTTATTTCCATAGGTATAATCCTTCTTCTATAACAAACAATGTAAATGTTGCCAAAGAAGCTTTTTCATATAAAATAATAATAAATGATTTTTCACATAATATTGATTCTTTTTTGTCAGGAAGGCAAAAAGAATTAACATTATGTAATCTTCTTACTTCGTTTGCTTATTTAAATGCCAATGAAAGAAAAGAAATGGTTCGAATTTTTATGCATTCTAATGGAATGTTGGAAAAGTTGTTGTTGTTTTGTTATTTAAATATGTGTGGTAAATATTTGAAAAACAAACTTCTTCATTTGTTAATTAGACTTTATAAGATATATGATTGAGAAGAATTCATTAAAAATAAATATTGTTGGAGATTTTTGTTCAAAGAATGTCTCTAATTTGAAATTTGGTCGAAAATTAGACTTACGATTAAAAGAAGGTAATCTTAATGTTGTGAATTTTGAAGCCCCTATATCGATACCTAAATGCAATCCCTCTCATAAAAGTGGGCCGCATTTATCGCAGTCAGTTGAAAGTCCTTCATTTTTAGAAAGAAATGGTTTTAATGTAATATCTTTAGCTAATAATCATATTTTGGATTATGGAGAAGAAGCAGCTAAGGCTACAATTAAAGCTTTTAATTCCTCTACAATATTGGGGATTGGTAATTTTCATGATGCTTATGAGGCTCGATATCTTGATGTACATGGAATCCGTATTGGTCTAATAGCAATTGTGCAGTGTGAGTTCGGAGTACATGTTGATGAAAGTTTTAAAAATGAATTGGGGGTAGCTTGGATGTGTCATCCTTATGTTGATGAACAAATTATTAAGGCTCGAAAAGAATGTGATTATTTAATTGTGATTCCACATGCAGGTTTAGAACTTTTTGATTTGCCATTGCCAGAGCTTAAGTCTTTGTATCGCCATTTTATAGATATGGGAGCTGATGCTGTTATTGGTGGGCATCCACATGTTCCTCAATGCTGGGAAATATATAAAGAGCATCCAATTGTTTATAGCTTAGGTAATTTCTGTTTTGATGATAATTGTATTGATAAGCTATGGTATTTTGGACTTATAGCAGAACTGATATGTAAGGACGGACATGTTTCCTTAATCGTTGAGTTAATACATTATGATGCTAAAAATTCAATTGTGGAATTATCTAATAATGCTGAAATATTAGTTCATATAGAAAAAGTAAATAAACTTTTTAAAAATGAAGAAAAATATTTGGAAACAGTTAATAAACATTGTATAGAAATGCTATCAACTTATCGAGAGCTTAATGAAATGAGTGGTTATTTTAAGCCGAATTTTAAAAAAATGTTCCGATTAATCTTGTCAATTTTAAAACGAAAAATATTAAAGTTTCCAGAGTTAGCATTTGATGAATCTCATTATATTAATAACATTCGCTGCGAATCTCATAGATGGGTACAGTCGAGAATTTTTGAATTAACAAAAACTACAGAATAAATGAAAATTATAGACACGTTAAAAAAAAGTTTTATTCATTCCATCTATGCCAATACAAAATTTTGGCTGCGTTTTCATTTCGCTCCAAAGGGCATTGCGAATGAATTACATAAAAGTTTGGTTGGGTACGATATAGATTGGAAGAGTCCTCAAACCTTAAACGAGAAAATTAATTGGATGAAATTCAATTATGACACTTCTGTTTGGACACGTTTGGCAGACAAGTATCTTGTTCGAGATTATGTTAAGCAACGCATAGGTGAAGATGCTTTGGTTAAATTGTATGGTGTTTGGAAAGATGCTAACGATATAGATTTTGATAAACTTCCCAATCAGTTTATCCTAAAGACGAATCATGGTGCAGGAACTATCTTGCCAGTATTTGATAAATCGAAGTTGGATATACCTGCAACAAGGTCGAAATTAAATGAATGGTTGAAACTAAGGTTTGGCTATGAAACAATGGAACCTCATTATCTTAAAATAGAGCCTTTGATTATAGCAGAACAATTACTGGAAAATGATTGTGAATTTTCAAAATCATTGGCAGATTATAAAGTCTACTGCTTTGACGGAAAGCCTTTCTGTATATTGGTTTGCACCGATAGAGTGATTGGACATCAATCTCGTTTTTCTTATTACGATTGTAATTGGCATCTGATGTCAGAAGTATTAAATAAACAGCTTCGAGGAACAGATATTGAGATACCTAAACCAGATAATCTATCACAATTACTTGATTATGCATCAAAATTGGCTCAAGGACATCCTCAAGTTCGTGTAGATTTTTATATAGTTGGAGGCAAAATTTACTTTGGTGAAATGACTTTTACGTCGGAAGGAGGATATGATGGGGATGTCACCAAAGAGTTTTGCTTGAAAATGGGTTCTAAGATAACTTTACCTGAGAAATAAAATCAGTTAATGTTTATAAAGAAGTATTCTTATGGAGATGAAGTTAAAATATGCAAGAGGGATATCGTATTCTCAATTGTATAATGACAGCAACGAGACGGTTGATAGTTTGCTTGATGGATTGCCAACATGTGAATCTGTATTATGGCTTACATATATAGGGAATCGTAAGGTAAATATGACTATTTCCGAAAACGAATACAATATCATTTGTCCTTTGTTATTTCAATTTGATTCAGATTTGAGAGATAGAATCATAAAATTCATGGGACCTGTAGGACAACCAACAGACCAATTTATTGATTTGCCCCCTTTGTTGAAAACAGTGGAGTATTTATTGAACCATTCCAATTATGAAAGTAGAGAATTAACAAAGGAAGATAAAGGGCGGTTGTTTAAAGCGTATCTCATCTTTTGTGATGAGTTCTTGATTCACCAAGATGAAAAATTTATCCTTAAATCCTATACTGCAGATGATATGCTACGATATTATATGCCATTTGCTTTAAGAATGAATAAAGTGTTGGGTGTGGTAGATCCTTTGATAGAATTGCCTAAAAGCAAGATGTTCTTGATTGATTTTCCAAAGAAAGACACTTTGTTCGCATCATATGTTTCAACTTATCTTAAAGCGAAGGGTTGCCAATCTTCTTCACAGTATATGCAACAATTGTTCTCTTTGGTAGATTCACTTTTGTTCAATGAGCAGAAAACAAATGTTATTAAGATTGCTCCAGAATCACAATGCGTAATATGTGATTTTCTTGATAATTTTTGTGTAAATTTACAAGATGTCAACTCAACAATTAATATTCAAGAATATCCATTATATAAAATTTCTGATGATACTTATTGTGTTTTGTATATAAAATTCTTTGTGAATAAGTTTTTCCGTTCTTTGCTGTTTGATATGGCAAAAGAATTAGAAAAGCAGAAGATTCTATGGACAAAGGGAGTATCTGCTTATGTACAACTCAAGCAATTGGTTGGGCAAAAATTTATTGAACAATATTTGTTTTATGATGTCATAAATCGTGTGTTGGCATCTTCAAAATACAAGAAAGTAACAGGGGAACAACTGAATACTATAGGACCAGGCTTGCCTGATTATTATGCAAGAAAAGCTAATCGGATATTTATTTTTGAGTTTAAGGATATTCAGTTGAATGCAAAAATTATAGAATCTAATGATTATGATACGATTATAAGTGCTGTAGAAAAAGAATTGGTGGAAAATGAAAAGGGGCGCCCGAAAGGTGTTACCCAACTGGCAAATGATATAGAAAAGCATCTTTATAAGTTAGTAGGAAAAGGTAGTAAAGACGAATTAATATCTGTATATCCAATATTGGTTTATACGGATAGTTGTTTCGATATAGAAGGCTTTAATTATTATTTGAACAATAGATTTCGAGAAATAATCTCAGAGCGAAATATTGATGACATGGTAAGGGTGAAAGACTTGGTTATGGTTAACATTGATGCTCTTATTATGTTTGAAAAAGTTTTTGTAGACAAGAAACTAAAATTTGATGTTTTATTAAATGAATACATTTCGTATAAAGAAAGTAAGAATGAGTATCAAGTGGTTCCGTTTGGCAAGTATTTATTCCAAAGGGCAAAAGCTAAAGGATACTTTTATAAAGCTTCGTATCTTGTTCGAGAAACCATTAACCAGCTGGAAAGGTTATATGGAGAGTCTGAAAACTAACATAAAAAAGCCATTCTTTTTTGTTCTGATAGTATGGTTAGGGCTTTCTGTTCTCGTTTGCCGTTTGGCAAGATGGAATGAAAATAAGGGAAGAACGTTAGAATATAATGTTCATATAATACAGTGCTCTAAGGAAAAGGATGATTCTATATGGAAGAAACAAGTGTTGGACGAGTTGGCTGATATGCGACAGTTTAAAATGATGTGTTCTATCAAGTTAGATTCTTTGAATAAGAAGATGACTAGAACTATAGTAGAGTTACGAGAAGTAAATAAGAGATTAAAAACGACAAAATTCAAATAATATGTTTGATTTTACTAATTATACATACAGCGGCATGTTGGCCATAGTCGCAGCAGTCTTTGGTATCGCATATCCTTTGATAAACAGTAGCATAGAGCGAATTGATGAAAAATATGATTCTTCGATGTTAACTTTGAGGTTTTCTAATGAATTTCATTTTAATCTCTTCAAATGGCTACTTGCTGTCAACTTAGTTGTGGTGGTTATTAATCCTTTTTTACTTGACCGTTCGGAATATGCTTATGTTTATATAGCGATTCAGACTATAGCGACTATGGCTTTGATGGCTTCTTTCTTTTTGCTTTACAATACCTTTCAGCTATATAATGCTGCGGGTAAACTTCATGATCAAATATGGGCAGACTTCCAAAAAACTAATAAGATCTCGCAATCAAAGGCCGGAAATTATTTTATGGAATGGATAGACTTGGCAAGTTTTATTCTACAATCTTCTGATACGAGAGCCATTAGGAGTATATATGATGAATGGGCAGAATATATTGTTGGTTGTTATCAAGTGCAAGAAAGAATAACCTTTGAAAATTATATTTATGATGGTATAACCCAGTTGAACAAGCGCTTGTGTAAAGAGAAATATGAGCCGATGACTATAAATAATGGTAATTCATTTCTGACGATGTTCTTATTACCCAACAGTTATATATCCGAAAACACCTATGCAATGCTTTGGAAAAATCTCATTTGTCAAGTGTTTTATGAAAAAGAAGAATGGGTTATGAGTTATTGGGAGAGTGCTTCCCAAATCTATGAGTTCCACATGCAAAGAATAAGTGAATATGATGTAAATCCAAAGACTAAAAGAAGCTATACACCAGAAGAGGTTGAGTTTCATCATAAAGAACGGCATAGATTTTTGGAATTTCATGTGATGCTTGGGGCTTCATTTTTACAACAAGGTAAATATTCGTTGGTAAAGAGAATGTTGTCTTTTACGCAAAATCAACCACCAACTTACCCTCTTATTCCATCTACATTGGGGGAATGTTTTAGAATATTTTCATTATTAAATAATCTCTATAAAAAACCGTTTGTTTTGGATCAACGTTATCCAATGCCTCACCTAAGAGGGCTTTCTACAGGTAAAATTATAGGTGCGGCTAATATGTTTATAGCACTATTGGCATATAGGTTATATACTTTGCCGCAGTATCCATTTGGTGTTGAATATGTATTTGGCATTCCTGCTGTACCAGACAATTCACAAGATATTCAAAAGGCAAAGGAGGATGCGTTGGCTTTGAAGTGTTGTATAGAACAAGTTTCCTATAGAACGGAATATCTTGAGATTATAGGATTAGAAGACATTAAACAGAGAATGTCATATATTAATCAACGAAACAATTCTCAAATTAAAAAATTGGATGAGTATATTGATGATTATTTGAAGGCATTGAAGAATGCTGATAAAGATTTAAAAATTCACCAACCATATAGTCAAAATAAGATAGATGACATAAAAACAGATATAGTGAAAGAGGTGGAACGTGGACTACAATTATATTCTCTCTTTCAAGAAAGGAATTTCGATAAAAATGTATCAACTATTCCATATTTTGTAAATGGTACAGTGTTCCAATTGTATCCTAATCATGCTTTTGTAGATAAACCTGCTATCAGCTATGTAGATATAGATTATAGTATGAGTTCAGCAATGCTATATAAATTTAAATATTATTTTGCGACAACTTTTTTAGCTCAAAATTGTAAAAAACTAAATGTTGATAGTCAATTTCTCTTTGAGGCTATAGATAAGTTGAACTTATCACCTAAGAAACATGTAATAATAGCCTTTGATGTTTATTTAAAGTATTATATAGGTAAGATAGAAGGATTATCAGAGAAGAAAAAGTGTAAAAATGAGTACACATATAAAGGTATTCATATATACACTTTTAATAGTGGTAGTAAGGCTTTGGCTAATTATCTTTATATACTGAATAACAAAGAACTTCCTTGTTTGGCATTCAAAGAACCAACAAAGGATTGGAAAAATAAATATAAGTTGAAGAACTATAAAGAGAATAACTATAATATTTGGGTGGGATTGCAGAAAATTGCCGATAATCCAACTTTGCTTTCTGATGAAGAATGCACCCAAATAGATGGTGATCCAAACGAACTTTCTCTTTTTGCTTGTACTTTAATTTCAAATGTAATATGGAAAAAAGAGGTAAAAATGTTGAGTATAAAAAGTATGTACATAGGAGTAGATAATGGTAATAGTATAAATGTTGAAGATATAAAAACATTTAACTCTTATTTTAAAACAGATGGTAATGACTAATATGAAATATGCACCAATAGCCCTTTTTACATACAATCGTGCTGACCATACACAGTCGGCGGTAGAGTCCTTGCTAAGAAATGTAGAGGCTTCTCAAAGCGATTTGTTTGTATTTTCGGATGGTCCCAAGAATGAGACGAAAATAGAGGGCGTAAAGCAAAATCGAGAGTACATCCATACCATAACGGGCTTTAAGTCTGTGACCATTGTGGAGCGTGAAAGCAATTGGGGATTGTCCAAGAGTTTGATAGCGGGCATCACAGAGTTGACGGACAAATATGGGAGAGTGATAGTCGTGGAGGATGACTTGATATTGTCTCCTTATTTCTTGAAATACATGAATGATGCCTTGGAAAAGTACAAGGATGATGTCTGGGTTGCTTCCATAAGTGCCTTTTTGAATCCCACCGACACACAAACTTCCGAGACATTCTTCTTGCGGTATTTTGCCTGTTGGGGATGGGCGACGTGGAAACGTGCTTGGCAGTTGTTCAATCCTGACTCCAGGAAATTGTTGAAGAGGATCCGCTGGAAGACAAATGAGTTTAATATAGGAGGAACTGGTCCATTTTATGGCATTTTGTATTGTGACAAGGTGAAGCTAAACGACTCATGGGCAGTACGGTTTTATGCTTCATGCTTTCTGGCAAACAAGCTGCATCTGTTTCCATACCAAACGATGGCAATACAATCAGGTATGGATGGAACAGGAACGCATAGTGGCATAAGTTCCACATACAGCAATATGAAATTAAGTCAAGTTCCTATATTGCTTTCTGATATTCCTGTTATGGAAAATCAGTTGATGTATCAAGCTTTTTCACGATTTTACGGAAAGGGCAGAAAAATTACAGTTAAAGTTTTATTTCAACGCTTAAAATCTTTTGTACGAAGATTGTTGGGTGTAGATTATAGATAACGCTAATGAATGTACAGATAGTCCCCCCCCACTCGAATAAAAATTATGCAATTGAGGCTTTTCGTTTTATCTTTATTTGTATAATATGTTTATGGCATTGTCGTGATGCTGCGCCATGGTTGCGCCATGGTTATATTGCCGTCGAGTTTTATTTTGTCCTTTCTGGATTTTTTATATTCCAGTCATATCGAAGGCACCAGAACTTAGGAGTCTTAGACTTTACATGGAGGAAGATAAAAAAGTTTTATATACCATTCTTTATTTCCGTGATATTGTTGATGGCATTGGATAGGAAACAGTATTTTTATTGTCATGATTTATCTGCAGATGGCATTTTAATCACATATTTCTCTCATTTTCATGAGTTCTTCTTTTGTCAATGTTTAGGGCTGACCGACAAGATAGCCATAAATCATCCCCTATGGTTTATGAGTATTTTAATCTTTGGTGGGGGAATCCTTTATTCATTGCTACATAATTTCAAACAGAAAGCAATATCATTGTATATTCCTCTAATTTGTCTTTGGGGTTTTCCATTTATTCTTGACAATGGAAATCATGCCTTTCAAAATCAGATGAATCTGTTTGGCATTCAGTCATGGATGATCCGTGGAGTTGCTGATATGGGATTGGGTGTGCTAACAGCATATATTCTACAAGTAAAGTTTGAGAGCTTTAATCGTAATAAAATATTGGTTAATTCCTTGGGGGTGATAAGTTTGTTTGGTTTGTTATTAATGACTTTAGCAAAAGAAAATTATGACTATCTTGCCATAATATTTGTGCCTTTGATTATATGTTCATCATTTGTATCTTCATCTTGGTTTAAAAGACTATTTAGAGGTGATGTTTGGGGCAAACTGGGTGAATTAAGTATGTATATGTATTTTATTCATCTTTTTGTAGCTTCTGTGTATTGGATTTTAAAAGGTAAGATGGAATTCTTATGCTATATCCAAAGTGGCCTGCTGTTAATCTTGTATTTATTGGCTGTTGTGATATCTGCTTGGTTGTTGAAAATTGTTTCTGAAAAAATATACAATATGTTTGTTGGTTAAGTTAAAAAAATAAGAAATAATGAGAATATTATGGATTACTGCTACGGCAGGAAACTATCAGTCACCTCATTCTTGTGGTGGTGGCTATAACGGTGGAGGATGGATCTCATCCATGCAAAATGAGTTGGCAAAGCGCGATGACATCAAACTGGGCATTGCCTTTTGTCGAAATGGTGAACCAGCAATGGTGGAACAAGATGGTGTGGTTTATTATCCTATCCCACATCACACGAAGTCAAAGAAAGACAAAATTCTTGATTTGTTCAAACTCAACGATGCAGCAAGGGATGAGGTGTTATGGCCTTATTACGAGCATAAGTTCAAGGAAGTGATTGAGGATTTCAAGCCTGATGTGATACACATCTTCGGCTCGGAGTTGTATCATGGTCTTGCTGCAAGAGTGGCTGGCAACATCCCAATGGTGCTTCACATCCAAGGGCTTCTCTCTCTCTATATATATATACTCCTTCCTCCAGGATTTTCTCGTAGAGAATATATCATGAGTGGTAAGGGATTGAAAGGTAAGTTCCATCATCTTCAATACTTGGCTTACTGGAAACGTAGTGCTTATCGTGAAAAAGCGATTTTGAATGCAGTTCCTTATGTCATCGGAAGAACAGATTGGGATAGGCAAGCCATGGCGGTACTTAATCCAAAAGCGAAATACTATTATGGTGGGGAAATCTTGCGTGATGTCTTTTATGAGGCAAGGGAAAGGCAAATCCCGAAAGTTCCAACGATTACCACAACCATCTCTTTCCCTACTTATAAGGGATATGATGTCATCTTGAAGGTGGCTAATATCTTGAAAAACGAGTTGCACTTGAATTTCCAATGGAATGTTTATGGAAACATTGATCCTGAGTTTATGGAAAAACATATAGGTTTGAGTCATCAAGATTTAAATGTCAATCTATGTGGTGTCGCTTCTGCAGAAACACTGCGTGATGCCTTGTTAAGTAGTACGATGTATTTCCATTCCTCATATATAGAGAACAGTCCTAATTCTGTGGGTGAGGCTCAGATGGTAGGTGTCCCTGTAGTGGCAAGTAGAGTCGGTGGTACAGACTCGATGGTTGAGCATGGTAAGACAGGCTTCTTGTATCCTGTGACAGACCCGTATATAGCTGCTTATTACATCAAGCGATTGATAGACAATAAGGAGGAAAATATGGCTATTGGCAAAAAGTCAAGGGAAATTGCCTTGGTTCGTCATGACAAGAAGCAAACCGTGAAAGAATTGTTGGATGTCTATGAACAAATAAAGAAGTAATATCATGATTGCTATTTTAGGAAAACTCTTGAATATTCCAGCGTTGGTCCGAATGCGATTCTATCCCATGTTGAATCGTGTGCTTTTGAAAAAGAAAGGTGCTGTTTTGGGTAGGAATGTACAAATACCAGGGAAACTGAACTTGGTGACAAGTGGAAACAATGTTATAGCCATAGGTGACAATTGTTACTTCTCTTCAGGTGATGCCGTTAATCCTATATCAAGCAATCTCCAAGGTGCTATCTATTTGGAAAAAGGAGCATCTCTAAAGATAGGTAACAATGTCGGTATGAGCAGTACTCGTATGTGGGTTCATGATAGTGTTACTATAGGCAATAATGTTAAGATTGGAGCATGTGTGCTGATTACTGATACGGATGCTCATCCTTTAGATTATTTGGCTCGTCGTACATCCAATGATGGAACGAAATCTGCTCCGATTGTAATAGAGGATGATGTTTGGGTAGGTGCTCATTCTATCATTCTCAAGGGAGTCACAATTGGGGCCAGAAGTATTATTGGAGCAGGAAGCGTTGTCGTAAGGAGTATTCCTGCTGATTGTGTGGCTGCAGGAAACCCATGTAAGGTGATAAAAAGTATTAATATATGAACATTTTAAATAGAATTATCCGTCGCCTTTGTGCAGAATGTACATGGGCGAAATTAGGGCTTTACACTCGTTTTGTGTATAACAAAAGAAAGTCTTTATTAGAATACAACATTTCTAATCTGGGGGGGCAATGCGCTGAATTCTGTGATTTAGCAGTTGTGACCTTTAACAACTCTGAAGTAGTTGAATATCAAATACGAACTTTGAAAAAGTTCTTTAAGTATCCTTTTCGATATACGGTATTTGATAATTCTACAAAGGAAGAACGTTCGGCAGAGATACTTGCCATTTGCAAGAAACATTCTGTCGGTTATGTCAAGTTGCCTAAGCAGGAGTTTTTGCCCAAGGGCTATGGCAGCTATTCGCATGGTATTGCTTGTAATTACCTTTTCAATAAGTATATCAAGCATGGTGGCGCCAAGTATTTCATGCTTTTGGATCATGATATATTCTTGATAGATGACTTTGATATATCGAAGCAATTTGACTCCCAGTTCTTTTATGGAGCAAAGCATGGCTTTTATATTTGGCCAGGTTTGTGGGCGATGTCTATGAATTTTATCTTGAAACATGGTGTCGATTTCCGTCCTTCTCTTCATCTTCATGGTGATACTGGGGCTCGTAATTACTATCATTTCTTTAAAGGAATGGATTGGCGCAAGTTCCATCTTGTCAAGGATGTCCATTGCTTACTTGATGATACAGATGATGATATTTTCCGTAATGGCTACTCTTTGATGGATGATTGTTGGCTTCATTGCTGGAATGCCTCTGATTATATGGGAAAGGGAGTAGATAATAAGATGAATAGAATTTTTGCTATGCTGGAGGAAAAGTTGAAATAAAGTATGTAACAATGATGCGTAAATTATGAAGAACTTAATGGATAAACTCACAACACCTTATGAAGCTTTAGGCGTGACATGTGCTGTCTTTCTTTTAGGAGAGCCCTTGTATGAAAAGGTGTTTAAGAACATTTGGGAATTCTTGGATATTCAATATACTCGGGCAATGATATGTACTGTCATCTGCTTGGCAATTTATTGTTTGGTTATTGGGTATAGAGCATCACATAAGTACATTGATAAGACATATTGGCTGATTTGTTACTCTATATTTATAGTATATGTGTACTATAAGTTTTTCTTTAAGTATGATTCTGATGACTATTCTTTAATCAATGTTGTTTGTAAATTTGATAGTTTTGCTATCTTTTTCATGGCTCTATTTGTTGGCTTTGTTGTAGGTAAAATTTCACAGTATAGTAAAAATATAGAATCTAACGCAGAGGAAAATGAGGGGATTGTTCCTATATACTTAGATGAGCCTATTAGTTGCGAAAATAATGATTTATTGCATTATACAGAATTGGCACGTAGCTTGTCTTGTTCAATAAGGCAGAAATCATTTCCTAATAGTTATAGTATAGGTATTAATTCTCCTTGGGGAACAGGAAAAAGTTCTTTCTTAAATTTGTTGAAATTGAATTTGAAGAAAGTTTCTGACGTAATAGTTGTTGATTTTAATGCGCGGTCTTCTGCCAATGTGAATTGTATTCAAATGGATTTCCTTTCTATATTAGCAACAACGCTTTCTCCTTTCCATACGGGGATGAAGTCTGTCATGAAAGATTATATGGAAGCTCTTAGTGTATTAGCAGATGGTACATCTTGGGGTAAGTTCTTAGGATTAATACATATTAAGGACGCTACGGATAGCCGTGACCGGCTTCAAGAGGGAATCGAAAAAATAAAAAAGAAAATAGTGGTATTTATTGATGATTTGGACAGGTTGACATGTGAGGAAATTTTGGAGGTGTTAAAACTTATTACAAAGAATGCTGCTTTTGTAAATACAGTGTTTATTACAGCTTATGATAAGGATTATATAAATTGCATTTTAGAGAAGAACTTGTATGTGTCACAAAAACAAAATTTCTCAGATAAGTACTTTAGTATGGAAATTGCATTACCTGAGGGCAATCAGCAAATTCGTTCAACATTACTTCTGAAAGAATTAACAAAACTATCCCAAAAGGGGTTAATTACAGCTTGCAAGGAAAATGATTTTCAACAATCATTTATGGCAATTAGTATGTACGTTGAACGATATTTGCTGTCATTGAGGGATGTGAAAAGATTTTTGAATACTTTCTGTGCATCTTATCTTCCAATCCAACATGAAGTTTATTTTGAAGATGTGTTAATGATTTCCTTGTTGAGATTTGCTCGTAAGGAACTCTATGACTTGATAAAATCATTGGAATGCTTTGATGACCCCGATAATAAGTCTGAAAATGTTTATGTTCTAAAATTGAAGGAAAATATCAAATTTAAAGATGACTATGATGCAATGCGAGTGTTATTTCCTACTCGTTCTAATGGTAATTTGAAATCTTTAAACGAAAAGGGTCAAAAACATATTTATTGGAAACGTAGCTTCAACACTTACTTTTATAATTTGGAATATACAAGTTTCAATCAGGAAGACATAAATAAACTCTTGGAGCCCAATATTACAGATGCGGATATACGCTCACTTGCCCCAAGTTGGAAAGAACGGAAAATAGAAGTTGATATTAAAGACTTTTTGGTGAAAATAGAAAATTATCAAAATAGTCAAAATCAACTGAAGGCATATTTGAAACTTTGTATGATATGTTATAGATATACAATTAATAGTGAGATATTTTTTCTTGCATCCCGTTATTTATATTATTACCAATGGAGCAACCTGCAAGAAAAGTTTAAGTTTAGCTCCAAAGATGATTATAAGCAGTATGTTAAAGATATATTAATGAGTGAAGTTGATTTAAATGCGACAAGCTATTATCTTCATTATTTGTTGCTTTATCAGTTAAGTGAAAAGCGTATAGAAGAAAAGGATAGTGTATTTACAGATAAAGAACTTAAAGATATTTGTCTGGAGAGATTAAAGATAGGTGTAAAACAACTTGACGAGGGACGAATATCAGCATCAGATGTGCTCTATTTAGGGTGGGCTTGTTTGCAAGACGCCGATCCAAGCGATTCTGGTCAAGAGGGTTTTGAGCTAATGAAAGAGTCTAAAGAAATTATCATGGATTCTATAATTTCAACTCCTCAAAAATATTTGTATCATGCCGTTGATTTTATCCCTAATGAAACAGGTAAAATCCGATTTGAGGTTAAGCAAAGTAGCCAACTTAATGATATTTTTACAAAGGAAGAACTTCAAAACATAATTAAAAAAATTGATTGTCAAGGTAATAACACTTTGGAAAATGCTTGTAATTTTTGGAGTGAGTATTTAGACCTTTGTATTGCTCAGAAGACAATGAACTTATTAATGGATTATAAAGGAGATACTAAAAAGGTGGAGAAATATAATTATAAACAATATCGTAAAATTCTTGAGGGAGAAACGATAGGATAATTAAATAACTAAAGTTGCCATCAAAGTGGCATTGTATAAAAGAGATTTATGAAACAACGTATTGATTATATTGACCGAATGAAGGGCTTAGCTATCTTCTAGGTTGTCATGGGACATGTTTATGGAATGGCTTTTGCGCAGTTTGATGATGTTGCGTATAGAGTTATTAGTTCTTTTCACATGCTTTTGTTTATGTTCCTGAGTGGACTTGTGGCTTGCTCTGGTGTTGTGGCTCCGTATTGGGGCATCGGGAAACTTAGCAAAAAGTTGAAAGGACTGCTTTTGCCATTGATTGTGTTTGGAATGTGTTTCACGACGACCATTTCCAAAGACTTCTTGACAAGCTTGATCGGCTTTCTTGAATCGCCAAATAAAAACGGGTACTGGTATCTGATGACATTGGCGGTATTTTATGTCTCTCTCAGCCTTTATCGGTTGAATGTCAAGCAGAAATGGTATATTGATGTAGTATTAGCTATTGCAATCTGGGGGGCATGTTTACCTTATGGAAATATACGGCTCAAACAAAAGATTACTTCTGTATGCTTAACTGTGGCAATTTTTATCCATTTTTTATACTTGGAGTCATGACGACCAAATATAATTTATTGGATAAAATGCATAAGGCGAACTGGTTGTTCTCTCTTTGTATTGTGGCGTATGCATTTTTATTTTGTGTGGATATGCCTTTTCATGCTTTAGTTAGTTTGAACAAACATATATTCTTACCTTTTTGTATGGTATATATTGTAGTAACCTTATTTGTCGGCAGACATGGAGCGATGTCCTATGGGGAAAAAATATTAGATTTTGTTGGCAAGCGAACACTCGATATTTATGTAATTCACTATTTTTTCATCAGTATGATTCATCTAAAGGATTTAGGTAATAATTGGGAAGTAACAGATAATTCTTTGCTTATGTTTATTGTTGCTATTGGATTGTCTGTAGTGATAACAGCATTGTCTATTGGAATAGGTTATATTCTTCATAAAGGCAAAATAATAGAGAAATTTGTTTATGGAAAATAGAAATAAATATATAAAGGCAGTCCCTCCTTATATACATCCAGGTTTTCTTAATTTCAAACTTGCTCCTTTTGAAGCATGGAAGAGATTAGGAGGAGATGTGGTGAAGAGTCATTATCCTCCGAAGTGCTTGCATGGAGCAGCATTTCGATGGGAATTACCAACAATTTGGAAAGGTAAGAAGGAGGCAAGGCTCAGATTTGTGGAACCTGTGTCTTTGCTCTTTGATACATTTCTTGATTATGCAAGATATGAGGTTGTTCCTATGTTCTGGGACTGTTGGCCTTGCTATTTCGAGAAGACTTGTGAATGGCTGCGCAGGCATCAGGTGAAGACTGTCATCTTTTCTTCTCGGCAGACTGCAGAGAAAATGAAAGAACGTTTCTCCGGGAAGAACATGGAATGGCAAAAAATAAATGTCATCTGGTGCCCTGAAGCGGTGGATGATTCTGTATATCAGAAAGGCATGCTTTTAAAAGATAGAAATATTGATTTATTGGAATTTGGACGTTCCAATGATAAAGTATTTAAGGCTGATCAATTGGAGTCTGTCATTGATAACAAGAATCGCAACTTAAACCATGTCTGTACGAAGCAGAATGGTAAGTTTATCTATACCAATGAGCAGCTATATGAAGCAATGGGGAATGCAAAGGTGACTATTGCTTTGCCTAGAAGTATCACTCAGCCAGAGACTGCTGGCGATATTGAAACCCTTACGCAGCGCTATTGGGAATGTATGTTTTCAAGAATCGTCATGGTGGGGCATGCTCCACAAGAACTCATTGACTTTATCGGGTATAATCCTGTGATAGAGTTGAGTGATAAAATCTCGGCAGAAGAACATATTGCTGATGTGATAGAACATATTGAAGACTACCAAGCCCTTGTCGATAAGAATCGTGAAACTGCAGAAAGGCTTGGAAGTTGGAATGTGAGAATGAAATGGTTGATGGGAGAATTAGAAGAAGATTATAGATTAAAGAGATAAGTATAAATTATGATACCAAAAATTATTCATTATTGCTGGTTTGGGCGTGGACCATTGCCTGAACTTGCACAGAAATGCATTGCTTCTTGGAAGAAGTATTTGCCTGATTATGAAATAAAGGAGTGGAATGAGGACAATTTTGATGTGAATATCATTCCTTATACTGCTGAGGCATATCAAGCGAAGAAATATGCTTTTGTGAGTGATTATGCTCGATTCTGGATTCTTTATCAATATGGAGGAATCTACTTTGATACGGATGTTGAGGTGATTCGACCGATTGATGATATTGTAGAAAGGGGAAACTTTATGGGTTTTGAAACTGATCCCAAACCTCAGTTGAAGGAAGACGCGAGCGAAGCGAGCGTTAACCCTGGCCTCGGCATGGGGGTAGCCCCTGGCCTCGGCATGGGGGTAGCCCCTGGCCTCGGCATTATTAAAAAGATGCTTGATTATTATGAGGGTAAGCATTTTGTGCATGAAGCAGTAATGAAAAATCAAATAACCGTGGTGCATATTGCAACACAGGTGCTCCGTGAAAATGGTTTGAAGAATGTGGCTGGTATACAGGAAGTAGCAGGTTGCTTTATATATCCATCAGAGTATTTTTGTCCTATCAATGTGACTACAGGTCGTATTCATGTGGAAAAGAATACTCGAACGATACACCATTATGCAGGAACTTGGGTTGACAAGAAGTTCTCGATGAAAGAATTAGTCAAGCGAATGATTCCAGAAAAGCTATTGCTTTCCTTGTTTGCAATGAAAGCTAAACATAAAAATAAATAACGATGAAAGGTATTGCGCGTTTTTTCACACTTTATTGGATTATCTATTTCCCAACTTGTATAGCCTATAATGATTTACCTGGTTTTTCCAGTGTTGATGAGGCGATGACGGTTTTATTGCTGATATACACATTATTGATGTATAGTCATAATCGCAGTATCAACAGGCGCCCATGGAAAGAGTTTACTGTTTGTATAGGTCTAATTGCTTTTTACACTGTTTACTCGCTGCTATTTGGTGCAAATGTAGCTGAAGGAGTTTGGCTTGATTTAATGCAGGAAATCCGCCCATATGCAATTATATATTGTACATGGATTTTGAATCCTCGCTTTACAAAAAAGCAAAAGAAATGGATGTTGGGTACAATGATCATAACCTTATTCTCGTGGATTGTTTATCATCCGCAGACCTTAGATGCTCAGGTTGAAGCAGAATTCCCAGTTCTTGGTCAACTTGCTATATGTACAGGTATGTCGTGGTATCTTTTTACTAAAGAGACTAAACGAAACCGAAATATTGCTCTTTTGTTAGTTTTAACTGGTATGTTGGCACCTAAGTTTAAATTCATGGGCGAGGTGGTTTGCTTTATTGGTTTCGTCTATTTTGTCAAAAACAGATTGAATTTTAAGTCCCCTAAAACTATGATATACACGGTCTTGTTGGTAACTGTCATATTGATGGTAACGTGGACAAGATTTGATGCTTATTATGTTTCTGGATTAAGCAACGACGAATTAGCTCGTCCCATGACTTATAAAACATCGTTGAGGATTCTTTGGGATTATTTGCCATTCGGTTCTGGCATGGGATCTTTTGCATGTAATGGTGCCTGGAAGTTTTATTCTCCTTTATATTATAAGTATAATTTAAATGGTATCTGGGGATTGGATGAAAGTGGAGGTTTTATCTGTGATGCCTATTATCCAACTTTAGCACAGTTTGGTATTGTAGGTGTATTTTTCTTCTGCTGGTTCTGGAAGCGTCGTTTGGCTGCTTTTGATATTATTGCAGATATGCGCTATTATCGTGTGGCTATGATTACCTTCTGTTGCCTTGCTATCGAGCAGATGGCAGACTCCTCCTGGCTCTCAGGTAAGGGTATGGGATATTGTATGCTGATTGCATTGTGCTTGAACGCTAATAGGAATGCTATGGAGCAGATGAGAAAAAGAAATCTGCACTTAAATCGAATGAAGAATGAAAGCTAGAATCTTTTGGATTGATATAGTTAAGTTTGTTGCTATATTATTTGTCATCTTAGCGCATGTCGTTTGGATAGTTGAACAGGGTATTCAAGTAAACTGTATCTTGTCGAATGACTTTCTGACAATTAATCGAATTATCGCAACATTGGGTGTGCCATTATTTATGCTGGTAAGTGGCTCCTTGTTATTAGGTAAAGATTTTAAATCAAATTCTGATATTTTTGCTTTTTACAAGAGAGGTCTATTACCTCTATTTATAACTGCAGAGATTTGGATTGTTATATATTGCTTAGTAACGATTCGCCCTTTTTCATTGAAAGAAATGCTGCTTTGTATGGCTTTTGCTCACAAGCCAGAAGTTCATCTATGGTATGTCAGGTTGATAGTCATCTATTATCTGTTGATTCCATTCCTGAATCGTTTAAGAAGCAAGCAGATTTCTTTTTATATATCTTTATTAATAGTTATTGCAGCCTTTACCTTTATTTATAATGGATGGCTGATTTTGAAAGGGGATATATGTCCAACTAATTCTAATCGTTCCTATTTCTGCTATTTGATTTATATGGCTATAGGATATAAGATGAGCCGAATCAAACTGTCAAAATCGATTTTTGCAATTTCCTGTATCTTGGCTATTGTAGGGGGGCATATCTTATTCCTTTCTCTTACGAGAGTCAACTACTTCTTATGGTATGATAATCCAATGATAGCTCTTATATCTTTGAGCTTATTCTATATCATCCGCCATTTGTGTAATTCTTTTAAGGATAATAAGTTGATTGTTGAAATATCCAAAATGTCTTATGGTATCTATTTGTCTCATTTTATCCTCATTTATATAATAGGCAAGTGTATGCAATACTACGGATGTAATATGGGTATATTTTATCTGTCATTGTTATCAGTTATCCTGATAGATTTTACAATTATTTTGGGAGTTAAGAAAATTACGCCTAAATTCTCAAAAATATTTTTCAGATATTAAACTGCTTATTTAAGCTTATTTATATGTCTAAAGTTTTAATGGTCGGCTCTGCCGAACAGAGTGGTGGAGGCGTGGCGAGTGTGCTGCGATTGATGAAGACGATGCCTTTCTGGGAGAAGTATCATTGTGGATGGCTTGGTACTCAGATACAGAGGGGATATGGCGTGAAATTGTGGTATGCGTTGAAGGCTTACTTCAAAGCGCTGTTTACGATATGGCAGTATGATATTGTCCATTTTCATACGGTGCCTGATAAGATTTGCCTGATCATTCAAATGCCTGTGCTTTTATTAGCATTACTTGGCAGAAAGAAGATAATCATGCATATCCACATGGGGAATCAGTTGGAGAATCATACGCATAATAAATTGTTTATATGGTCTCTGAACCGAGCTGATTGTGTGGTGCTGCTGGCAAAGAAGTGGCAGAAGTGTTTTGCAGAATGGTTTCCTACAGTGAAAGCCAAGACTGCTGTTATCTATAATGCCTGTGCTCCGACTCCTGCCGTGGATTATTCTGTCAAGGAGAAGAGTATCATCATGGCTGCCTTTCTGAATGATAACAAGCATCCCGATTTGCTCATGAAGGCATGGAAGAATCTGAAGGCAGATTTCCCTGACTGGCATGTGACCATCATGGGAAATGGTGAAGTGGAGTGCTTTCAGGCTATGGCTCATAATATGGGGTTGGATGATAGCGTCACCTTTACTGGTTATATCACTGGCAAGCAAAAGGAGGATGTATGGAATAAAGCAAGTATCTATTGTATGTGCTCCCGCCATGAGGGTTTCCCTATGGTGGTATTGGAAGCCTGGGCAAGAGGTGTTGCTGTGGTAACTACTCCTGTGGGTGGTCTGCCTGATGTGATAGAAGAAGGTAAGAACTGCCTCACTTTCCCTTTTGATGATGTGGATGCGCTTACCATGCAGCTTCGCAAGTTGATGGAATCGTCAAAGCTTCGCAGGGATATGGCAGAATATTCTAAAAGCTTCGGAGAGAGGGTGTTTGCTCCTGTTAAGGTGAATGAGAGTATAGAGAAGTTGTATGAGGAGATATTAAAAGATTAATAGTAACGTTTTGACATCATGAATATTTTTCAGATATTACAAAAGATAAGTCTTGTTCCTTCTTATCTGTGGGACAAGATGTGGGCGCCCGTATGGAAGCGCTGTATGAAACATTGTGGAAAAGGGGTATATATCCGCCCGATGTCGTCGGATATCAAGGGCTTGTGGAACCTGTCGGTAGGAGATGGTACTTCGATTCCTAAAGGTAGTACTATCTATTGTACGGATGCTGCATGTACTATTGGCAAGAAGGTGCTCTTCGGTCCTAAACCTACAATCATCACTGGTGATCATCGTATTGACATTTTGGGTAAGTATATGACGGATGTTACCGTAGAGGAAAAGTTTGTGGATGGGGTGAATGTATATGACCAGCCTGTTGTCATCGAGGATGATGTGTGGTGTGGGGCGAATGTTACCATCCTCAAAGGTGTGACTATCGGTCATGGTTCGGTAGTGGCTGCCGGTGCTGTGGTCACTAAATCCTTTCCTCCTTACAGTATTATCGGTGGTATTCCTGCCAAACTGATCAAAATGAGATTTACGGTAGAGGAGATCAAGGAGCATGAAAGAATGTTGGCTGACAATATGTGATTCTATGACTAAGGAACGTTTATATTCGTTGGATATGATGAAGTGCATGGCTGCTATCTTCATCACGAATTCTCATTTCCAGCCGCTGTTTTGATTTATAAAGGTATAATTTAATAGATTAATAGACAAAGAGAGGCGTATTTTTTTACGTTACTTTACATTAAGGAGAACGAAAATGATTTATCATTATCTACTAACTCGATTTAATTTAGCTCTCTGGATAGAAGATAAGAATGGGGCAGCTATAGATCGGGAGGAATGGCTTAAAAGGCGAATGGCTCTTTTTGAAACATTTTGTCTGCCTTCTGTAAAAAATCAAAGCTGCCAGAATTTCAGCTGGATTTTGCTGGTGGATGCAAATACGCCTGCTGTATATCGGGAGAGGATTAAGACTTATCGTAAGCTTTGTTCTCAAATCAAGCTTGTCGGAGTTAAGGCTGAATATTCTTACCAGTTTGCTGATATATTCCGTCAGGTGGTGATGCAGGAGTTGAAACAGAAGGGATGGAATGATGGTGATTTGTGCCTAACTACTTATCTTGATAATGATGATAGTATCGCCAACAACTTTATGGAGCGTGTACAGTCTGAATGTCTTTCTTTCCATCTAAATCCTTATGAAAAGTGCTTTCTTTCCTTTGATTATGGATTGCAGACCTATACTAAGTTTGGACATTTCTCTACCCGTATCTATTATCCCAATAATCATTTCCTGACTTTAGCTGAATATCTACTGTCTTCAGATTCTTCTCTATCCTCTCTACGAACCTGCTATGGTTATGGAAGTCACTTTCTATTGGAGAAGCGTGGATTGGTCAAGGTGCATCACATCAAGGAAAATATGCATCCGATGTGGATAGAGATCATTCATGAAGAGAATGTGGATAATGATGTAAAAATGACTCTTGATACACATATCGTTTATGATAAGGATATGCTCCGCCGTGTTTTTTCATTGGATATGGATATTGAATCCCATCATCTCTTCGCTTTCATCTTGAGAGTCCTGAAGCAAATGTGGAGGAGGAGTAAGAATAAATTTTAAAACCAAATGAAAATCTTAATCAATGCATACGCTTGCTCTCCTGGTATGGGAAGTGAGCCGGGAATGGCATGGAACTGGGTGAGTAATCTCGCTAAGTTCTGTGAGTTGTATATTATTACCGAAGGGGAGTTTCGGGATAGGATAGAGGAGGTGGTGCCTACCTTGGAACAGGGGAAGAACATGCACTTCTATTATAATCCGGTATCGGAGGAAATCAGGAAGATGTGCTGGAACCAGGGGGACTGGCGCTTCTATAAATATTATAAGGAGTGGCAGTGGAAGACGTACCTCATGGCAAAGGATATCTGTAAGGTGGAGAAGATGGATGTGTTGCATCAGCTCAACATGATCGGATTCCGTGAACCGGGCTATCTCTGGAAACTATCGCAAGAGAATGGGGTTCCGTTTGTGTGGGGACCTATCGGTGGGCTGAAACTGTTTCCTATGGCTTACTTGCAGGGAGCCGGCTTGAAAATGAAAGTATTCAACCGCTTGAAGAACTTCCTGAATATCTGGCAATTGAAGCATGATAAAAGGGTAGGTGAGGCTTTCAAGACAGCTAAGGTTCTGGTTAGTTCCATCCCTGACTCTTATCGTGCCATCAAGAAGTATAAGGGTTTGGAGTCTGTTGTCATTCCCGAGACTGGTTGTTTCTTATCTGAGGATATTCCTACAGAGCGATTTGACAATCAGGAGTTTCATGTAATGTGGGTTGGCAAGTTTGACTTTAGAAAGCAGTTGCCTCTTGCTTTGCAGGCTATTGCCATGACGGGTAATCCTCGTATTGTATTGGACGTATATGGTAGTGGTTCTGATGATCAGGTTGCTGTTGCTAAAACATATGCTGACTCTTTGGGTATTACTGGTAAAGTGGTATGGCATGGTAATCAATCGAATGATGTCGTGATGAATGCGATGCGAAAGACTCAACTTTTCTTCTTCACCAGTGTGAGCGAGGATACTTCTACTGTTGTGCTGGAGGCTGTTAGCAATCGCTTACCTGTCCTTTGCTTTGATGCCTGCGGCATGTCTGCCGTTATTGATGACAAGGTTGGTAGGAAGGTTCCTCTTTCTTCTCCGAGCCAGTCTGCTCGTGATTTCGCCAATCTGCTCAATGAGCTTGAAAAGGACAGGTCTTTGCTGAGGCTCCTTTCGGAGAATTGCAAGGAAAGACAAATGGAGCTTTCCTGGGAGGAAAAGGCTAAGGTTATGGTGGAGTGGTATAAGAAGGTTTTCTAAAATCAACCCGTCCTTCTTTACCATTAAAGAAGGCTCCACCTCTCATCTCGGTCTTCTCCCCTCAGGGAAGAAGAGGAAACCGCTCCTCCTGTCGCTCTGAACCGCTGCGCTCTAAGGTTGGCGGGGCATCAGAGCCCTCGTCAGGTGGTTGTGCGGGATGGGACCGCCTTGCTGAAAGGCTGCATGGCTGGCGCATTGCGTAATTTGCTGAAAGCTTGCAGATTTTCTGCTATTTTCTTGGTGGTTTCAATCAAAAAGCGTATTTTTTTGGCAGATATATGAACAATATAAAGGAGACTTGGTTATGATGTTAGGTATTAATGCAAAAAGATAGATTAGTTTACGTATCGTTTGTGTTAAAATCATGTAAGAAGTTTGGCGATGTGAGGGGAATAATGTATCTTTGCATAGTCAAAAAGACTTTAAACGTTTAAAAGGAGAAGATTATGGAACAGATATTAGTAACGGTAGATTCAAACCAGCCTCTGCAAAACATTCGTAAGGCTATTAATATGCTTCGTGGTGTTGTGTCAACTACAGTTGTAAAAGAACCAATCTTGACAAAGACACAGAAGCAGCAAGCTTTTGTGAAGGAAAGTTTGACAAGAGCTTTGCAGGAAGTGAAACTTGCTAAGTTGGAAGGAAGAGAACTACCTGATGCAAGGGATTTATTAAAAGATTTAGAAATGGAGGATTGACATGAATGTACATATTGAATATGGCCCTGAGTTTAAGAGACAGTTTAAACGTTTGGCTAAAAAATATCATTCATTGAAGACTGACTATAATGCTTGGTTAGATGAAATTTATAAGAATCCTCTTGTTGGAGATGATCTTGGTGGTGGCGTTCGTAAGATAAGAATGGCCATTGCTGACAAGGGAGAAATCTCTAATGTCAAGGATGAATTTATAGAATTCTTGATTAAAAACTTATCTTCAGAACATGGCACTTCTTCTGGAGAATGAAGAACAAGAAATAACAAAATACAGAGATGAAACTTTGTATACTCCTGAAATCATCCTTGATTAGTAATATTATAGCCCTAAGGATATATATTCAAGAATAGCACTAACTTCTAACAGTGACATCACCTACCCGTCCTTCTTTACCGTTGTTCTAAAATCAACCCGTCCTTCTTTACCATTAAAGAAGGCTCCACCTCTCATCTCGGTCTTCTCCCCTCAGGGAAGAAGAGGAAACCGCTCCTCCTGTCGCTCTTAACCGCTTCGCTATAAGGTTGGCGGGGCATCAGAGCCCTCGCCAGGTGGTTGTGCGGGATGGGACCGCATGGGGATAGTTGATTACAATTAATAGTTTGCAGTTTATAGCTTACTGTTGATTTGGGGGTAATTGGCTGATAATTTGCAGATTTCTTTCGATTTTTTTGGTGGTTTCGAAGAAAAGGCGTACTTTTGTGGCAAGTTATATAAACTAAATAATAGGAGATAAGATTATGGCATTAGCAATTAGTGGTATCCCTATGCTTACAGGTGATGAGGCTTTAGCTTTTAGAGAAAAAGCTGAAGAAACATTGAAAAAGCGTGGTAGCATAGATTTCTCAAAGCAACGTGCTGAGATGAAGGCTATTTTGGCAAAAGCAAGATTTTAAAGTTAGTATTATGGGATTTCTTGCAGACAAAACGGTGTTTTCACCATTGACAAAAGAAATAAAAATCATATAGAGGTGTTGTTTCAGATAAGCCATTAAAGACTCGTCTAATGTACTTTGATTTGATACTTATCAAGTAAGTAAAAAACAATGTAAAATATAACAAATAAGTGTAACTACTAGCAATATAGATGTAGATATGTCTTTGACCAGAATGCATTAATGGAGCGAAGTCGATTGCTTTATGAAATTGTAAAAGTAATATGGGAGGTTTCGTAATTTTTCGAATCCCTCCGTCTCCCTTTAGCCAAAGGGAGCTCCACATCCCTCTCCAAGCCTCTGCCCTTCTCAGAAGGGAGAGGATGTAACCGCTCCTCCTGTCGCTCTTAACCGCTTCGCTTTAGGGTTGACGGACCATCAGAGGTCTCGTCAGTTTTTTGTGCGGGATGGGATCGCCTTGTTAGAGGGTTGCTGCTTTTGTGGTGTTTCCCTATCGGAGGTTGGAAAGGCGCTGTAAAATTCTTATGATTGAGGCTTATTTAGCTTCGCTTATATTTGATAATTAAAAAAATACTATAATGTTTTGTTTAAAATCTTTGGAGATTTTCGGTAGTAAAGCGGAACTCGCCTCGCTGCCTGAGGGCAAATTGCTCATTAATACGATTAATGCTCATTCCTATAATACGGCTCGGAAGGACTCGCTCTTTGCTGAGGCGCTGACGAATGGGGATGTGCTGCTTCCGGATGGTGTGAGCATCGTGAAGGCGTGTAAGTGGATTAAGGCAAAGAGCCAGCCGAAGGAACGTATCGCGGGATGGGATTTGTTTGCTTTCGAGATGGAAAAACTCGAAAGAGAAAGTGAAGAGTTAAGAACGAAGAGTGAAGAATCCAAGATTGTGATGTTTATGGGTAGTTCACAGAAGGTGCTTGACTTGATCGTGAAGCGTGCTGCTGAGGTGTATCCTCACTTGAAGGTGGTGACGTATTCGCCTCCGTATAAGCCGGAGTTCTCGGATGAGGATAACAAGGCGATTATTGATGCCATCCATGCTGCCAACCCAGATCTCCTCTGGATTGGTATGACGGCTCCGAAGCAGGAGAAGTGGACTTATTCTCATTGGAAGGAGTTGAATATTCATTGCCATGTGGGGAGTATTGGGGCTGTGTTTGACTTCTTTGCCGGTACCATGAAGCGTGCGCCGATGTGGTGGCAGGAGAATGGCTTGGAATGGCTCTATAGATTGCTCAAAGAACCGAAGCGCATGTGGAGGAGGTATATTATTGGGAATACGCTGTTCCTTTGGAATATGGTGAAAGAGAAATGTTGAATGAAGAAAATCAAACTTCTTTATTTCCTATTTTTTCTGAATGTAATAAAAGAAAAGGAGTAAATTTCTTTTTTTGCATCATCTATTTCTTTATGCTGCTCTTTGTCTATTATTTCCCAGTTTTCTGAATTGATAGAAGGGAAATATGTGTCTGCTTTTGGCATTTTTTTATCTACTATCGTGAGATACAGATTATCGGCAAGATGCATACATTGCTTATAAATACTTTCACCTCCTATGATGAATATGATGTCGTCTGTACATTTTTCAAGCGCATCTGTCAATGAGTGATACACCTCACAGTTTTCCAGTTGTATTTCCTGTTGTGTTATCACTATGTTTCGTCTTAATGGGAGTGCACCATGGGGGAGAGAATCGTATGTTTTCCTCCCCATGACTATGGTATGATTCAATGTAAGTTGCTTAAATCTTTCCATGTCCTTTCTGATATGGAAGAGCAGTCGGTTCTTGTAGCCTATCCCACCATTTCGGTCCAGGCATGCTATGATATTGATTTGCATTTCAGAATATGATTATCACCCTCTGGTATGTGAGAACTTTTGATCTTCCATTCCTGTGGGTACAGATTATTGGCACGATTGCCTATATTTTTCATCCAACCTAATGGGACATTCTGATAAGTTACTATCATGTATCCTTTAGGTGTTGTTGGAGGCAAAGTAATCGCTTCTTTACGAAGATAGTTGATTGCATCTTCGTATGAGAGTTCTACTTGTGGAATATCAGTCTTATCCAATTCTGTCGATAAGGCAAGTGACTGTGCTGGGATCAGAGCCTTACCTTTTATACTTCCGATTTTGATTCCTTCGTGAAGTACTCTTAGTGATTGGTTTGCTTCTTTTACAGCCTCTGTCCATTTCTTGCTGATAGCATATACATCATTTTCTCTTAATGTATAATTCCACTCATCCTTATTTCTTAACCAGTTATTTTTTAATGTAACAGGTTCTTTGGTCTTTCCTTTTGCAGCCTTCTTGTCATGAGTCTTTTTCTTTTTATCTCCTTCGTATGTGCCATTTTTACGTAATACGGCAATAAATAATCCTTCTCCACGGCTTATACCAGGGAAGAAATGATACATGGCTTCATCATTGATAAGACTCTTGGTAATATTCCAATTTTTTTCGATATCAAGAGGAAGAATTTCTGCTCCAAGTTCCTCTTTTATCCATTCTACATTTTCCTCATCTTCATGGGCATTAAAGGTGCAGGTAGAATAAATCAGTATTCCACCAGGCTTCAAGCAGCTCCAAATGTCACTTATGATTTCCCGTTGAAGTTTCCAACAATTATTTACATTGGCTTTACTCCATTCAGAGATGGCTTCTTCATCTTTTCTAAACATGCCTTCACCCGAACAAGGGACATCGGCAAGTATAATATCAAATATCAATTTTGTTTTTTTGTAATCTTTTGGATAATTGTTGGTGACAACAACATCCGGATGCCCAAACTTTTGAATGTTTTCTGATAAAATTTGAGCCCTTGTCTTCATGGGTTCATTGCTGAAAAGAAGACTTCCTGCAGGAAGAGCTGCTCTTACGCATGTAGATTTGCCACCTGGTGCAGCACAGAGATCCAGCATGGTGACAGGTTCTTTGACATATTGTCGGATGGCTAAATCAACAATCATGGATGAGGCTTCCTGTACGTAGTATAGTCCCGCATGGAAAAGAGGATCGAAAGTGAAATTCTTTCGTTCCGATAAATATTTGCCTGTTGAAGGGCACCAAGGAATTATTTCAGAGGTTGTTCCTTCGTTTAAAACCGTCTCTTCAGAACATTTGAATGGATTGAGACGAATGCTGACAGTTGCATTCTCGTCAATTCCTTTCATCAGTTGATTGAAGAGGTTTTCCCCCATAAGTTCTTTGGTATAAGTTTTGAAATCCTCTGGTAATTTTGTGCTTCTATCTGTTGTCATCTTGCCATTTATTTTCTTGTTAATTCAAAATCATTTGCAAATTAAAAAAATATTTTGTTTCTTTGCAACCAGTTAGCTTCATTCTTATTCAAATATAAACAAATCTTCCTCTTCTTTGGAAATCTCCTGCTTCTTAGGCTTAGGAGGATTTTTTAAGTTGCCTTTTTCATCAAATAAACCATAAGTCGTTCTGAGTACGATAAACTCTGTGCGACGGTTCATTTGATTGCAGATTTCCTGATTTCCTTTATTCTGTTTCAGAATGAAATCCGTTGTCAGTTTATCGCCTTCCTTGAGCCATGGATATTTAGCAGCCATCTTTTTGCTGATAGTCTTAGGTTGCTCTTTTCCATAGCCCATTGGGGTAAGTCTGTCTTTGGCAATTCCGTGCTGGATCAGATAGTTGACTACCGATTGTGCTCTCTGTTGAGAAAGGTGTTTATTATATTCAGCACTTCCTTTATAATCACAATGCGCACTAAGTTCGATGGTGACATTCGGATTTTCTTTCAATAAGTTTACCAGTTCATCCAGTGCTTTTGTACTGTTGGCAGTAAGGGTAGCCTTATCAAAATCATAGAAGATATTATCTATTAATACCGGTGCCGTGATGGAAGCCAATGGGAATTGTAAGGTATATTCCTTACTTTCCTTAGCAGAATCTACTCGAATTTCTTCTTTGTGATTGAGGAAACCTTTGCAAGAAGCCATCAGGAGATAATCTACCTGTGGTTTGATGACCATACTGAATGAGCCATCGCCTTTGACTGGTAGTTTCTTATATGTTCCATCGTTTCCGACAACCATTACTTGGGAAGCAGGTAACTCATAACCACCCATTTCGTAAACCCAGCCTTTGATGGTTGTTACAATTTCCGGGTTTTCAAAAGAATAGATGTGGTCGAAACCTCTTCCGTCCTTTCTGTTGGAGGAGAAATAGCCTCTATTGTGTGGACCTTCGAAAGTCATTCCAAAGTCGTCACCTTCCGAGTTGAGAGGGTAGCCTGGATGGAAAACCTTATATTTCTTAGTTTTTGGGTCCACTTTGGCAATATAGATGTCCAATCCACCCATTCCTACATGTCCATCGCTACTAAAGTAAAGGTCTCCGTTGGGTCTGAATGTAGGGAAAGATTCATTTCCTGGAGTATTGATAGGTTCCCCCAAATTCTCAACACCTCCCAAGCCTGCAGCTGTAATTCTTACTCGCCAGATATCCAATCCTCCCATTCCTCCAGGCATGTCTGAAGTAAAGTACAACCATTCTCCATCAGGAGAGATGGCAGGGTGTGCCAAACTGCTGAGGGTATCTTTGGTAATTTCCAGTTTTGTGGCTTTTCCCCAAGCCGCATCGGAACGTGGGGAGGTTACTATTTGTGCATATCTTGGAGAAGACGGGTCGGTAGTGCATTGTGTGAGATACATTTCCCGTCCATCAGGTGTAAAGCAGCAAGCTCCTTCATCATATTCCGTATTCAGACCCGTACTGATGGCTTCTGGTTTGCTCCATTTTCCTTTGTCATCTTTTTCAGATATGAAAATATCGCCGTTTTTTGTTCCTGTAATACCACTCAGTTCATCTCCAAGCGCTTCATTTCTGGTAGATGTAAAATAGAGTTGGTCAAATTCATCACCAAAGAGCATTGGTGAATAGTCTGCTCTTCTGGAATTGAAAATATCCATTTTCTTCACCGTATATCTGCTCCCTTTTTTCTTCCATTCTGGTGCAGCTTGTGCTGATTTCAGTCCGTTTCGTGCTAAAATATCATAGCCATTTTTGCTCATTTCTTCATTTGGGAGAGAATCTAATATGGATTTAAATTCTGTTTGAGCAAGTTTGTAATCGCCGTTTTTTAGAAGTTGCCGAGCATAATTTAAGCGATTCAGAATATTGGCTTGTCCATATCTGATAGCATTTCTATAGGCTGCCACAGCTTTAGGAGTAGCATTGATTTTCTCATAGCAGAGCGCCATTTTTAAGGCTCGCTGCCCTCTTTTTTCTCTTTCTTTTGTCGGCGTTTTTGTATATGCCTGCTTAAATTGGTCGGCAGCATCATAATATTCACCTAAAGCAAGATACTTTTCTCCCTTTTTGATATTCTTATCAATACCGCATGCGGTCAATAGTAAGCTACTTATTAATATTGACAAAAATGCTAAGCCGATATGAGATTTATTCTTCTGTTCCATGTTTTTAAATAAACTCCAGTTGTTATTGCTGACTGAATGGTAATCTGAACTGACAGCCGCCTTTCCAGTTGCTGCAACCATATGCCGTTTTTCCTTTGATAATGGTTCCTTGCCCACAGATAGGGCAAGTTTTTCCGATGATACTGTCATCTGCAGGAAGATTTGGAGATTTTGCCTCTGTCTTTTCTGCCGTATCACCCTGTTTGGGTGATTTCTTTGGAGCGGTTTTCTTTCTTGGCTCTTTTTTCTTGAGGTCCTCTTCCGTTGTAATCGTAACATGGCGAGCACTGTTGTCAGACAATACGTCATTGACGATTTGGTTGATTTGTTCTTTCAGACCATTGATAAAGTCGGCTGGGTCATAGGTCTTATGCTCGATGTCTCGGAGTTTTTTCTCCCAAATACCAGTCAACTCACAACTTTTCAATAGTTCCTCGTGGATGGTGTCGATGAGTTCGATTCCGGTAGGAGTAGCCATCAAGTTTTTTCGTTGGCGCTTGATATAGTGGCGCTTGAAGAGCGTCTCTATAATGCCGGCGCGTGAAGAAGGGCGTCCGATTCCGTTCTCCTTTAATGCCGCACGCAGTTCTTCGTCCTCGACGAATTTTCCTGCGGTCTCCATTGCTCGGAGCAAGGTTGCTTCTGTATAATACTTAGGTGGAGTGGTCCATTTCTCTGTGAGAGTTGGTGTATGTTCACCCGATTCGTCTTTTACGAAAGAAGGGAGCGTTCTTTCTTCTACCACTTCCTTCTTGGCGTTATTTCCGCCATCGTTTCCGTTGGCATTATCAGTTGCATCATCGTCATCGGCATTTTTCGCATCCTTCGCATAGACTACTCGCCATCCTGGTTCCAGAATTTCCTTGCCGCTTACCTTGAATTCGATTTTCTCTGGTTTAGGCCCATCTTCATTGATGACTTCGCCCAATACGGTGGTCGTAGAGAATTTACAATCCGGATAGAACACACTGATAAAACGTTTGGCGACAAGGTCATAGACATTTGCCTCCATATCGGTGAGTCCTGTAGGTGGAACACCTGTTGGGATGATGGCATGGTGGTCGGTCACCTTACTATTATCAAATACCTTCTTGCTTTTTGGCAACTTTTTTCCGGTAGCGGCGAGCTGCTGGACAAGCGGGAGGTACTTTTGCTGGCTCATGATCTTGGCCTGGCTTACTCCGTTGAGTATTTGTGGACATTTCGGATAGATGTCATCTGTCAGAAACTGTGTATCTACACGAGGATAAGTCGTGTATTTCTTCTCGTATAGACTCTGAATGAGTTTCAGCGTAATATCAGCAGAGTAAGCAAATTTCTTGTTGCAATCCACTTGAAGTGAGGTGAGGTCGTAGAGGTGAGGTGGAGCTTCATTTCCCTTTTTCTTGCTCACGTTTGTAACGGTGAAAGGTTTTCCTGCGATGGTGCTGAATGCTTTTTCACCTTCCTCCTTGCTGGTAAACTTGCCGCTGGTAGCCGTAAACTGAGTATCGCGATAGATGGTAGCAAGTACCCAGTATGGTTCGGAAACGAAATTGTCGATTTCCTTCTGTCGGTTTACGATGAGGGCAAGGGTAGGGGTCTGTACTCGACCGATGCTGAGCACCTGTCGATTCTGACCATATTTCAATGTATAAAGTCGGGTGGCGTTCATGCCGAGAATCCAGTCGCCGATGGCACGGGAAAGTCCGGCAAGAT
>ERZ1026776.139-NODE-139-length-55670-cov-21.994210_pt1 | contig 55670 bp, 53 predicted proteins | sample MGYA00380125_ERZ1026776 | MGnify/ENA primary metagenome ERZ1026776 (study PRJEB33269, sample SAMEA4719761) | human gut metagenome | biome: human-associated habitat; feature: organic feature; material: feces | place: Cameroon | collected 2013-10 ...
TACCGAGCGCGTAGTGGACTTTCACCACCTAGTTATCGCCCATGCTGGGCGCACCTCAAAAAGTCCCGAGATGTTAAAATCCCGGGACTTTTATTATGTCGCTGTATTTTATGCTCAGCTTTCGCGCTTCGTAAAGCCGACAAACTTGGTGAACTGCTTTTGGAAGAACAGATTAACGGTATCTACCGGACCGTTACGATGCTTAGCTATAATCAGCTCGGTATGCTTGTTTTCTGTTTCCGGATTGTAGTAATCCTCGCGGTACAGGAATGCTACGATATCCGCATCCTGCTCCAGAGAACCGGATTCACGCAGGTCACTGAGCATGGGGCGTTTAACCTGACGCGATTCAACGCTACGACTCAGCTGTGACAGCGCCAGCACCGGCACATCCAGCTCACGCGCCAATGCCTTCAGCGAGCGGGAAATTTCCGAAACCTCCTGCTGACGGTCGCCGGAATTATTACGCTTGCCGCTGCCCTGCATCAGCTGCAGGTAATCGACAACAATCAAATCCAGGCCATGCTCTGCCTTCAGGCGGCGTGCACGGCTGCGCATTTCCATCGCCGTAATACCTGCTGTATCATCAATATAAATTTTGGCACGGCTCATCGTATCACAGGCATCCCACAGATGCGTCCAGTCCTCGTCATGCATCTCGCCAACGCGCAGGCGCTGGCTGTCGATGCCGGCTTCGGCGCACAGCATACGGTTAACCAGCTGCTCCTTGCTCATTTCCAAACTGAAGAAAGCTACACTGCGCGGCTCGCCGCCGATAGCCTTATGTGCACGCAGTGCCACATTCTGCACAATGTTCAGTGCCAGCGCAGTTTTACCCATGGACGGACGCGCCGCCAAAATAATAAAATCTGAAGGGTGCAGGCCGCTCGTCAGCTTATCCAGATCTGCAAAGCCAGCCGGAATACCGGTAAGGCCGCCCTTGTTCTGCAACAGGCTTTCAATGCTCTGCACGCTATCCATCAGGATATCATTAATCGGCGTAAAATCCGCCTTTTTCTTACGGTTGGAAATTTCCAGGATGCGGCTTTCAGCTGTATCCAGCAGCGTACCGACATCATCGTTGGCCTCGTAGCCCATAGCCGCAATTTCGGTAGAAACACGCACAAGCTGGCGCAAAACCGACTTTTCAGCAACAATCTCCGCATGGTATTTAACGTTAGCCGCTGTCAGTACCACGTTCGCCAGACTAGTGATGTAGGCAATGCCGCCGATATCCTCCAGTTTATTGTCACGCTTGAGGATTTCCGTCACAGTAACCATATCTACTGCTTCATTTTTATTATAAAGCTCCAGCATTGCACTAAAGATAACGCGATGCGCTTCGCGGTAAAAATCATCCGCCGACAGCACTTCGGTCGCCTTGGCAATAGCTTCTTTATCAATCAGCATCGCGCCAAGCACAGCCTGCTCCGCTTCTATATTTTGCGGTGGCACTCTTTCTTCAATCACTCGCCTCTACCTCCTGTCAGTAATCTTTTCATTCATATTATTATACATTACTGCGGACAATTTTTCTATAAAAGCTGAATCTTTTTATTGGAAGCATAAAAAACGACCTCCCGCAAGCAGTCTGCACCGCTAAATTCAGGAGATCGTTTTTTATATGTTGCAAGCATTTTATGCGTTATGCCTGTTGCAGCTAAGGCTACAGCGCCACCTCAGCGAACTCTGTGCCCTCCTGCTCCAGCTCTATCTGCTGATTCAGGTTCTCTGTCAGCCAAGCCTCGGCCTCTGCCTTTTGCTCCGCGCGCATTTTAAGGATAACCTTGGCGCGCAGGTCGTACTGCACATCGGCAATCTCAAACAGCTGCTGTTGATAAAGCACATTCAGAATGCGGCCGACGCTGTTCACATCATATAAAAAGCTGTAATAGCCCAGCAAAATCTTCTGTGCCAGGCCTGCTTCCTTCACTGCGCCTACCACGCTGCCGCTGTAAGCGCGCACCAGTCCGCCTGCGCCCAGCTTAATGCCGCCAAAGTAACGCGTCACCACCGCAGCTGTTTCCGTCAGTCCGTTCTTACGCAGCACCTCCAGCATAGGAATACCGGCAGTACCGCTCGGCTCGCCATCGTCACTGGAGCGCTGTGCCAGGTCATCCACGATATAGGCGGAGCAGTTGTGCGTTGCATCCCAGAACTCTTTTTTTACGGCCTTAATGAACTCCTGAGCCTCTGCTTCGCTGTGAACTTTTTTCAGCGAGCAGATAAAACGTGATTTTTCAATCACAATTTCTTTGCGGTAATCTCTGCTTATAGTATACAAGTAGCGTACCTCCGTCCGTATTTTTCGCAATTTATATTAACATTATAACACAATTCCACCGTTTTTAAAATTTTTTACAGTTTTTTACAGCCAACTCTTTATTTCCTCTTCTGTCTTTGTTATAATAGTGGACATTACAGACAAAGGAGAGAGCATTGCCGCTACTCTCTAAAATTATTATTTTTTTATTAAGGGAAAGAGGTAATTTCATAATGAAACAATTTTGTGCTTTAATCGGCAAATTCTTTGGCATCATCGCCATCGTTTTTCTGGTTCTCGGCCTCACAATGCCGCAGAACTTTTTGTGGGTATTAGGCAAGGTGCACGGCATCAGCGTCCTGAGCTGCATGCTCGGTATCGTAATGTTCGGCATGGGCACCACACTGAATCTGAAGGACTTCGCGCTGGTTCTGAAACGCCCGCTCGATATTCTCATCGGCTGCTGCGCTCAGTATTTCGTAATGCCCTTCCTGGCATACCTGCTGTCCGTTGCCTTCAATCTGGACCCAGCACTGACCACCGGCGTTGTACTGGTAGGCACCTGCCCCGGCGGTACCTCCTCCAATGTAATCACCTTTATGTCCAAGGGCGACGTTGCACTTTCCGTAACCATGACCAGTGTTTCCACTGTGCTTTCTCCGATTCTGACTCCGTTCATCACCTACATGATTATCGGTGAAAAGATTAACTTTGACCCGGTAGGTATGTTCTGGAGCATCGTTCAAATCGTTATTCTGCCTATCTGCTTAGGTCTGGCTGTTAAATCCTTCCTGCCCAAGCTCGCCGAAGCAGCAACCGACTATCTGCCGGCTGTATCCTCCATTGCAATTTCTCTGATTATCGCAGGTGTTATCGGCGCCAGCCGTGACCTGATTCTGAAGGCTCCCGGCCTGATTCTGCTGGTAGTTATTCTGCATAACTGCTGCGGTTACGCCCTTGGCTTTGCCATCGCCCGCTTCACCGGCCTCAGCTGGAAAAAGGCTGTTGCTCTGTCCATCGAGGTTGGTATGCAAAACTCCGGTCTGGCAACCGGCCTGGCAAAAGCACATTTCGCTGCTCTGCCTGCCGCAACCGTTCCCGGCGCTGTTTTCTCCGCATGGCACAATATTTCCGGTGCACTCCTTGCGTGGGCTTACCAAAACTACCTGAATCCGAAATTTGATCCGGATTACGCTAAGGAAGAAGCTGCCAAGGCTTAAATTAAATTTGACCTGAAAATTATTAATAACCTTATGACCGCTACTTCGGTACTGCGTCATAAGGTTATTTTTGTGCTATAATATTAGTTACAAAAATTCGAAGAAAAGAGTTATATTTATGGACGATAAAGAACAAAAATACAAAACCTACCGTTCGCTCAGCGACATGCACCGCTTCCGCCTGCGCCTGTTTGCGGAGGGTATCCTCACCGGTATCTTCGCCGGTATAGTCATCAGCTTCTTCCGCTTCGCCCTTTCGGAGATGGAATACCTGCGCGGAGCGCTCTACAACCGCCTATGGGTGAGCGACTGGAGGATCAACGCCTGCTGGTTCGCCGTGCTCATCGCCATCGCCTTCATCCTGCACAAGCTCAACTGCATCGAGCCTATGGCGGCAGGCAGCGGCATTCCTCAGGTTAAGGGAGCAATTTTAGGCCTGATGAAAATGCGTTGGCTGCACATTCTCTGGGTTAAGCTCACCGCCGGCATCATCGGCATCGGTGCCGGTCTTTCCCTGGGACGTGAAGGTCCCTCCATCCAGCTGGGCGCAGTAACTGCGCAGGGCGTCAGCCGTCTTATGGGACGCACCCGCATGGAAGAACGCTATCTGCTGACCAGCGGTGCCAGCGCCGGTCTGGCAGCAGCCTTCAACGCTCCGCTCGCCGGTGTAATCTTTGCTTTGGAAGAGCTGCACCGCAATTTTTCCATCATGGTTCTGCTGCCTTCCATGGCGGCAGCCTTTACCGCAACTATTATTTCACGCGCCATCTTCGGCCGTGCGACAATTTTTGATATCCCCGACTTACAGCTGCTTCCTATAGGCTATTACGGCATCGTCATTCTGGTTGCTCTTGCCAGCGGTCTGGCAGGTGTTATCTTTAACTGGGGACTGCTGAACATCGGCCGCTTTTACAGCCTGCCCTGCTTCAAGCGCCCTGTACAGAAGATTGCCTTTGCCCTCATCTGCGCCGGTATTTTGGGTTACTTCCTGCCTGAGGTTTTGGGCGGCGGCAACGATCTTATCAACCATCTGGCCAAAGCACCTGTATCCTTGCAGCTTCTGCTGATTTTTCTTGCAGGCAAGCTGATTTTTACGCTCATCAGCTACGGCTGCGGCGTTCCCGGCGGTTTCTTCCTGCCGATGCTCGTTATCGGCGCTCTCTGTGGCAGCATTTGCGCCCAGATTCTGATTATGCTTGGCTGGATTGAGCCTGCATATGCCACAAATATTATGGTTGTTGCTATGGCGGCGCTTTTTGCTTCTTCCGTACGCGCGCCTATCACAGGCACCGTACTAATTATGGAAATGACAGCCAGCTACCAACAGCTGCTTTCGCTGGCAATTGCTGCCATGGTAGCCTTCGTCATTGCGGAGCTGTGCCACAGCAAGCCTATCTACGAGGAGCTGATGCAGCGCATGCTGCGCAAAAAAGCACCGGAGCCGGCTGTGCTGGAGCAGCGCAATGTTATCGAGCTGGCAGTTTGCAGCGGCAGCAGTGTCAGCGGCAAGCTCATCAAGGATATCCCCTGGCCGCCCAACACACTTCTTGTAGATGTCAAACGCGGTGAATCCCAAGTTATTCCGGCAGGTGATACACGCCTGCTCAGCGGCGATTTCATCTATGTGCTCACTGCTACCGAACACGTGGAAGAGCTTACTAAAATGGTAGAAGAATAATTATCTGCTGGACATAAAAAACAGAGAGTCTGCTAAAATAGCAGACTCTCTTATTTTTGCCTTGATTACAGGCCAAGCATTACATCAATAATTTCTTTATCGGTTTCTACCATGCCCTGGCTGGCAATTTTGCCAACTGCAGCAATAGTTTCATCGGCAGTATTTTGGACAATGCCGTCACCGCCAGCAAAGTTACGCTCGGCAACGGACATATCAACGCCCATCAAACCGCCTTCAACAGCCATAGCAATTTTAGCTGCGCAGGAGGATTTAGCACCGTCGCAGATAATACCGCTGTTGATAGCCAGAGCATTTTCTACAGCATGCTCAATCTGGTCATCAGTGCAGTCATACAAGAAAGCGATTGCCGCACCTGCACCGCAGCCGGCACTGATAGCACCGCAGTATGCGGACAGCTTTCCGATACCCTGCTTCAGGTAGATGGTAACCAGGTCGCTCAGCAGTACTGCACGCAGCATTTTTTCTTCGCCTGCAGCCAATGCATGTGCATAAACAACAACAGGAACGGAAGCGGTAATACCCTGGTTGCCGCTGCCGGAGGTAATTACTACCGGAAGCTCGCAGCCGTTCATACGCGCGTCACTGCCTGCAGCAGCGCTGGCACGTGCGCGGATACGCAGGCTGTCGGGGTCACGGCGCAACAAAATCTTGCCGATGCTGGCACCGTAATCATTAGTCAGGCCTTCTTTGGAAATAGCCATATTGAAATCAATCTGACGTTGCAGCAGATGCTTAACATTATCTAACGGCATATTGCGGGCCGCATCCAGAACGTCTTCGATTCTCCACAGGCTCTTTGCCTCTTCTTCGGCAGGTACAATCGGTTTTTCCAAAATAGTAACGCCGTTTTTCTTGATGCAGGTAACATTAGTGTGGTCTGTGCGGATAGTTACCTCGGCATTATTGCCGCCTGCTGCCAGGAAAATGCGGATATAGAAAATATCCGGTTCTTCGGAAACGTGAATATTAATCTTGCCGGATTCAGCCAAAGCCTTAATTTCAGCCTTTTGTTCCTGGTTAATATAAGCCAGAACCTCCAGCTGACGCTCGGAATGAGCAGCAACAACACCGGCAGCACAGGCAACCTCAATGCCCTTCATTTTGTTGGTGTTCGGAACAACAACGCTCTTAACGTTTTTGATAATATTACGGCTAACCCAAATTTCGATCTCCTCCGGGAAAGCTCCCAACTGCTCGCGGCATACAGCAGCACAGTAAGCAATGGCGATAGGCTCGGTACAGCCCATGGCGGGAATAAGCTCCTCCGCCAGCGCCTCCTCGTAAACAGCATATTTATTTTGCATAAGCACATCCTCCAAAATTCGGCTGCATTCCCTCACAGCCTGATAATTTTTTCGAAAGCATTATTGCCTAAAGCTTCCGACAATTCACTATATATTTTAAATCAAAAGCAGCTTTCAGGCAAGTGCTTATATCACACAATAACAAAGGACCGAAGCCCTCAGGCCTCAGTCCTCGTGAAACAACGTCACTAAGCGTTGCTTTTTACATTTTAATCTTTGCTTCCTCTGCCAGCTTCGGTCCGTACTCGCCGAAATCGAAGGTAGCAAAATAATCTGCCGGGGTTTCTGCACGACGAATCATTTTCACACTGCCGTTCTCCTGCAGCAGCAGCTCAGCACTGCGCAGCTTGCCGTTATAGTTATAGCCCATGGAGAAGCCATGTGCGCCGGCATCATGAATAAAGAGCAGGTCACCGATATTAATTTCCGGCAGCATTCTGTCTACGGCAAATTTATCGTTGTTCTCGCACAGGCCGCCGGTTACATCATACTTATGGTCGCAGGGAGCGTTTTCCTTGCCCATAACAGTAATATGATGATAGGAACCATAGATAGCGGGACGCATCAGGTTAGCAGCGCAGGCATCACAACCGATATATTCTTTGTAGATATGCTTTTGGTGGATAGCGGTAGTTACCAGAGCACCGTTCGGTGCCAGCATATAACGGCCAAGCTCGGTGAACAGCTTAACATCACCCATGCCTGCCGGAACGAGTACCTCTTCAAACACCTTGCGCACGCCTTCGCCGATTGCCAGTACATCGTTATCCTGCTGCTCAGGCTTATAGGCAATGCCGATACCGCCGCTGAGGTTGATAAAGGAGATATGCGCGCCGGTTTTTTCCTTCAGCTCAACTGCCAGCTCGAACAGAATACGTGCCAGCTCCGGATAGTATTCGTTGGTAACAGTATTAGAAGCTAAGAAAGCATGAATACCGAAATTCTTTACGCCCTTGCTCTTGAGAATTTTATAAGCTTCGATAATCTGCTCATGAGTCATACCGTATTTTGCATCGCCGGGGTTATCCATAATGTTGTTGGCAATGGCAAAATGTCCGCCGGGATTGTAACGGCAGCAGACGGTTTCCGAAATATCGGCAACCTTCTCCAAAAAGTCAATATGAGTAATATCATCCAGATTGATGGTTACATTCAATTTACGAGCCAATTTAAAGTCCTCTGCCGGAGTTGCATTGGAAGAGAACATAATCTCGCTCTCCTTAAAGCCTACGGCATCGCTCATCAAAAGCTCGGTATAGGAGGAACAGTCGGCACCGCAGCCCTCTTCGCGCAGAATCTGCAGCAGATAGGGGTTAGGTGTAGCCTTTACTGCGAAATATTCTTTAAAGCCATTGTTCCAGGAAAAAGCCTTGTTCACCAGACGCGCAGTGCGACGGATGCCGGCCTCATCATAAAGATGGAACGGAGTAGGATATTGGGAAACGATTTTTTCTAATTGTTCTTTAGTAACAAACGGAATTTTCTTAGACATTCATATCACCTTTCTGTAATTTAATCAGCGCAATTTCATTCTGCAGCGCTTCCTTAAATAAATCAACTAAATTGCGTTTGCAGGAATACAAACAGGTTGAATCATCATCATTCTGTAAATCCCCTGTCAAAACGGTGTGTGAATCGGCAATCAGACGAATCTGCTCGCTTTGCTTATTTGTTCCGTAGCAGATTGCTCCCGGCAAAGAAAAGCTTTTATCGCCGATAACTACTACCTTCAAGCCACGTTGCAAAGCAGCCTGCAGCTCCGGCAGCAGCAGCTCCAGCATTCTGCTGTTAGCCGACAGATAAATTCTTGCCTGTGCCTGACGCACGGTATTGCGCAGTTTATTTATAATCTCTTGCGCACCCTTGATGGTGATATACCCCTCAGGATCATTGTTCAGCACCGGTAGCTGCTGGAGTATATCTTTTTTTATCTCCTCCAGACAACTGATTTTGTTGCTGCAAAACTCAGCAGCAGGCACCGGAGTATAGCGCGTTACCTTGCCCTCCTCCAGCACATACGCTGCTCCCTTATCCACCAGTCCTGCCAGCGCAGTGTAGGTGTTAGAGCGCGAAATGCCGGTCTGCTTGGCTGCTTCGTAGCCGGTCATCTGACCGGACTTCAGCAGCAGCACATACAGCGTTGCTTCCTGCTTTGTTAAATTAAAATTAGTAAGACCTTCAATTAAATTCATAAAACCCTCATTTAGCTCTTCGGCTTTTGCGACGGAACTTTTATGCGCTTTATGCGTAAATTTATATTATTGTTCCTGTTTAAGACCACTATACTACTGTTAAGCCGAGTTGTCAATAGCTAACCACAGTTTTTTTATGTTTTTTTACACAAAAAAACGGAGATAACAGTAATTTAATCCGTTATCTCCGTCTTATATTTTCAGCTTAGTTTCTGTCGAAAACCATTACTCTGTCAAAGTCCAGATATACCCTAGAGCCGTCGGGAATTGCATCAAGATCTGCGCCCTTAACGATAACGCGGATGTCATGGCCGTGAACGTTTACACGATAGTCAACCGCATCGCCCAGATAGAAGCGGTGAGTTACCTGGCCTTCCATCTGACCGCCGCTGAGGGACATGGTAATATTCTCAGGACGTACGGCAATTGTTGCTTCGCCGGTAACCTTAGCGGTATTCGGGAAGGAAACATTGCTTCCCTTAATGAATACTCTGTCACCCTTAACCTCGCCATCAATAAAGTTAACCAGACCGATGAAGTCCGCAACCATTTTGTTGGCAGGCTTGGTATAAATTTCGTGCGGTGCGCCGATTTGCTGTACAACGCCGGCACTCATAACAACTACGCGGTCGCTCATTGCCATTGCTTCGCCCTGATCATGAGTTACGTATACAACAGTAATGCCCAGTTCTTTTTGAATAGCAAGGATTTCAAAGCGCATGGATTCACGCAGCTTAGCATCCAGGTTAGACAAAGGCTCATCCAAAAGCAGCAGTCCGGGCTGTGCTACCAGGGCACGCGCCAAAGCTACACGCTGTTGCTGACCGCCGGACAGCTGATGCGGATAACGCTTGCTGTATTCACCCAGATGAACCAGCTCCAGCATCTTCTGTACGCGTTCTTCGCGTTCCTTTTTATCTACCTTTTGAATTTTCAACGGATAGCCTACGTTTTCGGCAACAGTCATATGCGGCCAAACAGCATAGGATTGGAATACCATACCGATGTCACGTTTTTCAGGCGGAGCGAAGTTGCCTTTAATAGAGGAGCTTACGCAGTGGTCACCGATATAAATTTCACCTTCGGTAGCACGTTCAAAGCCTGCAATCATGCGCAGGGTAGTGGTTTTACCGCAACCGGAAGGACCGAGGATGGAAACAAATTCGCCATCCTTTACAACTAAATCAAAATCGTTTACGGCAGTTACAGCGCCGAAACGTTTAAATACATGCTCAATTCTTACCTCAGCCATTTATTACACTCCTTTAATTAAATACCTACGTTACCCTTGGAAACCTTATTCAGAATCAGGTTACCAATCAAAACAATCAGCAGAATGATTACAGAAAGCACAGAAGCGTTCTGCGTATCTGCATAGGTCTGCAGTTCATACAGCAATACGCCGATGGTCTTGGTATCACTGCCGTACAGGAGCAGGGACATAGTCAGCTCGTAGAAGGACGGCATGAAAATCAGGAACCAGCCGGCAACTATAGACGGTGCAATAAGCGGCATGATGATATCCTTGCAGCAGCGCAGCCAGCTGGCGCCGGAATTTAGTGCAGCCTCCTCCAGAGAGATGTGCACCTGGCTCAGCGAAGCGGCGATTGTACGCACAGACATCGTCATATATTTTACCAGATAAGCAACTACCATAATCCACATTGTGGAATACAGGTTCAAGCCAAAATTGCCGCTGAAGGTAATAATCAAAGCCAGCGCAATAACGATGGACGGGGTACTGCCACCGATAACTACCAGCAGGTCCGGCAGGCTGCGACCTTTGATTTTTGTTTTAACTGCGAGATATGCAATAAAGATGGAAATAAGCGTGCCGATGCAGGCAGCAATAACAGCGTAAACAACGGAATTCCAAACGCTTTCCATGTACTGGGAGCTGGTGATAACCGGAATCCAGGCATCAAAGCCCAGGTTATCCAGACCAATCGGCTTGGACAGGGTGATAATCAAGCTGGTAAGCACTATGGAGCCCAGCGGAATGATAATGGAAATCATGCTGTAAGCGCCAACCAGGCAGAAGCAGGGCCATTTCCATTTGCCCAGCTCTACAATGTTCGGACGGGTGCTCTTACCGCTGATAGTGGTGTAATCCTTTTTGCCTACCATCCAGGTCATACCGAACAGCAAAATATTGGCCAGGAACATCAGGGAAGCAGCCAGCGCCGTCGCATCACGTACGCCCGCAGTATCGCCCATGTAAATATAGGTTACAATACGCGTGGTCATTACTTCGATATTACCGGGCATGCCTACGATAGCAGGAATACCGAAGCAGCTGCCAGCAGCAATAAATACCAGCAGGCCGCCGGCCAGAATGGAAGGAGCCATCAGCGGCAAAGTTACGTCAAAAACAGTACGCATCGGAGAAGCACCGCTGACACGCGCAGCTTCTTCCAAAGTCGGATCCATTTTCTCCATCGCACGGGAAATGGTAATGAAAGCAAAGGGAGAGTAGAACAGAGTCAGTACCCAGCCTAAGCCGGCCATAGTATAAATGTCAAAGGGCGCTGTTTCCAGGCCAAAGACAAATTTAAGAATCTCATTCAGATAACCTACACTGGGGTTCAGCAGCTGTACCCAGGCAATAGCTCCTACATACGGCGGAATCATATAACTGGATACCAACAGAGTACGGTAGATTTTTTTACCGGGCATATCGGTACGGCCAACTAGCCAGGCCAGCGGGAAGGTAATCAGCACACTGACAATCATAACGCCCAAAGACAACTCGATTGTATTCGTCAACGCACGCCAGTTGACATCCTGGCTATATACATTGCGATAGTTTTCCAAGTTAATTGCGCCATCCAGCATGATGCTGTCATACAGCAGAATTCCCATCGGGAAGATAACAAAGTATAAAAGCAACAGCACGGAGATAGCGATAACAATAAATTTACTGTTTATTCTTGACATAGAACGCTTCTTTCTCCTTTTTTAATACCTCAGAGCAACACCAAAAGCAAGCTTTCGGCCCCTCTTTATTGAGCAGAAAACAGGGATGGCCTGAAAGGTCTCCCTGTTTCCGCTATAATTTAACTTAGCAACGCATTATTTATCCATAACTCTCTTACGGAATTCTTCTTTGATTTGAGCATTGTTGTTAGCCAGCTTCTGCCAATCAACTTTAATTCTGCCCTCAACAATTTTCTTAGTATCTTCAGCACCGGTAGGAGCTTTTACGTCGCCACGAACGGAGTGCATCCAGCCTTTAACAACTGCTTCCTGACCTTCTTTGGACAGCCACCAGTCAACCAAAGCCTTTGCACCATCAGGATTCTTGGTATCCTTGAAGATAGCAATCGGGGAAGGAACGTTGATTACGCCGTCGGTCGGGTAAACAATCTTCAGAGGCTCTTTCTTGGTATTAGCCAGCTTCAGGATGTTTTCTTCCAGAATCATTACAGCTGCATATTCGCCGGTCAGCAGCTTGTTCTGAATAGCGGAGTTACCTTCTTCAACGCGCAGGCCGTTAGCCTTCAGTTTATCGAAATATTCCCAACCGTATTTGTCAGCCAAAGCACCAACTGCTACATAAGCAGTACCGGACAGCATCGGGTTAGGCATAGCAATTTTGCCTTTCCATTTCGGATCGGTCAGGTCGGTCCAGTTTTTCGGAGCTTCTTCAGCTTTCAGCTTATTGGAGTTATAAGCAATGATCATATTGGAGATACGAACGCCGTACCAGTTGCCGTCTTTGTCTTTTTCGCTGATAACGTTAGCATCTTCTTTGGATTTATACGGTAACAGCAAGCCTTGCTCCTGCAGCTTCAGATAGTAGGACGGATCAGCAACCATCAGAACATCTGCAGCAATCTTTTTAGCTTTGATTTCGCCGGTAATCTTGGTGATAACTTTTTCGGTACCGCCCTGGAACCAGTTAACCTTCATATCTGGGAAAGCTTTTGCTACGTTAGGTTTGCACATATTGTCGATAATATCAGGATAAATAGAGGTATAAACCATCAAGCTGCCTTTTACGCCAGCAGCCTTATTGTCTGCTTTTTTGTCGCCGCCGCCGCAGCCAGCCAAAGCTACAGATAAAGCCAACATTGCTGCTGCACCAAGCATCCATTTAGATTTTTTCATTTGCATACACTCCTTTTTTTGCATCGTCGTTGAAAATTATATTTTAGTGTGTTCCCATTCTACACCCATATTTGATAAATTCGTTGCAGGTCAGTTTTTACCTGCTTACACTTTACATTATTTTTACAAATAATTAACTTTTTGTGTCACTTTGACATTTATTAAAAGGACATTCCACCACTATATTACATTTGACATTTTTTGTCCTACATGGACCTTTAACGTCCCACTATTTTTCGATGCAAATAAAATTCAGTTCCCATGCAGGCACATAAGGATGCTTACGCAGATAAATCTTATACTCCGGCACCAGCTCCCACAAAAGCAAAGGCAAACGGAATAAATCAATATCATAATGGTACGCTGCCACAAACAGCTTCGGCTTACAGCTGCCAATGGTCTGCCTGCCTCCGGCAATAGCCTGCACCTCTGCCCCCTCGACATCCATTTTAACTATTGTCACGTCGCGTCCCGCCGCCACGCTATCAATCGTCGTCACTGGCACAGTTTTCTTCTCAGCGCCGATAAAGGTTGATTGCCTGCCGCCGCTGTCACTGAAGCCCAGCTCACCCTGCTCGTTCCAGATTCCTGCCTCACGTACCTCAACCGCCAGTCCTTTCGCCGCTAGCTCGTCTGCCAGCAAGCGTAGCTTGCGGCAGTTGCGGCGGTCCGGCTCTACCGCCAGCACCTCACGCCACTGCCAATCAGTCAGGCGTCCAAGCTCCTGTATCGTATCACCGTTATAGGCTCCAAGATCAAGATACACTTCATTAGATGTTGGTTGCAGCAACGTCCTGATATCATCCTCACGCTGCGTTTCACAGTCAAAAAGATAGCTTATCTTGCCGCTGAGCTTATAGTTCAACGTATCAGCAAACACTCTGCGTGACTGTTCATCAGCCAGTCGGTCATAAACCTGCTGCAATTGCTCCTCGTAGCGCTTAAGCCAGGCAGCACTTACAGTTTTCTCCTCGTCAAACAGCGGCAGATGCGGCGCCACCACCTCCTGCTCAGCAGCCAGCTGCGCAAAACGCTCCAGCACCTCCGGTCTTTCGCTGGCAAAGGCAATGACAACTAAAAGCTCATTGCCCAAACGTTCGCACAAAGCGTCATAACGCTCCACCGTAAAGCCGCGAAACTGCTGACCGCGGACAAATTCATCACTGGCAAATACACCTTGTACCTGCACGCTATTTTTCTCGCACCAATCAAGAATTTTATCAGCGCCATTGCCCATTCCATAAAGCACTATCGGCTTATGTGTCTGACGTAAAAGCTCCCAGACGCTCTTTGCTTCCTGCATAAAATTTAGCATAACATAACCTCTTTCCGTCTAATCATCTATTTCAGATAGCCTCAGCTTACTCACCAGGCGTTTCTTTCTGTTTTTTATTATACACTATCTTAGCTAGTGACGTTAACCATTAAATGTGTTAAAATAATAGTAATCGAAATGTTACATCTAATTCTGATGGAGGTTATAAAAATGTCACTGCTAGAATCCGGAGAAAATTACTTAGAAACTATTTTAATCCTAACAAAACGCAATGGCAGCGTACGTTCTATTGATATTGCTGAGGAAATGAATTTTACCAAGGCCAGTGTCAGCCGCGCCATGAGCATTTTAAAGCGTGATAACTATATTATCATGGAGCCGGACGGACGTATCCTGCTTACTAAAGACGGACAAAAAAAGGCTGCTGCAGTTTATGACCGTCACGTAACCCTGACACGTTTTATCAACGAGGTTTTGGGCGTTGACGAAGTAATTGCCGAAAAAGATGCCTGCCGTATCGAGCATATTATCAGCCCGGAAACCTTTGCCGGCATCAAGGGTATGCTGAAGGATTAACCTGAGGACGCTTTTGGGAGGTCTGCCATGAAAAAATTATCCCTGTTCCTGCTTACGTTTATTATGCTGCTCTGCGCCAGCGTTTCCTGCTTCGCTAACCAACCCTATAAGCATCCTGACTACAATCTGCATACAGTGAAAGAGATTCATATCACCCAGATTGATAATCTTGAAGGAGAGCCGACGCGTCGCTTCAAGATTGATGAAAATGCAGAAACAAAAGTAATGGCTGCCATTTTACAGGCTGCAGGCCGACAAAAGCTGATTGCTACAGACGAAACACAAAAGCCTCTGCCGGAATATCATAATGTTAAAGCCAGCCAGAAAAATTTAGCGCCCAGAGATTTAGAAATGCGCGTTACCATTAATCATTTCGGCTACCATACTGTTCGTGTTCCCGGTCATTTTGAAGATTACACTACCCAGGAAACACATTATTACTATGACAAAGAGGGTAAACGCCACTACTGGACGGAAGACGTTGTCCGCCAGCGCTGGGTATCGGAAAGCTATCATCCATATGCCTATATGAGCATGATTTATAACTTTTACGATATGGACGACGGCACGCTCGTCGCTTCGTTCAGTGACAGCCGCGACCGCGAATATGAAAACGATCCTGCAAACGGTATGCTCGGACGCTCTCTGAAGGACTGTTTTAGAAAAATCTTTAAGAAATAACTTTGCAACAGACTGCTGATAACAGCAGTCTGTTTTTTTACTACAGCTTCATAATAGCAATTCTTATTATTTTTGTTGACATCTCAACTATAAGTGATATAATACAGAGAAGTAAGGTTTATAAAACAACCTTCTACTATTTTTGATGATTTATGAATACAAAGGAGTGCTTTCAAAATGAAAAGTCTGAAAAAATTTGCTGTTGCATCTATGACTTGCGCTGCCCTCTTAGGCTTTGCTGCTACCAGCCATGCCGCATATCAACTGAACGACGAAGTTAAAGACGCTACCCCGGCTCTGCTCATGGCATCCCAAATCGGCGTAAAGACCAATGTTAATCCGGCCCTGGCAAACCTGCCTGATAAAGACGCTATCGTTGTTATGAGCTTCGGTACCACCTTTAAAGACAGCCGTGCTAAAACTATTGAAGCAACCGTAGATGCTATTAAAGCTGCTCATCCTGGTGTAAAAGTAGTTACTGCTTTCACCTCTCATATTATTATTGACCGTATCAAAGCTCATGAAGGTCTCACCATTCCGACACCTGAAGAAGCTCTGGCTCAACTGAAAGCTGAAGGCTACACCCGTGTTGCTCTGACCTCTCTTGATATTATTCCGGGCATGGAATATGCATACAAAGATGCAGTTTATAACCTGCACAAAAATGACTTCAAAAAAATGACCTTTGGTACTCCGCTGATGTATTGGCAAGGCCAGGAAGGTCAAGCTGACGATATTACCGAAACCATGAAAGCAGTTTCTACTCAATTCCCGAAACTCGGCAAAAAAGATGCTGTTCTGATCATGGCTCATGGTACTCCGCATCCGTCCAATGCTTACTATGCAGTAATGCAAGACCGTCTGAATGAGCTTGGCTACACCAACGCTTACATCTTCTCCGTAGAAGGCTGGCCGCATCTGGACACCGTTACTCCGCAACTGAAAGCTAAAGGCATTAAGAACGTAACTCTGATGCCGCTGATGATGGTTGCAGGCGACCATGCTAACAACGATATGGCCGGTGACGAGCCTGATTCCTTTAAATCTCAACTGCAGGCCGAAGGCTTCAAGGTTAACACCTACATCCACGGTCTGGGCGAAAACGCAGCAGTACAAAAACTGTTCGTTGAAAGAGCAAACGATTCTTGGGATGCTCTGGAAGCTAAATAATTTACTGACCAAGTAATTCATTTCTTTCACACCTTTTTACTCTCCGTCCGCTTGTCTGGGCGGAGAGTATTTTTATAATATAAATTAATTCAGGAAGAAGAGGTGCTACAGATGGATAGCAAAAAAGCTCTGGTGGTTATCAGCTTCGGCTCCACCTTCGACGAAACCAGAACCCAAGATATCGGCGGCATTGAACAGGCCTTGGCCGCAGCCTTCCCTGCCTACGACCAGTATCGTGCCTTTACCTCCGTAATTATCCGCAAACGTCTGGCTGAACGCGGTATTAAAATCGACGATACGGAAACAGTGCTGCAAAAGCTGGCAGACGCAGGCTACGAAGAGGTGGTACTGCAGCCGACGCATCTGCTGCACGGCGAAGAATTCGAACAGAAGATTCTCAGCCTCAAAGAAAAATTTACCGCTAAATTCCAAAAAATTATTATCAGTCAGCCTCTCATCGTTAACGATGAAGACTACAAACTGGCAGCAGCAGCTATTGCCGTTCAGATTCCTCCCTTAGCGCCGGGCGAAGGCGTAGTCCTGATGGGCCACGGTACTCCGCGCAACAATAACAAAGCACATGGCTATACCTATGTTAAGCTGCAGGAAATCTTTGATTCTATGAAATTCCCTGTTATTGTAGGAACCGTAGAAGAAGAGGATACTCCTAATTTTGAAGCGGTTCTCGAAAAGCTGCAGGAACGCAAATATAAGCATGTACATATGTATCCTCTGATGGTTGTTGCCGGCGATCACGCCAACAACGATATGTACAGCGATGAGGAAGACAGCTGGAAGACTCAGATTGAGGCTTTGGGCATCAAAACAACCGGCCACCTGTGCGGTCTTGGCCGTTCCAAAGCTATTCAGGCTATTTATATCCAACATGTTTTACGTGTTTTGTCTCTAGAAGATTGACATTTATTAATAATTAACTAAAAAAACCTGCATTCTGTCCCCTTCATGGGGAAGAATGCAGGTTTTTTATTGCTTAATGCAACAAAGTTATGCTATAATGGAATTGCCTAAATTTTTGTAAAATAAATTCATAAGAGAAAGGGATGATGAAAATTGGGTATTGTTATTTCTGCAATTATAACTTTTTGGGTTGGCTATTTGATTTACAAAAAGTACAAGCCACAGCCTGTGCTCTTTATGGGCGGTATTATCATGATGTATATCGCTGCTATGCTGGGTTACAGCCAGATTCTAGGAGCTAAGGCTACAACAGGCTCCGTAATTTTCGATGCCTTTGAATTTATCCGCGCAACCTTCAGCTCTAACGTTGGCAAGCTTGGCCTGAACATTATGTCTGTAGGCGCTTTCGCTAAATATATGGATAAAATCGGCGCTTCCCGCTCTTTAGTACGTTTAACCATCAAACCGTTGATGGCTTTAAAATCCCCCTATCTGGTAATGAGCGGCACCTGGATTATCGGTATGCTCATCGGTCTGTGCATCAACAGTGCCTCCGGTCTGGCAATGCTGCTGATGGTAACCATGTTCCCCATCCTGTTGGGCTTGGGCGTAAGCCGTCTGTCCGCAACCGCTGCTGTAGCAACCACCCTCTGCTTTGACTGGAGCCCCAGTGACACCGGTACTATCCTCTCCGCTGAAACAGCAGGCGTTGACCCTGTAGTTTACTGGAGTCATTATCAGGTTCCTATCGTTGCTGTAGCCTTTGTAGTTGTAGGTGTTCTGCATTACCTGACTCAGAAATATATGGATAAACGCGACGGTCATATCGTGCAGCCGATGCAGGTTGAAAAAATTGAAGAAGAAGCAGATAATGCACCGATGTGGTACGCTATCCTGCCGGTAATTCCTCTGGCATTGATTCTTTCCTTCAGCTCTCTTTGGATTACCACTATTAAGATGAACATCGTTATGGCCATGTTCATCGGTATGACTATCGGTGTTATGTGCGAGTATGCTCGTTGGCGTGACGGTCAAAAGGTTCTGGGCGATATTCAGACCTTCTTTGACGGTTTAGGTATGCAGATGGCTAACGTTATTACCCTGGTTGTTGCAGGCCAAACCTTTGCTAAAGGCCTCGTATCCATGGGTGCTATCACTACTCTTATCGACGGCAGTAAAAACTTAGGCTTCGGCCCGATGGCTATGATGCTGGTTATGGTAGCAATCATCGCTGTATCCGCAATTGTTATGGGCAGCGGCAACGCTCCCTTCTTCGCATTCGCCGCACTTACTCCGGCAGTTGCAGCGCACAGCGGCCTGCACCCGGTACTGATGCTGCTGCCGATGCACTTTGCAGCTTCCATCATGCGTAACTGCTCCCCGATTACCGCAGTTATCGTAGTATCCTCCGGTATGGGCGGCGTTTCCTCCTTTGATCTGGTAAAACGCACCGCAATCCCCATGGCCGGCGCTATGATCGTTACCATCGGTATGACCTTCTTCTACTACTACACCGGTTGGTAAGAAGCAAGTACCCTTAACTGTTAAGTAAAAATTTACAGTATTAAAACCCCCGCTGTTCCACGTTTGGGAAACGCGGGGGTTTAATAAATTCTGAAAGGAGTTTTCTCTATGTTTATCTGTGATTGTCACTGCGATACCCTTACCGAATTATATAAGAAAGGCACCAGCCTTTATGCAAATGACCAGCATTTTGACATTCAGCGTCAAATCGCTCTCGGCGGCGGTCTGCAATTCTGTGCTATCTTCGTACCCACACACGAATTCCGTTATTACGGCGGTCTGCGCTACACCCTGCAGCTGCTGGACAAATACCTGCAGGAAGTAAAGAAGCTTCACGCAGACGGCATCGATGTGCTGCAGGTACTCACCAAAGAGGACGCTGCCGATGTGCTCAACCACAAGGCTGCAACTTTGCTCGCCATTGAAGAGGGCGGCGCTATCGACGGCAGTCTGGAAGCACTGCGTTGCCTCTACGCCTTAGGCGTGCGCGCTATGACACTCACCTGGAGCAACCGCAACGATATCGCTGATGGTGTCAACGAAGAAAGCAGCGGCGGCGGTCTCACCGTTTTCGGCCGCCAAGTAGTTGCTGAAATGAACAAGCTCGGTATGTTGGTTGACGTTTCCCATATTGCACCCGCAGGCTTCTGGGATGTTATCGAGACCAGCAGCAAGCCTATTATCGCAACCCACTCCAACGCTAAGGCTCTTTGCCCGCATCCGCGTAACCTGGATGACAAGCAGATTCTGGCAATTAAAGAAAATGACGGCCTGATTGGTGTTACCTTTGCCGGCCAGTTCCTGGAACATGATTACAACGATGCCTGCATCGAAAGTATTTACCGCCATATCGATTACATGCTGAACCTCATGGGCAACGATGACCATATCGGCTTCGGCAGTGACTTTGACGGCATCAGTCATCCGCCCTATAACCTGCACGGCGTGCAGGATTACAGCGCTGTTTACGAATACCTTTCTAAAAAATACAGCGCCAGCACCGTTGAAAAAATCACCCATAAGAATGTGCTGAACCTGCTGCAAAAGGTACTGTAAAAAACACCTTCCATGCATTAACGCAACTAAAAAGCCATACCTCGCTAAGCAAATTGCTTAGCAGGGTATGGCTTTATTTGTTGCCTGAAACTGCTTATTTCTTTTTGGTGCTGCTCTTAGCTTTAGCATCATTAGCATTAGCTATCTGTGCCCAATCACGCAGCATATCAGCACAGGCTGCTGCATAAGCACCGGCACTGCCAAAAGCACCTGCATCCTGCGTATACAGACGGAAAACCTGAATATCATCATAGTAGATATCCGCCGTACTGCCATTATCATAAACTACGAAATGATTTGGGTTGACCGGACCACGCTGACGCACGTTCCACAATCCGCCTGCAAGCATGTAGGCACGATATTTACCCTTAGTGTTGCCAATGCTCTGCCCAACGTTAAAGGTCCAATTGCCCTCGGTAACAGTCGCATGGTCGTCATCCTTAACTATAACATCAGGATGAATATCATATTCCTTAAGCTGCTTCATAACGCGCTTTACACGCTCCTCCGGCTCAGGATGGCTGCTGAACAGGCCGTAATTGGCACCACCGCCCTGCTTGGACAAATCATCAAGCTTCCACACAGTAATCAGCATGCTGTAGGGATTGTAGCCTGCTGCAATGCTGTTCTTTACGCCTTCCTTATCAGCACCGCGTTCGTCTGTACGGCTGTAACCGGCAAACAACGCCTGCTGTGCTGCCTGCACAAGGCCCATGCCCTGTCCACGCGTAGCAGCTAACAGAATCAGGGATGTCCACATCTGCTTTTCAATTGCATTGACAGTATGCTTTTTTGCTACGTGTCCTACCTCATGGCCAAGCACGCCAGCCAGCTCCATATCTGTCGGCATATAGTCAATCAATCCCTTATACACATAAACAAAGCCGCCGGGGCAGGCCAAGGCATTGACCTCATTGTTATTGAGCACCTTAAAGGAAAAGGTGATATCATCACGTCCGCAAACCTTAGCCAGCCTTTGGCCGATGCGGTTAACTCTTTCCTGCAGCGCATAATCCTGAGAAACACCATACTGGGCCTCCAGTTGCTGCGCTGTCTTCTGTCCCATTTCAATTTCCTGCTCTCTGCTGATTAAGCCCGCCTCTGCAGGGTTAACGCCTACAAACAGGCAGCAGGCAAAAACAAATGTCATAAAAAGCTTTACTATCTTCCTCATATTGGCCTCCTGCTTCATAAGTATACTATAATCCAAAAACTTTAGATTGCCCCCTCTTCATGCAGGGCATTGATTTCATTATCATTATATCCCAGTTCCTGTAAAATATCCAGCGTATGTTCACCAAGCTTAGGAGCCCGCATGCGAATGGTACTAGCATCCTCACTGAACTTCACCGGACCGCCGATATACTGCAAATTGCCAAGGTCGCTGTCAGCCTCCTGCAGAATATCTTCCTGCGCTGTCAGCTCACTGTCCAGTGCTTCCTCCAGGCTGCACACAGGCGTTACGCAAAATTCTGCGCCGCCGATAAGCTCCAGCCACTGCTGCTGAGTTTTAGTGGCAATTTTAGCAGCCACCAGCTGCTGCAGCTCCTCCTCATGCGCAAAATCATACTGGCGTTTTTCCAGCTCCGGACATTCAATTAAATCGCAGAAGCGCTGCCAAAACTTAGGCTCGATAGTGCCAACCGTCATATATCTGCCATCTGCCGTACGATAAATATTATAGTAATGCGCTATGCGGCCAAAGGGCTTTTCGCCTGTTTCCCTGCAGCCCCACAAAGCACTGATGCCCGTCACCTGCATAGACAGCGCCGTAGCATACAAATTAACATCAAGCCACTGTCCTTTGCCAGTACGTTCGCGCGCCAGCAGCGCCATAGAAATCGCACTTAAAGCATTCAAACCACTGCCAATTGCGCTCACCTGCACCTCAGATACGCAGGCTCTGCCAACATCATCAAGATTATTCAGGCCAGCCAGACCGACAACGTTCAGATCGTGCGCCGGCTTATGCGATTTCTGCCCGAAGCCGGTAATCGAGCAGTATACAAGCCGCGGATTGATTTTATGCACACTGTCATAATCAAGGCCATAACGCGCCAGATAACCGGGACGGAAGCCTTCCAGAAAAACATCGGCCTCCTGCAGCAGCTTCAGCAACAAATCACGTCCGCCATCCTTTTTAAGATTCAGGGCAACGCCTCGCTTATTGCGGTTCAGCATCAGATGCCAGTAGCTCATGCCTTTAGTTTTTTCAGGCCAGAAGCGACGCGTCGCATCACCCTGCAAATCCTCGATTTTGATAACATCCGCACCATAATCGCCCAGCAGCATGCCGCAATACTGTCCCGGCAGCCACTTGGAAAAATCAATAACCTTAATACCTTCTAACAAAGCCAACTTTATCACTCCTGTTCTGCTTAATAAGTTTTTATATTCTGCAAGATTTTCTTCTAAATCCATTTAAATATGTTCACAAAACACCTATTTAAATGCTATAATATAGTTACATCATTGTTAGCCACACACAACTTTCCCATGGAGGTTTTTATATGCAAACCCGCAAGCTGACATCAGCAGCGCTTCTGATTGCCATCGGCACACTGAGCGCACATTTAATTTATATCCCTGCAGGTGTTTCCAAATGCTTCCCTGTGCAGCACGCCATCAATGTTATGGGTGCGGTTCTTTTAGGACCTGATTACGCCGTTGCTATCGGCTTCATCATTGCCTGTCTGCGCAACATGCTGGGCACAGGCTCACTGCTGGCTTTCCCCGGCAGTATGATTGGTGCAGCCCTCGCAGGACTGGCCTACAGCCGTTACAAAACATTGCCGGCAGCTATGGCCGGTGAAATTTTCGGCACCGGAATCATCGGTGGCTTCGTTGCCTGGATTATGGCCACTCTGCTTTTAGGCAGCAAAGCTGTAGCCTGGTTCTTTATCCCGCCGTTTTTGGTAAGTACTATCGGCGGCAGCGTTATTGCCTGCCTGCTGCTCAAAACCGGCTTTTTTAAGCAGTTCAGCAGCAAAGAAGGTAAGTAAGATGAACTTCGGCGAAATTGTTAACCTTCTTCTTTATGCCTTCAGCGGCATTTGCTTCGGAGCCTTTGCCTCACGCTACAGCGTTTTCAGTGCGCTGCACATTAAAAGCAAATGGCAGGAGGAAGGCATCAGCTGTCTTTTCAGCTGCTTGCCGCAGCTGCTCTTTCTCAGTGTAAGCTTTTTCCTTTTTCCGACGTGGTTTATCAGCAAGACTCCTACCGGAGGCTTCTTTTATTACGCAGTACTCGCATTCTTTTTCAATAAAGGTCTGCGCTTAAACAATAAAAAATAAAGTAGGTGAAAAAATGACACACATCCACAATCATGCCTTGCCGCTCCCCGGCAATGATGACGAAAAATATATCCAGCCCATGGCTGATATTTTTAAAGTCCTCAGTGACCCCACCCGTATCCGCATTCTCTCCCTGTTAGCACACCAGGAGATGTGCGTTACCTGCATTGCCGATGCACTTGGCATGACACATTCCGCTATTTCGCATCAGCTGCGTCTGCTGCGTGCCACCAACCTGGTAAAATTTACTAAGGACGGCAAAGAGGTTATCTATTCTCTGGATGACAGCCACGTGCTCAGTCTTTTCGACCAGGCACTGGACCATGTAAAACATAAGGTTTTATAAAATTTATTGGCGCTGTAAAAGCGCCAATTTTTTTATGCCGTTAAAGCGCACTGCGCCACTGGCGGATAATCTCACTCTTATAAACCGAGGTCCAGCTCAAATCATCTACCGGCACGCGGACATTGCCTATAAGCTCCCGGCGGCCATCATTGTAGGGATATTTTTTTACATGCCACATATAGTGATAACCGTTGGCAGGCAAAAGCTCTACACCCGCATCACTCATCAGAAAATCCAAAAAGGCGCGCGCCTCCTCCGAATGCTCTGCACTACGCATAATGGCTGCACCGGTAAGCATTGTACGATTGGCGTCCTTCACTACCGTTGCAAACAGATGACGATGACGTGCTTCCATCTGCAAAGCATAATCCAACGGCACTATGGCAACCGTCTTTTTGCCTATATAGACAAGGTCCACAGCCTCGCCAAAGCCTTTAGTATAAACCGGCTGCTGTGCATTAAATTTAGCCGCATAAGCCAATGCCTGGTCGCCGCCGCGCAACTGCCAGATGCTGGTAATCATGCCATAGCTGGCACCACCAAGATTAAAATCAGCAATAGCCAGCTCATCCTTAAGCTGCGGTGCCAAAAGCTCATCCCAGGTTTCCGGCGCATATAAGCCGTAAGCATGCAGATTGTTTTTGTTGCTCAGCAAAGCAATATAGCTCAAATAAAGACTCGTCCATTGACCGGTGCGATTGCGCAGCTCTGCCGGCACCTTGTAGGCTTCCTTGGCGATATAAGGCTGCAGAATATGCTGCTCATCTGCCATAAAATATTCCTCACTGGTGCCACCCAGCCATACGTCAAATTTGTGCTTGCGCAGGTAATCCAAACGCTCCTGCTGCGTGCCGCCCGGAAGATAGCTTATCTTTACTTTTACGCCCGTATTCTTACTGTAGCTGTCGGCAATAACCTCCGTCAGCCTGGTGCCCATGCTGCTGCAGAGCTGCAGCTCCTTAGGCTGAGGCTGCTGGCTGCCGCAGCCTGCTGCGAGCAAAGCCAGCAGCATTAAAATGTATATCATAAATTTTCGCATTATCTTTTCCGCCTTTCGCTATGCTATTATTATAGCATGAACGCCAAGCTTTCTCCATATTTAGAAAGTACGCAGGTTGTCATAATGCGCCTGCTGCTTTATAATGAAATGCATCAGCATACAAAACTTAGCGTGAGGAGATTACCTATGAGCTTCGACAAAAATAGCATCTATGCTCTGCTTAACAACAAGCATGTACATTTCACATATACAGAACATCGGCCGGTTTATTCTATGGAAGAACTTGATGCACTGGAGATGCCTGCCGGCGCTGTTATCTGCAAAAATTTATTTTTGCGCAACAGCAGCGGCAAACAGCACTTTCTGTTGACTGTTCCGGCAACTACGCCTGTTGATCTTAAGCAGTTGGCCGCAAAGCTCACAAGCTCCCGCCTCAGCTTCGCTTCGGCAGAGCGTCTGGAAAAATATTTAGGACTGCAATCAGGCCTGGTTTCTCCCTTCGGCCTGTTGAACGATACGAGCAAAAGCGTTATCTTCGTCAGCAGCAAAGACCTTCTGCCAGCGACCATCATCGGAATTCACCCTAATGATAACACTGCCACCGTCTGGCTTGCCTTTGGCGATTTGCTTTCATTGCTATCTGAACTGGAGATAGAGGTAAAGCTGATAGAGATTTAAGAAAAAGCATACTTGCGTAAAATGAGCGTTAAGACTGCCCTCTCTGCGTCTAAATAATCCTGGACTTGTAACGTTTTTCCGTACTTTTCGCAATCATTTTGTCACGTTTTTCGCATTTTATCATTGCTTTCTGTAACGTTTTTCCGTACTTTTCACACCTTATCTGTCACGTTTTTCCTAAAACAAAAACCGCACCAACGTTAAACGCTGATGCGGTAATAATTATATTTTTATTTTACAGCCTGAGCTACAGACTGATTCATCTCAACACGTCCGACAGCGGCCACAGGCTCAACCTCAGCCTTTACGCGCTCCCAGATAACGAACTTAGCCTTGCTGAAGCCGTTAAATGTAGTTGCACTGGCGGAGGTATAGGCACCGCAGCTGGGAACCAGCAGCAAATCGCCAACCTGCAGCGGCACAGTCATGCGGCCTCGGAACATAATATCTAATGAATCACAGCTCGGTCCAGCGAACGTTGCTGCCACCTTTTCCTCACCCTCGCGGAAGCTGATGAGCTTGAAATCCCACTGGTCAAAGAGTACACCGGAGAAGGTTCCGTACAAGCCCTCATCGAGGAAGTACCAAGGCTGACCGCCGCGCTCGGTAACACCGATGACGCTGGTAATCAGGTTAACTGCCGTACCGCAGATATAACGGCCCGGTTCGGCCCAGATTTCGGCATCGGCAAAATCCTCGTCCAAACGCGCGTTAATTTGGCGCAGCATTTCCGGCAGGTTGAATTTAACCTTCGGCTCAGGAATAGGGAAACCACCACCGATATCCAACACACGCAGCTTCAGGCCAGCCGCCTCAGCCTCCTCAAACAGCTCACGCGCAATATCCAGCGCATGCAGATAAGGGTCAGCGCTGACAGTCTGGCTGCCTACATGAAAGGCAATGCCGGCCATATCCAGGCCTGCATTCTTAGCCTGCTGCATCAGTGCCAGCGCATTTTCACGCGCTGCGCCGAATTTTTTATTCAGATCAACATGTGCCGAGGAATTGTCGATACGCAGTCTGAGCAGTACAGTCGCATCCGGGCACTGTTTTTTTATTTTATCTATTTCACTGGCGCTGTCAAAGGTCATCTTGCGTACGCTGCAGTTGCGGCAAGCCTCCAGGCCCACACTCGTCTTTACCGGATTGGCGTAAATCAGACGGCCGCCATCCACGCCCATATCATGCAGAGTACGGATTTCTCCATCACTTGCTACATCAAAGCAGGAGCCCATATCCGCCATCACCCGCAAAATTTCCGGGTGTGGATTAGCCTTAATCGCGTAATGAATTTTGACACGCGGCATATATTTTTTCAAAACCTTGTAATTCTTCTTGATTTCATCTAAAGAAAGTACTAATAGCGGCGTACCGAAACGTACCGCTAATTTTTCTACAGCCTGTTGGCTTATTTGGAAATGTTTTTTATTACTCATAACACTCTCCCCTTGCTATTGCATTATTTTTTCTTCTATGATTGTACCACAATAATCTGAAAGTACAATAGGAAAACGGCAAAAAATTGATTTTTTTCGAGGAGAACGGGAAAATTTTCCAATAATCACGGATTGGCTCATTTTCCAGCATAAAATAGCGAAAATTTCGCCATAAAATATATAAAACAACAGAAACATATCTATATACGACAGACAAAATAAAAGCGCTGAAATGCCGGTTAAATGACATTTCAACGCTTAATTTTATTCAGTTGTATCTGCGCAAATTATTTTTTCGGAGCAGGAATTACATCGCAGCCCATGTAAGGACGCAGAACCTCAGGAACAACTACGCTGCCATCAGCCTGCTGATAGTTTTCCAGAATAGCAGCAACGGTACGGCCAACAGCTACACCACTGCCGTTAAGGGTATGTACAAATTCCGGTTTGGATTTTGCATCACGACGGAAGCGGATGTTAGCACGACGTGCCTGGAAGTCCAGGAAGTTGGAGCAGGAAGAAATTTCACGGTAGCAGTTTGCTGCCGGCAGCCATACTTCGAGGTCATATGTAGTAGCGGAGCTGAAGCCCAGGTCACCAGTGCACAGACGCACAACATGGTACGGCAGGCCCAGTAATTGCAGAACCTCTTCAGCATCATTGGTCAGCTTATCCAGCTCAGCCCAGGATTCTTCCGGTTTAGTGAATTTAACCAGCTCAACCTTGTTGAACTGATGCATACGGATCAGGCCACGGGTATCACGGCCTGCAGCACCGGCTTCTGCACGGAAGCAAGCGCTGTATGCAGTATATTTCAGCGGCAGCTCGTCGCCGGTAAGAATATCGTCACGATGATAGTTGGTTACAGGAACCTCTGCAGTCGGAATCAGGTACATGTCGCCGTTTTCCAGCTTGTACATATCCTCAGCAAATTTCGGCAATTGGCCGGTGCCCTGCATGCTTGCGCCATTAACGATGAACGGCGGGAAGAATTCGGTATAACCATGCTTTCTGGTGTGTACATCCAGGAAGAAGTTGATAACGGCACGCTCCAGACGGGAACCAATGCCACGATAGAATACATAACGTGCACCGCTAACCTTAACGCCACGTTCGAAATCCAGAATGCCCAGGTTTTCACCGATATCCCAATGAGCCTTCGGTTCAAAATCAAATTTAGTCGGTTCGCCCCAGGTGCGGATAACCGGGTTGCAGGTGTCATCCTTGCCTACTGGAACATCTTCTGCGGGAACGTTAGGAATAGTCAGCAGAATGCTTTTGATTTTTTCTTCAATCTCTTTCAGTTCCTTGTCATCTGCAGCAATTTTATCGCCAAGAGCACGAACTGCAGCCATCTGCTCAGTAGCATCCTGACCAGCTTTTTTCAGCTTGCCAATCTCTTGAGATGCAGTGTTGCGTTCTTTCTTCAGTGCTTCTACCTGTTGGGTAATTTCACGACGTTGTTTATCCAGTTCCAGGAATTCAGTCAAATCAAGGCTGCCATTACGGCTTTTTACAGCCTCTTCGACCAGCTTCGGATTTTCGCGGACGAATTTTAAATCTAACATAATCTAGCCTCCAAATAATTTATCATAACTTATATTGTAGCATAAATCCCGTCGGGATAAAAGATTTTACTGCAATTTTTAATAGTCAATTCCCTCATCGCGACGTGCAAGATAGCGGATTGCCGAAAGCGCAGCCTTTTGTCCCTGACCGGCAGCACGATTTACCTGCCACGGCTGACCTGTGCAGTCACCGCCGGCAAAAACGCCTTCAATATTTGTTTGAGCCTGATCATCAACATAAATACTGCGACCACGGATTTCCAGGCCCGGCAAAAAGCTGTTGAGCGGATCGCTGGCGCGGAAGACAAAGGCAGCCTTAACGCTGTAAAAATCATCGCCTGCACGCAGGCCGGTAACCTTGTCAGTACCGGTAATTTCTGTCGGCTTATCCAGCACTACAGTAATATTTTTCTTTTTTGGCGGAATGAAGCCGGAATACAGCGGGAAGAAGAAGACATGCTCGCATTGCTCTGCCAGATATTCCACTTCTTCCAGAGCATCAGGAACAGTAGCGATAGCAGCCACAGACTTGCCCTTATATTTATCAGCATCAACAATAGCACAGTAGCTTACGCCCTTGCCCAAAAATTCCTTTTCTCCAGGGAAAAGTGTAGAACGGGAAATACCGGTCGCTAACACTACGGAATCCGCAGAATATTCGCCGTGCGGTGTACCCAGCATAAAGCCTTCGCCTACCTCACGCAAAGAAATAATTTTAGATTCAATAATATCTACTTCCATCTGCTTGAGATGATTTACAAAAATATCCATAAGCGCAGTACCGGAAATATCGGGTATACCCATATAATCTGTTATCTGCGCTACACTACGCAGACGGGGGCTGAAGCCATGGGCTTCAAACAGAACAACCTTACGTCCCTTGCTGGCAGCAGTAATCGCTGCAGATACACCAGCAGGACCACCACCAATAACGGCAATATCGTAATCCATAAGTCTATCCTCCGTACAAAAAATTTAGAACCTACTATAACACTTTAATTGTATGCTTTTCTAGATGTATAGTCAATTGTTTTTATGCCTCCAAAGATTTTTTAAGTTTTTCCGAAAAAGTGCTTGACATTTTCTAGCAGATAGGGTATTATAATTAAGTAACGTGACCACGGCCCATTAGCTCAGTTGGTAGAGCACCTGACTCTTAATCAGGGTGTCGTAGGTTCGAGGCCTACATGGGTCACCACATTTGGCCGGTTGGTCAAGCGGTTAAGACACCGCCCTTTCACGGCGGTATCGGGGGTTCGATTCCCCCACCGGTCACCAAATACGGGCGCTTAGCTCAGCTGGGAGAGCGTCTGCCTTACAAGCAGAATGTCAGCGGTTCGATCCCGTTAGCGCCCACCATTTTTTTGCCCATTTGCCTCAATATTGTAATGGCCCGGTGGTTCAGTTGGTTAGAATGCCGCCCTGTCACGGCGGAGGTCGTGGGTTCGAGTCCCATCCGGGTCGCCAATCATGCCTCGGTAGCTCAGTTGGTAGAGCAAAGGACTGAAAATCCTTGTGTCCACAGTTCGATTCTGTGCTGAGGCACCAATCCAAAAACAGCACCTGCTATTGCGGGTGTTTTTTTATTATCTATGTATTTCAAACTGCTTAAATTCATTTTTTCAGCCACCAAGGAGTGTTATCATGTTTGAAAAATTTTTCCATGAAGTAACCGGTCCCTATATCTGGGGTCTGATTCTGCTTTTATCCCTGCGTGCCATCTTTTCTTCCGTACGCAAAAAGGATTATCCGCACGCTGCTGCTTTTATCGTTGTAGCCATTGCTGCCGCATTTATGACAGCAAGCGCACTTGATATGCTTCCGCCTGCTATAGCAGAAATATTTGCATAAGAAAAAGGCCGCTGCGCAGCGACCTTTTTACAAGCTTAAACGCCGCTTTACGCGGCGTTTTTTTGCTTATTTTCAGTTGATGGCGGTTACATCAAAGCCGGTATCCTCAACAGCAGCCTTCAAAACTGCGTCATCCAGCTCAGCGCCCTCAACAACGGCATTATTGTTTTCCAGGGAAACAACAACACTTGTTACACCTGCTACAGCAGCAAGTGCTTCCTTAACGGCGCCAACGCAGTGCTGGCAATGCATACCTTCAATAGCAATAGTTTTAGTCATGATAAAATCTCCTTTGCAATTACAATTTTATAAAACGCAGTCTCAGTGCGTTAGTAACAACAGAAACACTACTGCAGCTCATCGCCGCTGCAGCAATCAGCGGATTCAGCAACCAGCCGAAGGCCGTATAAAATACACCTGCGGCAAATGGAATACCAATCGCATTATAAATAAAGGCCCAGAAAAGATTTTCCTTGATATTGGTCATCACGCTGCGACTCAGGTGAACCGCCTTCGCCACATCCAGCAAATCACTCTTAATCAAAACCATATCTGCCGCCTCAATCGCAATATCCGTGCCGGCACCGATAGCAATGCCCACATCGGCACGTGCCAGCGCCGGCGCATCGTTGATGCCGTCACCTACCATGGCGACAATATGGCCTTCCTGCTGCAGCTTGCGTACCACCGCTTCCTTATCCTGCGGCAGCACCTGCGCCACAGCCTCATCTACGCCAACCTGCGCACGAATCGCCTCCGCCGTCGCCCGATTATCACCTGTTACCATCAGCACACGCAGGCCCATATCCTGCAGCTTGGCTATTGCCTCCCTGCTCGTCGGCTTAACGGTATCGGCAACAGCAATACAGCCTAAAAGCTCGCCTGCACGTACAAAATATAACGGTGTTTTTCCCTGAGCAGCCAGCCTGTCATACTGGTCAATTAAGGTGCTTGTATCAACATTCAACGTCAGCAGTAGCTTGAGATTGCCTGCTGCACATTCAGCTCCCGCAAGCTCCGCCGTAACGCCCTGACCGGGGATTTGCTTATAATTGCCGACTTCCGGCAAAGCAAGCTGCTTTGCTTCGGCAGCAGCAACAATAGCTTCACCCAACGGATGCTCCGACAGCTTTTCCAAGCCTGCGGCAAAAGCCAGCAATTCATTTTCCGTAACCTTTACAGGTAAAATATCCGTCACTACCGGCTTGCCCGCTGTAATCGTACCTGTTTTGTCTAAGATAACGGTATCAATCTTATGCGCTGTTTCCAACGCCGTTGCAGATTTAATCAAAATTCCGCTCTTAGCACCGCGCCCTGTGCCGACCATAATTGCCGTCGGTGTTGCCAATCCCAAAGCGCAGGGACAGGAAATTACGAGCACCGAAATGGCAATCGTCAGCGCAAAATGCCAGCTTGCGCCCAGCGCCAGCCAAATAGCCGCCGCAATCACTGCAGTACTGATAACAGCAGGTACAAAATACCCGCTCACCTTATCAGCCAGTTTGGCAATCGGCGCTTTAGACGAAGTTGCTTCGTCCACCAGCGCAATAATCTTCGCCAAAGCTGTATCTGCACCAATCGCAGTTGCTTCCATCTTAAAATAACCGCTTCTGTTAATAGTGCCGCCGATAACCTTGTCACCGATTGTTTTATCTACCGGCAGACTTTCACCGGTCAGCGCACTTTCGTCCAGGGCAGCGCTGCCCTCAATAATTTTGCCGTCCACAGGCACGGATGCACCGCTTTTTACAATCAGCACATCACCTGTCACAACCTCCTCTACAGGTATTTCTCCCTGCAGACCGTGACGCTCAACCAGCGCTGTCTTCGGCGTAAGATTCATCAGCGCTTTAATCGCATCAGAGGTGTGGCTCTTTGCCCGCGCCTCCATAAACTTGCCGACGGTTACAAGTGCCAAAATCACGGCACTAGCTTCAAAATATAACGCATCGGCAAAGCCCGGCAGCAAATCCAGACGATTATGACCAAAGGCATACGCCATGCCAAATACGGAATATAAACCGTAAATAAAGGATGCACCGCTACCCACGGCAATCAGCGAATCCATATTAGGCGCACCATTTAATAGATTGCGCACACCGTGGATAAAATACTTGCGGTCGATAAAGAGCACCGGAATGCACCACAGCATCTGCAGCAAAGCGTTAATCAGCTCGTTTTCCTGCCCCAGAATAAAGCCTGGCAGCGGCCAGCACCACATGCGCCCCATGTGCTGATAAAAGACAAGACCAGCAAAAATCAGCGAGCCGATAAGACGCTGACGCATCTCCTCCATCTCCTGTGCCGCCGTATCCTGCTGAGGTACCGGTGCTGCAACATTTGCAGCATGCACTCTCGCGCCAAAGCCCAGCTTTTCAATGCGGGCAATAATCGTTTTTTCATCTACAACGCTTTCATCAAAGGTAACATGCGCATTATTTTTCAGCAGATTAACGTTCATCTGCTCCACACCCTGCATCTTGTTAACAACCTTTTCGATGCGCGAAGAGCAGGCACTGCAGCTCATGCCTGTTATATCAAGTAATTGTTTTTTCATCGTGGCTCCTTTCATTTACTATCTATTTGACGTAAAAAATTTTGTCTGCTATTATTATAGCAAACGCTACCTTTATTTCAAGAATGCACTATTTAGGTAGATAGTATACAAAAAGATACTGTGAGAAACTCTTAAAGCTTTGTTCATTACAGAAAGGATAATACAAATGAAAGACACCATTAACGTCAACTGCCCCGTTGCCGCTACGCTGCAGCTTATCGGCGGCAAATACAAGGCACTGCTCCTGTGGCACCTGTCCGGCAAAATTCTGCGCTTCAACGAGCTGCGACGCCTCGTCCCCGAGGCTACACCCAAAATGCTCACCCAGCAATTACGCGAGCTGGAAGGTGACGGCTTGATTGCGCGCAAGGTGTACGCCGTCGTGCCGCCTAAGGTTGAGTACAGCCTGACGCCGCGGGGCGAAAGCCTCTTTCCCATCCTGCAGGCCATGTATGCCTGGGGCAGCAAGCTGTTAGAGGGCGAAGGCATCTGCCCGGAATGCTCCATGAAGCCTGTGGAAGCAGAACATTGCTGCTGCCACGATAAAAACAAATAGAAACGAAAAACTTCGGTAGAACGATTATATTTAGCGTTCTACCGAAGTTTTTTCGTTCCATTTTAAAACAGCCGAAATTTTTATCCACACGCACATCGCAACTGCCTTTCCGACGAAAACAAACCCATGCAAAAAGCACGCCGTTGCCTGCGCTTTCGCGCAACCCACAGCGTGCTCTTATAATACCTAAAATCAGCCGATTTCTGCTTCCTTTTCAGTACCGCGAACGTTGATCGGATGGTTGTTTTCGTCAACCATTACAACCTTCGGCACATAGGTTTTAGCTTCTTCCTCGGTCATGAGGCTGTAAGCGATGATGATAACAGTATCACCAACCAGAACTTTACGTGCAGCAGCACCGTTCAGGCAGATAACACCGCTGCCACGCTCACCGGCGATAACATAGGTTTCCAGACGGTTACCGTTGTTGTTGTCAACGATTTGTACACGCTCGCCCGGAAGAATACCGGACAGCTCCAGCAGCTCGCTGTCGATAGTAATGCTGCCCATATATTCCAGGTTAGCCTGGGTTACGGTAGCGCGATGAATTTTGCCATGGTGCATAGTATAAAGCATATTATTTCTCCTCCAAAACTACATTATCAATCAGACGGGTGGTGCCGAATTTAACAGCTACAGCCAGCAGGTTGCTGCCTGCCATCGGAGCTGCTACAGGTTTCAATTCCGGCAGTGCATAAATTTCAACATAATCGATATCAGACATAGGCTCTTCTTTAATAGAAGCGGTAACAGCCGCGGTAATCTTCGCAGCGTCACGCTCACCTGCTTCGTACTGCTCCTTAGCAGCCTTCAGGCTACGGCTCAGTACCAGTGCTGCCTTGCGCTCTGCTTCATTCAGATAGGTGTTGCGGGAGCTCTTTGCCAGACCGTCAGCTTCGCGGACAATCGGCATAATGCGCAGCTGGATATTGAAGAACAGGTCTTTTACCATGCGCTTCAGAACCTCAACCTGCTGTGCGTCCTTCTGACCGAAGTAAGCACGGTCCGGCTGTGCCAGGTTGAACAGCTTGGTAACAACGGTAGTTACGCCACGGAAGTGAATCGGACGGGTACGGCCGCACAGAACCTTGGTAATCTCACCGGTTACTTCAACCCAGGTTGCATCCTCGCTCGGATACATTTCCTTCGGAGCCGGAGCGAAAACTACGTTAGCGCCCATGCTTTCTGCCAGCTTGCAGTCTGCTTCCAGAGTACGCGGATAAGCGTCCAGGTCTTCGTTAGGACCGAATTGAGTCGGGTTTACGAAAACGCTGACTACAACAAAATCATTTTCCATGTTAGCTGCTTTAATCAGGGATGCATGGCCTTCATGCAAAGCGCCCATAGTAGGCACCAGACCGATGGTCAAACCCTGAGCTTTAGCTGCTGCAACCTCTTCGCGCAGCTCTGCAACTGTATGTACTAATTTCATTTTGAATTACCTCACTTTATGTATAAAAGTATTAATATAATTTTTCTAAAACAGCATCGTCAATCTTAAAGGTATGCTCCGGAGCGGGGAAGGTTCTTGCCTTAACATCGGCAATATATTCCTTTACTGCTTCTACGGTAGTATCATGCAGATTAGCATACTTCTTAACAAATTTCGGGCAGAAACCGGTAGAAACTCCCAAAAGGTCGTTGCATACGAGCACCTGGCCGTCGCAGCCGTTGCCGGCACCGATACCGATAGTAGCCATGGTTTTCAGCTCGCTGGTTACCTTAGCAGCCAATGCAGCAGGAACGCATTCCAGCACGCAGGCAAAAGCACCTGCAGCCTCCAAAGCCTTGGCATCATCAATCATTTTTTGTGCAGCGGCAATATCCTTGCCCTGTACCTTGAAGCCGCCCAGCTGATTTACAGATTGCGGAGTCAGACCGATATGAGCACATACAGGAATACCAGCCTGTGTCAGGCGCTCTACGAGAGGAACTACCTCAGAGCCGCCCTCAAGCTTAACTGCAGTGCAGCCTGTTTCTTTCAGGAAGCGTGCTGCATTGTACATTGCATCAACAATGCTTGCCTGATAGCTCATAAACGGCATATCGCCAACTACTAAAGCAGTGCTGTTGCCACGCATAACAGCCTTGGTGTGATGAATCATTTCATTCATCGTTACAGGGACTGTGGAATTATATCCTAAAATTACGTTACCCAGGGAATCACCTACAAGAATCATATCTACGCCTGCTTCGTTAACGTTGCGGGACATTGCTACGTCGTAAGCGGTTATCATCGTGATAGGTTCGCCCTTTTGCTTCATTTCTTTAATCGTTGCGACTGTTACTTGTTTGTTAGCCATAATATCCTCCAAGCAAATTTCTCAGCTCATCAGCTGCATTTTCGTCAATAGTGCCATTAGCAAGGGCCAGCGAGGTTGTCGCCAGGCCCAGAGAGCAATAGGCAGGAATTACAGCTGCCGGTAAAGCAACAAGATGTTTTGCTACTGTGCTGACATCACCGCGGGCAATAGGTCCTGTCAGGACCGCCGCAGGATTTTGCGTAGTCTGCAAATTGGCCGCCGTGCCTTTGAACAAGGGCAGCAGCGCTGCCCAGGCAGCTTCGTTGCTGCCGGTCCAGCGTGCCATCAGCTGCGCCGCCATAGCCTCCACCGCTACGGCGTAGTTCGAGCAGATACAAGCTGCCGCATGATAGGCCGCACGTTCTTCAGCAGGCACGCTGAACGCTTTACCGCCAAAAAGCTCTACGAGCTTTTTGCCTGCGTCCTGCGCTTCGCTGTCACCGTCCAGCGCCATATACACACCTGCAAGCTGTGTATTGCCGCCGGCAAAGCTTTGCAGCGGATGCAGACTGCCAACGTGTGCTCCCATCTGCGTAAGCGGAGCCAATGGCTCCAGTCCCACACTGCCGCTCACATGCAGTACAACCTTAGCAGCCGGTGTCACGCTTTGCGCCAGCTTCTCTGCTACCATACCAATTAACCGGTCCGGTACGGTAAGCAGCAGCACGTCCGCTGCCTGCCACAGCTTCGCGTTATCCGTCACCGGTACGCCAAACTGCTGCGCCAGCTGTGCGCTGTGCTGCTCGGATGCAGCAGTAATGCCGGCCAGCACACCTGCTTCACGCAAGCTTGCAGCCAGACGGCTGCCAACGCGTCCACCGCCAATAATACCAACCTTCAAGATTGCCCTCCCTTCTGACCACAGGAGACGCTGTGCAAATTCAAGGCTACGGAATTGCCGATTAATGCCGAAGCATATAAAAAAGCGCATTCCGGTACGGAATGCGCATAGTTAGCCTGTTTGCGTCTTCGTCCCGGTCTTATAGATCCAAGCGAGTATTGACTTAAAAATTTTTCAGAAGTAAGCTTTACTGTTAACTGCTCCAGCTCATCCTAAATGCTACTGTGCATCAGTAAATTTTACCGCACTTATAATAGCATAGAAACGCGCAGTTTGCAAGCAAAATATGCTATAATGAAAGAAAAACGCAAGGAGGTCATCACCATGCCCTATGTAAACATCAAAATCACCAAAGAAGGTAACGTTACACCCGAGCAGAAGCGTGCTCTCATCGAAGGCGCAACCAATCTTCTGCACGACGTTCTAGGCAAAAACAAATCCACCACCGTTGTCACCATCGACGAGGTTGATACAGATAACTGGGGCATCGGCGGCGTCCCTGTAACCGAAATCCGTAAAAATGCGGCAGCCAAAAAATAAATTTTTCCTTTATATTAAGATGATTCTTCGTTAACCACAAAATAAGCAAAGATTGACTGTTATAACCACAAAATATGGCTGTCAATCTTTTTTTATGCCCAACCGCCATGGTTAACCATACTATTTTGCTAGGTTGACATTGAAATTTTCGCAGCGTATACTTAAGCTATAATAAAGTTAACCATATATAATCTTAAGTTAACCAAAATAAATTACGAAGGTGAAAATTATGAGTAAAGGTCTTTTCATTACAGCAATTGGTACAGATATCGGTAAAACATACGTTACCGGCCTGCTTGTTAAACGCTTACGTGATGCAGGCGTCAACGCAGGCTACTACAAAGCAGCGCTGAGCGGCGCCGAAGAACAGCCTGACGGCACCTGGCTGCCGGGCGACGCAGCCTTTGTTGCCAAAACCGCCAACATCCCGGAAAAGCCGGAAAACCTTGTTTCCTACATTTATAAGGAAGCAGTTTCTCCGCATCTGGCAGCACTGCGCGAGGGCAATCCTGTAGAAATGGAAAAGATTGAAGCTGATTATCAGGCTTCCCTTGCTAAATATGATTACGTTACCATGGAAGGCAGCGGCGGCATCATCTGCCCTATCCGTTGGGATGAAGAACACATCCTGCTCGAGGACATCATCAAAAAGCTTGATTTGGGTGTACTGGTAATCTCCAACGCAGCGCTCGGTTCCATCAATAACTGCGTACTGACCATCTCCTACCTCAAGCAGAAAAACATTCCCGTCCGCGGCATCATCCTTAACAACTATGACGGCAGCAACTTCATGCAGGCCGATAACAAGCGTATGATGGAAGAAATTACAGCGGTCCCCGTACTTGCCTGCGTACCGCCGAACGCCAGCGATCTGGATATTGATGTAGAAGTACTTAAAGGATTATACAAATAAAAATTAACAGCCCCCTTTAGTCTTAATTACACGCTCTTGCCTGCCCCTATGGGGAAGGTGCCGAACAACGTGAGGCGGAAGGGGGAATAAACAATAATGACACAAAACTCAGGAGGAAGAAAAAAAAAATGAACGATAGAGTAGCAGATTTACAAAAAAGAGATTTAGCCCACATCTGGCATCCCTGTTCCCAAATGAAGGACTACGAAACCTTACGTCCTATCATCGTTGACCACGCTAAAGGCCCCTACCTTTACGCAGCCGACGGTACCGAATATCTCGATATCATCAGCAGCTGGTGGTGCAACCTTTTAGGTCACTGCAATTCCAAAATCAATGCTGCCATCAAAGAGCAGATTGAACAATTAGAGCACGTTATCTTCGTTAACTTCACCCACGAGCCTGCTATCAAGCTGTGCGAAGAGTTGGTTGACGTTCTCCCCAAAGGCCTGAATAAATTCAACTTTGCTGACAATGGCTCCTCTTCCGTAGAAATCGCACTGAAAATCGCTTTCCAATATCAGCTGCAGACCGGTCACCCGGAAAAACAGCGCTTCATGTGCCTCAGCGAAGGCTATCACGGCGAAACTATCGGCGCTCTTTCTGTAGGCAGCATGGATCTGTTCGCACAAATGTATAAACCCATGATGATGAACAACATCCATGTAAAGGCACCGGACTGCTACCGTTGTCCGTTTGCCAAAGACCGCGAGCATTGCCAATGCGAATGCTTCAAATTTGCTGAAGAAGAATTTGCCAAACATGCTAAGGAAACTGCTGCCATTATCGTTGAGCCTATCGTCCAAGGTTGCGCAGGCATGCGTATTTATCCGCCCCTCTACCTGCAAAAACTGCGCAAGCTCTGTGATGAATACGGCGTATTGCTGATTGCCGACGAAATTGCTACCGGCTTCGGCAGAACCGGCAAAATGTTCGCCTGCAACCATGCGGGAATTACTCCTGATATCATGACCATCAGTAAGGCTCTCACCGGCGGTTATCTGCCAATGGCTATTGTCTGCACCACAGACAAAATTTATGATGCCTTCTATGACGATTACAACAAAGGCAAGCAATTCATGCACAGCCACACCTATGCCGGTAACCCTATCGGCTGCGCTACCGCCCTCGCTGTACTCAAGATTATGAAGGAAGAAAAAATTCTTGAGCATGCTGCCGAAAAAGCAACCTACTTCCATAATGCACTCATGGATACCTTCGGATCTCACAAGAACATCGGCGAAATCCGTCATATCGGCCTGATTAACGCTATGGAGCTTGTTACCGATAAGGATAAGAAAATCGGCTTCGACGGCGACCTGCGTATAGGCTACGAAATTTACAAAAAAGCACTTACCCACGGCCTGCTGCTGCGTCCTCTGGGCAACGTCATCTACTTCAACCCGCCGCTGAATATCGAAAACAAAGATCTGGATAAGGCTATAGCACTGGCTAAACAATCCATGGATGAGGTTTTAAAATAAGGAGCAAATAAATGAAAGATTTGAGTATGAAAGAGCTGACTACTATCGCTTTGTTAGGTGTCTTGATTCTGATTTCAGGTTCTTTTAAAATCCCTTCGCCAATTGCCGGTGGCGAATTCCAGTTATCTGCACCAATCGCCGTACTCATCTGCGCCTGCTTCGGCTTTAAACGCTACATTATCGCAGGTATCCTTGCAAGCATGCTGGGTATGATGCTCGGTATGCACAACATCATCAACGTACTTGTACAGATGGTATTCCGCGTTGTTGCCGGTGGCACCATGGCCCTGCTCGGAACCAACCTGCTTACCGTTGCTGTCAGCGGACCGCTCGGAACCTTCGCTGCCCGCCTCGTACTGTGGCAGGTTACCGGTGTAAACTGGATGGTACTCACCGCCGCAGCCTTCCCCGGTATGATTTTTACCGCAGTTGCCGCCGGTGCATTTTATAAGCCCGCAAAACAGCTGCTTACCAAGGTTGCTTTGCTCAGAGGCTGATAAATAATACTTTGTATAACATTTCAGGCAAAATCACAGTTGTGGTTTTGCCTGCTCTTTTCTAAATGCAGATTCACAAAAGTTTGCCGAACAAATAACGCCAGCAATCAATATATCGTGTAGTGAATAAAAATTTTAGCAAATGAGTGTCTGGAATCACAAAAGTGGCGCAACTGTTTGAGCGCTAAACATTGCTTATGTAGAAAAACATTATTGCTTTGCGCGAGTTTTGCGGCACTTTGTATTGATTCCACACGAAATTTGCGTTGTACCCTTTGGGTACGGGAAAATTTTTCTTGAGCGAAACGATATATTGATTGCGATGCGAAGACACCAAAATTATAACGTTCTAAATTTATCATCAAAGGAGATTTCCCTATGCCTTTATACAGCATCAAAATGCGCGCATCCAAAGGTGATTTACACGTCAGCGGCGCAGAACGCATTATCTCGCAAGCTGATATCAGCAGCGCTGTCAGAGCACTTACCGAGCGCGCTCTGCAGCACGGCCTCGGACGCGCCGACTTCATCAATGTCAAAATGGAAGAAGTTGCACCGGAAAAGCTGCAATACCTCGACGCTCTGCCAGTCAGCAAACGCCCTGCCGACACGGTAGAAGAAACCTATAAAATCATGAAGGAAATGCTCTGCGAGCTGGGACTGGAAGCCAAAGCTGATGAATTGATTGACCTTCTGCGTCACAACCATCCTATGCGCGGTGCAGTTCTCTACGACGTTGCCACCGGCACCAGACTTGAGCCTGACCACGAGCGCGGTATCCGCGTAACCTATATGGATGCTGAAGGCGCAGCAAGCAACTGCAGCGGTAAGAACCACTTCCGCGAGGCCATCGTACTAGCCACCAAGGTTGTACATGCTCCCGGCATCATCGCCGAGCTGTGTCTTTCCGATGATCCTGATTACCTCGTCGGCTACCTTGCATCCTTAAAGCATGGTTATGTACGCCTCATGCCGATAAAGGAAATGGGTAATCCGCACGGCGGTCGAGTTTTTATTTTTGACAGCAGCAAAGCCAAGGCCGAGGATGCTATCAATTATCTGGAAAAACAGCGTGTACTGGTGCGCGGCCTGCCTGTCGAAAAGCCTGCTAATCCTGATCCGGAGCAGATTTTTGCTGACGAATTAAAGCAACTTAAAGAACAGAATCTTTACCGCTCTCTGCGCACTATGGACAGTGAGCAAAGTAAATACGTCGAAATGCAGGGACCCAAGGTTTTGATGCTTGCCTCCAATAGCTATCTTGATTTAGCAGCAGATGCCCGCGTTAAGCAGGCCGCTGCCGAAGCTGCGCTTCAATGGGGCGCAGGCAGCGGCGGTAGCCGTCTGACTACCGGCAACACCGCCTTGCACGAAGCGCTTGAAAGCAAACTGGCGCATTTCAAAGGCACAGCAGCAGCACTGGTGTTTAACACAGGCTACATGGCCAACGTCGGCATTATTTCCGCCCTCTGCAACAGCGAAAGCGTTATCTTCAGCGACGAATATAACCACGCCAGCATCATCGATGGTGCCCGCCTTTCCAAGGCACGCATCGTTGTCTATAAGCATAATAATATGCAGGATCTGGAAGCGAAAATTCTTGCTACCCCCTGCAGCAGAGGCTTGATTGTCAGCGACGCAGTTTTCAGCATGGACGGTGACATTGTTGACCTGCCTGCACTCGTCTCCCTCGGCAAAAAATATCATCTGCTCACGATGATTGACGAAGCTCACGCCACTGGTGTTATCGGCCAAACAGGTCATGGTACTGTTGAGCATTTCGGCAACACTGTTCGTCCTGATATTCTCATGGGTACGCTCAGCAAAGCACTTGGCGCCGAAGGCGGTTACGCCTGCGCCAGCAAGGTGATTATCGAATATCTCAAAAATAAAGCACGCAGCTTTATCTTCGCCACCTCTCAGACTCCTGCTACGCTCGCCGCTGCGCTGCGAGCTATTGAGGTACTGGAGGAGGAACCACAGCGTGCACAAAATCTGCAGCATAACGTTGAGTTTTTCTTAAACGCATTGCACACTGAAGGCGTAGAAGCCTACTCTCCCACCGCCATCATTCCTATTATCATCGGCGATGAGAAATCCGCCCTGCAGGTTGCAGACGAACTACTAGCAAACGGCGTACTCGCCCCCGCGATTCGCTACCCGACGGTAGCAAAAGGTACTGCGCGCCTGCGCGTTGCCCTCATGGCAACGCACACCGAAGCAGAGCTGTCACAGACAGCGAAGCTGATCGGTGCCGCAATCAGAAAGTATAAAAAATAATGTACAAAAAAGGCAAGGCCTAGGAAACAAACCTCCTAAGACCTTGCCTTTTATTTTTATAAACCAACTTTTCCAGGCACTGTTATTTATGCTCAGCTATATCCTCGGCATCAAGCACCTTTATGCCATGCATAGTAAGCAGTTTGGCAAAAACTCCCTGCCCCTTGATTTTTTTGCCGCTGAAGCTGCCGTCATAAATCTCCTTTACGCCGCAGCTGGGACTGCGTGATTGCAGGATTGCCAAATCAACCTTGTTCTCCGAAGCAGCTGCCAACGCCTCCTGCGCACCCTTGCGAAACTCCGCATCCACGCTGACACCTTCCTTGTTCGTCACTACGCCTTCAACAATTTCTGCCGGTAAGCGAGGAGTAGACAGCCCGCCCAACTGCTCCGGGCAAACGCCGATAACCTCATGCCCTTCGATAAAATCCAACACGCTTTGATTTAAGTTATTGCCACCGTTATACTTACAGTTTTTGCCTAACAAACAGGCACTTACGAGAATCTTCAAAGCAACTTGCCTCCGTTATTTCAAATTAAAACCTGTAAAAAATAAGCTGTTAACATACCAGATGCTAACAGCTTATTTTGATGTCTATTCTTCCTTGCTGATTTCTACAGGAATTTCCGGCAGCTTGCCATCAATGCTGATGTTCTTGTTAACCTTAGCATCGTAGGTTTCACCCTTGGCAATCTCCTGCAGGTCAATGCCGGTAGCACTCTTCACCGTATCGAAAACCTTCGCCATCACGGAAGGAACATTACCAGAAAGACTGCCCATGCCGCCTTCGCCGTAAAGCGTAATCTTATCCACCTTACTGAGCGGAGCAGCAACCTCTTTAGCAACCTGCGGCAGAACCTCAATCGCCATCTGAGCCATCGCAGCCTGACCGTATTTCTTCATAGCCTCGGCCTTCTTATCCATCGCAGCAGCTTCAGCTTCGCCCTTCGCCTTAATAGCAGCAGCCTCAGCTTCACCCCTTACTCTGATGGCATAAGCCTCTGCATCACCCTTCGCCTTGATAGCGGCAGCCTCCTGCTCCATAGCATATCTTTGTGCTTCTGCTTCACGCTGTTTCTTGGCCTGCTCAGCCAAAGCATCCTGTTCCACTCTGTACTTATCGGCATCCGCCTGCTTCTGAATGGTAGCAGCAAGAATCTGTTCTTTTACCAGAACCTCCTGCTTTTTCAGGTCAGCTTCACGCTCAGCCTTAGCAATCTGCGCATTTACAGTTGCCACCTCAATAGACTTTTGCTGCTCCTGCTGTTGAATTGCATAAGCAGCATCTGCCTCTGCTTTTTTTATATCAGCAGTACGCTTCAGTTCGCTCTTGGCAATAGAAAGCTCATTCTGACGCTGCGCAATCGCCAGATCAGCATGCACCTGCGCGTCATTCGCCTCTTTCTTGGCAGCAGCCTCAGCAATAGCCACATCGCGCTCGGCAACAGCCTTACTAATAGAAGCATCCTTGCGGATTTTCGCCGTATTATCTGCACCCAAATCAACAATCAGGCCGTTATCGTCAACAACATTTTGGATATTGCAGCTCAGGATGCTGATGCCCAGCTTTTCCATATCCTTGGCAGCCTTCTTCAGTACTTCATCGGAGAAGGAATCACGGTCAACGTTAATCTTCTTCAAATCCAGCGTACCGATAATCTCACGCATATTACCTTCAAGAGAATCCTGCAGGCTGCGTGTAATATCCGCCGGCTCCATATTCAAAAAGTTTCTTGCCGCCAGGTAGATACCGTTTTCCTTATCAACGATAATCTTAGCAACTGCATCAACCTTAACATTGATAAAGTCATTTGTCGGAACGCTTTGGCTGGTTTTGATGTCAACAGACATCTGCCCTAGATACAACATATCCACGCGCTCCAACAGCGGGATTTTAAAACCGCCTATACCAATAAGGATACGCGGGTTCTTCGTCAGACCAGAAATAATGTAGGCCACGTTTGGTGGTGCTTTCACATAGCAGGTCTTGGCTGCAATAATAAATAAAATCAGGAAAATAATAACGAGAATAGCAATTCCATAAGTCAAAATAACTCCCCCTTTATCATCTAAACGCTTTAATTAAATCATAGCATAGGCAATCATGAAAGGCAAGGGAATTATTCGTTACATTTTGAACATTCCTACAATACTTTAAACCATTATGACAAAAACAGAACATCATCCTTCCAGCAATTAACCTGCTAATCAAAAAATTTTTGAGTAGACTCTTCTCAAACCTTACGATTTGACTAAAAGTTTAATTGATATGCCAAAAACTTTCCAAAACTCAAACCAACGCCTAAATATATGTAAAGCAGCAAATCTCCAACGCATTGAAAATATAACATAACCTACATTGACAATAAAATATACTCGTGGTAAAATCATCATAATTTATCAGAGGACTTGTAGCGCTCAGGCTATTGAAGTGGGATAAGATTCAAATGAATTTTATCCCACTTTTTTAGATAAATTATGGTAACACTCACCCCATAAAAGCTCTCATAGCTACTATGTAACGAAAGGAGTTTTTAACAATGCAAATCAACAAACCGAAAAACACTTTAGAAAACTTCTCCGTTGGCAGCAAAGAAGTAAATGCTGCCCGCCTGGCCTTCTTCATCCCCGGGTTCGCCGTTTCCACTTGGGCACCTATGATTCCCATAGTAAAAGAACGCCTGAACCTTGAAGCTGACGTGCTTGGTATACTGCTTTTATGTATCGGTATCAGTGCTTTTATTGTCATGCCTTTTGCTGGTATACTGGGACAAAAATGGGGTTGCAAAAAAGTGCTTCTTATCACCACGACGCTACTTGCACTTGACGTTGTTTTTTTATCCTTCTTGCCTAATATCATCAGCTACGTATTAGCGCTCGCCCTTTTCGGCGCAGCCATGGGTTCTACAGAAGTAACAATGAACATTAATTCCGTCATCGTTGAAAAGCTTGATGGACGCAGACTCATGAGTGGTATGCACGCCTTTTGGAGCATAGGCTGCTTTGCCAGCGCCGGTCTGTTCAGCCTGCTTGCAAGCCTCGGCTTGTCTATAACGCTCATCGCCCTCCTACATTGCGGCATCATGCTGGCTATCATTGCCTACTTTGGGCGCAGCTGGCTCCCATATAAAAATCCAGGTGGAGAAAAAGCCTTTGCCCTTCCACGTGGTATTGTCATCATCATAGGTACATTGGCATGTATCTCTTTCCTTGTTGAAGGCGCAGTTATGGACTGGAGCGGCGTATTGCTCACCGAAGCGAAAAATATGGATATAGCGTTAGCTGGCACAGGTTATGCTATCTTCTCCGTCGCCATGCTCATAATGCGTCTTTTAGGCGATAAAACTGTGCAATTTTTAGGTGAACAAAAGGCAGTCATCGGTGGTGCACTGCTGACATCGGCAGGCTTTGTACTGCTTATCGCACTAGATAGTATTTATCTTAACGCCTTCGCCTTTATTCTTATCGGCCTTGGCTGCTCTAATGTTGTCCCGGTTTTCTATTCTATTTTAAAATACCAAAAAGCTATGCCTATCAGCGCCGCGGTAACTTCCGTAACCAGTTTAGGTTATACAGGAGTTATCCTTGGTCCAGCACTTTTAGGCTTTGTCGCCCATGGTATCAATATCAATGCGGTATTTGAACTGATTGCCTTACTGCTTGTCATCGAAGCAATTATTGCAAAGTATGTTTTCTGCAAGCTGAAAATGTAAAATACGTCATATAGCAAAACGAGCAGGTTTTAGTCAAAATGCTAAAGCCAGCTCGTTTTTGATTGCAAAATTTTTTGGAAAAATTTTCCCAAAACTTGGCGTTTCTGTATAGTTTTAGGAATTATTTTCCTAAAACTTTCATATTTACTAAGTTGCAGACTTAAAGGTCGGAATGTTTGGCACGCCAGGAATTCTTTAGAAAATTAAATATGCGCTCACGCAGTACGTAAAACGCACCAAGGAAAAATAAGCTGCTAGCACGTCACAAGACACGCTAGCAGCTTATTTTTATTGTTCTCATTCAACCTCAACCTCTTTCTTACAACGCCACCCTCCGCGCTGCGCAGACCGGAACGGACGACGAACTCGCAGGCACATCTTTGTTACGCACAAGCTCGCAGGCAACGGAACGACAGGGAATTTTTCGCTGGAGCGTTGACGAACCACTCAGCAAGCACACCTCGCAAAATTCAGCGACGTGAAAAATTCTGCGAATCTAGTCGCCGGAATCCGGCGAAGTAGCTACGCAGGGCGTTTTTTGGATACTTTTTGCCGCCCCGGGCAAAAAGTATCATAATACGTACACCACCACCAAAAACGCTCCCCTGCTACCTGACGATAGCAAGAGAGCGTTCTCTTTATCTGCTTATTTACTTTTCCGCTTCAGCGCTCTTTACAACCGCCTTCGCAGCCTTTTCGAACTTAGTACGCGCCAGCATGACAAAATGTCCGCAGCCACAGCATTTCATACCAAAGTCCATACCCGTACGGGTAATTTCCCACTCATCACTGCCACAGGGATGAGCCTTTTTCATTTTAACGATATCGCCTACATTAACATCCTTACCGGAAAGCATTATTCAATACCGTCCAAAGTCATTACGTCGCTGACCTCATAGCCGGCTTCACGTATTTGCTCAATGATATCCATACCATTATTATTGAGAGCGGCACGAATGGTAACTTCAGCAGTACCATCACCATTTTGCTTGGTAACCAGAGAAATAATATTAATGCCATCTTCCTTCATAATATTGGAGATTTCCGCAACAACACCAACTTTATCGGGTGCTTCGATAGTAATACGCAGGCAATTGCGGTTCATACCCATAATTTCTACGATGGAACGGAAGATATCGCTGCGGGAAACAATACCGCAAAGCTTATTCTCCTGATTAACAACCGGCAGAGCATTGACTCTGTATTTATACAGTTTGTAAGCAACATATTCGATAGTATCATCTGCTTCAACGCTGATAACGCTACGTTTCATAACGTCTTTAACCTTCAAGCGTCCCAGCAGATAATTAGCCTCATAACGGGAAAGGGTGCTGCTGTCACTGGGAGAAGCTTTGCCGATATCATCACTGGTAATAATGCCGCGTACACGCTGCATATCATCTACAACCGGCAGGCTGATCAGTCTTTTGCCACGCATAATTTCGCGTGCTTCCAAAATAGATTGATCCTCACGTATGGTAACAACAGGTTCAGTCATAATATCTTTTACTAACATATGAGTTTTACCTCCTTTGACTATAGAACACAATCATTTTAATATAATCATTTCACTTTCAGGCACCTATGAAGCAACCCGACGCATTCGTATATTAATCAGCCGCCGAGATATGCTTTGCGAACAGCCTCGCTGCTTGCCAGCTCCTTAGCTGTACCACTCAGGGTAATACGTCCTGTTTCCAGAACATACGCCTTATCAGCGATGGACAGCGCCATATTAGCGTTCTGCTCAACCAACAGAACGGTAGTGCCGCTCTCGTTGATTTCCTTTATTATATTAAAAATTTCCTTTACAAGCAAGGGGGCAAGACCCATAGAAGGCTCGTCCAACAGCAACAGCTTCGGACGGCTCATCAGCGCACGGCCCATAGCCAGCATCTGCTGCTCGCCACCGGAAAGCGTACCGGAAAGCTGGTCCTTACGTTCCAGCAGACGCGGGAATTTTTTAAAAACCTCATCCATATCCTTGGCAATTCCGTCCTTGTCCTTACGCAGATAAGCACCCAGCTCCAGGTTTTCCAGAACAGTCATATTAGCAAAAACATGACGGCCCTCGGGAACCTGGCACAAGCCCATGCCGACAATTTTATGCGCCGGTACACCGGCAATATCATGACCTTCATATAAGATTTTACCGGTCTTCGGTTTCATCAGACCGGAAATAGTGCGCAATGTAGTAGATTTACCGGCACCATTGGAACCAATCAGCGCTACGATTTCACCATCGGGAACATCGAGGCTGATACCTTTGATAGCGTGAATTGCGCCATAATATACATTGATATCTTCAACAGTTAACATCAGTTGATAACCTCCTCGCCCAAGTATGCTTCAATAACGCGCGTGTTATGTTTAATTTCTTCCGGAGTACCTTCGGCAATCTTCATACCGTATTCTAGTACGTAAATACGCTCGCAGACACCCATTACCAGGCCCATATCATGCTCAATCAGCAGAATGGAAAGATTGAATTCCTTACGGATCCAGCGGATCATTTCCATCAGCTCTTTGGTTTCCTGCGGGTTCATGCCGGCAGCAGGCTCGTCCAACAGCAACAGCTTCGGCTCGGTAGCCAGAGCACGCGCAATTTCCAGACGACGCTGCTTACCATAAGGCAGGTTCTTTGCTACCTCATGTGCTTCTTCCTCCAGGTGGAAGATTTTCAGCAAATCAAGAGCCTTTTGCGTAATATATTCTTCTTCGCTGAGATACTTGCCATCACGGACGATGGCATCAGCCAGATTATAGGTTACGTGCATATTATAAGCAATTTTTACATTGTCGATAACGCTCAGCTCGGAGAACAGACGGATATTCTGGAAGGTACGTGCCATACCCATCTGCGTAACCTGATAAGATTTTTTACCGCTGCTTTGCTGACCGTTAAAAAATACCTTGCCTTCGGTCGGTGTATATACACCGGTAATCATATTGAAGGCTGTTGTCTTGCCGGCACCGTTAGGACCGATAAGGCCAATCAGCTCTCCCTCGTCGATATGCATGGAAAGATTGGAAACGGCACGCAGGCCGCCGAAAACCATGGATACATTATCTACCTTCAGCAGTTCTGCCATTGTCCTTACCTCCTAATTTAAACATTTTCAAGCTCAATTCCTTGCTGCCAAACAAGCCTTGCGGACGATACAGCATCAGGATAATCATGGTAACAGAATAGATAATCATACGCCATTCCGGGTAATCTGACAAGTAAGCGGAAATGAAGGTCAGCAAGGTTGCACCGGTAATAGCACCGGTCATAGAACCTAGGCCGCCCAAAACAACCATGGTCAGAATATCGAAGGAACGCATGAAGGTGAAGGACGCCGGATGCGCCAGGAAGAAGTAGTGGCTGAAGAGCGCGCCTGCAGTACCGGCAAAAGCAGCACCGAAGGTGAACGCCATTACTTTATATTTGGTAGTGTTGATACCCATGGTATCTGCAGCAATTTCGTTTTCACGAATTGCCAGGCAGCAACGGCCATAGGAAGAGTTTTTAAAGTTCTTGATGAAGAAGATGATTGCTATCATAATCCAGAAGGTATACGCGAAATTGGTCATACGGGGAATGCCCATCAAACCGGAAGCACCGCCGACATAATCAATGTTCAGGATGCAGATACGGATAATTTCGCCTAAGCCCAAGGTTGCGATTGCTAGATAGTCACCATCAAGACGCAGCGTCGGCAAGCCAATCAAAAAGCCCAACAGGCCGGCGGCCAGTGTTGCTACAACCAAGCCTGCCTCAAAGGGCATGCCCAGCTTAACCGTCATAATAGCACTGGTATAAGCACCGACTGCCATAAAGCCGGCATGACCGATAGAGAACTGACCGGTATAGCCGTTAATCAGGTTCAGGCTGACTGCAAGAATAATGTTAATGCAGATAAGGATAATGTTCAATTCCCAAAAGGGACCAATGATTTCGCCAAAGAGCAGCCCTTGTACGATACCAAAAACGATAACGCAGGCAACGATGGCTTTTAAATCAAATTTTCTAATTGCATTCATACCATGTCACCTCAGACTTTCTCACGAACATTCTTGCCTAATAAGCCGGAAGGTTTATAAAGTAAGATGATAATCAAAATACCGAATGCTGCTGCATCACGGAAGGTAGAGGAAATAAAGCCGCTGACCATTGCTTCTACAACGCCCAGGATAATACCGCCGATCATAGCACCGGGGATAATGCCGATACCGCCAAGAACTGCGGCAACGAAGGCTTTAAGACCAGGCATCATGCCCATCAACGGGTCAATAGAGTTATAGTAAACACCTACCAGCACGCCGCCTGCAGCTGCCAAAGCACTGCCAAGCGCAAAGGTAGTGGAAATTACACGGTCAATGTTGATGCCCATCAGCCTTGCAGCGTCAGCATCATAAGATACAGCACGCATAGCCTTGCCGGCTTTGGTTTTGTTTACGATATAGGTAAGAACTGCCATCAGGATAATGGCACTCAACAGGATAACAAGCTGCTGACTGTTAGCAACTAGTGGTCCAAGATGATATACAGTCGCGCCGAATACAGCTGGGAAGGTTCTCGGTTGCGGCGAAACCAGCAGAATCATGCTATATTCCAGGAAGAAGGATACGCCGATTGCCGTAATCAAAATTGCGATACGCGGTGCATTACGCATGGGGCGATACGCAACACGTTCAATAATAATACCTGCGATAGCAGCGCCTGCCATCGAGAAAATAATTGCCGGAATGAACGGCAAGCCTAATTGGGTAGTAGCGAAGAAGCCAAAATAGGCACCCAACATATAAATATCGCCATGAGCAAAGTTTATCAGCTTAATGATGCCGTAGATCATGGTATAACCCAAGGCGATCAATGCGTAGATACTGCCGAGAGATACACCATTTATCAGCTGCTGAAAAAACTGATGGATAAAAGTCTCCATAATTTACCTCCCTAGAGATTTCAAAGATTTGTGTAAGCGGGACACGCTTACTTAAATGAAAAGGCTGTTGCTACGCAAAACAACAGCCTCGTTGATTAAATCAGATTAACTACTAATGTAAACTATCAGGGATTAACTTTAGCTTTAAAGGTTTGTTTGCCATCTTTATGTTCGATAATTACAGCACTCTTAATCGGGTTATGCTGTTCGTTAAAGGTTACTTCACCGGATACACCCTTGAAGCCTTTAATCTTAGCCATTGCTTCAGCAATTTTAGCCGGATCAGCACTGCCTGCATCTTCGATTGCTTTGGCAACCAGCAGAGCGGAATCATATGCCAATGCTGCGAATACATCCGGGTTGGTGTTGTAAGCTTTTTTGTATTCAGCTACGAAGTCTTTGTTCAGATCAGAGGTATCGTCCGGAGAATACAGGCTGGAGAAGAAGGTGTTTTCCAAAGCAGCTTTGCCGGCAATTTCAGGAAGCTTAGCGCTATCCCAGCCGTCACCACCTGCCATAGGAACGGTGATGCCCATCTCACGAGCTTGTTTAACAATCAGGCCAACCTCCTGGTAATAACCAGGGATGTAGATGAAATCAGGTTGTGCAGCTTTGATTTTTGTCAAAGTAGATTTGAAGTCGGTATCCTTTTGCAGATAAGCTTCTTCAATTACAACCTGACCGCCATTTTTAACAAAGTTCTCTTTGAAGAACTGTGCCAGGCCTTTAGCATAGTCACTGGTATTATCGATATAGATAGCAGCCTTTTTCACTTTCAGTTCATTGGAAGCAAAGCTTGCCATTACAGTACCCTGGAACGGATCAATAAAGCAGGTACGGAAGCTGTAGGGTTTAACCTGTTTAGTTTTCGGATCGAAGGTAACGTCCGGGTTAGTGCCCATCGGTGTAATATCTACAACCTTAGCACCATTGTTGATTGCACCGGATGCGATTACAGCAGAGGATTGGTTAGGACCGATTACTGCTACAACCTTATCCTGAGAAATCAGCTTTTGCATACCGTTAGTTGCTTCGGAAGCTTCAGATTTGGTATCAGCAACAACTAAAGAAAGTTTTTTGCCACCCAGCACACCTTTTTCATTTATTTTTTTCAGTGCCAGGTCGATACCGTTTTTACTGGAAATACCGAAGGATGCGCTGCCGCCGGTCATTTCCAGCAAGCCGCCTACCTTAATGGTATCGCCGTCAGCTCCTTTAGAGCCGCCTCCGCAACCGGTCAGCGCGCTCATAAACATAGCGCCGGCTGCTAGTACAGATAACAATTTGGTTACTCTTTTCATGGTTTATTCCCCCTCAGAAATAAATAAAATATATTTTTTATAGAGGGCGCATCCAGTAGACGCGCCCGGTCTAACTTAATAAATAACCCATGGAATAGAAGTCTTGTTGTACTTTCTGATATTTACTTGTAGAATTTTTATGTTTATTTTTTTATTAACAATTACAGGCTGATTTTTTCAACCAAAGTCGGAGTACCGGTTTCCAGACCGATAATCAGAGCAGGCATTACCGGGTTGTGGTTAGCATCAAAGGTGAGCTTGCCGCTTGCAACCGGCAGGTCTTTGGTTTCAGCAATTGCTTTAGCCAGTTTAGTACCATCAGTGGTGCCCGCACGTTTCAGAGCATCTGCCAGGATCAGGCCTGCATTGTAGCCCTGCATTGCGAAGATGTCAGGATCTTTTTGATATTTTTCTTTGAATTTCTTAATGAAGTCCTGAACGGATTTGTCTTCGTCTTTAGCATTGAAAGCACTTACATAGTAGCAGCCCTTCAGAGCATCTTTACCAGCGATTTCAGCAAGTTTCGGGCTTTCCCAGCCATCGGAGCCAAGCATCGGGCAGGTAATGCCGATTTCGCGAGCTTGTTTGATAATCTTGGAAACTTCTTCATAGTAACCGGGAACATAAATTGCTTCCGGATTAGAAGCTTTGAGTTTAGTCAGAGCAGATTTGAAGTCAACGTCCTTGCCCAGGAAAGCTTCTTTAGCAACAATCTTGCCGCCCTTGCTTTCCAAGGTTTTTTGGAATACTTCTGCTAAGCCTTTGGAATAGTCACTGGAGGAATCGTAGAAAATAGCTACGTTTTTAACCTTCAAAGTTTTATCAGCAAATACTGCCATTACCTGACCTTGGAACGGGTCGATAAAGCAGGCACGGAATACGAAATCCTTTACCTTGCCGTTTTCTACAGTAATGCTCGGTGCAGTAGCAGCCGGAGCAATATGAGGAATCTTATTTGCAGTGGTGATAGGAGTTGCAGCGTTTACGCAACCGCTGGTTGCAGGACCGACAATTGCCACTACTTTATCTTGGGTAATCAGTTTTGTTACAGCGTTACCGGATTCAGCCGGCTCGGATTTGTTATCGCTTTCAACTACGCTGATTTTTTTACCGTTCACGCCGCCGTTTTTATTAAGTTCGTCTACAGCCAGCTTGAAGCCTTCGTTGATGGATTTACCGTAGTTAGCAACATTACCGGTTAATTCGAATGCTGCGCCAACCTTAATAGTATCTCCGGTATCAGCTTGTTTCTTTTCTCCGCCACAGCCTGTGAGCAATGCAGCGCACATCATAGCAGCCATAGCCGCAGATGCTAATTTCTTCCATTTTTTCATTTTGAATCCTTCTTTCCCTTTAAAAATAAAATATAAAACACAGTACCGGGAGTGTTCTCAGATTCAACCACTAACCCAGCAACTTTATGTAACCAATTATAGCTGTTATATTACACTTTTGTCAACGAATTTTTTCACGTTCATTGTATACATGAGTATTTTACACATAAACTGATACATTTTTTATGTTTTCTATTTTTGCGTTTATTATTTTAGTATTTTTGTGCTTCCCAAGAAAACTTTGTAGCTTTTGTGTCTTCTTGCTGCCTTTATAGCGCTCTGCCTGCAGATAGTGTATAATATAATGCAGAAGAATTACTTGCCTTTACAAATACCGGCAAGCCTATTTATAGAACGAGAGGTATTTATGAACTTTATTGCTTTATTTTTCTTATGTGTGCGCATGTTTCATTTTATTCATTCCCGCAGAATCGCCTATCTGCTGCAACGCTTTTCCCGAATTTTAGACGAGCGCCGTGCCAACCCCGGCCGCAAGCAGGTCATTATTATCGACGGCAGTGCCACTACCTTTATCATCTACTTCCTGTTGGATGTTTTCTTCCTGTTATACTGTATCTGGCTGATGCTGCACGACAATACTTGGACCCCGGGTTTTCTGCTGCTCGTGATTGCAGCACTGGAATCCCTCGCTATTCACGCCCGCATCAGCGGTGCCTACGACGAGGACGAGGAAGGCTTTGTCTATCCCCGCACCTGGGTGCGCTACCTCTGCTTCGGCGAGAGCATGTTTATTCTGCTAAGGCTGTTCGAGGGCGCTTAAAAAAAACATACTTAAATTGTAAAATTGAAAGCAAAAAATCCCGACAGCAACCTGTCGGGATTTTTCTTACACTATCATTATTTAAATTACAAGAGTCTTTGCTCTTCCTCTGCCAGCGGATAGCTGGACTTACCGTTATCAATATCCTTGGCAAAGCAGCGGCTTTACTCTCTGCCGTAAATGCTGGTGAGAATAATACCCTTATTATACTTAAAGACTGTTTCAATATAGAAATTTTTGGAGTCAGAAATATTTACATAAAAACTTACCTACTAAATATAACAATCTAATCAATATTATAATTTGAGCAAATTTAAACCTATTATAAAATGGGTTCTTTTTATTAGGCACATTTCCTATTATAGGTGCAATTTTATATTCAAATAGCAACATTAATATCAGTCCTAATATATATCCAAATATTATTAACAGATCATCTATCAAGTAGAACGCCTCCATTCTTGAAAGACTCTATATCTATTCCATAATAGGTAAGTTTTCGTTTACCTTGCCACCGCTATTGCCTTTAATATCTTTGATAGCTTTATCAGCATCCTTGTAGCCTTTGACTGCAACCAAAGCACCGAGGCGTTTATCTTCAACCTCAGTTACATGCTTCACAGAGTTTACCACATTATTTGTTTATATTTTTCTTAATACCGCCAATTACATCAATTGGAAAGTAAAAACAATATATTTATTCCAAATTCACTTTTAAAAAACAATATAATAAACGGCATTATGAATATAAGAAAAAGACTTCCTATTAAAAAAATTAGGCCGTTTTTTACAAGAAATCTTTTCTTTAAACGTTGTGTTTTTTCTTCATCTTTTCTCATATAGGTAAGCATTTCTCTAACATCATTATGTATATTCCCCCATATTGTGGCTAAAAATAACGGTAATACTTTTATTGGAAAATAATATTTCCATAACACAATCCTTGGAGGTGTCGGAGGGCAAATTATATATACTATATAAAATATTATATAGTATATTATATATGTAAGATAACATTTGGTTGTTTTATTTATTTTCATTTCTTAACCTTCTCAATTCATTTATGGTGTTTATATCAAGTATTAACCCTGAATTATCTAGTGTATTTATTAACTTGTTTTGTTCAACCTCATCAGTAACAATTGAATCCCAATCAATGTTACTAAAGTTTCTATTTTTAATAATTTCATAAAGCTTCTTAGCATCTCAGTTAAGCTAATGACTTTAACAGTATAATCAAAATTATTATAATTTTGTTCTCCAAGTATATTTTTTCTAAATTGCAATAATTTGTTGTTGTGTATCTACGGGTGCTGCTATAGCAAAAGAAGGCATAGTTATACCTGCTAAAACAGCTAATACTAAAAATCCAAAACCTTTTCCCATTAGAGGGGTTTTAATAAAATTTTTGCCCCATCAAAAATTTTTGGTAGATTGTATAATCAACTTGAACAAAAAATAAAATAAAAAATCCACAGT
>ERZ1026776.141-NODE-141-length-55429-cov-6.790028_pt1 | contig 55429 bp, 47 predicted proteins | sample MGYA00380125_ERZ1026776 | MGnify/ENA primary metagenome ERZ1026776 (study PRJEB33269, sample SAMEA4719761) | human gut metagenome | biome: human-associated habitat; feature: organic feature; material: feces | place: Cameroon | collected 2013-10 ...
ATTCTGGACAACCAATATCCAATGAAAATAAAAATATCATATAATGATTTTATATATGAAGGAATGCTTCATAACTTTGAAAGTTATTCTAATGAACCGCATATTGTTTTGGCATCGTATATGATAATGGATAAACAAAACAATATTTTATGCGATTTTAGGAATGTGGATACAAAAATTATTATATTGGACACTTCTAAAGCTAACGAAACAGAAGTAATATATAGTACACACAGTGAAATTTGTAATGATATTAAACATTTATGCGAGTCAAATCGTATATTATATTCAAAAAATAAAGAAAAATAGCAATCTTTTATTCATTTGTATATATCAAAAAAATCTTTTGTATAGTATAGGCTGTTTTTTGAGGTCGGAAATGGTTCCCGACACACTCTTCGGAGTACCTGAGATGATGGATACACCGCCCATCCAAAATAGCATAATTATTTTGACTAACTAAGACACCAATTGCGGTGTCTTTTTTAATTTACAGAAAAACGAGGTAAATAATATGGAAGATAAAAAGGATAAAAAGATTCGTCTACTTAGCGATGAAGTGGATAGATTACGTGTGGAAAATGAAGCAATGAGAAAGGAAAATGCGGAATTACAGTGGAAAGTGAATGAGATGAGTACATGGGGAAATATCACGAAAGCATTGACCTTTAAAGAGTATGAGAAAAAAATGAAGGATCAAATTGAAAAAGCAAAGAGGCTTTGTTCATTATACGAACAACTTATAGAGAAGCAAAAGCGATATATGGAAAAGGAAGAAATAAAATTCCAAGAAGCAACGGATAAAGCTATTGCTGATTTTGAAGGAGCATTAAAATAGAAATAATAAATTGTGGAAGGGCAGAGATATATTTTCTGCCCTTAATTTGTGTAAGGAGATGATTTATATAGATAGTATTGCAACATTGGATAACAAATTTTTGCTAAATATTAAGGAAGCATCTCAATTATTTGGTATTGGTGAACACCGGTTGAGATCTATTGTGGCTGAAGATTATGGATGCAAATATCATCTAACTCTTGGAAGAACAATCAAAATAAAACGGCAACAATTTGAAAATTATTTAAATCAAGTAGAGCAAATATAGATATATGCGAAATAGACAGAGGGTTTTGGGTGTGCTATAATGTGACACATGATGCACATTTAAGGCACTCTTTATTTGATAGGAGGCTGGACAATGGCAAATAAAATCGTTTCAGAAAAGAACAAGCCAGCACGAAAAAAACTGCGAGATAATGAATATTATAATCCTAAGACAAAGCGGTATGAATATCATTATACAGACTGCGTGGGAAAAAAGAGGGTAATAAGTTCATATAGGCTTGAAGAAACAGATCAATTACCAAAAGGTAAGAAATCGCCGAAGAGTTTACGGGAGAAGGAGGCTGAATTAACAGCACAATTAGATAATAATATTGACATTGATGGAGCAAAACTTACTTTATTAGAAGTAATGGATAGATATTTGCAGTTTCTATATAATAGGAAGAAGTTGGCTCATAATACAAAAGCTGGATATAATGTCACAGTGAATACGCTCAAGCAATATAAGTTGGGTTATATGGAGATTGGGAAAATCAAACCAGAGCATTGTGAAGAGTGGCTAGTTGATATGAAAAAGAAATACAGAGGTTCATCTATTCAGACACAAATTAGTCTCATAAAACGAGTGTTTGAGTATGCAATAGACCGCGATTATGTTATCAAAAATCCATTCCGCGGAATTACAACGGATAGAAGCGATAGTAAAAACATGGAAGCAATCTCTATTGCGGATATGAATAGATTTCTTGAATTCTGTTCTAAAGATACAAATAGCGCACATTGTTATGATATGATTTATGTGCTATTCTGGACAGGCTTAAGAGCCTCTGAATTATGTGGTTTGACGCTTGATAATATTGATATGAGTAATAGGCTTATTAAGGTAGAAAAACAGTTGCAATGTATTAATCATACGCATGTTGTTCTGCCAACGAAAACCGCTAAAGGATATCGAACAATACCGATGACAGATGGAGTATATGAATGCTTTGAACGTATATTAAAAAATCGTTATCTTAAAGGTGATATTGAGCCTGTGTGTTATGATGAGCGTGGAAATGCATATGAAGGATTTGTATTTCTGGCAACAAGAAGTAGAAAAACGATTGTACGATCACATGTGGAAGAATATCTGGCAAACTGTATTAAGAGATTTAATAATGCAAATTCAGATAATCCAATAAGAAAATTTGAACCGCATATTTGCAGACATAGCTTTGCGACAAATTTTCAGTATTTACCTCCTAAAACATTGCAATATATATTAGGACATAGTAAAATTTCAACGACGATGGATAACTATGTTGATGTAAAACCAAGTAACGAACAATTATTACAGATCAATGTAGTAGCAAAGCAATTAATTTGTAATTAGTATGAAAATTAGCGTACTAAATATTTACTAATTATGATGTGTAACGAAATGTAACAGATTGTAATAAAAAGTAACGAAATGCCATTTGAATATGGCTAAAATATAAGATAATACAATAAAAATGCTTGAATACAATGAGGATGAGACAATGATAGCAATTTTAGATTACGATGCAGGTAATATTAAAAGTGTAGAAAAAGCAGTACATTATCTGGGTGAAGAAGCTGTGATCACGCGGGATAAGAATCTGATCTTATCGTGTGATAAGGTGATTCTGCCGGGTGTGGGAAGTTTTGGCGATGCGATGGGCAAACTTCGGGAATACAAGCTGGATCAGGTGATCTACGATGTGGTAGACAAGAATACACCATTTCTTGGCATCTGCCTTGGATTACAGCTTTTGTATAAGACAAGTGAGGAAAGTCCGGGGGCAACCGGACTTGGAATCTTAGATGGTGAGATACTTCGGATTCCGGACGCACCGGATCTGAAAGTGCCACAGATCGGCTGGAATTCACTGGATATTACACCGGGGGCAAAATTATTTGAAGGTGTGGAACAAAATTCTTATGTGTATTTTGTACATTCTTATTATCTGAAGTCGAAGGATGAAGCGGATGTTGCAGCACGGACACATTATTCCGTGGACATCCATGCCTCTGTGGAAAAAGGAAATGTATTTGCATGTCAGTTCCATCCGGAGAAGAGTTCAACGGTAGGACTTAAAATATTGGATAACTTTATACACTTATAAGAGACGAGGGAGGAAGAGAGTATGCATACAAAGAGAATTATTCCTTGTCTGGATGTCAATAACGGCAGGGTTGTAAAGGGTATCAATTTTGTGAATTTAAAGGATGCAGGTGATCCGGTTGCAGTTGGTGCTGCTTACGACAAAGCGGGTGCGGATGAGCTTGTGTTTTTGGATATTACAGCGTCTTCGGACTCGAGAAATATCGTGATCGATATGGTACGTAAGGTAGCAGAGACGGTATTTATTCCGTTTACGGTTGGCGGTGGTATCCGTACGGTCGATGATTTCAAGGCAATCCTGCGTGAAGGTGCTGATAAGATCAGTATCAATTCATCAGCAATTAACACGCCACGTCTGATCAGTGATGCCGCAGATAAGTTTGGCAGTCAGTGTGTGGTTGTTGCGATCGACGCACGAAGAAGAGAAGATGGAAGCGGCTGGAATGTATTTAAGAACGGTGGACGTGTCGATACAGGGATTGATGCGATTGAGTGGGCGATGCAGGCAGATAAGCTTGGCGCCGGTGAGATTCTGCTTACCAGCATGGACTGTGATGGAACGAAGGCAGGCTACGATGTGGAGCTGACCAGACTGATCGCAGAGAACGTATCGGTTCCGGTGATTGCGTCCGGTGGTGCAGGAACGAAAGAACATTTCTATGACGCACTGACAGAAGGAAAAGCTGATGCTGCACTAGCGGCCTCTCTGTTCCACTATAAGGAGCTTGAGATCATGGATCTCAAAGCGTATTTGTCAAACAGAGGCATTCCGATGCGGATGTAGTGTATGTATGACGGTAGAAGAAGGACGAAAACATGATAACACTCGTGGAAAATGAGATTTCTCTGGAAGAATATTTGACGCTTCGGGAGAAGGTTGGATGGAAGAAACTCACAGACAAGCAGGCGACACAGGCGCTTGCGAATTGTCTGTATAAGGTAAAAGCAGTCGATGAGGACGGACAGGTTGTTGGTATGGGACGTGTTGTCGGAGACGGTGCGGTAGTCTGCTATATTCAGGATCTGATCGTAATCCCTAAGGTGCAGAAGCTTGGAATCGGATCTATGATTATTCAGAAACTGAAGGCGTATGTGGAGGCAGTTCGAGAGGAAGGAAGTACTATGATGCTTTGCCTGATGTGCGCAAAGGGAAGAGAACCGTTTTATGAGAAACATGGATTTATACAACGTCCAACCGATACACTCGGACCGGGTATGATTCAATATCTGACAGAAAAATAATGAAAAAAAATCCTCCCATAAGGGAGGTTTTTTCGTCTCGGAACAAATGTGAATTATTCAGCAAGATATGGCTTTAAAGCTGCCATAATGTCCTCAGTATTTTTCTCTGTGTGAACATTCAGGTCGATTGGCTTTGAAATATCCAGACTGAAGATACCCATGATAGATTTTGCATCAATAACGTATCTGCCGGAAACCAAATCGAACTCTGCATTGAAACCGCTGATGTCATTTACAAAGCTTTTTACCTTATCAATAGAGTTGAGAGAAATTTTAACTTTTAACATATTGTAACCTCCTTGTATATTATGAAAGCGAAAAATAATCTCAAAAAAATATCTTTCGCACTTTTTTTATCTATGTTACTATAATAAAAGTTTACACTATAAAAGTCAAGAATCAGCAGGAGAAATTTGCGTAAAATGTATGTGAATATTTTGAATAAAAAAGTAGCAGTTTGTACACTCGGCTGCAAGGTGAATCAATATGAGTCAGACAGTATGATGGATATATTGAAGAAAAACGGTTGTGAGATTGTACCATTTTCACAGTTTGCGGATGTATATATCGTCAATACATGTTCCGTCACAAATATGGCAGAGCGAAAGTCGAGACAGATGCTGCACCGTGCTAAAAAGAAGAATCCGGATGCTGTGATCGTGGCGGCGGGATGTTATGTGCAGGCAGCAGAGGAGGCTCTGGCGAAAGACCTTGGCATTGATATATTGATTGGAAATAACTGTAAAAAAGATGTGGCACATATTTTAAGTGAATATTATGAAGATACTTCCATGCATGAAGTTGTCATTGATATCAACCATACAAATGAGTATGAGGAGATGACACTCGTAAAACCAAATGAGCGCTGCCGTGCTTATGTCAAGGTGCAGGATGGATGCAATAATTTCTGCACATATTGTATCATCCCGTATACGAGGGGCAGAATTCGAAGCCGGAAGCTTGCAGATGTTGTGCGGGAAGTAGAAGGACTGGCCGCGGAAGGTGTACAGGAAGTTGTGCTTACAGGTATTAATTTATCTTCTTATGAGGATGAAGATGGTACATCGCTGCTTATGCTGTTGCAGGCAGTTGCAAAAGTGGAAGGGATCCGGCGTATCCGGATGGGATCTTTGGAACCGCGTGTAATCACAGAGGAATTCTTGGAAGGTATCACAGCGCTGGATAAAGTATGTCCACATTTTCATCTGTCATTGCAGAGTGCATGTAATGAGACATTAAAGCGGATGAACCGGAAATATACGATTGAAGAATATATGGAAAAATGCGAGATGATCCGTAAAGCATATGACCGTCCGGCACTGGCAACGGATGTGATCGTTGGTTTCCCCGGTGAGACAGAAGAGGAGTTTACAACAACTGTGGCGAATCTGGAGAAGCTGAATCTCTATGAGATGCATGTGTTTAAATATTCAAAGCGGAGCGGCACGATTGCAGCGACGATGGAACATCAGGTGAGTGATGCGGTGAAAGAAAAGCGTAGTAATGTCTTATTGGAGCTGACAGCAAACCAGAAGGCGGCGTATGAAGCACAGTTCTCCGGCGAATTGCTTCCAGTGTTGATGGAAGAGTATGACTGCATCGATAAGAACGGGAAGCCGGTTTATGTGATGAAGGGACATACCGACAGCTATATACTTGTGAAGCAGGAGACGACAAGAGATATCTGTGAGCAGAGTGTTAATACATTTGTGGATATTCTGTATCGACCAGAAAAGTCGAAATAAAGCTGTTTGGTCATGGCATATCTTTACTAAAATATGCCATGATCGAAAAAAATTTAAAAAAATTAAAAAAGTTGTTGACAAACCTCTATATGTTTGTTATAGTAACAAAGGTTTCAAGATGGTTCGTTGGTCAAGCGGCTAAGACGTCGCCCTCTCACGGCGAAAACAGGGGTTCGATTCCCCTACGAACTGCTTTTAGGGATACAGGTTGTATCCTTTTTTTTTGCCTTTTTTATCCGGAAGAAAGAATCTCTTGAATTACACGTTTTTGTGAGATATACTATATAATATATGATACAGAAGAAAGGGGTAAGTAGTATGGCTGTATGTGAATCATGTGGAGCACATGTGCAGGACGGGGTTACGATCTGTCCGGAATGTGGACGTCCGGTTGTCAAGATGAAGACAAGTCTGGGATTGAAAGGTGAGAACGGAAAGAAAGCCGAGAAACAACGGGCATATACACCAACTGATGATTATGGAGATATTTTTGATGGTAACAGTGTTGGTGGTTCAGAACCGGCTACAATTACAAAAGAAGAAGTAAAGGAATATAAGGAACTGAACAGGAAACAGAGTGGTGGCAGCGGTATAGGTAAGGTGTTCGGAACGATTTTAAAATTCGTTATTTTTATCGCGATTGTTGTAGGAATCTATTTTTTTGTTACGAAGGTTGTATTAAAACCGAATGGACCTGAGACTTATAAAGAAGCTGTTACGGCATTTCAGATAGCAGTCAATGAAGACGACAGTGAGAAACTGCAGAATCTGGTACCTTTCTATATTACGGCGAATAAGGCGTTGGTAGAAGAGATTCTTCCATATGTGCAGGAAACAAATTATACATCCATTAAGATTATTGATACGCAGGAATGGAGCAGTTCCGATGTGGATACATTCAATGACCGGATTCAGGTGGAACATGGAAAGACCGCGGATGCAAAAGAAGGAGTTACCTTAAAACTTGGACTTCGTGGAACAATGAAGGATATAAATGGCGTGAGACGGCAGTATATGGAAGTGAATATTGACTTCATTAAGATCAAAGGCGTCTGGTATCCGGATATGGATCAGGTAAAGGATCAGTTATTTAAACAACAGTAATCAAAAAGCCGGGAGCGAAAAACTTCCGGCTTTTCATTTTGACGGAGGAACACATGGCATTACAGCTTATATTGGGTTCGAGTGGGGCAGGTAAATCCGAATATATATATGAAGATATCATCCGGCAGACGATGCAGGACGAGCGTAAAAATATGATTGTTCTGGTTCCGGAGCAGTATTCTCTGGAAATCCAAAGAAAATTAGTTGAAAAACATCCGATGGGAGGCAGTTTTCAGATTGATGTAATCGGATTCAACCGATTGGCGTATCGTATTTTTGATGAGCTTCACATCAAGCCGCAGAAAGTGCTGGAGGATTTTGGAAAATCTATGTTACTGCGTAAGGCAGCGCAGGAAAAGAAAGACCAGTTATCCCTGTATGCAGGAAGCCTGGATAAGGCAGGATTTATTGATGAGGCGAAGTCTCTGATGTCGGAAGTATATCAGTATGACATTTCACGGGAACGGTTAGCGGAGGCTTTGCAGAGTCTGGGAGATACCGGAGAGGATAAAGTACTCTCAGAAAAACTGCGGGATATGCTTTTGATATTTGCGACCTTTGAGGAGAAGAAGGGGAATGCATTTATTGTGGCAGAACAGATGCTGGAGCTTTTGACTGCAGCGGCGGAGAAGTCACAGTTGATTGCGGAAAGCGAGATCGTTTTAGATGGATTTACTGGATTTACCCCGATTCAGTTGAATCTGATTTCCGTCTTGCTGCGAAGAGCGAAAAAAGTGACAATTGTGCTGACGATGGATGCGGCAGCCTATGAGAAGAAACATATCGGGGAACATGAGCTATTTGCACTTACCAGACAGACGATCGATCAGCTGTTGCTCACAGCGGAGAAAGCACATGTAGTAGCCGAGGATACGATCTTTATTGGAAAAGATGGATGCAGACGCTGGGAGAAAGGACATCCGCTTGCACATCTGGAACAAAATCTGTTTCGTTATCCATATCATACAGGAACCGATGATAAGCAGGCAATCCGTATAATAAGTTATGATAACCCGGCGCAGGAGGTAACAGGAGTTGCAGAGCAGATCCGTTGTCTTGTGATGGAGCAGGGGTATCGTTACCGGGACATCGCAGTTGTGAGTGGAAATCTGGAAGAAACGGCTGATTTTGTTCAGAGGATATTTCCGTTGTATGACATTCCATATTTTATAGATATGACGATGCCGGTAAAAAATCATCCGTGTGTAGATGCACTGACACATGCCTTTCGAATTGTAGAAGAAAACTTCAGTTATGACAGCGTGTTTGCATTCCTGAAATCAGGAGTGGTGAAGGATCTGGAGCAGGAAGAAATCGAAGCGTTGGAAAACTATGTTCTTGCGAGGGGGAAAAAGGGCATTCGGAGCTGGAGCCAGGCGTTTAAGGATGGGGAAGATACCACGATGGAGGAACTCCGTCAGGTTGTCATGGAGGTGCTTGGACCATTTTATAAGGCTTGCTCTGGAAAAAAGAAAACCGTATCCCAGATGGTAGAGGCGGTGTATGCGCTGATGGATATGCTCTCGATGGAACACCGGTTTGAGGATGATGGATTATATGAGAAAATCTGTCAGATTTTCGATAAGATGGTAGAAATTATGCCGGAGGATGACATTGAGATAGCAGAGCTTGAAGAATTGTTTGCGGTTGGTATGAATGATGTCAGTCTGGGCGTGATTCCTCCGACACTGGATATGCTTGTTGTCGGAGATATTATCCGGACAAGACTGGATGACATACGAGCCTTGTTTATTGTTGGTGTAAATGATGGCGTGATCCCAAAACGTGCAAAACGAAGCCAGATCATTAACGATCGGGAGAAAGAACGGCTGCTGGAGTTTGGAATCCACATGGCACCGACCGAGCGGGTAAATAGCTTTACGGAGCATTTTTATCTGTACCAGAATATGACGAAGCCGAAGGACCTTCTCTATCTGTCCTATGTGAATATGAGTGCGTCAAATGAGACTATGCGTCCATCTTATATTTTAGATCGGATTCATCGGATTTTCCCGGATTTGAAGGAACAGCATGGAAATAGTCTGACAAACCGGATTGTGACAAGACAGGCGGGATTTGAAACTCTGATTATCGGAATCAGAGAGCTTCTCGCGGGCAATCATTCACACGAATCGGAGACATTGCAACTTTATAAGTTATATCTGAAAAATAGAGACACGAGCCGGATTGAGGCAATGCTTGCTGCAATGCGTTATCAGAATTTACCTGAGCCGCTTGCAGAAGATGTCGCAAAATTGATTCAGATTCAGCGCATGGCAATGTCGGTTTCAAAATTGGAACAGTATGCGAGCTGTGCGTATGCATTCTTCTTAAAATATATCCTTCATCTCGAGGAGCGGCAGATAGCAAAGATTGATAACCGGAATGTCGGTATGATTCTTCACGGTGCGATGGAGCAGATGTTTTGCTACGTACGGGATCAGAGGGGCAATCAGTGGGATAAAGTCGGAGATGCTTTGCGGGATCAGAAGATAGAAGAATTTGTGCGGGAGAATTTTAACAAGGAGTATGAAGGACAGGAGATTGATAACGGACAATATGCGGTTCTTGAAAAAAGCCTGATCCGAATCGGAAAAAGAACCGTGAAGAAACTGCAGTCCATGATGGATGATGCATATCAGCCGGTGTATTTTGAGTATGCATTTAAGAAGAAACTGACGGTGGGAAAAGAGACAATGACGCTTGCGGGCATCGTGGACCGTGGGGATCTGTATGTGGATAAAGACAACCAGACGATAGGTCTGCGTGTGATTGATTACAAATCCGGTGCGCATGATTTTGATATTGGGCAGTTATATGAGGGTTTGGAATTGCAGCTCGCAATCTATACAAATGTGATGCGGGAGATGGTTGATCAGGAGTGGAACCGAAACCGTGAAAAAGAAGATCAGTATCAGATCAATACAGAAAGCATGTATTACTATCATATGCAGGATCCTTATGTGGAGGCGGATTCCGTGGCGCAGGCGGAAGAACTGCGTGAGAAGAAACTTGGATATAAGGGGATGCAGCGAGAAGAAGATGATGAGTTTGAGACGGTGCTTTCTTATGCGGAGTACAAAGCGGTTAATCTTGCAGCGCAGATAAAAAAAGGCGTGATAGATAAAAATCCAAAACAGGATACAAACGGGAATGCTTGTGAGTATTGTGCATATAAGGACGTCTGCCGTTTCGATGAGAAATATGGAAAAAACCGGTATCATAATACAAAGCACAGTGCAAAGGACAAACAGCAGTTGTTGGAGGAGATGCGAAACGTATGCCGTGGACAGAAAAACAAGATAAAGTAATTAAAGACAGAGATAAGACTATTCTTGTGTCTGCTGCTGCAGGTTCTGGAAAGACTGCAACATTGGTCGAGCGTATCTATCAGAAGGTAATCGATCTTGAACATCCGGTGGATATCAGTTCGTTCCTGGTTGTGACATTTACAAAGGCAGCGGCGGCACAGATGAAGGAAAAATTACGCAGCAAGATGGAAGAAGCGTTAAATGAATATCCGGAATCAGAACATATAGCAAAACAGAATCTGTTGATACAGAGTGCAGATATTACTACTATAGACAGCTTCTGCCTGAATATTGTGAAAGAGTATTTCAGCTATCTGGATCTGGACCCTTCGGTTGGAATCGGAGATCCGGGGATGCTTGAGTTGTTAAAGTACGATGTGCTGACGGAGCTTTTTGAGAAAAAATACGAAGAACTGCAGGCGCAGGAAAATACAGAGTTTGCATATCTGCTGGAATTGTTTTCTGATGGAAAAAAAGATGACAAACTGAAGGAAATCATCAATCGGATTTATATGCAGATGTCGAGTTTCCCGGATCCGCAGAGGTTTCTTGAAGAGGCAAGAGAAGCATTGCAGATCTCATCGGTGGATGATCTGAACCATACTGCATGGATGCAGGGGATTCTGTCGGTCCTGCATAAAAAGGCAGCGGCAGCAAAACAGCTTGCCGGTCAGTGTCTTGATATCTGTGATATGGCGGATGGACCGGCGCATTATCGGGAGCAGATCGTGTCAGATATGGAGAAGCTGTGTGCGATTCAACAGGCAGAGTGTTACAGTGCGATGAAGCTTGCGACAGAGACGAAATGGGCAGCGTTATCCAGAAAGAAATTCACAGGAGACAAAGAGCTTCAGGAGCGTTGCAAAGCACTTCGAAAAGAGTACAAGGATGAATTTGATCCTAAGAAACTGGATTATTTCCGTCAGACGGATGAGCAGGTGCTTGCAGATATGAAACTTCTGAAAACCTATCTGCTTCCGCTTCTTTCTCTTACGGAAGAGTTTGTTGCGTTGTTTATGCAGGAGAAGAAAAAACGTAAAATGATGGAATTTTCAGATATCTCGCATATGGCATACCAGCTTGTATGTGCCGGTTATGACGAAGACGGATGTGCGGTTCCGACAGAGATAGGAAAGACGATTTCAAACCGATATACAGAAATCTATATCGATGAGTATCAGGACAGCAACTTTCTGCAGGAGGATATTCTGTCAGCAGTATCCGGGAAATGGCGCGGTGTCTGCAATATGTTTATGGTAGGCGATGTGAAGCAGAGCATTTATCGATTCCGGATGGCAAGACCGGAGATCTTCGTGAAAAAATATAACCGTTACAAGGAAGAGGGCAGCGAGATCAAGATCGAACTCAATCATAACTTCCGTTCACGGGCGGTTGTGCTGAATGCGATCAATTATTTCTTCTATCAGTTGATGGGAAGTGATCTCGGTGGAATCGACTATGACGAAAAACAGGCACTTGTCCCGGGAAAAACATTTGAAGAACCGCCAGAAGGGGCACAGATTTCCGATCAGGTGGAAATATTGCTTGCAGACGTAGATGACGCGGGAAAATTGACGGATGAACAGATCCGTGCATATGGTTCTCCGGATAAGGATACACTGGAAGGCTATATGATAGCAAATCGAATTCGTGCATTGATGGATGAGAAGCATGGAATTCAGATCTACGATGAAGAAGAAAAACAGTATCGAAGCGTGAAGTACAGGGACATTGTAATTTTAGCAAGAAGTGTACGGGATTATGGAGATATCCTGTATAATGCACTGACTGCACAGGGGATTCCTGTGTATCTGGAGAAGGCGAAGGGATATTTTCAGGCGGTTGAGATTCAGGTCATCATGGCGATGCTTGCGGTGATTGATAACAGCAGACAGGATATCCCGTTGTCCGCGGTTTTGTTGTCCCCAATCGGTGGTCTGGGTGAATCGGAACTTGCATATGTTTGTGCGATGGTGCGGGCAGCAGTGCCAGAAAAGCTCTGCCTGTATGATATCTGCACGTATTATGCGGAAGACCAGGAAGATACCCCACTTGGACAGAAGATAAAACGTATACTTGATCTGATCGGGGAGCTAAAGGAGAAAAAACAACGCATATCTGTATCGGAGCTGATATGGGAGTTGCTGCGCAAGACAGGATATTATGAATATGTGACGGCTATGCCGGCAGGAAATATCCGAAGATCCAATGTGGATATGCTTTTACAGAAGGCGGTGCAGTTCGAAAATGGTTATTACAAGGGGTTATTCCACTTTCTTCGTTATGTGGATAAGCTGAAGCTGATAGAGCAGGAAGAAGGGGAAGCGAGCACGTTAAGTGCGGATGCGGATGTTGTCCGGATCATGAGTATTCATAAAAGCAAAGGACTTGAATACCCGGTTGTATTCGTTGCCGGTATGGGACGACAGTTTAACCGGTCAGAGCTTGCGGAAAATGTTCAGGTACACCCGGATTATTATCTTGCGGCAATGGCGATGCATCCGACCGGAAGATATAAGTATAACACTGCAATTCGAAGTATCTATGCAGCTCTGGAATCAGAGGAAATGATGGCAGAAAATCTGCGTGTGCTGTATGTGGCGATGACGCGGGCCAAAGAAAAGCTTATCCTGACAGCCAGTGTGCGGGGAGCAGAGCAGATATTTGAAAAATACGTGTATGTACAGAATATGGAACCGGCCCTTCTGCCGTATAATATACGGAAAAATGCGGACAGCTATGTGAAGCATCTGGTCGCCTGCATGGAACGTTATGATCAGCTTGCCGGAATGTATGAAGTGGAGAATGCAATCTGCCTGGAGATTCAGAATCAGGAACAGATACTGACTGCAATTCAGCCGGAAGAGATAAGGCAGCGGATGGCGCTTGCTGATATCCGACAGCTTGCTATGCAGGTAGAAGAAGGGGCATTCTATGAGAAAAATCAGGCGAGCTATTCGTATGAATATCCGCATGCAGCGATGACAACCTATGGTGCGAAACTCTCAATCTCGGATATAAAGAAGATGAAAGCTTACGATGGAAAAGGCTATGATATCAATACGGAGTTTGAACAGCCGGAGCAGGAAAAAAGAAATCAGATGCGAAAAGAGAAACAGCAGCAGATTCCAGATAAGGACATGCCATTATCCGGTGCAGAACGGGGAACAATCGTTCATAAATTCATGGAACTGTTTCCCTTTGAGACAGTGGAACCGGATATGGATCTGATTGCATATATTGCGCAGTTAAAAGAGGAGCTGCTCAAAAAAGAAATTATGGATGCGCGGGAGATTCGGGCAATCTCGGAGAGCAAAATCACGAAGATGTTGCAATCTGAGCTTGGATGCCGTATGATAGAGGCTGCGCGTCTTGGAAATCTGTACAAAGAACGGCAGTTTTCAGCAGGAATTCCGGTATCAGAGGTTTATAATGTAGACGAAGACGATATGCTTATAGTGCAGGGTATTATTGATGCGTATTTTTATGAGGACAAAGAGGCTGTCGTGATGGATTATAAGACCGATGCAGCAGATGAAGAAACGCTGATCGGGCGTTATAAGGCACAGCTTGCTTCTTATGCAGAAGTGATAGAACAATTGACAGGAAAAAAGGTGAAAGAACAGATACTTTATTCGTTTCACCTGAATAAAATGATACGATTATGAGGTGATAGAAATGTCTAGAACAGAAGACGAAAAAAAAGGAATCTCCCTTCTCGGGAATCAGCATGTCGCATATCCATCGGATTATTCGGCAGATATTTTGGAAACATTTGTAAACAAGCATCCGGACAATGACTATTTTGTAAAGTTCAATTGCCCGGAATTTACAAGCCTTTGTCCGATTACCGGACAGCCGGATTTTGCAACGATTTATATTTCTTACGTGCCGGATGTGCGCATGGTGGAGAGTAAATCATTGAAGCTGTATCTGTTCAGCTTTCGGAATCATGGAGATTTTCATGAGGACTGTGTAAATACAATCATGAAAGATCTGATTAAGGCGATGGATCCGAAGTATATTGAAGTCTGGGGTAAATTTACACCACGTGGAGGAATCTCCATTGATCCATATTGTAATTATGGACGTCCGGGTACAAATTGGGAACAGGTCGCATATGACCGTCTGGTGCATCATGATCTGTATCCGGAAAAGGTAGACAATCGTTAAGACATCAAGGGTATAAGGTTATAAAAGGAAGTAATTGGTTATGAAGAGCAGTTTAAAAGAGGCAGAAGCATATATTAACCAGATCCCGCTGTTTGGACCGCATACAGAGGGGAGAAATAAATCAGGAAATGAAAATTTGGAGGCCGTGCTTGCGTTACTTGGCAATCCACATTTAAAACACAAGGCAATTCATGTTGCCGGAACGAACGGGAAAGGTTCTACCGTGCAGTTTGTCCGATCTATTCTGACGCAGGAGGGATATCGTGTTCGAACCTTTACATCGCCGCATCTTGTTTCGATTACAGAGCGGATCGAGGGAATCACAGATGAGGAATTTGTGGAATGCTATCAGATTGTGCGAAATGCATGCGAGGAAGCTGTGCAGCAGAACTTGCAGCATTTATCGTATTTTGAATTTTTGTTTGCTATGGCAGCCGTATACTTTTCAAGTCTCCCGCTGGATTTTGTAATCTATGAGACCGGGCTTGGAGGCAGGCTGGATGCAACCAATGTGCTTGTTCCGGTGCTGACTGTGATTACGCAGATTGGATTTGACCATATGAAATATCTGGGCAATACCATAGAGGCGATTGCCGGAGAAAAAGCAGGAATCATAAAAACCGGTGTTCCGGTAGTGTATCATACGGGAAGTCTGGAGGCGGATGCGGTTGTAAAAAATCGGGCAGAGTCGCTTGCGGCAGAAGCAATTAATGTCGCAAATGTGGAGTATAATATCGATGGATTTACAGATAAAACCATTGATTTTTCTATGCACAGCCGCTATTATAGTTACAATGGTTTGCGGCTATCCGGCGTAGCTGCCTATCAGGTAGACAATGCTGTGACTGCAATTACTGCGTGTCATATACTGCTTGGCACGGAGCTTGCGCAGGAGAATATACAGCTTGCATTAGATGCGTTCGTCTGGCCTGGGCGCATGGAGCTGCTGGCAGATAATCTGGTAATTGATGGCGCACACAATGAGAGTGCAATGGAACGATTTGTGGAGAGTGTAAACGCAGGATACCCGGATCGGAAGAAGACACTGTTATTTGCTGTTGCCGGTGACAAAGACTATGAACCTATGATCGCGTATCTGGTGCAGAACTTAGAGGTTGGAGCGGTGTATGTGACATCCCTTGACTCCGACCGGGCAATCTCGGCAGAGTATATTGCTGCATTGTTCCGACAGTATGCGAAGAAGTCGCAAAGTGCGATTCATGTGTATGCGGAGGACGATATCAGGACCTGTTTTACACAGGCGTATCAGTCACTGGAAACAGAAAACAGCATGTTGCTCTGCGTTGGTTCGTTGTATTTGATTGGAAAGATAAAAGACATATGGGAGGAAACCGTATGATAAATTTCGAAGAAGAATTGAAGCGTTTCTCGCCGATTCCGGAAGTGAATCAGGCGGAGGAAGCAATTTACAGCAATGATTTGAAGGATATCAGTGATATTGTATTGCAGATGACACAGGATTTGAGAAATACAGGCAGTATTTTGGATAATGCCGTAACGGTTCGGACAAGGAGAAGATAAGATGGCAACAACAATGCGACCGGTGTTATGCCCACATTGTGGTGCACAGGTTCGGAAAAATGGATATTGTTCGGAATGTTATCTTCCGTTGTCGATGTTGAAGAAGGCACAGAATACATCCAATTATTATTATAATATTGGATATGACCGGGCATCTGCCAGAGATCTGTCCGGTGCAATCGAATCTCTGCTGCAGGCACTTCGGTACAACAAGCGGAATGTGCAGGCGAGAAATCTCCTGGGACTGATCTATTATGAGATGGGAGAAGCGGTACAGGCGATGGCTGAATGGGTTATGAGTATCAACTATCAGCCGGAGAACAACCTTGCGGCAAAGTATTTGAAGGAACTGAAAAAAGACCCTGCACGTCTGGAGAGTGTGGATCAGCTTGCCAGAAAATTTAACATGGCAATCCAGTATGCACACAGCGAAGATTATGATCTTGCAATCCTGCAGTTAAAAAGTGCTCTTTCTGATAATCCGCATTTCGTGAAAGGCTATCTGCTTTTAGCACTGCTTTATATCGGAACGGATAATTATGAGAAGGCGAGAGTGACACTGCGGCGTGTTTTGAAGATTGACAAGGCAAATTCTCTGGCAGTACATTATCTGCGGGAGATGGGAGATACAGAGGAAAATATCATCGAGATGCGCAAACAGAATGTCGATAATGACGGACTGTTAGATGACGACTATCTGGAAGAGATCGTTGTGACGGAAGATGGCAGGGCTCCGAAGAAGATAGAGAAAAAAAATGTATTTCAGGAGATCAAGGCAAAGAAGGATACGAGTGTTGTTCGGACAGGTCAGTTCGGACAGGTCAGCCTGGCGAAGTATTCGGGATTGTATATGCTGCTTGGACTGGTATTCGGTGTGCTTTTGTTCTGTTTCTTTATTTTACCGGGACAGAAAAAGAAGCTTCGAGTGGAGAATGAACAACTGATCAAAACCTACAGTGAAGAACTGGCTGGCAAGAATTCAACGATAGACAGCCTGAGTGCAGAAGTGGACAGTCTGAACAAGCAGATTGAAACATTGGAGAATGGAGCGGCGAAAGCCGGAGAAAATCTGCCGGATTATTCCAATGTTGTATCCGGAATGTCAGATACAGATCTACAAAATATGATAGACAAAGAGTAATCACAGGTTATTCAAAATTACGAAAGAAAGTGAATGTTATTCACTTTCTTTTTTGTTTGCATTTTTTCAGAGTATTTGGGAACAGGAGGCAGTTTATGTTGTATGAAGTGGAAAATGGGGTGCTGATCTATTATCTGCCTGAAGAATTGGATCATTATGCGGCGGATATGCTGAAGCGAAAGACGGCACATGTATTTGCAGAGGAAGAAATTAGGTATCTGATCTTTGATTTTTCCAAAACACAGTTTATGGATAGTTCCGGAATCGGACTTATCACCGGGAGATTTCGGATGGTACATGACAAGGGAGGGTGCGTGTTTGCTGTACATGTAAATGAGACGATTGACCGGGTACTTTTGATGTCCGGAATCTATCGGATCTTAAAGAAGATGGATTCGCTGGATGCGATAAAAAAGGAGATGGTAAAGGGAGGATATTATGAATAGCGCAAACGAAATGAATGTGGAATTTGACAGTATTGCAAAAAATGAAAGCTTTGCCCGTGTGATAGTGGCATCATTTATCACATCAACGAATCCAACATTGGAGGAAGTGTCAGATATCAAAACGGCGGTCTCTGAGGCGGTTACAAATGCGATTATCCATGGATATGAAAATAAGCAGGGGAAAATCCGCATCCGGACAGTCGTAGAAGACCGTTCGGTATACATAGAGGTGATTGATCGGGGAGTTGGAATCGGAGATATCAAACAGGCAATGGAGCCACTTTTTACAACAAAACCGGAGGAAGAACGGTCTGGAATGGGATTTTCGTTTATGGAAGCATTTATGGACCGGCTGGAAGTGGAATCTGAGATGGGTAAAGGAACAGTTGTAAAAATGTGGAAGGAGATCGGTGCACCGGCACCCCATTATGATTAAATGAATGAATGGGAACTATTTCAACAGGCACAGATGGGAAGTAAGGCTGCAAAGGAAAAAATAGTTTCAGACAACACCGGATTGGTTTGGAGTATTGCAAGGAGATTTACAAACCGTGGATATGATCTGGAGGAACTGTATCAGATCGGTTGTATAGGTCTGCTGAAAGCCTGTGACCGGTTTGAAAGCCGTTATGGCGTTCAGTTTTCCACGTATGCGGTTCCGCTGATATCGGGGGAAATCAAGCGGTTTTTGCGTGACAACGGAGCGATTAAGGTCTCGCGGATTCTGAAACAGAATGGTTATCAGATCAGTAAGGCGAAAGAAGCACTGCTTCATAAATATGGAAGAGAAGCAACTTTGGATGAACTGGCAGAATATACGGGTATCTGCGTAGAAGATATCGTGATGGCAACGGAAGCGAATCGGGAAGTGGAATCTATTCAACAGACGATATGTGGGAAGGATGGAACACAGGTAAGTCTGGTTGACCGGCTGGTTGATGAGGCGGAGTCGGAGGTTGCAGCAGAGAATATCATGAACCGGATTTTAGTCGGGCAGGCAATGGAGAAGCTTGATGAGATGGAGCAGGAGCTGATACGGCTCAGGTTTTTTGAAGATAAGACACAGACGGAGGTTGCCGGAGTACTTGGAATCAGTCAGGTACAGGTAAGCAGGCTGGAGAAGAAAATACTGGTTCGAATGCGTCAGAATCTCGATTTTTCTAAATCAAACTAAAAGTTCGATAAATAAATAAAAAGTACAAATGTGGAAATAAAAGTAGAATAAATAAACTTATAGTTGAAAAAACAAACTTCACGTTGTATAATGTCAACAATAGTTGTATTTGGCGGGAGAGTATATGGGAGCACGCAAGAAGCTTGCTCTGGAACAGTTTAATCGCGACAATATTCTGACTGCGGCAAGAGAATTATTCGAGACCAAGGGTGTTCAGGACACAACGATGGATGATATTGCCCTGCAGGCAGACTATAGTAAGTCGACGATTTACGTGTATTTTCGGAGCAAGGAAGATATCTATAATTCCATCGTAGTTGATTATCTGGATGTACTGATTGGCGAGATGACGGTCTATATCGAAGGAGATACGTCTTTTGAGGACAGCTATTATAAGCTGTGTGATCGGCTGGTTGCATTTTGCGAACGATATCCAAAGTATTATGCGTCCTTGATGATCGAGGAGAAGGCGACGAACAGCCGGAAACCCGGTGCGAATATCCTGCCGGAGATTCTGCAGGATTTATATGGACTCATGGAATCGCTGATCCAGAAAGGAAAGAAAAGTAAGGTATTACAGGAAAAACTGGATACGAAACCGACAGTCTTATATCTCTGGTCGTCGCTAAGTGGCATCATCCAGATTTCCGAACGGAAGAAAAAAGAAATTCAGAAAAGTACCGGGATGACGATGGAAGAATATCGGAGCTTTGCGTTTCATACGCTGTATGATTCGCTTGTGCGAAAAAAGCTTTTGTAAAGTAGAGGGAGGATACGAATGAAGAGGGGTATGGAATTTAAGAATGAAACAGAGGAGACACAGAATTATATATTCTATGTGTCCGATTATGTTGATGTCTCTGCAGGACATGCATGGAAGATGGACTGCCGGCAGGCGATGACAGAACAGATGGAGACTATTCTGCCGGGATGCAAAGTGATGAAATATACGGAGTATCATGGAGAACGCCTGCATGCGGACAGTGTGGGAATTTTGTTCCCATCTAAAATGTGGGGCATCTCTCTGGCGGTGTATGCATTTTTGCAGAATCTGAAAGTCTCTTCGGATACATATGTATATGCAGTCGCGATGGGAGAAGTGCTGTCTGCGGAAGTGAATGGAACTGCGGATGTGCGGATGCAGACGCTGGGACAGTTTCAGGATATTTTTGAACGGCGGAAGCTGGGCGGTATCTCCGATATTTATATTCGCTGTATTGATTACAAGCGGGCTTTTACTACGACGGAAGAGAAGCTTCTTCGTTCGGTATCAATCTCCGAATGTATTGCTGATGTGATGGAAGGACTTTTGTTTTACAGTGTGAAAGCGGTTAAGGAACAGAAACTGCAGGTTGTGACAGAGCGAAGTACGCGTGTGGAGATTCCGAAGGAAGTGGATGATAAGAAGCAGAAGCAGGATGTACAGGCGAAGATTCTGCCGATGCCGAATATCAAGAATGTATTTTTGGATGATGATCTGTTATCGGAGGTTCGTATATGCCGAGCTATGTGATTCATTTGTCCTGTGCGCAATGTGCCTGTGAGCTGTTAGCGCCGATGGACGATGCGCAGAGGAATCTGTTTTTTCTTGGAAATATGATTGCTGATATGAGTGCGGATAAGCATTACACACATTTCTGGAACGATGAAACGTATCCGATGCTGGTGCGAAGGCCGGATCTGAATTGGTTTTTGAAAAAGTATGGAGAGGCACTGCACGAACCCTATGTGCTTGGATATTATGCACATCTGTTGTTGGATTACCGGTTTTTAGATGTATATTGGGAGAAACATTTCCGGTTCTATGGAGCCAATCGGGAACCGAACATTCTGTATGACGAAGTAAAATACGTGGAAGTGCTTGAACAGCAGAGACTCTATGATCGTTATGATTTTTTCACGAAGAAATGGTATTATGGCGATTATGACCGGATGAATGCATATTTTGCGAGAAAATATAAAGTTCAATTCCCGGGATTAGAATTCGGTGATGCAGAGTGGAAGCAGGTACATCGTATCACGGAGATTGACTGGTCCTATGCACCGGAGGCGATGAATCGGACGAAAAATCTGCTTGACGTAAGCGTCGCTGCGGCAGAAAAGAATCATATGGATATAAAACCACAGTTACAGGTTTTTGATCTGGAAGAATTAGATACATTGATGAAAGAAACCGCTAAAAAGGTGGCAGAAGTCAGATGATTTCTGCCACCTTTTTGATTGGATATAAAAATCAGATATTGATATGGGTATGCTGGATATCTTCAACAATCGGGTCAACCTGCTCTAAAAGATTGATCATATTCTCGTATAATTGATTCTTTCGTGTGATATCACCGGATAACTGGTTGACTGTCTCAGATACACCGATATAGCCATCTTTGGCATTTAAGATATCTTCCTGAATCTGATCTGCGGTTTCGTTACAGGTGTCTACGGCTGCGGCAATCTGCTGCTGTACCTCAATCACACCGTTGACGGATTCTTTGATATTGCCGAAAAGCTCGGTGGTCTTTTTTACCTGCTCCTGTTCGTGAGAGAGCATCTTGTTGGCTGTTTCCATTGATGCATTCAGATTCGAAGCATCTTCGCGAAGCAGTGCCATGTTGGCGTTGACCGTATCGACAAGCTTTTTGATCTCTGCGGAAAGCGTGCTGACTTCGGTTGCAACGACTGCGAAGCCAAGACCGTGTTCGCCGGCGCGTGCAGCTTCAATAGACGCATTTAAGGAAAGCATATTGGTCTGGTTGGCAATGCCGATGATGCCGGACATGGTTTCCTGAATCTCATCAAAACTGCTTTGAAATTTGTTTAAGACTTCAACGACATGCTGGAAATCTTTAAGCACATTGGAAGAACTTTCCTGCAGGCTGTCAACATTTTCATTTGCCTGATCGGTCGCAGACAAAACACCGCTGACACTCGTTTCAATCTGGGATGAAACTTCTACGATATTCGAGAATTCCTGCTTGATAGCATCCATACCGGAAGCAACCTGATCGGATTGTGCCAGGATTGTGTCGAACGAACCCTGAATATCAGAGATCTGGCTTGCGGTCTGCATTTCTTCTTCAATCAGCGATTTACGGTTTTCTTTTAAACTCTTCGTAATCTGGGTGATTGGCTCCAGGCTTTCTTTTAACGCACGCCCGGTTGCTGTTTCGGTCGGGACTGCGTGTACTTCGTTTTTCTTTTTGAACATAATAGTAATACCTCCTGCGTGTATAGATTATTCGAATGCTGCGATGACAAGTGTCTGATTCATATGCTGGTTGTTGTATTGCTGACCGTCTCCGACAAACAGGGCAGAATTCGCAACAGTATCAAAGGATGCAGCATAGTCTGTCAAATAATCATCCTCCGCAAATAAACGTAATCGGTTTGCACTGTCAAAACCAAGTATAAATGAGATAGGAAGGTTTTGGAGTTCTTCCAACAGATCAGAGTGAATCTGTCTGTAATCATCGACATCCATAATATAGATGCTGTCGTTTTCGTAAATCGATTTGCCGTTGAACATGACACCGTTTCGATCGACAGACATCGTCTGGATGATACAGGTGTCATCGCCAAGCGCACGTCCAAGCGGGTGTCTTGGCATAGCAGCGATAATATCTTCCAATGCAGTTCCGGTTTCTTCCTGATATAATTCGAGCGCCGGAACTCCGTCTAACTGGAACAGGGTTTTCGTTCCGGGTTCTACCAGATTTGCAAAATGGGCACGCCGGCTCTGGCGTTTGTAAATATTCTCTTTGAAAAGATGGATCTTGCCATGCTTGTTCTTTACGAATGCATAAGCACAGCTTCGGTTATATAGTTTTCCGTCCACAATGACGCAGTGCTTTTCTCCGAGAAGTACACCGTAAGCACTGGCTCCGAGCAACGGAATTCCGGCTTCTTTTAGGGAATCATGGACTGTGGACAGGACACGTTCTTCCGACCCAGTCATGAACTCCAGACAGATCGTGTCAGAGTCGCCGGCATCAATAGCTTCCATATCTGCATGGAAGCTGCGCATGGATCTGACGGGAACTGTGCGTACATCGGATATGACTCCGGTACAGACCTCCACACCGGCAAATCCAATTACAAGAATTGCATGATTTAAAACAAGTTGTCTGGCGATGCTTTCACCGCTGGTGCCAATCATCGGGGTTCCCGGATATTTTTCACCGAGCAGGTCGGCAGCCGTTTCTAATTTTGAAAAAGGGGCAACGAGGATCAGAAAGTCTGCTTTCTTTAATCCTTCGGTTGCTTCGTTGATAGCGGTTTCTACCTGGTCTGAGCGACCGATGCCTACAAAACCTTTCATCTTAAGCCTCCAACTGCGACTATACTTGTAGGGCATGTAAATTGCGCAGTGAATTTACACGCGGACAATTCCGCGGCACCTAAATCTATTCTACCAAAAAATGGAGAAAAAGAATAGAGAAAAAGAAAAATGTTTAGAATAGGTAATATCTTGTATTTGTGGTAAAAGTTTGCTATAATCACGTTTATCTGGATATTTATATGCACGAACAAAGGGAGGTAGCTCGATGGGCTATTCAAAAGCAGAAACAGAGAAAAAACAAAGAAAGCTTGTTTCCAAAACACAGCGAAATATGAGAAAAGTTTTGGTTATATTTTTTAAAGTCATTCTGGTTGGGATTATTGCCGTGATCATAGCCGGAGCCGGAGCTGGATTCGGTATGATGAAAGGTATTCTGGATAATGCACCGGATGTATCGAACATCAGCATCGTTCCGAAAGGATTCCGGTCAACAATTTATGACAAGGATGGAAATTCGGATAGAGAGATTTCCACGATCAATTCCAACCGCGTCTACGTATACTACGATGAGATTCCGAAGGATTATGTCAATGCTTTTGTTGCAATTGAGGATCAGCGATTCTGGACACATAATGGTATTGATGTACGAGGAATCTTCCGTGCATTTGCCAAGGGTGCGGCAAGCGGACATTTTAACGAAGGTGCTTCCACTCTGACGCAGCAGCTGATCAAAAATCAGGTCTTTAATGTCGGTCTTGGTGAGACGACTTTTATGGATAAGTTAGAGCGAAAGATTCAGGAACAGTACCTTGCGATTGAACTGGAAAAGAAATATACAAAGGAAGAGATTGTAGAGTATTATCTAAACACAATTTATCTTGGACGTGGTGTCAGCGGTATTCAGGCTGCTTCAGAAAAATATTTCGGCAAAGATATGAAAGAGCTTACGGTTTCTGAGATTGCGGTTATCGCCGGAATCACGCAGAACCCAAGCCGGTATGATCCGGTTGCCAATCCGGATGAGAACGCAGACCGTCGAAAAGAAGTCTTAAAGAAGATGCTGGAGCTGGAATATATCACACAGCAGCAGTATGATGAAGCACTTGCAGACGATGTATATGCGAGAATCAGCGAAGAACACGAAGTGCAGCTTGCAGAATCAGATGTAAATACGTACTATGAGGATGCAATCCTGAATAAACTTACAAGTCAATTTATGGACATGTATGGTTGCACGAAGGCAGAAGCTGAGACGATGATTTATACAGGTGGATACAGCATCTATTCTGTACAGGATAAGGCAATCCAGAAGATCTGTGATGATGTAATCAACAATCCGGATTATGTAAGTAACAGTACGAAGGTTGGACTAAGCTATAAATTAACAATATTAGATCCGGATAAGGAGACAAACCATAATTATGGAATTGGAGATCTGATTAATTATTATGTAGCACAGACAGGTAATTCCAAGTACAACAATATTTATAGCAGTGAAGATGCTGCGCGGGCGGCTGCTGATGAGTTTAAAGAAGCTATGCTCGAGGAAACAGGTGGAACGTATGTGGCAGAAGCATTTGAAGTTTCACCACAGCCACAGTTTTCTTTTACGATTATGGATCAGCACACCGGGTATGTGAAGGCTATGGTTGGTGGACGTGGAGAAAAGAAAGTAAACCGTTCATTTAACCGTGCGACAGATGCAACGAGACAGCCGGGTTCCACATTTAAGATCGTGGCTGCGTATGCACCGCTGATCGATAGCGGAAAGGGCGGTCTGGCAAAGTCTTTCAATGATGAGCCATACCAGTATGCGAATGGTAACGATGTGCGTAACGCCGGTGGCGGACACAGTGGATATTGTACGATACGTAAAAGTATTCAAAGTTCCATCAATGTCTGTGCGGTAAAGGCAATCACAGAGGAGACACCGGATGCAGCGTTTGAGTATCTGCTGAAGTTTGGATATACGACACTGGTTGATCAGAAGGTGGACAGCAACGGTACGATTCTGACAGATAAGACACAGGCATGTGCACTTGGTGGTCTGAGCCATGGTGTTACAAATTATGAGATGACAGCCGCATATGCATCCATTGCAAATGGCGGTGTTTATAACGAACCGGTATTATATTCCAAGGTAATTGACCATGATGGAAATGTAATCATTGATAACACAACACCAACTTCTCATGAAGTTATCCGTCCGACAACTGCATGGCAGTTGATCGACGCGATGAAGTCCGTTATCACAAGCGGTACCGGTGGCGCTGCAAGCCTGCGGACAGGTATGACAGCTGCCGGTAAGACCGGTACAACGTCATCCACATATGATCTTTGGTTCTGTGGTATGACACCATATTATACCGCATCTATCTGGATGGGATATGATATGAATGTCGATATGGGTGGATCGAATACACATAAATATATGTGGAGAGATATCATGGATCAGATCGTAGAGCTCGAGGGACAGGATACATCGGCTGACTTTGACAAGCCGGATGGACTGACTACCGTTTCTCTGTGTCAGATCACAGGACTTCTTCCTGGAGAAGGATGTCCGACAGCAACGGATTATTACGCAACGGCAGATGTACCGACGAAGAGATGTAATGGACATGAGGCAATTGAGTTCTGTACGGAATCCAAGAAGCGTGCAAACAGCGGCTGTCCGGAGACCGTTTCATTTATGATTGAGACAGATGAGAATGGAAACCAGGTATTGGTTGGCTCTGCGGGGCAGGATGCAGATGGCTATGTATATACCGACGAAATCTGTGATATTCATACACCGTTGGAGGAGGGAGAAATTTCACTTTCTTCTTCGGCAGGTGAAGGTGGAACGATTTCGCCTTCCGTAAATGTAGCAAAGGGTGCGAATGTTACATTCTATATCACCCCTCATAACGGATACCGGATTAAGGATGTTATCGTGAACGGACAGAGTCAGGGAGCGATATCAAGCTATACATTCAATAATGTACAGGAAAATGGAAGTATCAGTGTTACGTTTGAAAGCACGGGAGGAAATATAACGCCACCGCCGGAGAATACAACACAGGCACCGATACCAACCACACAGGATACAACACAGGCAACGACGCAGGCGCCACCTCCGGCATCGGAGACGACACAAGCACCGGCACCACAACAATAAAAATATAAGAAAGAAGTATCGGAAGATGATTCCGGTACTTCTTTTTTCGTGTATCCAGTGGATATAAAGATTGCGGTTTTTTAGTTCTTTGGCATTTTGGGTGAGAAAATAAGGGATGCAAAATAAGAAAATATAAGCGCTGCGGATGTTCCGACCGCAGCCATGGTGAATCCGCCCCGGAATAATCCGAGAAAACCATCTTCGTTGACAGCATCCTTGATTCCGTTCCACAGATTGTATCCAAAGCCGGTAAGCGGAACGAATGCACCTGCACCGGCAAATTTTAAGAACGGTTCATAGACACCGATGGCTCCAAGGATGACACCGGTACAGACCAGAATCACCATGACTCTTCCCGGCATAAGCTTTGTTGTATCCATCAGAATCTGAGACAGGACACAGATGATGCCGCCAATCATAAAAGCAAGAATATAATCCATATAAAAATCTCCTCTCTGATAAGATTATGAAAGATGTTCGATCACAACTGCATGGGCAACACCGGGGATTGTCTGTCCTTCGTTAAAACTGACGGTGGATAGCAGAGCGCCGGTAGGAACGAATAAGATACGTTTCCATTCAGACTGATCCAGTTGGTGCAGGATATAGCCGGCAAGTGTTACAGCCGCACAGCCACAGCCGCTTCCTCCACTGTGCGTGTCCTGTTCTTCGTTATAGAAGATTTCCACACCACAGTCCATGTGTTGGGGTTCGATATCATAGTCGTTATCCCGAAGCAGTTTGATCAGAATTTCGCTGCCGACTTTTCCGAGATCACCGGTGATGATCTTATCAAAATAAGTTGGCTTGACAGCGAGATCTTCGAGACATTGGTAGATGACATCGGCTGCGGCCGGTGCCATGCAGGCGCCCATATTCATATTGTCCCGCACACCGTAGTCTACGATTTTTCCGGTTGTAACGGAAGTGATGCGAGGATATTCTTTCATCGGCTGGTCCTTTGTTGTAGCAGATACAAGAAATGCACCACTGCCTGTGACCGTCCAGGTGGAGGAGAGTGGACGCTGGTTGCCGTATTCCAGAGGAAAACGGAACTGCTTTTCTGCACCGCCGAAATGACTGCTTGTGACGGCGATGACATGGGACGCATAACCGGCGTTTACAGTCATGGCTGCCAGGGAGAGCGCCTCTCCGCAGGTAGAACAGGCGCCATACAGACCGAAGATCGGAATCTGAAAATCTTTGAGACCGAAAGTGGAGCCGATCAACTGTCCGAGAAGATCTCCACCGAAGATATAACGTATTTTTTCTTTGTCGATGCCTGATTTTGTGATAGCTGTCTGGACGGCGCGCCGGACCATTTCAGACTCGCCTTCTTCCCAGGAATCCATACCAAAGGCAGGATCCGGCTCAATCTGGTCAAAATAAGAGGCGAGTGGACCCTGGCCTTCCATTTCTCCGACGATGGATGCGCGGCTCAGGATAGCCGGCGGACAGTCAAAGCGGATTGTCTGTTTTCCGATGGCCTGATTTGTTTTTTCTTGTTCGATTGATTTCATGGGAACTCCTTTCTGTAATTTTGCTTATAATAATTTGAAAATCCAATAGATAAAGCCGGCGACAAAGCTCACGACAATACCGAACAGGATGACCGGACCTGCAATGGTGAATACTTTTACACCTTTTCCGAACACTTCTCCTTCTTTTTTGTACTCAATGGTCGGAGAAGCAACGGAATTTGCAAAACCGGTAATCGGAACCAGTGCACCGGCACCACCGTATTTCGCCAGTGGTTTATAGAGATTAAATCCGGTGAACAGAACCGACAAAAATACTAAAATGATGGAGCAGATACTCATGGCATCTGCTTCTTCGTAATGAAACTGCATGGTGCAGATATTGAAGATTACCTGTCCGAGAAGACAGATACAACCACCTACGAGGAAGGCGTGAAGACAGTTTTTAAAACAACTATGTTTGGGCGTGATGGCGTCCACATAACGGTTGTAGTCTTGGTCGTTTTGTTTTACTTTCATAATAATCGACTCCTTTTTCTATGATTTTAAGAAGGGAAAAATAAAATTTGCCAGGCGCAGCCAAGTGCTTTTCCAAGTGCGGCTGCTGCAATCACATAAGGTAACCAGGTTCTTATATTTAGCCGCCGTGACAGAATCGGCATAACCTGCAGCGTCTCTGCCAGGGCACCTGCCAGACAACCGATGAATAGTCCGCCGAACAGGTTGAAGATACAAAAACCGGCAAGTCCCACCGGAACCCGAAGCCCAAACAGATACGCTGCATTTCCGACAGTCACACCAGATATGATCATGGATTCAATTACGTGGATCTGTCTGCCGGACTTGGTTTGTTCGCCAAGCTTGTCGAAGATACCAAGCATAGTGATAAAAGCGACAAAACCGGCAGAAACCGCACTTCCGGCACTGATACAGAAAAGGCAGTAAGCGAAGGTTTTAATCAACATCCAGACTCGTCCCTTCCCTTGCGCTGTCCACGACAATCGTGTCGTTCACATCCCGCTCGTATAATCGCATTTGTACCTGCAAAGGGGTAGGGTCATCGACTTTTTTGTGGTTTAGTCCGTGGTTGAAAAATAAAAGCATACCAAAGAATAAACCAACACAGTAAAAGAGAATCCCGAATTTATATCCCGCGTTTGTTGTGCTTGCTTCCATTCCGGTAAACATCTGGTACAGATCCTGCAGCAGGCTGACGGCCCCGACATCTCCGTTGTAGGACATGATGGAAAAGGCGGTGCCAAAAAATGCGAGCAGCAGTAAGAAGAATGCTTTTATCTTTCCGGTTCTTTTGTGACCATCGCTTAAGCTGCGGTAGTAGACAACGCATTCCGGACTCCCGACATTTTGCACGGTGAGTTGTTTGTTGTATTTCAGTATTTCGCCAATAACGGCAAGTGCATTTACAACTAACTGTCCCTGCTCATTGTCTGAGAAAGAAAATAGCTTTATATTTTTGACAGCATGCGCAATGTCGGGTGAACTGCAAAACACAGAAGAAATATCTTCAATGTGAACCAGTTTAGATGAAACCATAGTGCTTGCATCCAGAGAAATATAAACCGTTATTTCGGGCGCTTCTGTATGATTCATGGCTTGTTTCCCTTCTTTTTTGTTTATTTGATATATATGGATAGTATGAGAATTTTTTGCAGGTATATCCTGTTAAATTCTAGCAAGAACATTTCATTTTTTGTCGAGTTATGGTAAAATAAAAAATGATTATGTTTAGAAACAGGAATCATGAAGGGAAACGAATCAGAATATGGAATTAGAGCAGATACGAAAACGAATCAATATGGTAGATGACGATATGCACCATTATTTCGCAGATCGGTTGGGATATTCAGAAGACGTGGCGGAGGCGAAGCTGAAAACCGGAGACAGTGTCTATAAGCCGGAGCGGGAGAAACAGGTGTATGCACGATTTCCGGGAGACCGGGATGAAGAAAAACTGTATCGGTTGTATGTGCGGAAAGTCATGCAGTTATCGCGGTATCACCAATATGGGATCTTTCTTGAAAAAGGAATTGCAGACGAAGAATTTGAGAGACAATATGATGCTGTGGCAGCAGATGTGAAGGAAGCCGGCCATGCAGAGGTATTTATAAGGATTGAGATGACACCGGATGCGCAGACGGAACATGGCATGTCTGTGCAGGATATGCTTTCCCTGCTTGGAGACTTTGGAACCGAAGTAACTGCCCTGCAGCACGAAGAAGAAAAGATGTGTGTGACATTCCGTATTCGCGGACCGGAAACTCTTGAATCACAACGAAGGTTATTTTACATGTTATACAAAGAAAGTGTAACGTATAATATGTATAAAATATAAGATGCATTAAGAGGACGATTATTTAACATATTAGGAGGAACACAATGCTCATTACTGATGGACACGTCGTTGATCCTGCAACCGGATTGCATGAGATCGCAGACGTATTGATTGAACAGGATTGTATAAAGAAAATTTATGTGCGAAGCCGCGGCGAGCAGGCGGATTACAACGAAGCCCAGGAAAATGGACATCTTGTGATCGACGCAAAGGGCAAATATGTGATGCCGGGATTTATCGATCTGCATGTACATTTCCGGGATCCGGGACTGACATACAAGGAAGATATCATCACAGGTTCGCGTGCAGCGGCAGCCGGTGGTGTGACAACTGTATGTGCGATGCCAAACACAAAACCGGTTGTCGATAATGTGGAAGTACTGCAGGATATCTTACAGAGGGCAGAGCATGCCTATGTGCATGTGAAGCAGCTTTCCTCTATCACGAAAGGCATGGAGGGAAAAGAACTTGTCGATATGGAAGCAATGTTAAAGGCAGGTGCGGTTGCATTTTCCGAGGATGGTAAGAGTGTCATGGATATCCGTGTTTATCGCGCGGCAATGAAGAAAGCAGCCGAACTTGGAGCAGTGATTATGGCACACTGCGAGGACAAGGATCTCGTTGGAAAAGGCGTATTAAATGAAGGTGTTGCATCCGAGAAGTTTGGTGTGCCGGGCATTCCGAATTCAGTGGAGGATGTCATCACAGCGCGTGATATTTTCCTTGCACATGAGACAGGAGCAAAGCTTCATATCTGTCATTGTTCCACAATCGGAACGGTGGAACTTATGAGGATGGCAAAGCGGCTTGGGGCGAATGTTACTGCAGAGGTATGCCCACACCATTTCACATTGACAGATGCAGATATCAAGGAAGCAGACAGCAATTATAAGATGAATCCGCCACTCCGTACGGAGAAGGATGTAAAGGCGTTGGTGGAAGGCCTGGTAGACGGAACAATGCCGGCAATCTCGACCGATCATGCACCACATTCTGACGAGGAGAAGAGTCAGTTCTTCGACAAGGCACCGTTTGGAATCGTGGGTCTGGAGACATCAGCTGCACTTACATATACAGCGCTTGTTGCACCGGGGCTGATGGATATCATGGATATGGCAACGAAGATGAGTTACAACCCGGCGAAGATCATCGGCATCGATGATAAGTATGGCAGATTGACACCGGGTGCAAAGGCGGATATCGTGATCTTTGATCCGGAAGAGACATGGGTTGTCGATCCGGTCAAGTTTGAATCGAAGGGACACAATACCCCATATACCGGTCAGACATTGGTTGGAAAGGTTATGACAACAATCGTAGATGGTGAGCTTCGTTATAATGGAGCGATTATAGAGGATCAGTAGGATCATGCATATGTGTATAGCACATAATTAGAATGACACCGAATATTAGATTATTATTAGGAGGACAAATAAATGATTAACGAGTTAGTAGCACAGATTGAGAAGAAGGACGCGCCGATTGTTGTTGGGTTAGACCCGATGCTTTCCTATGTGCCGGAGTACATCCGTAAGAAAGCATTTTCTGAGTATGGCGAGACTTTGAAGGGTGCAGCCGAGGCAATCTGGGAATATAATAAAGGAATTATCGATGCAACTTACGATCTGATTCCGGCAGTGAAGCCACAGATTGCGATGTATGAGCAGTTTGGAATTGAAGGACTGATTGCATTCCATAAGACGTGTGCATATGCAAAGGAGAAAGGGCTTGTAATCATCGGTGATATCAAGCGTGGCGACATCGGTTCTACATCAACTGCATATGCAGTCGGACATCTCGGCAAGGTGCAGGTTGGAAGCAAGGAATACGCTGGTTTTGATGAGGATTTCGTAACAGTCAATCCATATCTTGGAACAGACGGTGTGAAGCCGTTTGTTGATGTATGTAAGCAGTACAATAAGGGTATCTTCGTACTTGTAAAGACATCCAATCCATCTTCCGGTGAGTTTCAGGATCAGCTTGTGGGTGGCCGTCCATTGTATGAGCTTGTCGCTGAGAAGGTTGTTGAGTGGGGCGAAGCCTGCATGGGTGATACCTATAGCAATGTCGGCTGTGTTGTTGGTGCTACATACCCGGAGATGGGTAAGGTACTTCGTAAACTGATGCCGAAGACATATATCCTTGTACCGGGTTATGGTGCACAGGGTGGTAAGGCCGCAGATCTTGTACATTATTTCAATCCAGACGGACTTGGTGCAATCGTCAACTCTTCCCGCGGCATCATCGCTGCTTATAAGCAGGATAAGTACGCATCGTTCGGCGAGACCGGATATGCAGATGCGAGCCGTCAGGCAGTTAAGGACATGATTGCCGACATCAATGGAGCAAGAGCAGGCCACTAATAAATACAAGGCAGCAGATTTATCGATGCATTTAGAAGATAAGAGGAGTCGAAAATGGGAAAGATAAAGATGGAGGCGAAGATCGTCCGTCAGGATGAGATCGCCACAGATATATACTCAATGGTGATACAGGCACCGGAGATTGCCGGTCAGGCAGTACCGGGACAATTTATCGATGTGTATTCTGCAGATGGAAGCAAATTGCTTCCACGCCCGATCAGTCTGTGTGAGATTGACCGTGCAGCAGGCACACTCCGAATTGTATATCGTATTGCGGGAAAAGGCACAAAGGAATTCTCGATGCTCACATCCGACCACACAATCACGATACTCGGACCACTTGGAAACGGATTTACGAAGAAGGATAAGAAGGCAATCCTGATCGGCGGCGGAATCGGTATTCCACCGATGCTGCAGCTTGCGAAGGAACTTACATGCGAGAAGTCAATCGTGCTTGGATTCCGCGATGAGGAATTCTTATCAGAAGAATTTGAACCATATGGTACAGTTTACAAATCCAGCGACAATGGTGCCATCGGAGTCAAAGGAACGGTTATGGATGCGATTCGTGAGTACGGCATCGAGGGCACAGAGATTTATGCCTGTGGACCAACACCGATGCTCCGTGCGATCCAGAGCTATGCACTGGAACATGGCATCGAAGCACAGTTATCTTTAGAAGAGCGCATGGCATGCGGCGTGGGTGCCTGTCTTGCCTGTGTGTGCAAATCGAAGGAAATAGATGACCATTCGCAGGTAAAGAACAAACGCGTATGCAAGGATGGTCCGGTATTTTATGCTGAGGAGGTGGAGCTTTGATGAATACAAAGGTAAGTATTGCAGGTGTGGAGCTTAAGAATCCGATCACTGTTGCATCCGGCACATTTGGCTCCGGTATGGAATACGATGAGTTCGTAGATTTAAATCTCCTTGGAGCGGTAACGACAAAGGGCGTGGCAAATATTCCGTGGCCGGGCAACCCGACACCGCGTGTTGCAGAGACCTATGGTGGCATGATGAATGCAATCGGATTGCAGAATCCGGGAATTGATACATTTGTGAAGCGGGATATCCCATTCTTGAAGGAGAAGGATACGAAGATTATCGTCAATGTGTGCGGGAAAAGCACCGAAGATTATCTGGACATTGTAGAGCGACTTGGCGATGAGTCGGTTGACCTTCTGGAGATTAACGTATCGTGCCCGAACGTGAAAGAGGGAGGTATCGCATTTGGACAGGATCCAAAAGCACTGTATGATATCACGAAGGCAATCAAGGCGAAGGCGAAACAGCCAATCATCATGAAGCTTTCTCCGAATGTCACAGATATTACAGAGATGGCGAAGGCAGCCGAGGCAGGCGGAAGTGATGCACTTTCCCTGATCAACACCTTGACCGGAATGAAGATTGATATAAAACGCCGTGCATTTGCAGTGGCAAACAAGACGGCTGGTGTGTCCGGTCCGGCGATCCATCCGATTGCGGTGCGTATGGTATATCAGGTGGCAAATGCTGTGAAGCTGCCGATTATCGGTATGGGTGGTGTAATGAATACCGAGGATGCACTGGAGATGATTATGGCCGGTGCGACTGCCGTTGCGGTTGGAACAGCGAATTTCCACAATCCATATGCAACCGTTGAGATTATAAAAGGAATTGAGGAATATATGCAGGCGAATGGGGTAGAAGATATCAACACCCTGATTGGCTGTGTAAAATAAATGATTATGGGTTTGTTCAAGAGACGAAGATATTATTTTACAGATTCATCGTTTGCAGGTGACACGATCATCGCAGACTGCATGGGTGGCATCGCGCTTGCGATTGAGGTTGTCAGTGTGATCGTATCCATTGCGACTGCGGGACATGTACCGGAGGTGTTCGGGATGCTTTACATCATCGCCATGCTGCTATCCATCGTCGGAGAGATCTTTGCCCGTATGGGTCTGCAGTCCCAGAAGGGCGGTGTGCGTGGCAAGCGTATCTCCATCTGGTTAAACATTGTATCCTTTGTTGTTCCGATCATAATCATTTTATTAGGCAGATTTTAAGTCTTCGGACGAGGTAGGAGGAAACTATGAACGATGCAGATTTGCAGGAGCGCATGCAGCTTGCGATAGAACGAATCAGTGAAATAAAGGAAGAGGATCAGCCAATCTGGGACACACTTGCCAAGATGGATGCAGGTGTGAAGGATCTTAAAATATATTTTGACAGTGTGGCGGAATTTATTCTGTATGTGTATGATGTGTACGAGATTGTGTCACAGCCGGGCAGGATTGATCTTCCGCTTTCAAAATTACAGGAGATCAATCACAATTTATATGCGGATATTTTGCCGGAGCATTACGAGGTAAGCTTTGCAAACCCGGATTATGCGGTGGAAAAACTTGGTGGATATGGCAAATATTTATGCATGTTATACGCGGAAATCCGCGCGATGATTGCGTACGCGTATGAGGATGAGATGCAGGCGATGGTTTCCCTGCTGGAGCTTTTCTTAGAGGTGTATGGAATCTTTACCGCATCCGGGGATGAGAAGCTTCCGGACGAGAAGGAAATCAAGGAAGCCATCTATTACTATATGTATGACTATGCGGATGTGCTTGTATCAAGAAGAATCCGGGAGACGGTTACATGCGTGAACCCATTTGCATATGACATCATCATGCAGAGTGATCTTATGACACCGGATTATCTGTATGCTTACGGTGAATATATCGGTGAAAATGAGCTTCGGATGGCACAGTATTTAGCGAAGCTTCCGGAGGAAAAAATCGAAAGTCTGGCACACACGTACGTGCAGGGCTTTATCAAGGGCTTTGAGACGATGCGAATCGATATCAGCCCGAAGAAGTCTGTGAATATCCGCTATGCGATCGGACAGGAACGCATGGTGAAAGCGGCAATCCGCATGTTCGAGCAGGAAGGATTGTCTGCGATTTTATTTCGGTATCCGGTCAGCCGTATGAACCGGAAGGGAACGATCCGCACCGGATACGCTGCGACACCGGCGAACAAGCAGTATGAGTATGACCATGCAGGGGATGATGCGGTATTCTTCGACCGGGCGTACATGGAGCGTAAGCTTGAAGTCATGGAGCAGACCTATGAGCAGGAGAAAGAAGCTGCCCGTGTCTATGCAGGACCTGCGGTCATTGAAGTGTTCGGTGAAGAACCATTCAGCCCACAGACAAAATCAACAGTATGGAAATTATCCGACAAGCAGCAGAAGATGTCTGTGGAATATGGGTCGAAGGCAGCGGAGATCACAAACCGCTACATTCCGCATGATCAGTACAGCTTCACGATCATCGCATATCCAATCCCGGAGATTGGTGCGGATTTCGAGGAAATCTTCGATGCTGTTGTGGAAGTCAATACGCTTGATAATGAGAAATACAAATCCATCCAGCAGACGATGATCGACTGTCTCGATGATGCACAATATGTGCAGGTGTTCGGCAAGGGTGGAAATCAGACGGACATGAAGGTGATGCTGCACAAGATCGACCGCAGAACACAGACAAACTTCGAGAACTGTCTGGCAGATGTGAATATCCCGCTCGGAGAGGTATTTACTTCTCCGGTACTCAACGGAACGGAGGGAACGCTGCATGTGAGCCGGGTATATTTGAATGAATTAAAATACACAGACCTGAAACTCACCTTCAAGGACGGAAAGGTCTTGGATTATACATGTAAGAACTTCGCGGATGAGACAGAGAACAAGCGGTTTATCAAAGAGAATCTTCTGTTCCATCATGAGACGCTTCCAATCGGAGAATTTGCGATCGGTACGAATACGACAGCGTATGCGATGGCAAGAAAATATGACATCTTATACAAGCTCCCGATTCTGATCGTAGAGAAGATGGGACCGCATTTTGCAGTCGGTGACACCTGCTACAGCTACAGCGAGGACAGCCACTTGTACAATCCGGACGGCAGGGAGATCGTAGCAAAGGAAAATGAATGCTCCGCACTCCGTAATTCTGGGGACAAAGAGGCGCGGGCAGGTGCGTATTTTAACTGTCATACCGATATCACGATCCCATATGAGGAAATCGGCGGAATCTATGCAGTAAAATCGGATGGCACGAAGACGGCAATTATTGAAGACGGAAGATTCGTGCTCCCGGGTACGGAAGCGTTGAATGAAGCATTGCGGTAAGTGCTTTATGAAAGGAATTTTGTCAGGAATCAGTCGTGGATTCCTGATGCAGGTTATAGAAAAATTACAAAAATAAAAGATACAGGAAGGAAGAAAAAATGGGTACGAAAAAGATCGGTGATCTGATTACAGATAACATGGGGGTATACGAAGGAAAAACAAAGCTTTCGTTTGGAAAGCTGGTACTGCTTGGTATGCTGGCAGGTGCATTTATTGCGATTGGTGCATCAAGCAGCAGCGCGGCAGTCTACGGAATCAGCAATACAGGACTTGCCAAGACACTGGCTGGCGTGATCTTCCCGGTGGGACTGATGTTTGTTGTGCTGATCGGTGCAGAGCTTTTTACAGGCGACTGCCTGATGTCATTTGCTGTATTTGATAAGCGGATCAAGCTTCTTGATATGCTCCGGGTGCTGGTTGTTGTGTATATCTGCAATCTGATCGGTGCATGTATCATAGTTGTTCTGGTGAACCGCTGTGGTCAGCTTGATTATGGAAACGGCGCACTTGCAGCAGCGACGATCAAGACGGCATATAACAAGATGAATTTAAGCTTCATGAAAGCATTTACATCTGGAATCATGTGTAATATTCTTGTATGTCTGGCAGTTCTTTTTGCAGGGGTATGTCAGGATGCAATCGGAAAGATCTTTGCATGCTTCTTCCCAATCTGGGCGTTCGTAATCGCAGGTTATGAGCACTGCGTTGCAAATATGTATTACATTCCGGCTGGACTTCTTGCAAAGCATGGAGAAGCATATTATGATGCGGCAATTTCCGCAGGAATGACAGCGGAACAGCTTGATTCGATGACGGTTGGTAAGTTCTTCCTGAACAACCTCCTTCCGGTCACACTTGGAAATATCGTCGGTGGCGTTGTATTTGTAGCGTTACCGCTGTACCTGATTTACAGAAATAAAAACAAGGCAGAAGCATAAATCTTCTGCAGAAAGGACGTGAAATATGGCAAAACGTGTAATATGGATCGTACTTGACAGTGCAGGAATCGGAGCGGAGCCGGACGCAGACAAGTTCGGTGATGTAGGTTCTGACACATTCGGACATATATTAGAGACATATCCGGATGCAAAATTCGATAATCTGACGAAGCTTGGACTTCGGGCGATTGAGAAGACATCGTTTTATGATGCAGCAACAAAGAGCGATGTGATGGGTGTGTATGGAAAGGCACGGGAACTATCCAACGGAAAGGATACGACAACCGGACACTGGGAGATGATTGGGATTTATACGAAACATGCATTTCCGACATATCCAAATGGATTTCCGCAGGAGATTATCGATGCATTTATCGAGCAGACCGGTTGTGGAGCCATCTATGGAAATAAAGTTGCTTCCGGTATCCCGATTATTGCGGAATATGGAGAGGAGCACATGAAGACCGGATATCCGATCGTCTATACGTCGGCGGATTCGGTGTTCCAGATTGCGGCGTCCGAGGAGAAGGTCGGACTTCCAGGATTGTATGAGATGTGTGAGATTGCAAGAAGAATTTTAGTTGGCAAGCATGGTGTCGGACGCGTGATTGCAAGACCATTTGTACGAAAAGGCGATGGCTTCGAGCGTACGAGCAACCGCCGTGACTATGCGTTAGAGCCATCGAAGCACAACGTGCTGGTACATCTGGCAGATGCGGGCGTGCGGGTATGCGGAGTCGGTAAGATTAACGATATCTTCCATGGCAGCGGTATCTGCGCTTCGGTGCATACATCCGGGAATACCGATGGTATGCAGAAGACGCTTGACTATATGCAGACAGAACCGGAAGGGCTGATCTACACGAATCTGGTTGATTTTGATATGAAATACGGACACCGTCGGGATACGCTTGGCTATAAGAATGCACTTGAAGAATTCGATGCATGGCTGCCGAAGCTGTATGCGCAGATGACGGACGAGGATATTCTGATTGTGGATGCCGATCATGGCTGTGATCCAACTTTCAAGGGAACCGACCACACACGGGAATATATTCCGGTTTTGATGTATGGAAAGGGATTGAAGCAGGGAACGGATCTTGGCACGAGACCGACCTTTGCGGATATTGGAAAGACGGTAGAAGAGTATCTGCTTGGAAGCTGCGTGGATGATGCGGAGGCAATCGGGAAGAGTTTTCTGCAGGATATCAGGTAGCTACGACACAGGGGGTGACGTTGGATGTATCGAATGTACGATATGATCATGAAGAAACGGAGCGGTGCAGAGCATACTGCAGATGAAATCCGTTTTATCGTGGAAGGGTTTACGAAGGGAGAAATCCCGGATTATCAGATGAGTGCGTGGCTGATGTGTGTTTACTACAAAGGCATGACGCACGATGAGACCTGCGCACTGACACATGCGATGGAACAAAGCGGCGACCAGCTCAGTCTTGCAGCCATCCACGGTGTGAAGGTGGATAAACACAGTACCGGAGGGGTCGGGGACAAGACAACATTTATCGTAGCACCGATCCTTGCAAGTCTGGGTGTGCCGGTTGCAAAGATGAGTGGCAGAGGACTCGGACATACAGGAGGTACGATTGATAAGCTAGAGGCAATTCCGGGTTTCTGTGTGAGTATCCCGGAGGCAGAATTTATTGAACACGTCAATTCCATGAAGCTGGCACTTGTCGGACAGACGGGTGATCTGGCACCGGCAGATAAGAAGATCTATGCACTGCGCGATGTGACAGCGACAGTCGATAGTCTGCCGCTTATCGCATCTTCGATTATGAGCAAGAAACTTGCGGCAGGTGCGGATGCAATCGTGCTGGATGTGAAATGTGGCAGCGGGGCATTTATGAAGAATGAAGCAGATGCAAAGGCGCTGGCACAGATCATGGTCGATATCGGTAAATCCGCAGGCAGAACGTGTTACGGTGTGATCACCGATATGAACGAACCGCTTGGCTGCAAGGTTGGCAATGCACTAGAAGTAATCGAAGCGGTGCAGGTGTTGTCGATGAAGAATGTGAAACCTTATCTCACATATGACACGCAAGGCACAAGCGGGGATACAGACGTGCAGAGCCGGTGTGATACCTATAGTACAAGCGAAAATATAACAGAACAGGGATGTGGTTCGGACCGCACAGACATGGCAGATTGTGCGTGTATGGAAAATCGTGCAGGCTACGACATGCATGGAATTCACCGCCTGCTTACCGTGTCGCTCACGTTGGCGGCATATATGTATATGGCAGCCGGAAAATCCGATGATTTTGAAGATGCGAAAGCACAGTGTGAAAAAGCAATCGAGAGCGGTGCGGCACTTGCCAAGTTCAAACAGTTCGTGGAAGCACAGGGTGGTGATGGCAGTTACATCGACGATGTGAACAAATTCCGGCTTGCGGCAAACTGTGTGCCGATCATCTGCGAAGCGGATGGATATCTGGCAGCCTGTAACACAAGTGAGGTTGGAATGGTGAATCTGATCTTGGGCGGTGGACGTGCGACGAAGGACAGCACGATTAACTTAGGCGTCGGGCTTGATATCAGAAAGCATCTGGGTGATGTGGTGCGAAAAGGTGACGTGCTTACCTATATGTATATCGATGACATGAGTGTATCGGAAGAAGCGAAGAATCGGCTGCTCGGTGCATATACGGTGGAGCGGAAACAAATAAAACCGGAGAAACTTGTGAAAGATGTAGTGATGTAAGGAACATACGATAACATAACAGCAACAAATACTGTTTCCTTTATCGGGAGATAGTGATACAATACAATATATTTAACATCAAGGAGGCAGAACAAAATGAGAGTAGCAGTGATTATGGGATCCACAAGTGATCTTCCGAAAGTAGAACCGGCAATCAAGATTCTGAAGGATTATGGCGTACAGGTTGATGTGCGGTGCCTGTCAGCACACCGTGCACATGCAGGACTTTCCGCATTTATCGAGGAAGCAAACGGAAACGGCACAGAAGTGTTTATTACAGCCGCAGGTATGGCAGCCGCACTTCCGGGCGTTGTTGCAAGCCAGACCGTACTTCCTGTCATTGGCGTACCAATCTCCGGTTCCGTACTTGATGGACAGGATGCGCTTTACTCTATCGTGCAGATGCCATCCGGAATTCCGGTTGCAACCGTAGCTATCAACGGTGCAAAGAATGCTGCATATCTCGCGTTGCAGATTATCGGTGTGCAGCATAAGGCGGTACAGGAAAAGCTTCTGGCAGAGAGAAAACAGATGGAAGAAAATGCTTTGAAGGCAAACGAAGAGGTTATCGCAAAATATAACTAGGAACCGGTAACTTGCAGTGATAATACCAATTTTTAACAAAAATCCATTTTACTTTACTATCTTTATCAAGTATAATAAAAGTAACGTGGATTTCACGGTATGAAGATGAGAATTATAGGAGGGTTTTATTACAATGGGAATTTTACAGAGATTTAAAGACATTATGGCTTCAAATATCAATGCACTTCTCGATAAGGCAGAAGATCCGGAGAAGATGATTGATCAGACACTCCGCAACCTGACAAAGGATCTTGCAGAGGTTAAGAAAGAGACTGCAGCTGTTATGGCAGACGAGCAGAGATGTAAGCGTGAACTTGATGAAGTGAATTCAGAGATTGCAAAGATGCAGGCATATGCAGAGAAGGCGCTTCTTGCAGGTAATGAAGCAGATGCTATGAAGTTCTTAGAGCAGAAGAACCAGCTTACAGCGAAGCAGGCAAGTTTACAGCAGACATATGATGTTGCTGCCGCAAATGCAATGAAGATGCGTCAGATGCATGACAAACTTGTGACAGATATCAATCAGCTTGATTCCCGCCGTGATGCAATCAAGGCAAAGATGAAAGTTGCTAAGACTCAGGATCGTCTGAACAAAATGACAAACAATCTGTCAGATTCTGCAAGCAGCATGGCAGCTTTTGATCGTATGGAAGCAAAGGCAAATGCAATGCTTGATCAGGCAAATGCTATGACTGAATTAAATCAGACAACACAGGAGAGTGGCATCGACAGTTTAGCAGCCAAGTATGATGCAGCTCCAAATGCGGCTGTACAGGATGAGCTGGCAGCGATGAAGGCAAAGTTAGGTTTGCAGTAAACCGATGCCGGGATTAAATGAGAAACAGTTAGAGGCCTGTTGTACAACCGACGGGCCTTTACTTATTTTAGCAGGTGCGGGCTCCGGAAAAACCAGAGTGATTACGCACCGGATCGCATATCTGATCGATGAGAAGTCAGTCAATCCATACAATATACTGGCTATCACATTTACAAACAAGGCTGCGGCAGAGATGCGGGAACGAGTAGACAATCTGGTAGGATTTGGCGCAGAGAGTGTGTGGGTATCAACTTTTCATTCGATGTGTGTTCGAATCCTACGAAAACATATTGACAAGATCGGTGGAACAAGCAGTTTCACAATCTATGATGCAAGCGAACAGAAGACGGTTGTAAAAGAAGTGTTGAAGTATCTGCAATTAGATCCGAAGCTCTATCCGGAGCGGGCGATGCTTTCAGCTATATCGAAGGCAAAAGAAGGGTACATGACACCGGACGATTACGAGAAGGAACATGCGGCAAGTTTCCGGGATCAGAAGATTGCAGAGGTTTACCGGGAGTATCAGAAGCGTCTGCAGAGCAACAATGCGCTTGATTTTGATGATCTGATCTTTAAGACGATCTTTCTTTTTGAGACGAATCCGGATGTGCTTGACGAATACCAGACGCGTTTTAAGTATATTATGGTGGACGAATATCAGGATACGAACCATACACAGTTTATATTGGTGAAGATGCTGGCAGCAAAGTACCGGAACTTATGTGTCGTAGGTGATGACGATCAGAGTATCTATAAATTCCGTGGTGCGAACATCTATAATATCCTGAATTTTGAGGAAGAATATCCGGATGCTAAGGTAGTAAAGCTGGAGCAGAATTATCGTTCCAAGGCGAATATCTTAAATTCTGCGAATGCGGTGATCGCGAACAATGAGGGCAGAAAGGATAAACGCCTCTGGACAGAGCAGGAGGATGGCGAGAAGGTAACATTTACGCGCTATGGTACGGAGTACGAGGAGGCAAATGGTGTTGCATCCCGAATCAAGACCTTGAAGAATCAAGGGGTATCGCTGGATGATATCGCAATCTTATATCGTACAAATGCACAGTCACGTGTGCTTGAGGAAAAGCTTCTGTATGAGAATCTTCCGTATAAGATCTATGGTGGGCAGAATTTCTATGGCAGAAAAGAAATCATGGATCTGGTAAGCTATCTGAAGGTGCTTGCAAATCCGATTGACGATCAGGCAATTAAGCGTATCATCAATGTGCCGAAGCGGGGGATTGGTGCGACGACCGTGGATAAGCTTGATATGTATGCACAGACAAATGAATATAATCTGTATGATGCACTGTTAGATATCGAAGAAGTACCGGGCATGACACGAAACGTGGAGAAGATCCGCAAGTTTACGGACATGATAGAAGGCTTTAAGGCGCGTCTGATGCAGGGTGAATTCATCAGTGAAGTATTCGATGCAATCATGGATGAAAGTGGATATCGTGAAGCGCTTACCGCTGAGGCAACGGATGAAGCGCGTACCCGATTAGATAACTTAGAGGAACTTAAAAATAAAATCGTCACTTACGAGGAGAGTGCAGAAGCACCGACGCTGACCGGTCTTCTTGAAGATATTGCACTTGTGGCAGATACTGAGGAAGACGAAGATGGTGCGCCAACCGCGAAGGTGACGTTGATGACGTTACATAGTGCAAAGGGATTGGAGTTTCCGTATGTATTTATGACAGGTATGGAAGAACGGTTATTTCCGAGCGGAATGGCACTTGATTCCGATGATCCGGATGCGTTAGAAGAGGAACGAAGACTGTGTTATGTCGGAATCACACGTGCGATGGAGAAGCTGTATATGACGGCTGCCGGACAGCGTATGGTACATGGTTCGACGAATTTCGAAGAGGTATCGCGCTTTGTCAAGGAGATTCCGAAACATTATCTGGAGTACGAAGAGAAGGCTTTTGGCTATGCACCGGCGAATATGGATCGGATTCCATCAAAGAAACCGGCAGAACAGGTGATTCAACTGAAAGCATATGGAAAGAATAATCCGTATACACGATCTGCCACAGCAAATGCGAACCCGAGTGCCAATCCGGGATTTGGCAAGGCGTTTCCGATGGGCGGATCTACAGCGCCTGCTCCGATAAGCTATGAAATAGGTGACAAAGTGCGCCATATCAAATTTGGCAATGGTGAAGTTATCGATGTAATCCCATCCGGCAGCGATCAGGAAATTGTCGTGAATTTTGACCGTGTCGGTGAAAAACATTTATTTGCATCTCTTGTAAAAATGAAAAAGTTGTAAATCACGGTAGAAATATCAGATAAGCTGTGGTAAAATTAATTTATCAGTAGCGATGAAAGGAAGGTAGAAAACTATGAGAAAGTGTTGTGACGAAGTAAAAGTTGTAAAAGAAGACGAGTGCGTAACAGAAGCTAAAAATGCGTTTTTCTCTGTTGCATTGATCGTTGGTATTCTGACAATTATCGTAGGTATCTGCGTAGCAGTTTACAAGTATCTGACACCGGATTACTTAGATGATTTCGATGATTACGATGATGACTTTGATGATAGCTTCTTTGATGATGACGATGCAGAGGCATCCACAGAGGAGAAGAAGGACGAAGAATAAAACATACTTCGTAAAGATGGTTACAAAAACCTGCCACACCAGAAACGGTGTGGCAGGTTTTTTGCGTTTAAACAGTCAAAAAAGCATTCTTTTATAGGCACGAAATATTGAAAAAACAGACTATATCATGTAAAATATTATGTTAATAATGGGTTACTGTCGATATAGATATCAGATGGTAATTATTCTTAATTTTTCTCTGTACGATGGGATGTCAGAGTGTATCATAAATCGTTCAAATGCATAAATGCGAGGATGTATTTGAAAATAGAAAAATGGAGGATGGAGTTTATGAACAAGCAAAAAAACAAGAAAAAAGTAATCGCATTTCTGCTTTCGATGTTGATGTTAATTTCATTATTCCAGAACATCAGCTACACACCGGTTGCAGAAGGTGGGGAGACAGAGAATGTTGCATCGGAGAGCGATGCAGAAACATTAGAGTTATTGCAGGAAGATTCAGCGATTGCTGTGCAATCAAATGATATTGAATTGCAGGGAACCGGTAATAATATGTCATCCGGAGAAAATAAATTTTCGGTAACTGGATATGATATACAAGTAAAAAAAGGGAATAAGTATGAGTCGATTAAAGATTCAGATAGTATTTATGCCGGACAAGACATTCAATTAACTTTTAACTGGAAATTGGAGAATGGTGCAATTCCTGCAAACAGTCAGTATACAATCTCAGCAACAGCAAACAAAAGTGGTATAAATATTCCACCGAATGCGACAGGAGGATTGTATGATAAATCTTCGCAGCAAGGAAAGAGTGTTGGATATTATGTTGTAAATAATGATGGAAGTATTACAATTACATTTACGGACACCGAATATCTTACATCAAAAGATGGACGAACAGGAACGGTATCTTTTTCTGGAACAATAGAAAACCTGAATGATAATACAAAGGATAATACAAATCAGCAATTAATTTTTGGAGATTATACTTCTTCTCCCAAATATTATGTTTCTGATACGGAGAGCAGCGCAAGCGTACAAAAATATCAGTCTGCAAAGAAAAGGACAGATGCAGGATATCAAATAACATATCGGGCAAAAGTTTCAGCATCAAACGGAACTGTAACAAATATCAATTTGAAAGATACACCGACACCTGCTGAGAAATTTGGCACTGTTACAGATGTAAAAATTGTAGAATCATCAGGAAACACATTAAACAATAATACCGCTTATAATTCCTGGGATGATGCAGTGGAAGCAGTGAAGGATGCAACATTCTATAAAGATGGTTATGTAACGATAGAGTATAAGGTCACAGTAGATGATGATGCTATATTATCAAGCAGCAATTATAAAAACACATTAAGTGGTACATATACAAGTAATCGTTCAGATGAGACAAAAAATACGAACTCGTCTGAAGTTACTTTGAATTTAACAAAACCGGAGGTAAATAAGAGCGCGCTCAGTTATGATTCGTCTACAGGAAACGTGACGTGGAAGATTGAGATTAAAGTGGGAGATATGTATGATAGTTCAAAACCTGCCTTGTCTAATTATGTGACTAACATAGAAGATATATTAGGAGAAGGATTAAAAGCTCCGGCACCGACCATTGGTGTAAGTGACCCAAATTGGACATCAGATGGAAACGGAACCTTCACTTATACATATACAACTACAGTTACAGATGACGTAAAAAATTCTTTGGTGGATCAAACCGTAAAAAATACAGTAAAAACTACTCTGAAAAATGGAGATCAACTATCCAAAGATGCCGCCTATACAATAAGTGCAGCAAAAGCATCAATTGAAAAAACTTTCAAGTCTTATGATCCGAATACAAAAACAATCACCTGGGAAATAACTGCTAAGGATATACCACAAGGTGTAACAAACATAACATTAGTTGAAAAAACAGTATATTATTGGATTGAAGGGGCAACTGTTGGACAACACGGTTTGGAATCTTCGTTTACTTTGAAAGGAGAAAAATATTCGGGAAATGACTTTACGGAGAATGGCGCATTTGCAAATGGAAGATATGTACTTACTAATTCAGATGTAAAATCTTTTGTGGCAACTGTAACAACGAAGATAACTGATACAAGTACATCGGGACGAGTATATAGAAATGGAGCCACGCTTGAGTATACATCAGGAAATAAAACACAAAAAATTGGTGAGGTTACAGCAGATTTTGAAGATTCATCTAATTTGCTTACGAAGACAGGTGCGGTAAATGATAGTGACAATACTATAAACTATACTGTTTCGTCACTGGTAAATGTACTTGAATCTGGAAAGAAATTTGTATTTAAGGATACTTTGCCCCAGGGCATGGAATTGACCGGTGCAGTGAAAGTAGGATATGGACCATATACGTATTCTATTACTGATTTGACAGGTACTGGTTCGAATACAACAAAGGCTGGCGATAAGGACTTTACTATTACGGTCCCATATACGGAAGCAATGAAAAATGCAGCGGCAAATCAGAAGATATATATATACTTACAATATAGTGCCAAAATTTCGGATGAAGCGGCCTTTGTAAAAGGCGGACAGGCGAAAGAATTTACAAATACTGCATCTGCGACCTATGATAGTAAATCAATAGGAACTGCCTCGGATACGAAAACATTAACACCGAAGAAAATAGTTTCTAAAAGCGCAGAGTATACGCAGATTTCAGCTCCGTTTATCCATTATACGATCAAAGTGAACGAGAATGGATTGACGCTTAATAATGGAAATCCATTAACAGCAGTTGATACGATTGGAAGTGCGCTAACATTTACAAGTCCGGATGATTACGAAAGTCAGTTTGATAAGGATAAGTGCCCGATTGTGGTTACAGATAAAAATGGGACTCCATTAGGTGCGGGTGAGTATAGTTTTAATATTAGTCCAGATAAACATACGATTACATTTACTATACCAGACGGAAAATGTGTAATTATAAAGTATAGTGCGGTTGCTCCGAAGAAAACCCAGCTTACTACGGAAAATTCGACAAATAAATTCACATTGAGTGGATTTTCCAATAATTATACGGGGGATTCATATTCCTTTAATCAGATGTCATTTACACCGACTGGAACAGCGGAAAGTAATATCAGTAGTATTACAATACGAAAATTCTGGACAGATGGAAATCAGCAGATTGCACTGAAAGGTTCAAAATTCAGATTAGAGTCTGTTAAGTATGATAAGTTAACAAATGCTGTATCACCGGTTACTTTGTCTGGAAATAGTAATTCGATTGTTCGTGACAATATAACGCTTGGAAGCGATGGAAAAGTAGTGATTGATAATTTACTTGTTAATCAGTTGTATGCATTATATGAAATTGATGCAGATGCCAGTTTTGCATTGAACCGTGAACCTTATTATTTCTATGTAGGAGATACAAATAGTACATTCGATGTGCCAGCAAATACTAAGAAATTCGATGAAAATAACACGGTGTTAGGTTATGAAAATGAAAAAGCTGGAATATTGGTTGTCAAAAAATCAGTCGCAGGTTCTATAACGAAGGCAGAGGTGGAAGGTGTTGTAGAGTTTCAGGTCAAGGATAAGACAACAGGAAATTTGATTGGAACATACAAGCTGGGCGATGCGAACTTCCCATATGATCCGACTACGCAAACCTGGACATTAACATTAGGTAATCTGAAAGCGGGAAATTACACTGTTGAAGAAACTGTATCAGATACGACATCTAAAATTGCACAGAAAGTAGAATATTCAACAGATGCGGGAACCACGTGGATTGCTGGAAAAAGTCTGGATATTGATGTTGTAAAAGAAACTACAACTAATGTTGAGTTTAAAAATACCTATACAACAGTTTCCGCTATTGCGATTAGTAAGAGGACGATGGATGGTGCAAATCTGACAGGAGCTTCTTTGGAGTTATATAAAGGAGATGGAACAACTGGAAGCGCATTTGCGTCGTGGACTTCCCGGTCTGTAGCGCAACAGATTGCAGTGGATGATTCTGTGACAACTCCTGTACAGGATGCAGCAACAAAAGTAATAACAATTAACCCTGGCAGATATACATTGAAAGAAAAGATTGCTCCGGCAGGTTATGATAAAGCGAATGCGATAACTTTTGATGTGAGTGCAGATGGAAAAATCACATTAACAGGAAGCAACGGGCAGGTATCAACAGATCAAAAAACTCTGATCATGACTGATGAGAAGCTTGGAAGCCTGAAAATTGTCAAGGAAATACCAACGGATTCTGCACTTGGCTGGAACGATATAAAAGATACAATCAAATTCACTGTAAAGAAGGGAACAACGGTTGTTAGAGAATATACAGCAAATGATTTTTCTCTTAATAATGGTGGAAAATATGAGTGTGTTCTTTCTAATTTGGAGGCCGGTGATTATACAGTAATAGAAAGTGATGTTGATCGTGCAAATTACACAAGGAAAACGACATATCACGTAGGAACGAATGCAGAGACTGCGGGTGACAGTGGTGTCATAACTATAGCCAACAATGCAGATTCTACAATTACTTATACAAATAAGTATGAAGTAAAAACTGGAAAAATTGCTGTTTATAAGACAATTGATGTGACAGGTATAACAGGATTGACGAAAGAAAATGCGGTTCGGAATTTAAAGTTTGAGATTGCTAAAAAAACAAATCCTGAAACGGTTCTATGGTCAATTGATGGTGCTGCTATGAGTCAGTTGGCAGATGGGCGATATTATAAGCAATTGGATGTTGATGTTCCAATTGGCGATTATATTGTTACGGAGAAAAATACTCTGACCAGCGCGGCGGTGAAAACTTCTTATAGATTTGGAGTGACAGCAAAAGATGGAGTAAGTGCAGAGATTTCTGTCAGAGATGGAGCGCTTTCAGAAATTGCATATACAAATACGTATACTTCTGGAACAACGGTAAAAATCAGTAAAAAGGATATAACATCTTTGACAGAGTTGCCGGGGGCTTTGCTTCGATTATATAAAATAGAAGGAACAAATGCTATTTTAAAATCAGAATGGACATCCTCTGCAAATCAAAAGTCCATTACGTTGGAAGCAGGGGAATACCGCTTGGATGAAGTAGAGGCACCAACAGGATATACGAAGGCGAACAGTATAGCTTTTACGATTGCAGTGGATGGATCCATAACCAAGTCAGGAAATGATGGAAATGTGGATAATATATCTAAAACGGTGACTATGACAGATAAGAAATTTAAAGTTCTGGTTAATAAGACGGATTTGGATGATAATTTCCTTCCTGGTGCAAAGATTGCTCTTTATCGGAATACGGATATTGATGGAAGTGGAAATGTAAAATCCGGTACCGTTGCATTGGATAGCTGGGTATCAACGAACGCCTCCTACGATATTAGCTCGAAAATCAAACTTGGAGAGACTTATGTGTTGGTTGAGACGATAGCACCAGATGGATATCTGTGTTCCAAAAATATTTCATTTAAAATTAAAGATGATGGAACAATAGAAGTTCTGGCAAGTGATGCAAATAGTGCAATTACCACAGGAACGGCAATGGCTAATTCTGTTGATAATGAGATTACGATTAAAGATGCTGTAATTTCGTCTATAACTATTAGTAAGGTTGAGATATCTAATGGTAGTGCAAATGAACTTCCTGGCGCAAGCATGGAGTTGTATGAAGAAAATAATATGTCACCAATAAAGACGTGGATATCAACGAGTAACGCGGAAGTTATCTCCGGTAAAATGCTTAAGATTGGAACAAGTTATCGAATTCATGAGAAACTGGCTCCGGAAGGATATGAGTTGGCGCGAGATATTTTGTTTAAGATTGATAAAAATGGAAATCTGGTTGATGTTCAGTTTGCATATGGAAGTGATACAAATCAGCGTTTGATTGTAATGAAGGATGTGCGCGAAGATATTACTTCGTCAGAAACTTCTGAATCGACAGAGACAACTGATACAACCACAGAAGTTACAACCACAGAGATTACGACCACAGAAGTTACAACCACAGAGATTACGACCACAGAAGTTACAACCGCTACGACGACGGAGACAACGACATCAACGAACACAGCTACAAAGACCGGCGATGCAACACCAGTTGCACCGATTACGGTGATAATGCTTGTGGCAGCGGCAGGAATTACGATTCTGGGTGTTTCCAGAAAGAAGAGAAATGATAAGTAAATGAGTGTTTCGAAGAAGGGCTTTTTATAAGCCCTTCTTTTTATACAAAATAACGGACGGAAAATGTATGGTTGCTGGCTGTGATATTTGCAGGTATAATAGAAATAAATATAAGAACATGATTTGTATATGCAATTTGTAATAAATAGAAATTGTGCATATGAAACAAAAGGAAACAGAAGGATTTATGATAGATGAAACAAACATATTATAAGGAAGCGTTTCAGTCGCTGATCACATTATCAATTCCGACTGTGTTGGAAGAAATCCTCTCAACTCTGCTTCAATATGTCGACACGGCGATGGTCGGACATCTGGGTGAGAAAGCGACGGCAGCGGTCAGCACGACAACTACAATTGGCTGGCTGATCCATTCGATTCCGAGTGCAATTGCTGTAGCTGTGCTGGCAATCGCATCGAAAGCAAATGGAGCCGGGGATGAAACGAAACTGAAAAGACTGGCGGGACAATCAATATTATATGCATTTACGATCGGTGCATTGCTGGAAGTAATCGCGCTTGTGCTGTCACCGTATATTCCGGTCTGGATGGGAGTGGAACCGGATATTGTCAGACCGGCAAGTGTGTATTTTATGATTACAAGTATTTCGCTTGTCTTTCGGGCATCTTCCCGAATCTTCTCCGCTATGATACGGTCTATCAAGGACACGAAATCGCCGATGTTTATCAGTGTGGGCGAAAATGTGTTGAATATTTTGTTGAACACGGTATTTATATATGGACTGGATCTGGGTGTGGCAGGTGCGGCAATCGCGTCCTGCATCAGCTTTGGAATCGGGGGTATCGCCATGTTCCTGTTGATGCTCAGTAAGATAAAGCTGCGTCCGTCAGGAAGAAATATGAGACTTGACCGGGAGATTCTATCCGAGACATTTACAATCGGACTGCCGGCACTTGGAACAACCTTTGTAAGCTGCTTTGGCTATATTGCATTTGCGCGGATGGTATCCGGGATGGGAACAACGATATTTGCGGCGCATTCGATTGCCATTACAGCGGAGCAGATTGTCTATATTCCGGGGTATGGACTCCGTGTGGCAACAAGCACATTGGTTGGAAATGCACTTGGAGAGAAGGATACTCCGAAATTAAAAGCAACAGAGAGGGTGTCAATCCTGATCACGTTATTGATTATGGCAGTAAACGGAATCGGACTTTACCTATTTGCCTATCCGTTTATGCGGCTATTTACGAATTCTGTCCATGCTGCAAGGATCGGAAGCGAGATGCTGCGACTGGTATCGTTCTCGGAGCCGTTTTTTGGTCTTATGATTGTCTTAGAGGGTATTTCCTACGGTATGGGGCGCACAAAACATGTTTTTGCCTGTGAGGCGTTCAGTATGTGGGGTATTCGGATATTAGGAACATTTTTATGTGTAAATATATTTGGATTGGGATTAAAAGCAGTCTGGCTTTGTATGATAGCAGATAATATATGCAAGGCTGTTTTGCTGTATATATTTCGACCGAAACATGTGGAATAAATGCAAGTGATAAAGGAGAATTACGGTGAATATTATGGAATCTGATCCGATACAATTTTATCTGGCACCGATGGAATCCGTGACAGGGTATGTGTACCGAAATGTCTATCATGCGATGTTTGGAGATATGGATAAATACGTGACGCCGTTCATCGCGCCATCGAAGAAGAAAGTATTGAAGACAAGAGAACGAAAGGATGTGGCACCGGAGCATAATCAGGGGATGTGCGTGGTGCCGCAGATTCTGACGAACGATGCAGAACAGTTCCTTACGACGTGTAATATGCTGTCGGAGATTGGTTATCATGAAGTGAATCTGAATCTTGGATGCCCGATGGCAACGGTCGTATCGAAGAAAAAAGGAAGCGGGTTCTTAGAGGAACCGGAGCGGTTAGACCGATTCTTTGATGCGGTGTTTGAGGGGATGTCCGGACTGCCGGAGGAACGCAGATGCCGTATCTCAGTGAAGACGCGGATCGGAGTGGAATTTCCGGAGGAATTTGAGGATATCTTGCAGATCTATAACCGGTATCCCATCTCTGAACTAATCATCCATCCGCGTCTGCAGAAGGATTTCTATAACAATCATCCTAATCTCGATGTATTTGCGGAAGCACTGGAACAGAGTGTACATCCGGTGTGTTATAATGGAGATATATTTACAGTGGAAGATTACCATGCGTTCCGGGAAAAGTTCCCGCAGGTAGACCGCATCATGCTTGGCAGAGGTGTTATCGCGAATCCGGGACTGGTACGTGAGATACGGACAGGACAGTCGGTAACAATGGCAGAGTTAAAGGAGTATCATGATCGGTTGTATGCCGGCTACCGGGAAGAGATGGACTGTGAGAGGGATGCATTATTCAAGATGAAGGAAGTGTGGTTCTATCTTGGAAAGGTGTTCCCGGATGCAGAGCGTGAGCTTAAGAAGGTGAAGAAGGCAGACAGACCGGAGGAGTACCTGGCTGCGGTGAGAAGTGTATTTCGGGGGTAGAAAATTCTAGCAGGAATGTTTGAAATATATTGATAAATTACAAAGTAGATGTTACGATGTATTTGAGATAAAGATTAAAGGGGGAATTATATGCCAGAGTTAAGTAGATTTGGGGGAATGGTTATTTATATGTTGTTTATGGATACAAAGCAACATAATAAACCCCATGTTCATGTATATTATGGAGAGTATGAGGCAGCAATAGGAATAGATGGCGAATTGTTGGCAGGTTCATTGCCATATAAACAATTAAAAATGGTAACAGGCTGGCTTGCATTTCATGAAGAAGAGGCATACGCCGCATGGAATCTGGCTGTGCGCGGAGAACATTTTAATAAGATTAAACCGATGTAAGGAGGTGCTTCGTGATGTATGTTATAGATGGAGTTTGCTATGCAGCAAGTGAAGCAAAAGAAATAAAAGTAAAAGATGCAACATTGCTTCGCGGTGGAATGATTCTTGTGACATTTTCGAATGGCGAAAAAAGGTTGTTTGATACGACATTGTTGACAGGAAGTGCATTTGAATCGTTAAAAGATGAGAAAGTATTGAAAAATATGAGTGTTTTTCACGGAGTTATTACATGGATGGATGGTGAAATAGATATTGCGCCAGAAACTGTTTATCAAGAAAGCTATCCGTATGATTCTTTGAAAAGTGCAATGTGAATGGTAATATAAAAACAGCAGTCATTTGATTGCTGTTTTTGTATATGATCAGGTGAGGAATCTTATGAGGAAACGATTATATGAAATAGTAGAACAATCAAGTGAAAATGATAAGGCTAGTAAAGTATATGATATATTTATGATGGCGATTATTTTTATCAGTCTGGTACCGCTGGCATTTAAGAAAGATTATAATGTTCTTCTGATAATAGATAAGGTGGCAGCAGGTATTTTTATTGTAGACTATATAATACGATGGTTCACAGCAGATATGAAGATGAAAAAAGGAAAACTGTCATTTATTTTATATCCATTTTCTATGATGGCAATTATTGATTTAATATCCATTTTACCATCAATAACAGTATTGAATGCAGGATTTAAGACTTTGAGACTGTGTAGAATTATTAGAACATTTAGAGTTTTTAGGATCGCTAAAACTGTGCGCTACTCAAAAAATATACAAATAATTTCGAATGTTTTGAAGAAATCGAAAGATTCATTGATTACTGTGGGATCGTTAGCTGTTTGCTATATTATGATAGCAGCACTTGTTATATTTAATGTTGAACCGGACTCGTTTGAAACACTGTTTGATGCAATATATTGGGCTACGGTTTCATTAACAACGGTTGGCTATGGCGATATATATCCGGTTACGAATGCAGGAAGGATTATTACAATGCTATCTTCGTTTGTTGGAATAGCGATTGTTGCATTACCAGCAGGTATTATTACGGCAGGTTATATGAGTGAGATAGAGGAGAAATAGTTTTTGGGGAGTGCGGGTGACTGGTCTTGAAGCTATATTAAATATGTATAGATTTATAATAACTATATATCATTGAGTGATTCGACATAGAACAAAAATAAATAATTGTGTTGGAGTTATGAATGTGCTACACTGTAAAAATTAATAAGTATATAAGGTAAATGCATGAGGGCGAAATGTTTATGTTTTTAATTTTTAGGTAGTTTGCTTATTAGACATAAGGGAGGATTTGGGGTGAAAATTTATAGAAAACCAAGTTTGAAAAAATCAGTTAGGGCAAGGACGACTGCAAAATGGAAGAGACAGGCAAAAAAGAAAGTTAATCCATTTTATGGAAAAAAGGGTATGGGAAAATACCGGAACACAAAAAAATATCTATATAATAAAGGGTATAACCGTGCAACACAAGCTGTGTATTCAAATAAACAGGTCTCTCGAAAAGGTAATAATAAAAATTCTAGTGGTATAATCGAGGTATATGCAATAGTATTTTTTGTGTGTACTGGGGTTGGTTTTGGAATCGCATTCTAACAAAAAAGAAAAGATGGAAGTGAATTCAACTTCAGAAATTGTATCAACCGAGGAAGAATTAAATCCAACAGAAGAAAAACAATTTACATCGAAAGAAGATTTCCCGGTTAACAAGTTTTTGGTAGAATATTGTAAGATTGCTCAATATCCATTAGCTCAAAATCGAATAGAAGAATTGAATGAAACAAAAAATGAAATCGTTGGATATGAAGGGGTATTTAAGAATAATATAAATTTTTATATTGATGGAAAG